>Ga0210024_1000468_pt1 | contig 36524 bp, 23 predicted proteins | sample CryGeymeta201525_FD_183988 | JGI IMG/M metagenome (GOLD analysis project Ga0210024, IMG submission 183988) | Groundwater microbial communities from Crystal Geyser aquifers in Utah, USA - Crystal Geyser metaG 2015-25 (SPAdes) (version 2) | ecosystem: Environmental > Aquatic > Deep subsurface >...
TCGCGCGAGGGGGTCTGTGACCAGCCAGAAGTACGGAGTGCGTGCGTTGGGGCGCCAACGCGTCCTGGGCTTGGGCAGTTCCCGTACGGCCTGGACGTGGCTGGATAAGCTGCGACGCGCCCTAATGCGGCCGGGGCGGGATCGCCTGTCGGGGACCGTGGAAGTGGACGAGACGCACCTCGGCGGGGAGAGGGAAACGCGGTCGCGGAGCCGCGGGCAAGGCACTGGTCGTGATCGCGGCGCAACTGGACGGAGGGCGAATCGGCCGCATCCGCCTGAAACAGGTTCCCGACGCCTCGGGAGCCAGTCTGGAGGGTGCCGTGCGGGCGGCTGTCGAGCCAGGAAGCACGATCCGCACCGAGGACTGGTCTGGCTACCGATTCCTCTCCACGGGCGGCTATACGCACCAAGTCGTCCGTGCCACGGCCAGTGTCGGTGAGGATCCCCTGCCGCAGGCCACCAAGTCGTCCTTTTGCGTCCTTGCCCCTGTTGGGGAACTCACGGGTGACGTGCCTACCGCAGCTCCAGGAAGCCCGCGTTGTCGACCTGCCACGTCGCGTGGTGCGTGCCCACCCACAGCACCCAGACCGGCTCGGCCGATTTGCGCACCGTGAGGCTGAAGGCGACGCGGGGATGCTTCGCGGGGTCGATGCCCAGTGAGGCGAACGGGATGCGCCACTCAGTCGTCCAGCGGCCTGCATCGACCACCTTGGCAGCATACTCCACGCCCCGCGCGGCGCGCTCCACGGCCTCCGGTGGCGCGCCGGCTTCATCGCTGCTGGCGAAGTGCCCGGAGGGGTAGCCGCGCAGGATCAGTAGCGGGTTGCCCTTCGCCGGGCTGCGGAAGGCCAGCTCCACGGCGTCGTCGCTGCCCCAGGTGTCGCCCCGGCGTAGCGGCTTGGCGGGGTCGACTTCGTTGTCGATAGCAACCAGCAGGTGCGTGCCGTCGTGGAACAGCCACGCATGGCTGGGTGGGCCCACCTTCTCTTCCTCCAGTCCCTGGGCGATCAGCATGGCGCCTTTGAGCTCAAGCCCGCCCCATTCCGCTGGCGCCAGGTCGCCGTCGAGGGTGACCTCCGCGGTCGCCTTCGCCACCGCGGACGTCGGCCCAGGGCGCTGGGCTGCGGGCTTGCCGCCGGTGGCGGTCTGCGGGTTGACCGGCGGGCGCACGGTGGTCTTCACCGGCCACGAGGCGCGTAGCTCGTCCTTGTATAGCCCGCTCTTATCGACAGGGATCCGTTCGAAGCCCAGCTTCCACGCTGGCGAGTTGGGCTTGAGCCGGAAGTCCTCCTTCGCCGCATCGACGAACAACGGGTCCTCGCCGACCAGGTTGTTCTCCAGCTTCACCCCGGGACGCGCCTTGCCCTCGATCTCGTCCCAGCTTCCGCCCCAGCAGATGTTCCGCGTCACGAGATTGCCTCGTGGCTCGGCGTAGTTGCCCTCCAGGTAGGTGAGAAGCTGCGGGTACTTGCTTCGCCACGGCTCTTCCTTGTAGGGCATCTCCTCCAACCGCTGCTTCATGGTCAACACCGAAGCTGCGGCCCAGCCCATCATGCGGGCGTCCACGTGCAGGGCCGGTTTGCAGTCTACGAAGATGTTGTTGTCCACCACGTTGTCGTGCCCGCCGCCGATGAAGGCCGCCCGCGGCACTTTGTAGAACACGTTGCCGAACATGGTCGCCGAGCAGAACATGTCGTCGAGATAGACGCCGTTGCAGCCTCGGTCCTGAAAGCCGTAGACGTGGTGGAAGTAGTTGTAGCGGATCAGGTGGCCGCGCATGGTCGGGCTGTAGCCGGCATACATGATGCCGGCGTCGTTGGCGCCGTAGACGACGCTGTGGATCTCGTTGTACTCGAAGAGGAGGTCGTTGCCGCCCCACATGATGGCCATGTGCGGGCCGTCGTTGATGAGGTTGTGAGTGACGCGGTTGCCCACGCCGTGCACCTGCACCGCCGGCTTGCAGATAGGGTTCCAGCGGCCGTACCGGTAGAGATGGCAGTTGTCCACGTACAGCCCGGCGGGGGTCAGCGTCTTGCGGTCGCCGCCGGACACGGAGACGCAGCCGTCTGCCGTGTTGTATATGTCGCAACCGACGACGCCACTGTCCTTCCCGCTCAGCCCGATTCCCCAGGAGCCGGTGTTGCGGACCACGCAGCCGGCCACGCGGCAGTTCGTCACCTCGCTCAACGACAGCGCCGTTCCGCGGGTGCACTCGAAGGTCAGCCCGCGGAGCGTCACGTTCGCCGTCTGCTTCATCTGCACCAGCGTCGGGAGCACCGACACCAGCACGCGAGCCTTCTCCAGAGGCGACGGTGGCCAGAAGTACAGGAGGCCGCTGTCCCGATCCAGGTACCACTCACCGGGTTGGTCCAGCTCGGGCAGCAGATTGTAGGCGTAGTAGTGCATGCCCTTCCGGAAGCCGAACCCGTGCTGCGGCTTCGCTTCGAGGGTGAGGACCTTCTTCTCTGTGTCGAGCTGAGCGACTCTGAGCCGCTGGTCGGCCCAGTCCCAGAACCAGTATCCGTGCAGCATGACGTCCTTTTCGCCGACCCAGCGGCTGGGACGATCGCCCTCGTAGGAGAAGATGCCCTCTTCGCACCCCTTCGTACCGCGGACGTCCTTTGGCGTCGGCCCCAGCACTTCGGGGATCTTCACGAAGCCCTCGTTGGGCCACCGCGCCAGTGTCATGGGCTGGTCGGCGAAGAACACCTCCAGCCCGGGACTGGAAGCGCCCCACGACTGCCCGGCCTCCATCGCCCCCAAGTCGATCATCCCCTGCGCCTTGAGGTCGGCCTGCCACACCTTTCCCTGCGCGCCGGGATCCATCCGCTTGAGCACAGCCGGGTCGGTGACCGGCGTCCACGCCGTGATCGCCTTCCCACCCACGAGCCGCGCCGCCTCCCCCGGCCGTGACCGGTACGTGATCGGGCAGTCGGCAGTGCCGCTGTCGTCCGGACCCAACTCGAAGGTCTCGGCGCGCTCGTAGAGGCCGCCGCGCAACTGGACCTCAAGCCCTCCGGCGGGAAGCGCGCCGATCTCCTTGAGCTTCCGGATCGCGTCTCGCGCCCGTTCCAGCGTCGCGACCGGGCCGTCTGTCTTCGCGCGGTTGGGGGCCGGCGGCTTCCCGGACCAGGCGTCGCTGCCGTTGGCCGCTACGTAGAGCGCGCCACCCGCCGCCTTCGCGCTGGCCGGCTCCGCGGAAGCCGCGCCCGTCCAGAGGCAAGCAACCGCGAGCAGTAGTGCGGTGTCCGTCCATCCGACTCCGTTTGTTGGCATGACTTTGTTCCTCCCTGAAGCGGCGGCGAAGCCCCGCGCTCACCGCTCGCGTTGATCGTCGACTTCCTGGGCGATCCCCTCGAATGCGTTGGCTTCCAGCACCACGTCCTCAACGCGCGGCCCAAGCCGAATCCCCGTCTGCGTCAATGCGGAAGCCCGAGGCCTCCTCCACCGTCACGCGATTCCCGTACCAGTCGGTATCTTCCGTCAGCGGCACCGTCACCGAAGCGCACTTGCGCAGTACCGTTCCCCGTCCCTGACCGACGAGTCTCACTCCGCTCCGCAACCGCACCGAGTTGTGGAGCTGGTACGTGCCCTCGTGCAGCGCGACCGTGCCGCCCCCCCCCCGAGCCGCCACGTAGTCGATGGCAGCCTGGATCGCCAAGTCATCCAGGCCCTTGAAGGTGGTGCCTTCGGCGCCGACGGTTACTTCGAGTTGGGGGTGGTGCATTCGCGTCCTCCGGGATTGCGTTCGGTCATGCGGGCGGTGTAACTTCGTCGCCCGAATACAGAGTCCTTGGCCGACACGCTTCGCGGGGGTCTCGACCGGAGCCGTGCCACCAACGCCTTGCGTCGTCAGCATCCCGGCGAGAGCGTTCGGGCGGGGAAGGACATGCCAGCCTCCACCGCGAATTACGTGCGGCACCCGCGCCGAGACCGATACGCGGACGCGTCGGCGTGAGTCTTGGACGCGTCAGCGGCCCGCAGACAACGTGGCGCGCTTGAGGGATCGCCCCCGATGGACTGGCCGTGGCGGTGTAGAAACAGTACCGCGAGGCGTCGCGGTCGGTCTTCATGTGCCGAAACTGCCTTCCCCGGTCGGGGCTGGCGTGGGTCTGTCATGACAGGCGATTCTGCCGCTCCGGCACTGCAACAAGCCAGCGACTGCACGAATAACCCCCTACAATGGCGAATCCCGTGGTAGAATAACCCCTTATTCTGTCAGTTTCGGTGACGCTCTCAGGGGTATGACGCCATGGCCAACGCCACCGTGATGCGCCGCGATGCCCTCGGCTACCTGATCGAGTGGCAGCAGCGTGCCGACCGCAAGCCCTTGGTCATCCGCGGAGCGCGGCAGGTCGGCAAGACGTTCCTGGTGCAGCTCTTCGGGGAGCGGCACTTCGCCAATGTGGTCTACGTGAACTTCGAGCAGCGGGCCGAGTTGGGTGAGCTGTTCGCGTCCAAGTCGCCGCAGAAGATCCTGCCGCTGCTGGAGTTGCAGACCCACTCGACGGTGACGCCGGGACGCACGTTGCTGTTCCTCGACGAGGTGCAGGCTGCGCCGGACGTGCTACCGTGTCTGCGGTACTTCTACCCTGGGCACCGACGTCGTCCCGGTAGAAGTGAAAGCCGGCACCATCGGGCGCCTGCGCTCCCTGCAGCTCTTCATGGAGGAGAAGTCGAGCACGTTGGCCGTCCGGATAAACAGCGACCTCCCTTCCGTCGTCGAGGCGCCGATCGTGAACTCTCGCACCGGGCGGGAGAGCTATCGACTGCTGTCGTTGCCCTTCTGGCTGGTCGGGCAGGTTCGGCGGTTGGTGGGTGCCGAACTGGGGTGCTGAGCACCTCAGCGTGCTTCGCCCCGCGGGTGCCGATCCAGGCCCGCGAGCGCCCCTCGAGTTCCGCCGCCTCTGGGCGGCGCGCTACGGGGTGTTCGTGGGACGGTCGATCGACTATCCTCGAAGTGATCGGCTTCCCGCCCCTACCGACACCTGAGCCCACCCAATGCCCACCTACGAGTACCGTTGCCAGAAGTGCCAAGCCGTGCTGGAGATCGTCCAGCGTGCGGACGCGCTGCCGCGGACCGTCTGCGGTTCTGACTGCGTCGCCGAGGGCCGTCCCGGCGACGGCAAGCTGGTGAAGCTGATCTCGCGCGTGGCGGCCCACACCGGTCGGTCCGCCGGCGAGAAAACCCCTCCACCGGCAGTCGCACCTGCCGCCAAGGAGTGGCCCGGGCACGTCTGCGGGCACGGCTGCGGGCCCGGCTGTCGGCACGGGGGACAGGCGCCCCCGCCGGCTCCTTGCGTCGGCGAACGGGTGCGCCGGAAGTACGGGCTGGGGTAGCCGAGTGGCCGGCGCACCCAGGCACGATGCACGGAGCCCAACCATGTTTTGCTTTTCCGCCGTCGCTCTCTGTCTCCCGCTCCTCGCCTCCGGCGCTTCGGCGCTCGAAGAGCTGCTGGTCACCAAGCCCGACGCCTTCCGCCCGATCACCGTTGCCGATGGCCGGCCGCAGTTCGTCATCCCGCCCGAGTCGCGGCTGGCGCGCAACGAGCACCCGCGGTTCCTGCTGGTGAAGGAGGACTTGGAGACCCTCCGGCGGCGGCTGGCTGATCCGCGCGTCGCCACGGAGTTCGAGGCGCTGAAGCGGCAGTGCGACCCGGCGAAGCCCTGGGCATCGGAGTTCGGCGGGTGCAAGCACGCGCTGCTCTGGAAGCTGACGGGTGACCGGAAGTACCTCGACGCCATCCGCAACTCGCCGGAGTTCAGGCGGCCGACGTGGGTGTTCGGTTGGCCGGCGACGATGGACCTGCTCTGGGAGGACCTGACGCCCGACGAACGCAAAGAGCTGTCAGACTTGGTGGCGCAGTCGGTGGTTCGCGATGGCAGCCTCTACTGGCGACCGACGCTCCACTTGGTGTCCGTCTTCTACGAGGGCGGGACGGGACCCAACGACGCGGCGTTCCTCGTCCGGATGAAGCACGACTTCGACCAGACGCTCGTCGGCTGGACCGACAAGCTCAATAAGTGGGCGGCGGGTCGCGGCGGGTCGGACATGGGGCACGGCTACAACGGCGAGCACGCCTACTGGGAGCCATTTGCCGCAGCGATCTGCTGGGCGCATGCCACCGGCGAGGACTACCTGGGCCGCGCCGACTTCGCCAGGTACCAGAGCCCGTTCTACTGGTACCACCTCGTCCCGAAGCTGGAGCCGCTCTGCGTCGAGAAGATCGGCGTCACCCGCTGCGCCGACGATGCCGGCGCCGTCAGCGAGGGGCACTCGGGCGCGAACCACCTGCTCTTCCTCACGTTCACCCGCGAGAACGACGGGCTGGGACTGGCGTGGATGGACAAGTTCCGCACCCAGGAGCCGCCCTGGAACAGGGACCGGGAAGCCTTGGGGCGCGTGCTCTGGTGGGACCCCGACCAGCAGCCGCTCGACCCGACCACGCTTCCGCTCACCCGGTTGTTCCCGACCTCCGGGCATGTCGTCATGCGCAGCGACTGGACGGAAGACGCCACCTTCGCCACCTTTCGCTGCGGGCGCTTCGGCGAGATCGACGGCACGTGGGGCCGCAACAACGCCGACAACCTCAGCTTCACCATCCGGAAGCGCGGCCCGCTCGCCATCGACTCCGGTCCGGTGCACGGTCAGAATACGCAGGTGCTCAAGTTCTTGGGGGAGGGATCGGACGCTGGGGTCCCCGCCATCGGGAACTACGGCCGCCAGACGATCGCCCACAACTCGATCACCATTGGCGAGGGCGAGTACCAGCACCGGGACTGGCAGGGCAAGCCCACCTACAACATCGTCCGCCGGGGCGGGCAGTCGGTGCCGCCGGCGACCGACTGGTGGAGGAAATGGGGCTTCCCCGGGCCGCAGGAGTTCGTGCAGCACGACTTCAGACAGGGGCGGATCGTCGCGTACCGCACCCACCCGCTCTACGACTACGCCCTCGGCGACGCCCGTTTCAGCTACCCGCTGGGCGGCATGGAGGAGATCACCCGCCAGTTCCTCTACCTGAAGCCGGATGCGTTCGTCATCTACGATCGCGTGGTCGTGGTTGACCCGGCACAGCAGCCGTGTTGGTTGCTTCACTCCCTGCGCGAGCCGAAGGCGTCAGGCGCCGAGCGGGCGCTCACGCCCGAGGAGATCGGCCTGCAGTTTCTCTGGGACGGCAAGGAGAAAACGCCTCACCCCCAGCCGGGCGGGCACTTCGCGATGGGCGGCGATACCTTCCTCGTCCAGTCCGGTTCGCCGGGCAAGCCCGGCGAGGACTGGCTTGCCGCTCGAACGCTCCTGCCTGCCGACGCGGACGCCGAGCGCAAGAAGGTCGGCGGCAAGGGACACGACTTCGAAGTGGCCGGCGTGCAGTACGGGCTGTCTGACGAGGGTTACGGGATGGCTGACGGCGCCTACGCCGTGAACAGCACCATCGGCGTGCTTGGCTGGCGCGTCGAGCTGCGGCACAAGCAACCGAGCAAGGTAGTGGAGTTCCTGCACGTGCTCCAGGTCGGCGCCGACCCCGGCGTCGCCTCGGCGCTCGGCAAGGCGACCCTGACCAGCTCCGCCGACACCCACACCTTGCGGCTCGCCCAAGGAGCGCGGAGCTACGCCATCACGCTCCGCCGCACGGGTGCCCGCGGCGGGTCTATCCAAGTCGGGCAGGTCGAGATGGCGCTGCCCGAGGCGGTCGAGGATCACTGGCGGTACTACCGAGACGACCCGAACTACCGGACCTGGGTGACCGACCCGCGGTACCAAGTGGTCATCGAGCCGACGGAGGCGGACCGGAAAGCAGCGGAGTAGTCGCGCTGCGCCGCCTCGCCGCCAACCTCACTCGAACGCCACCATTGCCGAAGCGAACGTCGCGCCTATCTTGCCGCCGGTGACGGTCGCCTTGAACACCGCCGGGTACCCCTGTCGCCCCACGTCGTAGCCTTGGCCGCCAGGCCAAGGGCGACAGGTTTGGCAACCTGTCCCACGGGTGTTAGAATGCACGCGCTCCCAGTTGAGACTGGAACCGGTTGCATTCCCAACTGCATACGCATCCATTCCGGATTGCATAGTAGTGCACTTCCCCCTCACCCGCGCACGCGCTTACCGGCACACCCGCTCAAGCAGCCCGCTGAAACTCCACCTGGTCCAAGGCATCCTGGATCTGCCGCGCGATGCGGATGTACACGTCCGCCTCCTTGGGCACACGGCTCAGCTCTTCCTCCGTTGCCTCGCCCGTCTCGCCGGTGACGCTCAGGAGAAAACTGGCGAGGCCGTCCAGGCGCACGGAGTCGGACGCACACAGCGCCTGCTCGATCTCGGCTCGCAGCGCGTGCAGGACGGCCAACACGTCGGTCTCCGACAGGCTCGTCCGGCTGGCGATCCGCCGCGCCAACTCCTCTGTGTCCACCTGGGATCGCTGCACCCATTGCACATCCCAGAGCTTGGGCGCATCAGGATCGCCCACCTTGCTGCTACGCTGTACGCCGTGCCAGAGAATGGCCATTACTGTACCTCCTTGGAGGCCCCTGACAATCTGCAATCTGACCTCTGCAATCTGCAATCACCAATGGCGGATGGCGTTGCCCGCCTTCGCGCAGTCGAAGTCAGGATCGCGCTCCTGGTTGTGGCAACTCCGACAGAGATCCTCGGGCACCCTGCGGAGAATCTGCTCCTTCCGGCTGGACAGCGCACTCCGAACAGTGGCGGCGAGCATGCACTCCACGCGTGGCAAAGCCGAGACCTTGCTTCGGGCTGAACAGCTCACTTCCCCTTGTCGCCTCCCGCCTGCACGTGTGGCACGGAAGCTCGGCCGGAGGTGACTCCCATCTTGAGGGCTGGCAAGAATTCGTCCAGGAACGTGGTGTTCAGCCGGAACACCACGAATCCGTGGGCCTCGGCCTGGCGGCTTACCTCGATCTGGTCCACGAGTTGTAGCGGTCCCTCGAATTGGGCCGCGTGGGAGAACGCGCCGATGCCACAGTAGGCCGGGATCTCGTTGCCCGCCTCTCGCACTTGGTTCTCCACCAACGTCTTGAAGTAGCTCACGGACGGCGTGAAGTTGAGGCACAGATGAGAGTCCACGAGCCGCCCGCCAATCCAAGCCGAAGCATCCTGGCCGACCTTGTTACGCGCATCCGGCCAGCCAAACGTAGCCACAGACAGGAGCGGAACGGGCTGCTGCTCTGTGAGTTCAGCAAGGGCGGAGCGGATCGCCGCAAGGAGAGCTGTAAGGTTGTCGCAGCGCCACTGCCGAAAGGCGTCGTAGTGCTCCCCGCCTGGCTGAACTGACTTGGGCCAGCCGTCCTGCGGCAGTTTCGTCTCTTCGACGAACTTGCGCTCACAGTGCGGGCAATAACAGAACTCCTGACCGGCCGCGAACGGGTAGCGGAAGTAGTCAAGCATTATCCCCGCCGGCCGGGAACATCTCGCCAACTCAACCACAGAGTCAACCACCAGCTTCCGGTTCTGTGGCTCACTGGGGCACGCCATCTGCTGCGCTCCCGGCTCCACTCCAGTGATGATCCTGCGCTGCGTGCGGAGCTCTTCAAGGACACGTGGTGGCGCGTCGTTCACGTTCAGGGCATTGAACCACAGATGCACCGCAATCCCGTGTTCGCGCCCCGCCTTGAGGCAGTCCCCCACAGGATCCTCACCCAACTGCACGCGCGCCTCCATCGGCAGCAACTGACTCCGGTAGAAAACGCGCCCCAGACTGCCAGCATACACGAAGGCGGCATTGAGCCCGCCCTCCTCCAATCGGCTCATCACCGCCTCCCAACTCGGTGCCACGTAGGGTTGCGGGACGAACACACCTCGCATCTCCACCGACTTCGAGCGGTAGGGCGAGCAGCGGACCAGCTCGAGTTGCCGCAACGCCTCCATCCAGAGGGAGTGCGCTTTCGCCGGGTCGGTCGCAGCGCACTCTACTGCCGACTGTCGTGCTTGATTGGCCCGCTCCTGGCAATCCGCAGCCCGCGTGGGGTCTCCGGCGGCCACTGCGTCGATCTCCCGCGCGGCCGCAGTGGCGCGGGCTTCCAGCACTCGGTTTGCCCCCGTCCAAACGCCGCCGTCAAAGTGACCCAACAGAGCGGCAAGAAACCGGGCTTTCCCACTGACGTCGTGCGCTGTCAGGACATGGTTCGTGAATGTCCCGTGCTCCGACAAGAACACTGCGTCGAAGCCCGACGGTTGGCCCCGTGAGTCTTCCCACCGGCCAATGCACGCGGCGCCATCGCTCGTGGTCTCGAAGATGTTCCACGAGTCCTGAACGACCCGCGCAGGCAACCCGGGTAGGGATTCCGCCTTCTGGAACGCGATCGAATGGAACCGCTGCTCGTGGTCATCAGGTATGAACCGACCCAGCCTCACACCCAGGGCGGACGCCAGGCGAGGCGGGACACGATAGAAGGCGCACAAGATGCCGCCCTTCTCCACGAAGTCCAGCAAGAGCGCTTCCGTATCAGGCTTCATCTGGGCCCCATAGGACACGATGACAACACGCCTCTGATCGAGCCCGCCGGCCTCTTGAGCAAGCTTCGACTCCTCCTGCACGGCGTGTTCCACTCCTGCACGCGACAGCGCGGAACTGATGGCTTGCTGGAAGGGCCCACGGTCGCCGTAGCCTCGCAGCACGAGAACCGGCAGACCGCCGTCCCTCAGCGGCTCTGGTTCAGCATGGGCACACGTCGCGGAGAACGGAACAGCCCTGCCCAAGAGGGCGCAGAGGAGGCTGAGCAACACGGAAACGCGCGCGATTCTCTCCCCCCTCACCTGGTCGCTCCTCCCTCCGAACTCCATGGGGCCTCCCCATTCAGGTAGCTGCGGGCGGTATCCCACCGTCCCATTGCTTCGTAGACAGTCCACTGCGCCTCGGCCTCGGCGTACCTCTGCATCGCCTCCAAACAGCGTGCTTTCACCCCCGATGCTCGCCGAACCAGAGAGGCATAGACTCTCTCGGGTTCCTTCCGGAACTGCTCGCGAGCATACGTGATTGCGCGGTCAGCCGCAGCGAGAGCGGCTGCGTTGTCACTCGCACGAAGCTGGTGCTCGGCAACGCGGCACAGCGCTTCAGCCTTGGTTGCCGGGCTCTCGATGCCCGCTTTGAGCGCCTCCTGGGTGCGCTCCAGTGCGGTACGCGCGTCCCCCAGTACCCCAGCGTAGAAACCGACATCAAGCGTCGCGACTTCTCGCACTCGCTGGATGTCCCCATACTCCCGCAATGCTTGCTCCATTTGCGCCTTCGCGGCTTCGGTTCTCCCCTGCCCCGCCAACGAGTAAGCAATGTGCAGCATGGCTCGACCAACGAACTCCCGCGGGTAGGCGGGCGCTTCCAGGAGCAGCCTCAGTGCCCGTTCCGAATACTCCGGCCGACACGTGTTCTCGAAAAGACGCGCTACCTTCAACGCCGCCTGGCCCGCCAGCGAAGTGGGGCCGTCCCACCGATAGTATTCGGCAAATGCCTCCCACGCCTCCTTCTCTCTGCCCTCGCGCAACAGCGCCATGACCAAGCACTCGATAGACTTCGCCCGCACGCCGAAGTCCGGATCCGACATCAGATTGGAGAGGATCTCACACACACGGTCACCGCTGGCGAAGTCAGTGAGCACACGATCCCAGACGGATTGCGCTGGGGGGACGCCTTCCGTGAGCGCCCTCGTCAACCGTGCCATTGAGGTCGTGACAAACTCGATCTCGCCGTAGCGAGCCGTGGCCTTCTCGGCGACGCTGGAGGCGAACTCGGTGTCGCCCAGGCGGAACGCAGACCACGCCATTAGCACCGACGAGCGCCCGCGCAGAGCAGCGCTGAGGTGGTCAAGCTCGTTGACAGCGGCGGCAATGTCCTTGGTCTCAGCCCAGTAACCGTGGTGCAACAGCAAGCCGCCAGCGCGCAGCAGCAAACGGGCGCGCGCCTCATTCTCCGCGGGTCCGAGGGGAGGCTGAGTCTGATCGACTCGTGGTCCCACAGCGTGCTCGCGCGTTGGCTGATCGGTGACCCTAGAGTAGGAGTCGAGCCAGCGCCGCACAACGCCCACCAACAGAGTCCGCTCCAGACAAGGCTCGCGATCCATGATTGCTTCCCATGCCACCATCGCGCCCGCATAGTCCCGCCTGTCGATGAGCTGGAGACCTTCGTCAACCAGCGCGGGGATGTCTCGACCCTCTTGCGCCGATGAACCGGCCGCTGCAAGGCTTAGCAGTACCCAGAGCAGCCGCTTCCGCCCTGCCGGAATCGCGTTGCTGCGAAGCGCGGACTTCATTTCCGAGGTCCTTCGCCCGCTCTACTCTCCGGGAGGGCCTCTGCGAGCGCCTTCACGTAGCTCATCGTTGTGTGCTGATGAAGCATGGTGAAGCGCACCGTGGCCGTTCTCCCTCTCCACCGCTGATAGTTTGCCACCACCGCCAATGCCGTTTCAGGCAGATATCCGCTGCTGAAGACAGCCTGCCGCGTCATGAATTGCTCGCAGTACCACGCGATTTGGGCACCCGGGGTCGTCAGTACGACACCACGCTCGCGCGTTGTCTTCTCAATCTCCTGCGGCGGCACCAGTTGCCGGTGTAGGATCTGCTGTTCCGACAGATAGGACATCGCAAGGACTACTTCGTGAAGGACGGTCAGTACCCGCCTCAGGAAGCTCGCGGACATCCTGAACTCAACCATCTGCAGCAGGAGGTATGCTTCGATGCTGAGCCCGTATTCCGGCTCTGAACCCTTGTCATAGGTCGTTCTCGTAACCACCTCGTCATCCAGACGGCTTCCAGGGGCAAACCGGCGCGCAAACGCCATCTGGGAGGCAAGAACATACTCGGCGAGCCCCTCAAGATTGTGGTCCGAGACCTTGGCGTACTCAAGAAGCGGTCTCATGAAGGGCTTGTTCCTGCGCAAGTGCGATTCCATCGCTCCGCCTGACCCGAAACCCATGTCATCGTCATCCCAAGCAGCAGCCTTCAGGCGGTTGAGCGCGGCTTCTATCTCGGGAGGTAGCGCCACGCCCCCCGGAGCGGTCTGGGCGCAGGAACACGCCAACGCCAGCGCCACCACCAGGGATGCCCCCAACAGGTCATTCGTCCAACCTTGCCGGTTCATAGTCATTGTGAAGCCGCCGCAGGTGATTCCCTCGGTCTGCCCTCGGAACGGAATCCCGTTGCCGCGAAGCGGGCGCTTCATTTGCCTCGTCCTTCGCCCGCTTCACTCTCCGGGAGGGCCTCTGCGAGTGCCTTCACGTAGCTCATGATTGTGTGCTGATGAAGTACCGGCAGCAAACCGGCCGGGGCGGCCCTGGCCACCGCGCCGCTTCGCCAGCGCTGGTAGTTTGCGATGACGGCCAATGCCGTCTCAGGCAGATATCCGCTGCTGAAGACAGCCTGGCGCGTCATGAATTGCTCGCAGTACCATACGACTTGGTCACCCATCGACGTCGGCAGCATCCCGCCGTGCCCGCGCTTCTGCCTCTCAATCTCCTCCGGGGACACCAGTTGCCGGTGTAGAATGCGCTGCTCCGACAGATAGGACATCGCGAGCACTACTTCGTGAAGGACGGTCAGTACCCGCCTGAGGAAGCTCGCGGACCTCCTGAGCTCAGCCATCTGCAGCAGGAGGTATGCTTCGATGGTGAGCCCGTATTCCGGTGCTGTACCCCTGTCATAGGTCGTTCTCGCAACTACCTCGTCGTCCAGATGGCTCCCGGGCGCAAACCGGCGCGCAAACGCCTCCTGGGACGCAAGAACATACTCGGCGAGCATCTCAGGATTGTCGTCCGAGACTTTGGCGTACTCGAGAAGCGGTCTCATGAACGGCTTGTTCGTGCGCAAGTACGATTCCATCGACCCGCCTGACAGGAAACCGGGGCTATCCGAAGCCGCATCCTTGAGGCGGTCTAGCGCAGCTTCTATCTCGGGAGGTAGCGCCACGCCCCCCGGGGCCGTCTGGGCGCAGGAACACGCCAGCGCCACCACCAGGGATGGCGCAAACGGCACGTTCATCCAGCGTCGCGGGCTCATGGTGGGGCCGTCGCCTCCATTCATCATCTTCTCCGTCCACGCGATAGGCAGTCAAGGCTTAGGCTTCCAAATGGAGTCGGGATCTCCAATGTGTCCATAGTTCTCGCTATCGGACGTCTTGTACTTGCCGTGCCCGCCCCACTTGGCCTTGACCATCTTGGCAGCATCCGCGGGTTGGCCCGTGGGGGAGAGGAGCTCATAGATGATCGAGGTGTGGTCATTATTGCCGTAGCGGCACACGTGACCCTCACAGTAGGGATCTGCTTCGGTGCCCGCCACCGCGACGAAGTCGTCGGCTATGTCGTCACGGAACCCATCAGGTGTGTCTCCGTAGGCGAGGAAGATCCACACATCTTGCCTGCGGTACAGCGCGTAGGCGTGGCAGTTGTAATCAGTCGTGGGCATGTCGAGTGTCCCGATTATGCCGTAGTTCGCACATATGTAGCGCTCTGCGTCCAACTGTTCCTCACTGGTGAAGTCCTCCAAGAAATGGGCATGCACCAACTTGGTCTGGCTGTGACCTGTCTTCGCACACCAAGGTTGGCCGTTGTAGCAGGTGTCGTCCGCCGGATTGTAGTAGATGGTGTACGTCTTCGACACCGGGTACTCGGTGCCGTCAGTTCTCCGGCACAGGAACTCCATCTCTCTTGTTATCCCCTCAGCGTGCAAAGCCGTAACTGGAACCACACACGGCATCAAGAAAGTGACAAGCACCGCATTCGCATTCATTCTTCTCATCTGAGCATCCATCCTCTCGATTCGTGCCGCGGCAGCAGCTTCGAGGCCACGTGGCCCGTGGGCAACTGCTCGCCCAACTTCTCGACGACTTGGTTTGCCAGGTCGGCGGCTTTGCCCCGGTCCGCGTCGCGCCACATCTTCGCCTGGATGACGTACTTGGCGCAGACGGCCCAGTAGTAGGGGACGTCCTCGAACTCCTTCAGCGCCGCCTCGCAGATCGGCGACGATCTGGTCGCGTTCCTTGAGATCCCGCAGCAGAATGCGGTCGACCAGGTTGGCAAGCGCTTTCTCTGCGAGAAAGAGCTGGCATCCGGCCGTGGCGTCGGGGTGGGCGCGCAGGAACCCTTCGCAGGCGGTGATGGCGTCGCGGAACTGGCCTTGCTTGCGGAGCGCCTCGGCCTGGCGCTCGGCCTCGCGCCCTACGGGCGCGCACTGCCAGTCAGCGCGGGCAGCGGGCGGCTGCTGGGACCAGCAAGCGGGCGCTGAGAGCGCGAACAGGGCAACGCAGAGACGCGGAGACGCGGAGAAGGGCGTGTGAGGGGATTTGCCGTTGCGTCGCGGTCGTGGCAGAAGGGCAGCCTGGCGCAGCAACGACTCTGGACGGGCGCTTGGCACGCCGTTCCGGCGGGCGCGCCCACAAGGCGCGCGGAGATGATGCGTTGGTCCGTCCTGTTGCAGCCACAGACGGTGCTCCCGGCAGATCCGCGCAAACCCCCGTGGGTTTGACTGCGCAAGCTCGCTACCAATCCGCTCTGCCGCCACTCCGCCGAGCTTGCTGGGTCCTGTCATTCGCCCGGTCGATACGCCCGACCGGGATTAGAGACGCATCATACACTGGGAGGGGGGGGCGTTGTCAATACTCCGGAGAAATTGGTGACGGGGAGAGGGGGTGAAGGAGTGAAGGGGGGACGGCTGGTCCTCCTCTCGGGAGCCACACAGCCATCGCGCCGGGCGTGCGGCTCTCCGGACTACTAACCGTCAGGGCCTTGTTTTCCTGCGAGAATTCCAGACCGCGACGAGTTACGGCGCCTATAAGTGCAGCAGCTTGAACCGCGTCTGGACAGAGGCCGGCGCGTTGACGTCGTTGCGGTCACCGGTGACGCCTGCGTTGGTGAAGGCGCCGGTCCACGGGGCGGCAGTCCATTCCGGCTCGTCGAGCTTGCCGTCGATGGTCGGGGCACTGGCCGCTCGCACGGCTGCAGTGGTCCGGGCCGCCGGAGCGGCCGTCGCCGGGCCGAACACTGCACCGGGGAGGAGGTATCCGAGGATTGCGAGTGGGAAAGGGCGCATACGAGAGGGGGCCTTTCTGTTGGCAGACCCGTGAGGTGGCCGGACACCGAACGGCGTCCATGGTCAGCTTTCGACCTGCCGGTGCGCACTCCTGCACGCCGACGGATTCCGGGCCAGCAAGGCGGACACGCGTTCCGGTTGCAGGCACGACGCCATGTGGGTTACGATGGTCACGAACCTGCCGCAAAAGTACAGGATGCCCCGCGAACAGCACAAAGGGACCCAATGCCATGGACAAGCTCTCTCTCAACGGCGCCTGGAGTCTGGAGCAAACCGGAAGGCACGAGCCGATCCCGGCGAGTGTTCCCGGCTGCGTTCACACGGACCTGCTGGCCGCCGGGATCATCGATGACCCGTTCCACGGCGACAACGAACTGAAGCTGCAGTGGATCAGTGAGACCGACTGGGTCTACCGCCGGACCTTCGAGGTACCCGGAGCCCTCCTTGCGCACGACCGCGTCGTGCTTCGGTGCGCCGGGCTGGACACGCTGGCCACGGTCACTCTGAACGGCCACGTCATCGGCGAGGCGGACAACATGTTCCGCACGTGGGAGTTCGACGCCAAGGCGGCGCTGCTGGCCGGCCGCAACGAGGTTGAGGTGAAGTTCGCCGCGCCGCTGCCGTACCTCCGCGAGAAGGCCAAAGGCGCCCGGCCGCTTCCCGCCTGGGGAGTCGGCGATTGGCGGTCCGACGCGGCGGGATGGCTGCGCAAAGAACCCAGCAGCTTCGGCTGGGACTGGGGTCCCAAGCTGACCGCCAGCGGCCTTTGGCGCGACGTGGAACTGGGAGCGTTCAGCGGCGCTCGGATTGCCGATGTGCAGTTCACGCAGGACCACTCGAAGCGGCGTTCCGTGGGCCTGACCGTCCGCGTCGGTGTAGAGCGGCTGTGCCGCGGCGCACTGACTGCCGGCGTCCGGGTGTCGCTCGAAGGCGAGGTGGTGGCGCAGGAGACGGTGACCTTCACGGGCAAGTCCGCCGAAGCCCGCCTCGAGATCGCGAAGGCGCAATTGTGGTGGCCCAACGGAATGGGTGAGCGGCCGCTGTACGACGTTGAGGTCGAACTGACCGACGCGGAGCAACAGCCGCTCGACGCTGCGACCAAGCGCGTCGGTCTGCGCACGCTCCGACTGGAGTGCAACGACGACGAGTGGGGGCAGTCCTTCCAGTTCGCGGTGAACGGCGTTCCCTTCTTCGCCAAGGGCGCTAACTGGATTCCGGCGGACCCCTTCGTCTCCCGGCTGATTCGGGCCGACTACTTCCGGCTGCTGCGCGACGCCGCCGAAGCCAACATGAACATGCTCCGCGTCTGGGGCGGCGGGATCTACGAAGCCGACGCGTTCTACGAGCTTTGCGACGAGCTAGGGCTGTGCGTCTGGCAGGACTTCATGTTCAGTTGCGCAACGTATCCCGCCTTCGACGAAGCGTGGATGGCCAACGTGAAAGCCGAAGCGGAAGACAACGTGCGGCGGCTCCGCCACCACCCCTGCCTGGCGCTGTGGTGCGGGAACAACGAGATCGAGCAAGGGCTGGCAGGCGAACGCTGGACCGACCACCAAATGGGCTGGGCGGACTACGCAAAGCTGTTCGACAAACTGCTGCCCGGCGTCGTGCGCAAGCTCGACCCGGAGCGCGACTACTGGCCGGGCAGCTCCCACAGCCCCTGCGGCGACCGCGGCGACTGGCAGAACCCCGACTGCGGCGACGCGCACCTATGGGACGTGTGGCACGGCAGGAAGCCGTTCGAGTGGTACCGCACCACGACACATCGGTTCGTCAGCGAGTTCGGGTTTCAGTCGTTCCCTGAGCCCAGCACCGTCAGCACCTACGCCTCGGCGGACGACCGCAGCGTGAACAGTTGGGTGATGGAGCACCACCAGCGCAACGGGCAGGGGAACGCGCTCATTCTCCATTACCTACTCGACTGGTTCCGCATGCCCGCTTCGTTCAACCTGACGCTCCGGGTCAGCCAAATCCTGCAGGGCATGGCCATCAAGTACGCGGTCGAACACTTCCGACGGAACACGCCCCGCCAGATGGGCGCGCTCTACTGGCAGTTGAACGACTGCTGGCCGGTGGCGAGTTGGTCGTCGCTCGACTACTTCGGCCGCTGGAAGGCGCTCCACTACATGGCGAAGCGGTTCTACGCGCCACTGCTGGTGTCGGGAGTGGAGGACCTCGACAAAGGCACGGTCGAGATTCACGTGAGTAGTGACCGTCTCAAGCCGTGTACTGGGCAGGTCCTCTGGTGGCTGACCGACACCGCCGGCCAGACAATCGAGGAAGGCACCAAGGAGGTCCGCCTCCCAGCCCGAGCGAACAAGCGCGTGCAGACGCTGCACCTCAAGCGACACCTCGACGCCCGGGGCCCGCGCAACCTCATCTTGTGGCTGCAGCTCACCGTGGACGGCAAGCGACGGGCGGCCAACTACGTCCTCTTCGCCCGACCCAAGCACCTGGAATTGCAGCCGCCGCGGATCGCCCGGACGATTACCCAGTTGGGGCCTCAGAGCTTCCGCGTCGCCTTGACAGCGGCTCGCCCGGCGCTTTGGGTGTGGGCGGACGTGCGGGAGACCAACGCGCGCTTCACCAACAACTACGTCCACCTCCGCCCCGGGGAGACGGTAAACATCCGCGTCCATTGCGACCGCGAGCTGACAGAGCAGGAGTTCCGCGAACGGCTGCGTGTCCGGTCGCTGGTGAACACGTACTGATGAACCGTCGGACTTTCCTCGGCGCCGCCGCCGCCACCGCGATGCCTCTCACTCCGTCACGCCTGCACGCCGACGCGACCCTGCCGCCCAACCTCGTCTTCGTCTTCAGCGACCAACAGCGGTGGGACACAGCCGACTGCTACGGGCAGCCGCTCTTCCCCGGACTGACGCCCAACCTGGATCGCTTGGCGAACGATGGCGTCCGCTTCGAGCACGCCTTCACCTGTCAGCCGGTGTGCGGCCCGGCGCGGTCGTGCCTGCAGACCGGCAAGTGGGCGACGGAGACGGGGTGCTTCACCAACGACCGTGCGCTGCCGCTTGAGGAGACAACCATCGCTCACCGGCTCGCCGACGCCGGCTACGAAGTCGGGTACGTCGGCAAGTGGCATCTCGCTTCGACAACGCGCGAAGGGATCGACCACCGGATGACAGCCGTCCCGGTGGAGCGCCGCGGCGGGTATCGAGACTACTGGGTCGCGGCCGATGTGCCCGAGTTCACCTCCCATTCCTACGACGGTCGGCTGTTCGGCGCCGACATGCAGCCGGCGCCCTTCCCTCCGGGTCGCTACCGCGCCGACTTCTTCACCGACTGCGCCCTTGACTTCCTGCGCTCGCGAACCGGCGCCCGGCCGTTCTTCCTGTTCGTCTCCTACATCGAGCCCCACCACCAGAACGACCACAGCCACTTCGAAGGCCCGCATGGCTCGAAGGAGCAGTTCCGCGATCATCGCGTCCCGGCCGACCTCGCGGCGCTCAAAGGCGACTGGGGTCAGGAGCTGCCCGACTACCTCGGCTGCTGCCACGCGGTCGATGCCGGCCTCGGCCGAATCCGCGACGAGCTGGGCCGGCTCGGGTTGGCCGACAACACCCTCGTCGTGTACACCAGCGACCACGGCTGCCACTTCCGTACCCGCAATGGCGAGTACAAGCGCTCGTGCCACGACAGCTCGATCCGCGTGCCCCTGATCGCCGCCGGCCCCGGGTTTGGCGGAGCGCAAGTGGTTGAGGACCTGGTCAGCCTGATCGACCTCCCCCCGACCCTTCTGTCGGCAGCAGGCGTCGGTGTGCCCAACGCAATGCGCGGCCGCCCACTGCAGCCGCTCGCCGCCGGCACTGCCACGGACTGGCCAGACGCGGTTTTCGTTCAGATCAGTGAGAGTCAGGTCGGCCGCGCCCTGCGCACCCGCAGGTGGAAGTACTCCGTCCGCGTCCCCAAGGGGGCCGGCTGGCAAGGCACGGACAGCGACACGTACACCGAGAGCTTCCTGTACAACCTGGAGAGCGATCCGGCTGAGCTGCGGAACCTGGTGCAGGATCCGCAACACGCGGGAGTCCGCGCTGAGCTACGCGAGCGCCTGCTCCGCCAGCTCGCCGCCGCAGGTGAGCCGCCGACGGGGATTGTGCCGGCGAACTCATGAGGGCCAGCAGCCGCCCTCACCCGCCCTTCCGTTCCTGAACCACCTGTAGCCGCACGTTGTCGAAGTACGCTTCCACCGCAGCGCCCGGCTTGCCGCCACCGAGGTGGAAGTAGGGGCTGTTCCAGTGCGTTGTCGGGTACTGGTTGTTCCAGTCGGGGGTGAAGGCAATATTGGGGTAGGTCATCTTCTCCGCGCCCTGACTGACTGTCACGTCGCAGGCGCCGCCCGCCCCGCGGGAAATGGGGTCCATGACCACGGTGACGTGCCCCCACGCGCCCGGATGGACGGGGAACAGCAGTGGTAGCCAGTCCCGCACGCCTTGCCGCACAGCCACACCACCGGGACCACCCACCGCAACGGTGACCACGGCGCGATTGCCGTCGCCGCGGAGAACGACGGACAGTGCCTCGCTGTCGGAGTCGAACAGGGCAGGCAAGTACCAGTCGGAGTCCAATTGCAGCGCGCTGTTGTCTTCGCCGGAGATCGTGCCGCTGATCATCGGCTTCCAGACTGTGCCGCCGGTGCGGGTGAACTTGAGGCTTCGCTCCCCCCACGCGGGCGCGTCGCTCACGACAGCGGCGTTGCCGTTGTCGACCAACACCGCCCAGCCAGCCGGCTGCGCGCCGACCGCGTCGGACTCGGAGTCCCGGCTGAACAGAACTGTGCCGACCGGGCTGTCCGCGGCGAAGGCGGCGGCACCAATCAGACACAGCACAACTGGGGCCAGGATCGCTCGCCTACCACGGCGTGAACCCATACGGATCATCCTCCTTCAGCAACGGTTCCACGTAGAGCAGCTCGCGGCCGGCTGAGAGTGGTTCCTTGAGTAACGAGGCAGCGGCGGGCGCGGCGGCAGGCAGGCTGTCGGGCAGGGTCACGGTCGGAGCCAAGCGCAGGTCGCCCGGGTCGCTCACTTGGCACCAGAAGCCGAAGCCGGCGCCGCCGGAACCCACCTTCACTTCGAGTCGGTTCCAGCCTTTGCGCAGTGGCAGACGGACGCGCACCTCGCCGGGGGCAGGAGCGTGCGGAACGCGGCCGTCTTTGCCTTGGTCAACGTAGGTCGTGCCGTCCACCTTGAAGACGAACCACCAGTCGCTGGACAGCGCCAAGTTGGCCTCGCGGGCGACGCTGGAGTAGACGTGCGTGACCGCGTAGCCGACCTGCCCCACCTTGGGGGCGCCCAGGTACGTGAAGTCGAGATAGCCGTTCTTGTCGGTGCCGCGGAGGCGCCAGTCGAAGTCGCGACGCTTCTCGGCGACGGGGCTGGCGACCCACTGCTCTACGGCAAGCGGGGCGGACAGCGCCAGCAGCGAGTTGTTCGGCCCGGTGTCCGGCGCGATGGCCGGCAGTTGGTTCAGAACCTGCCACAGCGACACGTTGACCATCGGCGCGTATTGCCGCGGTCCCAACATCTGCTCGGCAGTCGCCGCGTCCGTCCTGGCGCCCAGGTTGGTCAGCAGATGCCGATAGAACCGGCGGGCATTCCAGCGGGCGCGGCGCAGGTTGTCGCTGTCGTCGGCAAGCGGTCGCCAATCGACCTGGCTGCAGACCCAGCGACCTTTGCCCTCGGGAACGTCCAACAACAGCCCGTCCAGAAGACGGCGGCCGTTCTGCGGCAAGCCCTGCTCCGCAAACCGAGTCATCTCCACGAACGTCCGCCAGTGCAGCAGTTCCGGGCCGATGCCCCGCAGCAGGTCGCTTTGGTCTCCCAGCGCCTGCGGGTTCACGCGCGCCAGCTTGGCGGGTTCGACAGTGCAGCGGAAGGGCGCACCGGCGGCTTCCCACCTCGCAGTGTGCTGCGGCAGAACCAAGACCGAACCGCCGGCTGCAACGAACTGCCGCAGCTTGGGAAGAACCGGTGCCGCCGAACCCAAGCTGTCCGGGCCGAGCACGACGACCTGATCGCTAGGCAGCGCTGCCGGCAAGTCGCCGGAGTCGGTTCGTTGGGTCTGGACGCCCAACTCGGAAATGAATGCCGTCGCACTATCGCCGACTGCGAGCACTCGCTTGTTCTGCGCCGCCGCCGGTTCGACGTCCAAGTAGCGAAGCAGGTTGCGCAGCACCCGCCCCGCGGCTGGCTCCAGCTCGTCCCGGTCAGTGATATCGAGCTGGCAGAAGACGACCTCGCCGCGACCGTGCTGCCACAGCAGCAGCGGGGAGTAGGCCAAGTCGAACTCACACTCGACCACCGGCGTGAAGGCGCCCCGATGCGGCGTCTCAGCGACGACGGACGCCACTGACCCGGTGTTGCCCCAGTGCGGTCCGTGAGGCCACGGCCAGAGCTTCCTGCCTTCCGAGGTGGCAGGCACGAGGTTGCCTTCGCCCCGCCAGTTGATCAGGTCGGCGGGCTCAAGTCCGGCCAGCAGCGGGTGCTGCCGAACGCGCGGGAAGACGTATCGTGGCACCACGTCCTGCACGCGGAATCCCATCGCCTCCAGGCTGTCGGCGTCCTGCTCGAAGAACAGCACGCGCAGCCCCTTGTCGATGTCCGCAGGTCCGAACGGCAGCGCCCGCGTCCGGCTGAGCGCTTTGTAGCCGATGACGAGCACGTCGGTGTCAGCGAGGTCGGCGGCGCTGGTGACGCGCCGGTACTTCAGCCCGAGGCGCGTGAGCTGCGCCGCCGTCTTGCCGACCGGATCGAACACGCCCCAGCGTCGCGCCACAGGCTGGCCCTTCGGCGAGCGCGGGAAGAAGGTCAGCGCAAGCTGATCGCGAACGACCACCGCGCCGGCTTCGTCACGCGCCTCTAACTCCAGCAACCCGGACGTCCGTTGCGTCACGACTGGCGCAGTGAACTTGAGGGGATCTCGCCGGAGGTCGCCCGGGGACAGCGCCACCTTGTCGTCGCCTTGCGCCGCCACCTTCGCGCCGAGGACGAGCTTCCAGTGAACCGATGGGCTCTTCTTCGTCGCCCCGTCCCACACGGCAACGATGCTCTTCTCAACGGTATCGCCGGCGGAGAAGCTGTGGTCTTTCCGCGTGAACTGCTGCGCGGGACCGCCGAGGAACACCAGCAGCGGCTGCATGGTGTCGTGGTACGCGTCGTAGAGCGGGCTCGCCCAGTCGGGTCGCTCCTTCAGCTTCTCGTCGGGTTCGGCGAGGCTCTCGTACAGGCGCCAGCCTTGACGAGACCGCTTCTCTCCCGGCGGGTTGCCAAACCCGATGTCGAAGAGCCACGGGAACCAGCCGCCGTTCATGCCCCAGCCGCGCCACGCCCTGTTGGTGTTCCGAATGAACAGGTCCATGAACCGGTCGTAGCCGGTCCACTCGCCAATGTGATCCAGGTGCCCCGCGGCGGCAAACGCGCTGACGCCGGAGAATGCCGACTTCCGCGACGCCTTGGCTGCCGTGGTGATCGACGCTTCGACGTACTCGTCCTTCTCCAAGGCGTACGCCTCGTCGCCCAGGTACATCGCCGCGTACTCGGTGAAGTACGGCACCGTCGCGCGCTTAAAGAAGTTGACCGAAGTTGGCGGCCCGTGTTCGACCGCCGCCCACGGCGTCTCGCCCGACTCGCTCCACGCCGACAAGTATTCCTCGCGTTCCTGCAATGGCACGAAGTTGAGGTAGCAGTTGAGCGTCTGCATATCGCCGGTCTGCCCGCCGGAGTGGTGGAACACCAACCGCGTCGGGTCCTGCGACTTGATTGGCTCCTCGACCCTGCCGTACCAGGGCTGCTGCGGCGCGTCGGGCTTGCGGCCGATCTTCGTCGGCTCATACGTGCCGCCGGTGTTCATCGACGGCGTCCACATGAGAATCGACGGCCGGTTCTGCCGGTCCGCCTTGCGCAGCCAGGTCTGGAAGTCGGCCGAGTACAGCTTCTGCGCTTCCGGCTTCAGCAGTTCGTCCCGGACCTCCGTCACGCCCGGCGCCGGCATCAGCACCGCCCATCCCCGCTCGTCGGCGGCGTCAAGCAGTGTCCCACCCGACTGCATGGACCCGGCCGGCGGGAACAGCCCCCACGTGCCGTACCAGGCCGAGGGGTTGGGCTGCATCTCCATGGCGTTGAAGCCCATGCCCTCGAACAGGATCATCTGTGGCACGCTGCGCACGAAGTAGGCAAGCCGCAGCCGCAACGGGTGGCCGTTGAGGATCAGCTCCTTGCCGTCGGTCCAGATCTCCCGGAAGCCGAACCGTACCGGCGGGTACTCGTCGAGCACGCCGCCATCGGCGTTCACCAGGCTCACGCGGAGCAGGTAGAGGTAGGCGGCGCCAACCTCCCACCGATGCGGATCCGCCCACGGCAGGACGACGGTTTGCTGCGGCGCGTCGCCGGTCGCCGGCACTTCCGTCTTTGGCAGACCGTCAGTGCGACCGTCAAGCTCGGTCACTTGCACGCGAAGCCGCGCACCGGCGACGTTCGTCTGCAGCGCGCACTTCACCTGCGCCGCCAGTTCCTTGCGCCGGAAGCTGGTCTGCACGAAGACGTTCTCGACCTCCGCCTCCGCCGGCACCGCTCGCACCGTGGCGCCTTCCGAGATACCCGCCGGCACGGCCACGCGGACCTCCTCGTCGTTGGCGTACCACTCGGTCTTCGCCCGCCCTTTGAGCGTCAGATCGCGAAGCACATCCTGCACCCGCTGATTGGTCGTGCCCTCCCACCAGCGCGTCACCCAGAGCCGGACCGCGGCCGTCTTCCCCGGCGGTGCCGCGCCCGTGATCTCGACCCGCCCATCCGGTCCTTTCACCTCACCCAAACGCTGACCGTTCACCCAGACAACGGCATCGCACTCCACGCCGGCGAGGTCGAGGTAGACTCGCCTGCCCTGCCAGTCCGCCGGCACCCCGGCGCTGGTCTCGAACCAGCCACTGTTCACTTTGTGCAGGTCGCGCGTCGCCCACGCCTTGCCGGCCCCGTCCCTCACATGCTGCCAGCTCGTCCAGACATAGGGCATCTGGACCGGCAGCCAGTCTTCCGGGACGGGCTCGACATCGACCGCCTTACCGGGTTGGAATTGCCAAGAGGGGAGCGGCGCTTCCCCGCGGAGGTCAGCGCCGAAGCCGGGAAGGGAAAGGACGAGAGTCGCGACCAGAAGTAGACGGGCGTGTACACGCAGTCTTCTCATGTGCTGCCAGTGTAGCCGAACGTCGCTGGCGAGACCACGAGTGCGCCAGCGACGGGCTTAGTACTACAACCGTACTTAGCTCGGGGCAGGTCTCCGACCGCCCCGAAACGCTTGACCGGAAGGTCTCAAAGGGCTGCGAATCCACGGGATTCGAGGAGACCTGTCGGTCCGGGGAGCGGCGGGGTCAGGAGACCCTCGCCGAGCACATTCGCGCTAAGTACGGTTGTAGTATTAGGCGCTGTGCCGACGGGAGATGGCGTCCTGCCATTCACTGTCTTCGACGTGCTGCTGTCGTTGTACGGGAACCCGATGGAAACGATGCCGGCAGGGGACCGCGTTCGGCAATCGCCCGCCTCACCACTCCCGCTGCAGCAGCTCCCGAAATCCGGGCGCCAGCAGTTCGGCTTGCCAGCGCATGAGTGGGCCGCTCTCCATGAGTTGCTCGAGGGTGTGGGGGCGGGCGCGGGAGAGGGCGGTTAGGGCGGCGCGAGGGGCGATCACGGAGGGGGGGAGGTGCAGGCTTCCGGCGACCCGCGCGCACTCCTCTACGAGGGCATCGGTCAGCGGCCGGCAGTCGGGTGCGGACCGCTCGGCCGGCCGGCGGACGCGCCGCTGCGGCCAGTCGGCCTGGGGCCTCTGCTGGGCTTCGCGGATTGCCCGCTCCAGCTCCCTCAATCGACGCCCGGAGCATGTGCGCGGCAGTCGGGGGCCATGCTCAAGGGACTCGCCCGGGTGCGCAGCCGCCCACACGGCCCAACTAACCAGTTGCTCGTTGCCGACAATCTTGAACGGGGGCAGGTCGGCGCGTTCTGCCTCGCGCTCCCGCCAATACCACAGTTGGCGCGCGAAGACCAACTGCTGCCGGTCGAGCCGGCTGACGCCTTTCACTCGCCATTCCGTCTCTGGATCGCGGTGGTTGTCCTCCGCCGTCGCCTCGATCAGGCGCTCGCAGGCCTCCTCGTGCCAGCCAAGCCGGCCGAGGTGTTGAAGCTCCTCGCGGAGCAGCTCAGCCAACTCGGGGAGGTAGCGCGTGTCGGCGGCAGCGTACGCCAACTCCCGCGCCGGCAGGGGGCGGCGGGTCCAGTCGGACTTTTGCGCCCCCTTGCTGAGCGTCACCCCGAAAAACCGCTCGACCAACGACGCCAACCCAACTTGCTCGTACCCGACGAGCTGCGCGGCAATCATCGTGTCGAACACCCAGCCTCCGGGACGGAACCCGAAGGAGGACCGCATCATGCGGAGGTCGTAATCGGCCCCGTGGAAGATGAGCGGCTTGCCCGCCAGCGCGTTCATGAAGCCAGTCAAATCCAGCCTCGCCAACGGGTCGACGAGGTGGTTGTCGCCGTCGACGGAGAGCTGAATCAGGCAGACCCGTTCGCGGTATCGGTATAGGCTGTTGGCTTCGGTATCGATTGCCACCCGGACGGCGCCTTCGACCTGCCGCGTGAGGGCATCCAGCGGGCCCTGGCGGCTGACGTAGACGTAGGCTGGTTGGGTTGGGTCGCTCATCTGTGCCCTCCGGCCGCGGTCGTGGCGTAGTTGCGGATGGCGGCAAGGAACACGTCGCCGTACTGCTGGCGCTTCTTCTCGCCGACTCCGTGCACCAAAAGGAACGCGGTGGCAGTCGTCGGCTTGAGCCGAGCCATGTCTCGCAGGGCGGCGTCGCCGAACACCACGTAGGCAGGCACGCCCTTGTCGGCGGCCAGGTCACGGCGCAGCGCACGGAGCGCCTCGAACAAGCCGGCATCGACCCCGTCCCACGATTCCTTGGCGGTCTTCGAGGTCTTGGGCTTGCCGGTCCGCTCGGCCCGCGACGCGCCGGCGGCAGGCTTCAGCAACCGCGGCGTTTCTTCGCCGGCCAGGACCTGCTGCGCCTTCTCCGTCAATCGGAGCACGTGGTAGTCTTCGGTCTTGCACAAGTACCCCTGGGCGACCAGTTGCTCAAGCCAGTCGCGGACGAGGCGCCGCGTGTGGGCCGCCAGCAAGCCGTAGGAAGGGAGAGAGGTGTGCCCGTTGTCGACGACACGCTGATCGCGGGAGCCCAGCAGCACCTGCGCTGTGTAGTCCGCGCCAAACCGCTGCTCGAGTTCGGTGACGCACAGGAGGACGCCCTGGGCCGTTTCCAGGGACTCGTCGAGGCAGTCGAGGTCGCCCAGGCAAACATCGCAAGCGCCGCAGCCCTCTGCCGCCCGCGCCCCGCGCGCTGCGGCGAGTTCCTGGCCAAAGTACCGGACCAGCGCTTGGTGCCGGCAGGTGACGCCAGTGCAGTAGTTGTACATGTCGGCGAGTTTGGCTTGAGCGACTGCCTTGGCCTCCGGCTCCATCTCGCTCAGGAGCCGCGACCAGGTGGTGAAGTCGCCAGCCGAGTAGAACAGTGTGCACTCCGCCTCGAGCCCGTCGCGTCCTGCGCGGCCGCTCTCCTGCTGGTAATGCTCCGGCGACTTGGGCATGCCGGCGTGGATTACGTACCGCACGTTCGACTTGTCGATGCCCATGCCGAAGGCGACGGTGGCGACGATGGTCTCGACCTCTTCCCGGATGAACGCTTCCTGGTTGCGCTTGCGGGTCGCGTCATCCAGGCCCGCGTGGTAGGGTCGCACGCGGTAGCCCAGTTCGCCCAGCCGCTGACACAGGTTGTCCACGTCGGCCCGGCGGATGCAGTAGACGATTCCCGAGTCGCCGCGGTGCCGGTCGAGAGCGGCCCGGACCTGCTCCAGCACGTTCGCTCGCCGCTCCACCTTGTAGGACAGATTCGGGCGGTCGAACAAGCCGACCAACATCCGCGCTTCGGTGAGGCGCAACTGCCGGGCGATGTCGTCGCGAACTTGCTGCGTAGCGGTGGCCGTGTACGCATGCAGACACACCCCGGGCAGCGCCTCTTTCAGGGCACCCAACTGGCGGTACTCCGGCCGGAAGTCGTGGCCCCACATGCTGACGCAGTGCGCCTCGTCCACGGCGATGAAGGAGGGAGCCGCCCCGCGCAGCAGGTCCAGGAAGCCGTCCGTCATCAGGCGCTCAGGCGAGACGTAGAGCAGCTTCAGCTCCCGCGCCCGAACCCGGGAACGGACGGCGCCTTGCTCCTCGGCGGAGAGGGAGCTATCCAGCCGGGCCGCGGGTACCCCGCACTCGACAAGGGAGTCGACTTGGTCTTTCATCAACGAGATCAGCGGCGAGACCACCAGCGCCATCCCCGGCAGCGTCACGGCCGGCGCCTGATAGCACAGCGACTTCCCGCCGCCCGTCGGCAGAACGACCACCGACTCCGTCCCGCGCATGACGCAAGCCATGGCGTGTTCTTGGAGCGGCAGGAACGAATCGTATCCCCAGTACCGCCGCAGCACCTCCAGGATTCGTTCCCTCATGCATCCCCTCGTCCGCGCGGCGAACGTGCCGCCACTCACCGCCGCCGCCCTCCGCCTCCAGGACTGCGTCGCCCGCCCCCCGGTCGCCCGCCCCCCGGTCGCCCGCCCCCCGGTCGCCCGCCCGGCCGAGGGCCTCGGTGACCGAAATCGGAGCCGCCGGGATGCCTTCTTCTCTCCTCGTGCCTTGGCGCCGGCCGAGGGACGAAGACAACCTCACCGTACGCCTCGCGTTGATAGAAGTCGTCCAGCAACATGGCCACGGGCGGGATGTCTTCCTCGCTCTTCGCCAGCGAACTGGCAAGGAGCTCAACCCGCTGCATCCGCTCCGTCTGAAGCTTGTCGCGGTCGCGCAGGTGGTCGGCGAGCTTCTGCCGCAGCCGAAGGATCGCTTCCTCGTCGAGGTCCCATTCTCCGCCCAGGGACGTGCCGACCGTCTTCTCGAAATGCTCGTCCAGCAACAACGCGACGAGGGGGGCGTGCTCTTCGTCGGCGACCAGACTCCGTGCCATCGGCAGGAGTTGCTGCATTCGCGCGTCCTGCTCTTCGTCGCGCGTTCGGAGCCGCGCTTCCAGCAGCGCAGTGACTCGTTCGCGTACCGTCTTCGCCACGTCCTCATCGCTGGGAAGGGGGCGCTCCTGGAGGTCCATCCGGTACTCCGTGCCGATCCGCCGCAGCAACAGCCGCTCCAGCATCGTCACCAGCGAGATGGCCTCGCCCGCGCCCCCCGCCCGGCCGGTGCGGCCGGCGCGGTGGATGTACATCTCGGTCTCGTCCGGCGGCTCGTACTGGATGACGTGCGAGAGATCCGGCAGGTCGATTCCGCGGGCGGCCACGTCGGTGGCCACGAGGAAGCGGAGCTTGCCCTCCCGGACCCGGCCGAGCACTTTCTCCCGGGCGGGCTGCCCCAAGTCGGAGGTCAACTGGTCGGCGTCGTACCCGAACCGCTGCAGCACCGCGGTGATGTAGCCGACCCGGGTGCGGGTGTTGCAGAAGATCAGCGCCGAGTCGGGGTTCTCGATCTCGATGACCCGGATCAGGCACCGGTCCTTCTCCATGTCGGGCACGGTGTAGTACACGTGTTCCACTTCGGCGACGTGCACGTGATCGCGGCTCAGGCTGAGGAACTGCGGGTCGTGCAGGAACTCGCCGGCAAGGCTTTGCACCCGCGGCGGGAATGTCGCCGAGAACATGTAGCCGTTGATTCGGCGCTCGGGCAGGTACCGCTGCAGTTGCTTCATGTCCGGGTAGAACCCGATAGACAGCATGCGGTCGGCTTCGTCGAAGACGAGGATCTCGAGGTCCTGCAGCGACAGGTTCCGGTTCAACAAGTGGTCGAGGATGCGCCCGGGCGTCCCGACCACGATGTGGGCGCCTTGTTTGAAGGCCTGCACTTGATGCCCGTAGCCGACCCCGCCGTAGACGGCCACAGAGCGCACGCCTGAGTCGCCGGCCAGGACCGCCGCCTGGTCCGCCACTTGCACCGCCAACTCCCGCGTCGGGGCGAGAATGAGCGCCTGGCAGGCGTTCTTCTCGGCGGAGACACGTTCCAGAATCGGCAGCACGAAGGCGCCGGTCTTGCCGCTGCCCGTTCGCGACTGGATCATCAGGTCGCGCTTCGCGAGGACGTACGGGATCGTCTTCGCCTGGACCGGCATCAACTCGGGCCAACTTGCGCGCGCGGCCGCTTCACGCACTGCCGCTGACAGGTCAGCGAGACTGACCTTCGGCAGCGCGTTGTCCGGCTCGACTACGACTTGCTCTTCCCGGCTCCTACCCGAGGCGTCCCCCGCCACGGCTTTGCCCCCGGGGCTCTTCCTGCGCTTTGGCGCGATACGCTGATTTCTCAATGCTGTGCCTTTCCTTACTGACCCGAGAGGGTACGGACAGGCGCACGGGTGCGCCTCGGTGGGTGGGTGTGCTCACGAACTGCGTAGCTCCCTGCGGAGTGTTGCCTCACCGCGCCATGTCCCCAGCAGAAGGGTACCCCATTCCGGCCGGTCGTGCCACTTGCGGGCGCGGGCCGTCACCGGGCCAGGTGTCGTTCCAGTTCGGCGATCCGCACGTCGAACGGGGGGTGGGAGGCGAAGTACGCAGCGATCCCCTTGCCCTCGCTGCGACCCGCCGAAGCCTGGAGCCGCGTCAGCATTCGGGTGGCTGCGCCACGGTCAAAACCGGCGGCGCCGGCCAACTGCGCCCCCAGCCGATCGGCCGCCAGCTCGGTGTCACGGGAGTAGGCGCTTTGCAGCAACCGGCCGCCCGTCGTCTTCATCCACGACTGAGCCACAGCGCCCAGCGACGACAGCCTCCGCATGGCGGCACCGATGGTGAGGTCGGCAACTACCCGTTGGAGCGCGTGTTCCTCGGTGACATGGCTGAGCTCGTGCCCCAGGAGAAACGCCAGTTCGTCCCGGTCGGCACCCATCAGGTCGAGAAGCGGGCGCGTCACAAAGACGAAGCCGCCCGGCAACGCGAACGCATTGGGCGTGTCCTGGCCGACCACGGTGAACTCGAACCGACGGAACTGGCTCCGCGTGCATTTGGCGAGTTCGGCGCCGACTTCTGTCAGCAATTGGGCCGCTTCCGGAGCTGGGTCGACCGCCATGCCGGAGCGCATGGCGGCAGCCAAGTCGCGCCCGACGGACCACTCGGCCTCCATCCGCTCCTGCTCCGTGCCGGTGAGGGACTGCCAGAGCCATTTGCCCTTTCGCATGGACGGACCGACCATCCGGCCCAGGTTGTAGAGGAGGCTTGCCATAGGGCTTCCGTGATTCCGCTGCAAAGAAGGTAGTATAGCTGCAAACCGGCGGGGCAGCCGGACTGCGTCGGCTATCCCCCGAACGCAAAATGGTATCGCTGCGAGATCTCCGGCGCCAGCATGGTGCTGACGGTGGGCCACACGATCCCGCCCATGAAGTAGTGCCCGAAGGCCAACCCCAGGAACCCCGGGATCAGCCGCTTGTACAACGCGGCGCCGCCGAGCCTCAGGATGACCAGCTTGAGGGACCACACCAGCAAACACGGCCCCCAGTACGGCGAATAGGACGAGTACGCCAGCCCCACGGCGTAGCCCAGCGGGTGAAGCGGGAATCGCACGAGAGTGTATCGGACAACTGCCACCCCAAGCACCGAGAAGAACCCGAGCCCCACGAAGGTCGCCCGCGCGGGGTCGGGAGGGCGAGGCACGGTCGCCGAGCCGAGCATCCGCGTGAACTCGGCCACCGCCACCCGGGTGCGGTAGTCGCCCACCAGCGGGTTGCCTTCCAGGATGTTCTGGCCGAATTCATAGTACGCCGACAGGTGAATCCAGTACGCGCACCCCAGCCCAACAACCAGGGCGAGCCACATCGCCGAAGCCATGCGTCGCCGCGACACTCCGGCGGAGTCGGCCAGCTTCAGGTTGTCGAACTGCTGCGCCATCAGCGTCGGGTAGAGGTGACGCGACAGCCAGGAGAAGGAGGCCAGCAGCGTTAGCGACCGCCAGCCACCCAGGGCGGCGAGGCGCTCACTCCCGAAGATACTGAACCACATCTCCTTCTGTTGGTCATACGGAAACGGCCACGTCACCGGAAGTCCGGCTTCGCCCCGAACGCGGCCGCACACCAGCGCGAAGCCGAAGAGCGTGGCGAAGAAGACAAACGCGATCAGCAGCGACATGCCGGCCGCCCGGCACCACGCCAACAGCAGCGCAAACCCGACGCAGGCGCCCAGCAGGGCCCAACGCGGCGGCACGGCTTCGTCGGCGTCGGCTGCCTCTGCAGGACGGAAGCAGGCGCGCGCCGCCTGCCGGAGCGGCACACGCGCCAACCAGATCAGCAGCACCGTCATGCCCACGTACGCCCCCGCGCTCTGCTCGTGTTGATACGGGAACCCCGGTGGCTCGTAGCCGACGACGCGCCCAAAGACGCCCAGCACTTTGCTGAGCCCGTAGAAGAACCACATCGAGAACAGCATATCCGTCGGCACAAGATAGCCGAGCCCAATCAGTTCCAGGAGGTAATGGAAGGTGAGCGGTTGGAGGGCGTTCAGCGGGCGCTCGGTGAAGAGCTCGCCGATATCGTACCGCGCGCCCAAGGCCGGCACCGACGGGTTGAGGGCGCTTAGGATGTTGGTGAAGTTGTACAGCACCGCCAGCGAGAACCCGGCCCACATGATCGGGTCCCGGAAGAACTGCAGCGCGTGCTTGCCGGCCGAAGCTGCGCCCGCCGCACCCCCCAGCACCTCGGTCATCTCGACCGGCAGGTACAACAGCGGGAACGAGAGCCGGTCGCGCTCGACCCATTGCTTCCGAAACAACGTCACCACGCAGAGCATCGTGCCGAAGAAGACCACGAAGAACGCGCTCCAGAGGGCCAGCGGCCGCGCCCATGCCAGCCAGGGCACGGCGGCGCTGTCGGCGCCCTCGTAACACGACCGGATGATCTCAGGATCGCGCGGTGCGAACCACTCGGGCAGATACCGCCAGTAGTCCTGGAAGTGGTTCTCCGGCGTCGCATAGTAGAACGGCACGGTGAGGCACGGGAAGAACGCCCGCACCACGCCAAACGTGGAGAGCGGCACGCTGAGACTCAGGAAGGCGTAGACCGTCAGCACTTCGGCTCGCGACAGCGACAGTCGCCGGCTCAACGGCCGGAGCGCCCCGCCCAAGACCACCAGCAGTAACAGCGCCGTCACCGCCGGCGGAGGCGGCACCCCCACAGACACATATCGGCCGGTGACCAGTTCCGCATGGCGGATCCACAGGTTGACGAGGAACGTCACCCCGGTGGCGAGGAGGATTGCGCGGAGAGTCATGAGTGGGACACGGGGCGCCCGCTGGCGCGGAACCCCAGTCTTCCCCTCGCACAGCCACAACCCTTCCGACTACCGCACATCCCCGCAGCCGCTGGACCTACACCGTAGCCGCCGGCGTCAAGCCGGCGGACCCCCCTCTCGGGTATCGACCACCCGCTGGCGCGTGCAGCCACGAACCCTCCTCGACTCGGGGCGCCGCTACGCCGTCTCGGGATAGGACCCCAGGACTCGGCAGAGGTGGCAGTGCTTCTCCAGTTCGGCGACGGCGGCAGCGATCATCGGGTCGTCCCGGTGTCCCTGGATGTCGACGAAGAACATGTACTCCCACGGCTTCAGGCGCGTCGGCCGGGACTCGATCATCGTCATGTTGATTTCGCTGTCCGCCAACGTGGCCAGAGCCAGATAGAGGGCACCGGGCCGGTTGGCGACAAAGAACAGCAGAGAGGTTTTGTCCTTGCCTGTGGGCGGGTTCGTCACCCGACCGATGGTGAGGAACCGCGTCCTGTTGTAGGGGTTGTCCTGGATGGCGCGGCGGAGGATCTCCAGCCCGTAGGTCGACGCGGCCAGTTCGGTCGCCACGGCAGCCGCCTTGGGCTCCCCGGCAGCCACCTCCGCGCCGCGCGAGGTGCTGGAGACGGGGATGATCCCGGCGTGGGGAACATGCTCCCGCAGCCAGTTCTTGCACTGCCCCAGCGCCTGCGGAATGCTATAGATGCGCTCGACCTCACCCAGAGGGCAGTTCGCCAGGAAGCACTGGTTGATCTCGAGGTAGCTCTCCGCGCAAATGGACAGGTCGGACGTCGCGAAGCGATCCAGCGTGTCGTTCACGGCGCCCTCGATGGAGTTGGTGACGGGGACGACGCCGAAGTTGGCGTTGCTCTTCTCCACTTCGAGGAACACGTCGGAGATCGTGGGGACCGGGTCGAACTGGGCCGACTCGCCGAACTGTGCCAGGCACGCCATATGCGTGAATGTGGCGGCGGGGCCGAGGAACACGACCCGGAGGTCCTGTTCGAGGGCTCGGCAGGCCGACATGATCTCCCGGTAGATCCCGCAAACAGCGGCGCCCGATAGCGGTCTCTGCGTGTGCGCGCTGATCTTCTGCAGCACCTGGTACTCCCGGGCGGGCGAGAACACGTCCAAGCTGTTGGCGCGCTTCTCCTTGCCGATAACCAGCGCGTGGGCGGCTCGTTCGTTTAGCAGCGCCACAATCTGGCGGTCGAGAGCGTCGATCTTTCGGCGGTGCTCGTCTATGCTCATCAGTCAAGTCATCCCTGACACTGCGAGGCGTTGATCCGGACCCACGCCGACTAGGCACATTCCATGCAGCCCCCGTCGCACCCGCGCAAAGCGGCTGGGCGGTTTGGTGGTCGAAAGAGGGAATCCGACCGACTGGGCGAATTCAGTCGGGCACGCGGACCCCGATATGATAGCACAGAAACGCTTGGGTCGGTACCATGCCGCCCGGCGACCGCGACGCGCCGGGCGATCCGGAAGTCTTCGCTCTGCAAGGATGAACCATGGCAATCACCCCGAACGGACACGAGCCCCGGAAGTTCGATCAGTTTGAGATCGAGGCCGCCCGCGAGAAACGGAAGAGCATCCCCGGCGACCTGTGGACCAAGTGCAACGAGTGCGGGTTCATGCTCTACACCAAGGAGTTCGAGAACGACCTGCGCGTGTGCCGCAAGTGCGGCGCCCACGCCAACCTCAACTGGCGAGAGCGGGTGGCCATCACGCTGGACGAGGGGACGTTCGTCGAGCACGATGCCGACCTGGAACCTGTCGATCCGCTGGGCTTTCCCGGCTACGCCAAGTCAGTGGCCAAGTACCAGCAACGCTGCGGCATCAAGGAAGCAGCCGTGTGCGGCGAAGGGCGCCTGCTGGGGCACCCGGTGCAGTTCGGCCTGACCGACTTCAACTTCCTGGCCGGGAGCATGGGCTCGGTGGTGGGCGAGAAAGTGACCCGCGTCTTGGAGCGAGCTGCCGAGACCGGCATGCCGGCGTTGATTGTGTCCGGCTCGGGCGGCGGCGCGCGGATGCACGAAGGGGCGTTGTCGCTCATGCAGATGGCCAAGGCCAGTGCCGCGGCAGCCAAGCTGGAGCGGGCGCGGGTGCCCTATCTCACGGTCCTGACGCACCCGTCGATGGCGGGCGTCCAGGCGAGCTACGCCTCGCTGGGAGACGTCATCCTCGCTGAGCCTGGCGCCCTGATCGGCTTCACCGGTCCCCGGGTCATCGAGCAGAGCCTCCGCATCAAGCTGCCCGATGGCTTCCAGAGCGCCGAGTTCCAGTTGGAGCACGGCATGGTGGACCTGGTCGTCCCTCGGGCGGAGCTGAAGGCGACCTTGGGGCGACTGCTGGAGTTCTTTGCAAACTGAGCGCTGCTGGCTGGAGAGAGCTATGCTGAACCGATTCGTTGCCGCCGAACAGCCCATCGCGGAACTGGACACCAAGATCCAGGAACTGGACCGCATTTTGGACGCGCAGTCCGTGCCCGAGGACGCCCTGACCGACGCCCGCGAGCAGCGCGATCAGCTCGTGGCGCAACGGGACGACATGCTGCGCGACATCTTCACCTCGCTCTCGCCGTGGGACAAAGTGCTCCTGGCGCGGCATCCGCAGCGCCCCTACACGCTGGACTACATCCAGGAGATGTGCGACTCGTTTGACGAGCTGCACGGCGACCGAACCTTCGGCGACGACCCCGCGATGGTCGGCGGGATCGGCCAGTTGGGCGGCCGGTCCGTGGTCATTGTCGGGCAACAGAAGGGACGGAACGTGGCGGAGCGGCAGCACCGCAACTTCGGGTATGCCGGCCCCGAAGGCTATCGGAAGGCGCTTCGCCTGATGAAACTGGCCGACAAGTTCCGCAAGCCGATCCTCTGCCTGGTGGACACCCCGGGAGCGGCCTGCCTGCAGAGCGCGGAAGAGCGCGGCATCAGTGAAGCCATCGCCCGGAACCAGAAGGAGATGGCCCTCTTGGGCGTGCCCGTCGTCGTGGTGGTGATCGGCGAAGGCGGAAGCGGTGGCGCCATCGGCCTCGCGGTGGGGAACAAGGTCTTCATGCTGGAGCACGCCATGTACTCGGTGATCCAGCCGGAAGCCTGCGCCTCCATCATCTGGCGTGACTCCACGCGCGGCGCCGAAGC
>Ga0210024_1000483_pt1 | contig 36055 bp, 39 predicted proteins | sample CryGeymeta201525_FD_183988 | JGI IMG/M metagenome (GOLD analysis project Ga0210024, IMG submission 183988) | Groundwater microbial communities from Crystal Geyser aquifers in Utah, USA - Crystal Geyser metaG 2015-25 (SPAdes) (version 2) | ecosystem: Environmental > Aquatic > Deep subsurface >...
ACCCGCTCGGCGCCACCGGCGCCATGATCATCGGCGCGGCGCTGGATGAGTTGGAGCGCAGCGGCAAGGCGACGGCGCTGTGCACCCTGTGCGTGGCGAGCGGCATGGGCGCCGCGACGATCATCGAGCGGGTGTGAGAACGACATTGTCGCAGGTCGAACTGAGCGAGATCGCGCGAAACTATGCGCTGCTCGGGGTGGCGGTCGTTGGCGTGATCATCGCCGTATGGCGAGCCGTCGCCGCCGACCGGCAATCCAGGGCGCAGAAGGCGCAAGCGGCGCAGGCACGGCGCGAGCATGTCTCGGAGCTTTTCTGGGATGCAGTCGAGCGGTTGGATAACGACAAGCTTCACATGCGGCTCGGTGCGATATTCGCCCTGCGAGAGATCGTCGAGGACTACCCTGATCTCGCGCGACCGACCGTCGATCTCTTGTCAGCCTATCTCGCCGACATGACGTATGATAGCGAGCCGCCACGGGACGTGCAGGAGATCATCGCGGTTATCGTGCCGAGGTCATCGAAATGACGGGGGAGAGAATGGGTGAGCGGGCAGCAATCGCGCCGAATGATGGAAAGCCCCTTCGACTGGTGCGAGCCTTTATCCGCCGCACCGTCCTTGACAGGGCCAACTTGGCGCAGGCCGACCTTAGCGGCGCTGACATGACGATGGCGTCCGCGCGTTTCGCAGACTTCGACGGCGCGACAATGCAGGGGACGATCCTGCGCGGGACCGACCTGACCGGCGCACGCAATCTGACGGTCGACCAACTGGCGAAAGCGATCATCGACGGGAGCACCATTCTTCCCGACTATATCGACCGCGTCGAGGTCGAGCGGTTGTCTTCTGCAACTCAGGGACGAGGCAGTTAATAGGCCATGACCGACATCTTCACCTACGCCGTGGACGACGGCGCCGCCGTCATCACCTGGGATCTGCCCGGCGCCTCGATGAACGTGCTGACGCTCGACGGCGTGGCGCAGCTCGACGCCTGCGTGGATCGCGCACTGGCAGACGACAGCGTGCGCGGCGTGGTGCTGACCTCGGCCAAGCGCGACTTCGCCGGCGGCATGGACCTCAAGGTGATCGCGGGCATGAAGGCGCAGGCGGGCGCCGACCCCGCAGCCACCGTGTTCGGCTTCGTGATGAAGCTGCACGGCGTGCTGCGCAAGATCGAGCGCGCCGGGGCGGATCCGAAAACCGGCAAGGGCGGCAAGCCCTTCGCCTGGGCGGCGCCGGGCACGGCGCTCGGCATCGGGCTTGAGCTGGGGCTGGCCTGCCACCGCCGCTTCGCCGCCGACAACCCCAAGGCGAAGATCGGCTTGCCCGAGATCATGGTCGGCATCTTCCCCGGCGCGGGCGGCGCGACGCGTCTGGCGCGGATGCTGGGGCTGATGGCCGCCGCGCCCTACCTGCTCGAGGGCAAGACCCCCGATCCGCAGCGCGCCAAGGCCGCCGGGCTGATCGACGAGGTGACGGCGCCTGACGCGCTGCTGAGCGCCGCAAAAGCCTGGGCGCGCGACGCGGGCGAGGCGGCGGCAGTCAAGCCGTGGGACGCCAAGGGCTTCAAGTTCCCCGGCGGCGCGCCCTACACCCCCGCCGGTTTCCCCACCTTCTTCGGCGGCGTGGCGATGATCAACGGCAAGACCAGGGGCGCCTTTCCCGCGCCCAAGGCGATGCTGAGCGCGATCTACGAGGGTGCGCTGGTGGACTTCGACACCGCGATTCGCATCGAAGCGCGCTGGTTCACCAACGTGATGATGAACCCCTCCAGCGAGGCGATGATCCGCAGTCTCTTCATCAACAAGCAGGCGCTGGAGAAGGGCGCGTCGCGCCCGCGCGACATTCCCGACCAGTCGGTGAAGAAACTCGGCGTGCTGGGGGCAGGGATGATGGGCGCGGGCGTGGCTTACGTCTCGCTGATGGCGGGCATCGACGTGGTGCTGATCGACCGCGACCAGGCGGCCGCCGACCGGGGACAAGCCACGGTCGAGGGGCTGCTCGACGGCGCGATCAAGGCGCGCAGGCTCGACGCCGACGGCAAGGCGGCGACGCTGGCGCGGCTGACCGCGACGCCGGACTATGCGGCGCTGAAGGGCTGCGATCTGGTGGTCGAGGCGGTGTTCGAAGACCCCAAGATCAAGGCCGCCGCCACCGCGCAGGCCGAGGCGCATCTGGGCGCGGACGCGATCTTCGCCACCAACACCTCCACCCTGCCGATCTCGGAACTCGCCAAGGCCAGCCGCGACCCGGCTCGCTATATCGGCATCCACTTCTTCTCGCCGGTGCACAAGATGATGCTGGTCGAGATCATCAAGGGCGAAAAGACCGGCGCGCAGGCGGTCGCCAAGGCGCTCGATTTCGTGCGGCAACTGCGCAAGACGCCGATCGTGGTCAACGACGCGCGGTTCTTCTACGCCAACCGCTGCATCATCCCCTATATCAACGAGGGGCTGCGGATGATCACCGAGGGCGTCGCGCCCGCGCTGATCGATAACGCGGCGCGGATGCTGGGGATGCCGGTCGGCCCGCTGCAACTGACCGACGAGACCTCGCTGGAGCTGGGCCTCAGCATCGCGCGCGCGACCAAGGCCGCGATGGGCGACGCCTGTGCCGAGAACCCCGCCGACGCGCTTCTGGCCGCGCTGGTCGAGACCCACGGGCGCAAGGGGCGCAAGAACGGCAAGGGCCTGTATGACTACGACGACAAGGGCAAGCGGCTGGGCTTCTGGCCGGGGCTGGCGCAGATGCACCCGCACGCCGAGCCGCAGCCGCCGCTGGGCGAGGTGCAGAACCGGCTGATGCTGGCGCAGGCGCTGGAGGCGGTGCGGGCGCTGGAGCAGGGCGTGCTGACCGACATCCGCGAGGGCGACGTCGGCGCGATCCTCGGCTGGGGCTTCGCGCCGTGGTCGGGCGGGCCGTTCGCGTGGCTCGACATCACCGGCCCGGCGCAGGCGGTCGCGATCTGCGACGCGCTGGCGGAAAAGCACGGCGACCGCTTCGCCGCGCCCGCGCTGCTGCGCGAAATGGCGACCAGGGGCGAGACGTTCTACGCCCGCTTCGCGCAGGCGAAGGCCGCGTGACGCATCCGCCGACCGGCGCGGCGGCGTTCCTCGACTGGGCGCAGGCCCTGCCTGACGGCGCGCGGGCGGAGCTGTGGCGCGGCGCGGTGTCGCCGCGCGCGCCCGCCCCGCCGCGCGCCGCCCGCGCGCTGACCGACGCGACGCTGGCGTTTCGCGCCGCGCTGCGCCGCGCGGGGCTGCGCGGCGGCGTCTATCCCGAAGGTCTGGCGGTGGTGGTGGACGCGCAGACCGTGCTCTGGCCCGACCTCACCATCGGCCACGGCGGCGCCATCGGCGCCCATGGCGCGGCGCCGGAGGCCCCGGTGATCGTGGCCGAGGCGCAGGGCGAAGGCCGCTCGCCGCTGTCCGACGAGACCCGCGCGCGCGCCTTCCTCGGCGCGCCGGGCGTGGCGCACCACCTGCTGCTCGACGCCGACCGCGCCCGCGTGACCGTCACCACGCGCGGCGCCGACGGCGCGATCACGGCGCGCACGGCGGCGCAGGGCGCGCTGCGCCTCGACCCGCCGGGGGTGGCGCTGGCGGTCGCGGACCTGTTCCTGACCTGCTGACGCCGCGAAAAAGCGCACCTGGCCCAATCGCAAGACGCAGCCCCGTCGCGCGGCGCCGCCGCCTAGAACGCATCCTTGCGGCGGCGCACCTCGGCGAACACCGCCGCCGGATCGGCGCCCTCCAGCCCCAGCGCGGCCTGCAACGGCGCCTCCTTGGCGCGCAGGAACGGGTTGGCCGCCAGTTCGCGCCCAATGGTGCTGGGCACGGTGGGCTTTCCTTGCGCCCGCGCCGCCTCGATCATCGCGCCCTGCTCGGCCAGCGCGGGGTTGTCGCGCTCGATGGTGCGGGCGAATTTCAGGTTGGCCAGCGTGTATTCGTGGCCGCACCAGACCGTCGTGGCGGGGTCGAGCCGCGCCAGCTTGGACAGGCTCGCCCACATCATCGCATGGGTGCCCTCGAAGACCCGCCCGCAGCCCAGCACGAACAGCGCGTCGCCGCTGAACAGCGCCCTGGCCTGCGGGAAATGGAACGCGATATGATGAAGGGTGTGGCCCGAGACGTCGATCACCGCCGCCTGCGCGGCGCCGAGGCTGACCATCTCGCCCTCGCGCACCGCGTGATCCAGCTTCGGCAGCCGCCCGGCGTCCGCCGCCGCGCCCAGCACCCTGGCGCCGAAGCGCGCGACCAGCGCCGCCAGCCCGCCGACGTGATCGCCGTGGTGATGGGTCAGCCACACCCAGTCCAGCCCCCAGCCGCGCGCCTCAAGCGCGGCGATGATCGGCGCCGCCTCCGGCGCGTCGATCGCCGCCACGGCGCCGGTCGCGGCGTCGCGCAGCAGATAGGCGTAGTTGTCGGAGAGGCACGGGACGGTGACGATCTCAAGTGCGCTCAACGATATCTCCTCCGGGTGTTGATCCGGCGCGCAGGGTAGCCGACTATCGCCCGCGATGCACATGGACGCGGTCGATCTTCGCCAGTTCTATTACCGCACCCCGCTGGGGCGGGTGGCGAAGCATACGCTGCGCCGGGCGCTGCGCGCGCTGTGGCCCGATCTGCGCGGTCAGGCGCTGGCGGGCTATGGGTTCGCAGCGCCGTTCCTGCGCCCGTTCGACGACGAAACCGCGCGCACCCTGTGCCTGATGCCGGCGCAGCAGGGCGCGTTTCACTGGCCGGTGGCGGCGCCCAATCGCTCGGTGCTGGTGGAGGAGCGCAACTGGCCGGTGCAGCCGGGCTTTTTCGACCGCATCGTGGTTGCGCACGGGCTGGAGACCTCCGAGCGCCCCGGCGCGCTGCTGGAGGAGGTCAACCGCTGTCTGGCGCCGGGGGGGCGCGCGATCTTCATCGTTCCCAACCGCGCGGGCCTGTGGGCGCGACGCGACGCCACGCCCTTCGGCCACGGGCGGCCCTATTCGGTCGGCCAGCTCGAGCGGCTGTTGCAGGAGCACGGTTTCGAGCCGGAACGCCACGCCGCCGCGCTCTACGCCCTGCCCTCGCACCGGATGTTCTGGCTGAAGCTGGCGAAGCTGCTGGAGGCGACCGGCCGCAGGCTCGACGCCCAGCCGCTGGCGGGGGTGATTCTGGTCGAGACCACAAAACTCGCCTTCGCCGCCCCGCGCACCGGCGTGCGCGCCCGCTCGGCGCTCGAGGTGCTGGAGGGGCTGACCGCGCCCGCGCCGAAACCGGCGAACGGGCGGGCGGCGCGGGCGCTGGCGCGCATGTCGCGCAACCGCTAGAACGCCGCTAGAACCCCCGCAGCGCCAGCGCATCCCGCGCCGCGCAAAAACCCCGCGTGACCGCCGATGACCCAACCCCACCCGACGCTGACGCCGCGCCCCGGCATCCTCGACATCGCGCCCTATGTCGGCGGCGAGAGCGGCGCGCCCGGCGCCAACCGGGTGATCAAGCTCAGCGCCAACGAAAACCCCAACGGCCCCTGCCCCGCCGCCATCGAGGCCTATCGCGCGGCTGCGGCGGGCCTTGCGCTCTATCCCGACGGCGGGGCGGAAGCCTTGCGCGCCGCCATCGGCAGGGCGCACGGGCTTGACCCGGCGCGCATCGTCTGCGGCGCAGGCTCCGACGAGATCATCTCGCTGCTGTGTCAAGCCTACGCAGGCCCCGGCGACACCGTGGCGCACAGCCGCCACGGCTTCCTGATGTATGCGATTTCCGCGCGGGCTGCGGGCGCGGAGCCGGTCGCGGCGCCGGAAGCGAACCTGACGGCGGATGTGGACGCGCTGCTGGCCGCCTGCGACGACCGCACCCGGCTGGTGTTTCTCGCCAACCCCAACAACCCCACCGGCACGCTGCTGCCCGCATCCGAGGTCGCGCGGCTGGCGGCGGGGCTGCCCGCCCGCGCGCTGCTGGTGCTGGACGCGGCCTATGCCGAGTATGTGAGCGCGCCCGGCTATGACGCGGGCGAGAAGCTGGTCGATGCGCGCGACAACGTGGTGATGACGCGCACGTTCTCCAAGATTCACGGGCTGGCGGCGCTGCGGCTGGGCTGGGCTTACGGCCCGGCGCATGTGATCGACGTGCTGAACCGCGTGCGCGGGCCGTTCAACGTCAGCGCCCCGGCGCTGGCGGCGGGGGCGGCGGCGATCGCCGACAAGGAGTATGTGGCGCGCTGCGCCGCGCTCAACGAGGCGTGGCGCGACTGGCTGACCAAGCGGCTCGCCGCCGCGGGCGTCGCCTGCACCGACGCGCACGGCAATTTCGTGCTGGCGCATTTCGGCGAGAGCGGCCCGCACGGCGCGGCAAAGGCCGACGCCTGGCTCAAGGCGCGCGGGCTGATCTGTCGGCGGATGGAGGGCTATGGCCTGCCCGGCTGGCTGCGCATCTCGATAGGCGACGAGGCCGCCTGCCGCGCGGTGGCCGACGCGGTGGACGCCTTCCGCGAGGGCGCGGCGTGACGGACGAGCCGCCGCTGTTCGAGCGCGCCGCGCTGATCGGGCTGGGGCTGATCGGCTCCTCGCTCGCCTGGGCGATGAAGCGCGACGGCGTGGCGCGCGAGATCGTCGGCTACGCCCGCTCGCCCGAGACGCGGGCGACCGCCTTGCGGCTGGGCTTTCTCGACGCGGCCTGCGAGACGGCGGCTGAGGCCGCGCGCGGCGCCGATCTGGTGGTTCTCTGCGTGCCGGTCGGCGCCATGGCGGCGGTGGCGGCGGAGATCGGCCCCGGCGTGAGCCCCGGCGCCATCGTCACCGACGTCGGCTCGGTCAAGGCGCATGTCATCGCCGCCGTGACCCCGCATCTGCCGGAGGGCGCCGCCTTCGTGCCCGCGCATCCCCTTGCGGGCACGGAACATTCCGGCCCAGAGTCGGGCTTTGCGGAGCTGTTCGACGGGCGGTGGTGCATCCTCACGCCGCCCCACGCCGCGCCGCGCCGGGCGGTGGAGAGGGTGCGCGCGCTGTGGGAGCGCTGCGGCGCGCAGGTCGATGAGATGACGCCGGAGCGCCATGATCTGGTGCTCGCCGTCACCTCGCACGCGCCGCACCTGATCGCCTACACCATGGTCGGCGTCGCCGACGACATGCGCCGCGTCACCAGCTCCGAAGTCATCAAGTATTCGGCGGCGGGGTTTCGCGACTTCACCCGCATCGCCGCCTCGGACCCCACGATGTGGCGCGACGTGTTCCTGACCAACAAGGACGCGACGCTGGAGATACTGGGCCGCTTCACCGAAGAACTGTTCGCCCTGCAACGCGCCATCCGGACCGGCGACGGCCAGCACCTGCACGACTATTTCACCCGCACACGCGCAATCCGGCGCGGCATCCTGCAGGCGGGGCAGGACACCGCCGCGCCCGACTTCGGCCGCCCTCACCCCAGCGCGGAGAAGCCGTGAGGCGCGCGGTCGCCAGCGATGCCGCCGCCCGCCGGCGGGACCACGCGGGCGCTGACGCCGCTCGCGGGCGGCGCGCATGGCCGATGCGGGCCGGTGAACCAGAACGCCTGAATGGGGCGCGACGGACGGAGAATGCGCGGAAGGCGGCAAGTCGGGACAAGTCCTCGCCACCCCTCCAGCCGCCGGGCCATCGCCCGGCGGCCTGCGGGGCGGGTTGCGCCTGGGCCTGCCCGGCGGACCCAAAGACCGCCGGGCGGCGCCGCCGGGATCGGCTGGGGCTTGCGCCTGCGCCGATGCGGCGCACGCGCCCTGCCACCGGCAGGTCGCCCTTGCGCGCCGCGCGCCGCGCGCCGGGCGTCGGCGCCCGGCGTCAATGACTGAGGTGCGCGGAAGGCGGCCGGTCGGGACAAGTCCTCGCCACCCCTCCAGCCGCCGGGCCATCGCCCGGCGGCCTGCGCGACGGGTGGCGCCTGGGCCCGCCCGGCGGCCCCAAAGGCCGCCGGGCGGCGACGTCCGCCCCCGAGCGGGCGTCGCCTTCAGCGCCGCCCGGGCGGACGCCACCGCCCTCTGTCGCGCTGGCGTCGGCGCTTGGATCGGCTGCGGCTTGCGCCTGCGCCGATGCGGCGCGCGCGACCTGCCACTGGCAGGTCGCCCTTGCGCGCCGCGCGCGTCTCGCCGGGCGTCGGCGTCCCGCGCGAACGGCCAAAGTGCGCAAATCCGCCGATCCGCAAGCCTCTCCCGCCCCTCCAGACCACGGCTCAGCGCGGCGCGCGCAGGCGCGGCGCGCGGCCCAGCGGGACGGGGCCAAGCCGGGCGTAGCCGCCAGAGAAGGTCAGCGGCGCCTCGATGGCGTTCTGATCGCCGCCCAGCATCGCCAGAAACCCCAGACCGGTCTCCAGCGCCGCGCCCAGATCCGCCGACAGCGCCCCCGCCGCCACGCCCGCGCGCAGCATCTCGCGCCAGTTGCGCGCCCGCACGGTGATCTCGCCCTCGGCGAGGCCCTCGGCGTCAGCGCGCACCAGCCCGCTCGCCCGCAGCGACAGCGCGCCCCACTGCGCCTCGAACGCGGTCAGCGACAGCGCGGCGACCTGCGGCGGCGCGTCCTCGACCGCGAACCGGTCGAGCGGGCGGTCCAGCGCCACCCGCGCGTCCAGCCGCAGCGCCTGCGCCAGCTCGGGCAGCGCGCCCGCCGGGTCGATCAGGTCGCGCAAGTCCCGCGTCGGCGCCACGCCCTCGGCGGCGAAATACAGGTCATAGCTGTCGGCGGGCGCGGTCGCGGGATCGGACTCCAGCACATGCGCCGCAAGGCTGGTCGCGGCGGCGCGCCAGCCCGGCCCCTCCAGCGACAACCCGCGCCCCTCCAGCGACAGCCGCGTAAGCGCCAGCGACGGCCCCGGCGCGAACCGCACCGAAGCGCGCAGGTCTTGCGAGCGCAGCGCCGCCCGCGCGCCGGGAACCGCCAGCGTCTGCTCCCGCGCGAAACCGACGATGGCGCGGTTGGGCGCGTAGGACAGCATGAAGACGTCGAGCGTCGGCGCCGACCACGCCCAGCCCGCGCCCGGATCGGCCAGCGCCAGCGCCGTCATCCGGGTGTCGAACCGGTTGGGAAAACCCTGCGTCTCAAGGCTGGCCGTCTCCGCCTGCCAGCCGTCCGCGCGGCGCGCCGCCAGCCAGCCGTTCAGCGCCGCGTCATGCGCGGCGGCGCCGACGAACCACCACGCCGACCAGCCGGCCGCCGCCAGCGCCACCGCGCCGCCCAGCAAGCGCCACTTCATCATTTGCCATTTCACCGCCGCCATGTCGCGCAGCCGCCCCCTCTCGCCCCGCAAGGGCCGCCGCGTTATAGCCTGCGCCATGGCGATTGAGAACAACGCGGCCCAGATGGCGGGCGACACACTGACCGGCGATCTCTGGGTGTTCGGCTACGGGTCGCTGATGTGGCGGCCCGGCTTCGACTGGGCGGAGCGGCGGATGGCGCGGCTGGAGGGCTGGCGGCGCAGCTTTTGCCTGCGCTCGATCCACTATCGCGGCACGCCCGAGGCGCCGGGGCTGGTGCTGGGACTGGACCGCGCCCCCGGCGTGGCCTGCGACGGCGTCGCCTATCGCGTGGCGTCGGACGCGCGCGCCGCCGTGCTGGCCTACCTGCGCGCGCGCGAACTGGTCAGCTACGCCTATCACGAGCGCACGGCGGCGCTGCGGCTGGAGGGCGGCGCGGCGGCGGAGGCGGAGGCGGTGATCTACGTCGTGGACCGCGCGCATCCGCAATACGCGGGCGTCCTCAGCCTCGCCGAGCAGGCGGCGATCATCGCGCGCAGCGCCGGGCCGATGGGCGCCAATCGCGACTACCTGCTCCAGACGGTCGAGCACCTCGCCGCGCTGGGCGTCAGCGACCCGGAACTTGAAGCGCTGGCGGCGCGGGTGCGCGCGCTTGGCGACTGACCGGCGGCCAAACAGGACGTTAGCGGCCAATGCGCCGGGTGATCGGGATCGCGCGCGGCGGGGCCGGGAAATCGGAGGTCTCCCGGCGCTTGACCGCCGGGAAACGGACGCAGCGGACGCCCCGCCGGATATGCGCGCCTGTTAGCGGCTGATGCGCGGGCCTGCGCGCATCTTCTTTCGGGGGCCGCGACCAAACCGGCGGGGGCCCTGAGCGTCGTGACGACGGCCCTCCCGGCCCCGGAGAGCGGCGCGGCGGCGCCGCTATCCGGCGAGCGCGCGGCTGCGCGCCGCCGCCGCCGCGACCGTACGCGCCATCAACGGCGGCAAGCCGCTGTCCGCGTCCATCAGCACCTCCAGCGCCGCCGCCGTCGTGCCGCCGGGGCTGGTCACATTCCGGCGCAGGGTGGCGGCGTCGTCGCCGCTCCGATGCGCCAGTTCGCCCGCGCCGCACACCGTGGCGCGCGCCAGCCGCATCGCGAGGTCGGCGGGCAGGCCCTCCGCCGCGCCCGCCGCCGCCAGCGCCTCGATGAGGTGGAACACATAGGCCGGGCCGCTGCCCGAGACCGCCGTCACCGCGTCGATCTGATCCTCGCGCGACAGCCGGACGGTCTCGCCCACCGCCGCCAGCAGCGCCTCGGCCAGCGGCAGGAACGCCTGACCGGGCGCGTTGGCGACCAGCGCGGAGACGCCGCGCCCCACTGCGGCGGGCGTGTTGGGCATCGCGCGCACCACCGGCGCCGTCGCGCCGAACAGCGATTCGAACAACGCGATCGGCGTGCCCGCAGCGATCGACAGCATCAGCGTGGACGGCCCCGCCAGCGGCGCGACCGCCGGCGCCGCATCCGCCATCATCTGCGGCTTGACCGCGATCACCACCGCCGCCGCAGCGGCGGGCGGGCGCAGGCCGACATGCACGCCGCGCGCGGCGAAGGCGTCGGTCTGCGCCGAGGGGTGTGGCTCGACCACATGGACGCTGGCGGGCGGCAGACCCGCCGCCAGCCAGCCCTCCAGCATCGCGCCGCCCATCTTGCCGCAGCCCAGCAGCGTAAGGCCGCCCTTCGCCAGCGGCTCAAGCCCATCCGTCATCGCGCCCTCCTCATCGGTCAGGCGCGACCATAAGCCTCCGAGATGGCCACGCCCAGCGCCGCTTCCGGCGTCTCGCCGCCCCAGGCGACGAGCTGGAACGCCGGATAGAACCGTTCGCAAGCCTCCACGGCCCCGCGCAGCATCGCCTCGATCTGCCCGCCGGTCGCCGCCGCGCCGCCCGCCAGCGTCAGGCCATAGCGCCAGACCATCAGCCCCTGCGCCCGCCAGCGGGTGAAGCAGCCGGTCCAGCACAGGTCGTTGGCCAGATCGACCATCACCGCCACCGCGTCGGCGCGGTCCTCGGGCGGCGCCATCTCGAAGGTGCACAGCAGGCGCAGCGTCTCGTCATGCGCCGACCATGACAGCGAGATCGAGTAGGTGCGCCACTGGCCCTCGACCGCCATGGCGATCTGGTCCTCGCCGACGCGGTCGAAATCCCAGTCGCGATGTTCAGCGAGCGATTCGACGATGTCGATGGGGTGGATGTCGTCGCTGAGGAAGTCATGCTCAACGGCTGTCATGCCGCGCGCTCCTGTGAGGGTTGCGCCCCTGCGGCGGTGCTGCCGCAAGGTGCGGTGCTCGTTGCCTATGGATGGAGAGTCTTGCCGCTCTCTACACGAGATATGGTGGCGCCGAAAACCGCCCGACGCAAACGCGAAATGACTCGCTTTCGCGTTATCCTGTGCGCCGCCGCTTTAGTGTCGGTTAATAGACCGCGCGGCGGGGCCCCGGCGTCGGCCCCGGGCGCGCAAACGCGCCATGGGGTGGGCGCGCAAACGCGCCATGGGGTGGGCGCGCAAACGCGCCACGGGGTGGGCGCGCGGCCTGAACCCGCGCGCCAGTCTCACCGCATGTCCGCCGGGCTTCAGCCCTTCGCCGCCAGCGCCGCCTCCAGCGCGACCAGCCGCGCCGAGAGCGCCTCGTTCTCCTCACGCGCCTTCTGCGCCATGTCGCGCACCGCCTCGAACTCCTCGCGCGTCACCAGCTGGCTTTCAGCGAGAAACCGCTCGACCCGCGCGCGCATCATCGTCTGCGCCTCGTCGCGCATCCCCTGCGCGACGCCCGCCGCGTTGGTCATCAGTTGCGAGAGATCGTCCAACAGCGTGCTGCGGGTCTGCATGGCGACAAGCCTCCTTGGTGCGTCAGCCCCAGTATATGCCTCTCGCGCCCCGCGCGGCAATGCGGCGGGCTTGACGCGAATCCTGCCGGGCCGGACACCTGCGCCGGACGTTTGCGGAGGCCATGATGCTCGCCCTGCCCTTTCCCGCCATCGACCCGGCGCTGTTCACGCTCGACCTCGGCGTGGTCCAGTTCTCGCTGCGCTGGTATGCGCTGGCGTATATCGCAGGTCTCGGCCTCGGCTGGTGGATCGTGGCGCAGGCGATGCGGCGGCCCGCGCTGTGGCCCGCCGCGACGCCGCCGATGCGGCCCGCGCAGGCGGAGGACCTGCTGACATGGATGGCGCTGGGGGTGATCCTTGGCGGGCGGCTGGGGTTCGTGCTGTTCTACCAGCCGGGCTATTACGCCGCCCACCCGGTCGAGGCGCTGATGGTCTGGCGCGGCGGCATGAGCTTTCATGGCGGTTTCCTGGGCGTGGTGGTCGCGGTGATCCTGTGGAGCCGCCGCAACGCCGCGCCGCTGCTGAGCGTCGCCGACGCCGTGGCGCTGGCCACGCCCAGCGGCCTGTTGCTGGGGCGGCTGGCCAATTTCATCAACGGCGAGCTTTGGGGCCGCGTCAGCGACGTCCCCTGGGCCATGGTGTTTCCCGGCGCGGGGGACATGCCGCGCCACCCCAGCCAGCTTTATGAGGCCGCGCTGGAGGGGCTGCTGTTGCTGGCCGTGCTGGCGCATCTGGCGCTGCGCAGCGGCTGGCTGAAGCGGCCCGGCGCGATCACTGGGGCTTTTCTGCTCGGCTACGGGCTGTCCCGCGCCTTCGTCGAGGGGTTCCGCCAGGCCGATGCGCAGTTCGTCACCCCCGACAATCCGCACGGGCAGGTCCTGCGGCTGGGGTCGGGGCCGGAGGCGTTCGGCCTGACCATGGGGCAGAGCCTCAGCCTGCCGATGGCCTTCGCCGGGCTGGCGCTGACGCTGTGGGCGCTGCGCGCCGGGCGCCGCGCGTCGGCGCGATAGGCGCGCCGTGAATCCGCTGGTCGCAATCATCCGCGACGAGATCGCCGAGAACGGCCCGCTCAGCGTCGCGCGCTACATGACGCTGTGCCTCGCCCACCCGCGCCACGGATATTACGTCACCCGCGACCCGCTGGGCGCGCGGGGCGACTTCACCACTGCGCCGGAAATCAGCCAGATGTTCGGCGAGTTGCTGGGCCTGTGGGCGGCGCAGGTCTGGCTCGACCTCGGCCGCCCGGCGCCGCTGCGGCTGGCGGAGATGGGGCCGGGACGCGGAGTGCTGATGGCCGACGCGCTGCGCGCGGCGCGCGCGGCGCCGGGGTTCGCAGCGGCGGCGGAGGTCTGGCTGGTCGAGATCAGCCCGGTGTTGCGCGCCGAACAGGCGGCGCGGGTTGCCGGCGCGCACTGGGCGGCGCGGCTGGAGGACGTGCCGCCCGGCCCCATGATCCTGCTCGCCAACGAGTTCTTCGACGCCCTGCCGATCCGCCAGTTCGTGCGCGGCGGCGGCGTCTGGCGCGAGCGGCTGGTGGGGCTGGATGAGAAGGGTCTGCGCTGGGGCCTCGGCCCACCGCTGAGCGCCGGGTTGCCAGCGGCGGCGCCGGAGGGCGCGGTGCTGGAGACCTGCCCGGCGGCGCAGGGCGCGGCGCGCGCGATCGGCGCGCGGCTGGCGGCGGCAGGCGGCGCGGCGCTCATCATCGACTACGGCGACGCGCCTGCGCCCACCGGCGGCGGCGATACGTTGCAGGCGGTCGCGCGGCATGGCTATGTCGATCCCCTGGGAAACCCCGGCGGCGCCGATCTGACCGCGCATGTCGATTTCGGCGCGCTGGCGGCCGGGCTTGGCGCGGGCGGCGCGCATGTGGCGCCGCTTCTGACGCAAGGCGCGCTGCTGGCGCGGCTGGGGATCGCGCCCCGCGCGCAGACCCTGAGCCGCGCCCGCCCCGACCGCGCGGCCGACATCGCGGCGCAGGCGGCGCGCTTGACCGATGCGGCGCAGATGGGGACGCTGTTCAAGGCGCTGGCGGCGGCGGGACCGGGCCAGCCGCCGCTTCCCGGCTTTGGAGGGACGACATGACCGCGCCCGACACGACCGAACTCGACGTGATAACGGCGGAGGCGCTGAACGGCGTCCCGCATGGCTTTTTCGCCCGGCGCGGCGGCGTCTCGACCGGGATCTACGCCGGGCTGAACTGCGGCCCCGGCTCCGGCGACGAACCGGGCGCGGTGGCGCGCAACCGTGCGCTGGTCGCCGCGCGCCTGGGCGTCGCGGCGGATCGGCTGCTCAGTCTGCATCAGGTCCACAGCGCGCTGGCGCTGACCTTCGACGCGCCATGGCGCGGCGCGCGTCCGCAGGCCGACGCGGCGGTGACCGCGACGCCGGGCCTCGCCGTGGGGGCGCTGGCGGCGGACTGCGCCCCGGTGCTGCTGGCCGATGCGCAGGCGGGCGTGGTCGCCGCCGCGCACGCGGGATGGCGCGGCGCGCTGGAGGGGGTGATCGGGGCGACCGTGGCGGAGATGACGGCGCAGGGCGCGCGGCGCGAGCGCATCGCCGCCGCCGTCGGCCCCTGCATCAGCCAGCGCGCCTATGAGGTCGGCCCCGAATTCGTCGAGCGTTTTCTCGACGAGGACGCCGGCTACGACCGCTATTTCGCAGGTGGCGCAGGCGACCGGGCGCAGTTCGACCTGCCCGGCTTTTGCCTCGGGCGGCTGCGCGCCGCCGGAGTAGAGACCTGCGCCTGGACCGGCCATTGCACCTACGCCGATCCCGCGCGCTTCTTCAGCTATCGCCGCGCCACCCACGCGGGCGAGGGCGACTATGGCCGGATGCTCTCCGCCATCAGAACGCCGCCGATTTGACACAGGCGGTTCATGCGCACACCCTATATATTGGTATCCCATTTTCTTTGGAGACGCCGCCTGTGCCGCATATCGTCCACGCTTTCGACACCGATCTCGAGATGCTCGCCGCCAAGATCTCCGAGATGGGCGGACTGGCGGAGGAGTTGCTGGCCCACGCGCTCGAGGCGGTGCAGCGCCGCGACAGCGATCTGGCGATGCAGGTGGTGGCGCGCGACGCGGCGCTCGACCGCATGGAGGCCGATCTCGAACAGGCGGCGATCAAGACTCTGCTGGTCCGCCAGCCGATGGCGCTCGACCTGCGCGAGACCATCGCGGCGCTGAAGGTCGCCTCGACGCTGGAGCGGATCGGCGATCTGTCCAAGAACATCGCCCGCCGCTCGCAATATCTGTCGCGCAACCAGCCGGTGCGCCTCGCCGCGCCGGTGGTGCGAATGGGCCGCCAGACGCTGTCGCAGCTGACCGAGGCGCTCGACGCCTACACCGCGCGCGACACGGCGCTGGCGGTGGCGATCTGGAACCGCGACGTCGAGATCGACGAGATCTACAACTCGCTGTTTCGCGAGCTGATCACCTACATGATGGAGGATCCGCGCACCATCAGCGCGTGCAGCCAGTTGATGTTCGTGGCCAAGAACCTTGAGCGCATCGGCGACCACACCACGTTCATCGCCGAGATGACCTACTACATCGTCGAGGGCCAGCCGCTGGGCGACGACCGGCCCAAGGGCGCGCCGATCGACACGCTGCTCGACTTCGACGCCTGAGCGCGCGGCGCGCTCAGCCGCCCTCGCCGAACAGGTCGTCCACCAGCGCCGCCAGCGCCGCCATCAGCGGCGCGGCCTCGGGGCCTTCGGTCTGGACCACGATCACCGAGCCCTGCGCCGCCGCCAGCATCAGGAGCCCCATGATCGAGCGGCCGTCCACCCGCATCCCGTCGCGGCTGACGGTGGCGCGGGCGTCGAAGCGCTCCGCCGTCTCGACAAACCGCGCCGAGGCGCGCGCGTGCAGCCCCTTGCGGTTGCGGATCGTCAATTCCCTGCGCAGCGGCGGCGCCGATGCGGCCTCACGCGGCGCGGCGGGCGAAAGCCCGCTCATCGCGCGCCCGGCGCCAGCATCCGCTTGGCGCCGTCGATATACTTGCGCCCGGCCTCGATGGCGGCGTCGATGGCTTCGGGCAGCGCGCGGTCGCGCATCTTGGCGAGCTTGACCAGCAGCGGCAGGTTGGCGCCGTAGAGCACCTCGACATCCTCGCGCGCCATGGCGCCGATGGCCAGATTGCAGGGCGTGCCGCCGAACATGTCGGTCACCAGCACCACGCCCGCGCCCGCATCCACCGCCGTCGCCGCCGCGTTGATCTCCGCCTGCTTGGCGCGCAGATCGTCGTTCGGCGCGGTCGAGATCGCGACCGCGCCCGCCTGCGGGCCGACCACATGCTCGGTCGCCGCCAGCAACTCGCGCGCCAGGCCGCCATGCGCCACGATGACGATGCCGATCACGACGCGCCGCGCTCCGGCCCGGCTGCGGCGCGCCCCTCGAGTTCGCGATGCCGAAGATTCACCCGCCACCCCTCCATGCCGAGCCTGCGTGTCAGCTTCTCCGCCAGCGCCACCGAGCGGTGCCGCCCCCCGGTGCACCCCAGCGCGATGCAGAAATACGCCTTGCCTTCGGCTTTATAGGCCGGCAACAGCATCACCGCCAGTTCCGAGAGCTTCTCGAAGAACGGCGCGAACAGCGGATCCTGCGCGACATAGGCCGCCACCGCCGCGTCGCGCCCGTCGAGCGGGCGCAAGGCCGCGTCCCAGTGCGGATTGCGCAGGAACCGGCAGTCGATCACCATGTCGGCCTCCGGCGGCGCGCCGCGCTTGTAGGAGAACGACTGCACCGACAGCGACAGCCCCGGCGTGCGGTCATGCGCCAGCCGCGCGCGAATCGCCGCCTTCAGCGTATGGGGCGACATGTCGCTGGTGTCGATCAGCACGTCGGCGCGGGCGCGCAGCGCGCTGAGGATGTCGCGCTCGCGCGCCACACCCAGCGCCACGTCCTCATCCGGCGCGACAGGATGGCGGCGGCGGGTCTCGGCGTAGCGGGCGATCAGCGCGGCGTCGCTGGCGTCCATGAACACCAGCGACGGCGCGACGCCCGGCGTCGCGCGCAGCCGCGCCACGGCCTCGATCACCGCCTTGGTGGAAAACCCCCGCGTGCGCGTGTCCAGCCCCAGCGCCAGCGGCCGCCCGGCCGCCGCGCCCGGCTCGGCGAGCCTCGGGATCAGCGCAAGCGGCAGGTTGTCCACCGCCTCCCAGCCCAGATCCTCCAGCGCGTGAATGGCGGTCGAGCGCCCGGCCCCCGACATGCCGGTGATGATGGCGATCTCGATCGCGTCGGCGGCGGGCGGCGGGGTCTGCGGTTCCATGCGGCGAACGGTCCGTCAGCGGTTATGGATGGCGGCGCGGCGCGATCGGCGCGTCCGGGTCCAGCGGCGGACCATGGCGGAGCACGGCGAGGATCGACGCCGGACGCAGAACTACGGGGCAGAGAATGACCGGAACGGCCGCGCCAAGCAACAGAGTCGTGCGGCGCGGCGGCAGGCGCGCGGTCTCGGCGCCGTCGAGATCGAGCGCCAGCGTCACCGCGGCTTCGGCGGCGAAGGGCATCCGCAGCAGCCCCGCCCCGCGCGCCTCGATCAGCCCGCACAGCGCCGGCGGCGCCGACGCGATCACCGCAGCCCCTTGGCGCCGCAGCGCCACGCGGTCGTCGGCGACAAGATCGGCGCCCAGCGCGATCAGCTCCAGCGCCAGCGCCGACTTGCCCGCCCCCGAGGCGCCGAGGATCAGCAGCCCGCGCGCGCCATGCGCCACGCAGGAGGCGTGGAGCGTCTCGCCCGGGCTCACGCGCTCTCGCTGATTTCGGGCAGTTCGACCACGAAGCGCGCGCCCAGCGGCGGGCTGTCCGGCCCGCCCTCCGGCGCGGCGATGTTCTCCGCCCAGATCCGCCCGCCATGCGCCGCGACGATCTGGCGCGAGATCGACAGCCCCAGCCCGGAATGGTCGCCGTACTCCTCATGGCCGGGCCTGTCGGAGTAGAACCGCGCGAAGATGGCGTCGAGGTTTTCCTGCGGCACGCCCGGCCCGGAATCCTCGATCGTCACCCGCACCACGCCCGGCCCGCCGCGCTGCGCGGTGACCAGAACCTCACCGCCCGACGGCGAGAACGAGGCGGCGTTCTCCACCAGGTTGCGAAACACCTGCCCCAGCCGCCCGTCCAGCCCGCGGCAGATCAGCGGCGCGTCGAGAATCTTCACCCGCACCTGCGCGCGGCGCTGGTCCGCCACCTCGGCGACGGCGTCCAGCAGCGCCGCCACATCCACCGCGCCCATGTCCTCGCGCGCGAGTTCGGCGTCGAGCCGCGAAGCGTTGGAGATGTCGGTGACCAGCCGGTCGAGACGGCGCACGTCGTGCTCGATCACCTTCATCAGCCGCTCGCGCATCGGCGCCTCCTCGGTGCGGCGCATGCTCTCGACGGCGGAGCGCAGCGAGGTGAGCGGGTTCTTGATTTCGTGCGCCACGTCCGCCGCGAACCGCTCGACGGCTTCCATGCGCGCATAAAGCGCCGCCGTCATCTCGCGCAGCGCGCCGGACAGATAGCCGATCTCGTCGGCGCGCCCGGTCATGTCGGGGAAGTGCACGCGGCTGGGGTCGATCGGCCTGCGCTGCAGCGCGCCGCTGCGCATGGCGGCCTCGGCCAGCCTGCGCAACGGCCGCGCGATGGCGCCCGCCAGCGCCAGCGACAGGATCACCGACACGCCGAGCGCGACCAGAAACACCCGCAGGATCGCGACCCGCTCGGCGCGCACGATGGCGTCGATGTCGCCGCCCTCGGTCGAGAGCACCAGCGCCCCCTGCACCGCCCTGAACCGCGTCACCGGCAGCGCCACCGAGACGATGAGTTCTCCGGCGCTGTTGGCGCGCACCGCCGTCACCGGTTCGCCGCGCAGCGCGCCGTAGATCTCGGCCTCGGTGGTGATCCCGGCGATCGCGCTCTCCTGATAGAGTTCCGGCTGCTGGGTGAGCCGCTCACGCGCCAGGCGATAGATCGCTTCGAGCCGCGTCAGCCAGCCCTCGGTGATCTTGACGCCCGGCGGCGGCAGCGGCGTCACCTCGACCGGCGCGGTCGCGGCGCTGAAGCTGCGGGTGTCGCCGGTCAGCCGTCCGCTGCGATCGAACAGCCGCGCGCGCAAGCCGGTCGGCTGCGCCAGGCGGCGCAGGGCGAAATTCGCCTTCACCGGATCGAAATCCATCAGCTCGCCGTTGCCGCCCGCCGCCTCGGCGACCGCGATGGCGATGATCTCGCCCTGCGTGCGCAGCGCCTGCGCCCGCACCTCGATCAGCCCTTCGCGAAACTGGTTGAGATACAGCACGCCGACGACCAGCAGGCCCAGGCCGACCGCGTTGATCACCACGATGCGGCGGGTCAGCGACGAGAAGGGCGACAGCGCCAGGTCGCGCCCGCGACGCTTCGCGCCGTCGCGCCGCCGCAGGACCCGCCCGGCTGCGGCGTCGGGTCGCGGCGTCGGCGTCAGCGCCGCATCCTCGCCCAGATCGCGCATCGCTCCGCCCTCATCACACCGGCGCCCACGCTTGCCGCCATGGCGCCGGGCGGCGTCATGCCTCCTTGAAGCGATAGCCTACGCCATAAAGCGTTTCAATCGAGACGAAATCCGGATCGACGGCGCGAAACTTCTTGCGCACCCGCTTGATGTGGCTGTCGATGGTGCGGTCATCGACATACACCGCGTCGTCATAGGCCACGTCCATCAGCTGATCGCGGCTTTTCACCACGCCGGGGCGCAGCGCCAGCGCCTTGAGGATCAGGAACTCGGTCACGGTCAGCGTGACCGCCTCGCCGCCCCAGGTCGTCGCATGGCGCACCGGGTCCATGGTCAGCCGCCCGCGGGCGATCAGGCGGTCGTCTTCGGCGCGCTCGCCCTCCGCCGCCGCCTCGCGCCGCCGCAGCACGGCGCGGATGCGCTCGATCAGCAGCCGCTGGCTGAACGGCTTGCGCATGTAGTCGTCGGCGCCCATGCGCAGGCCCAGAACCTCGTCGATCTCCTCGTCCTTGGAGGTAAGGAAGATCACCGGCAGCTCCGATTTCAGCCGCAGGCGGCGCAGAAGCTCCATCCCGTCCAGCCGCGGCATCTTGATGTCGAGCACCGCGAGGTCCGGCGGATTGCGCCCGAAATCCGCCAGCGCCGCCGCGCCGTCGCTGTAGGCGCGCACCTCGAACCCCTCGGCCTCGAGCGCCACCGCCACCGACGTAAGGATGTTGCGGTCGTCATCCACCAGCGCGATCGTCGCCATGAAGCCTCCATTCCCCGGTCACATTACGCGACCGGTGTGACTCCGGCAATCGGGCCGCCTGACGACCGGCCGCGCCGCAGAAATGCCGCAATGGAGGAAAAAACTCATACGAGATTGCGCATCAATCGGTTTATTTGTTGCGGTGCGGCATCGCGTCGGTTGTCGAATCTTTCGCAACGTGTATCCCAAGTCTTCGAGCCGCGTTTAACCGATTGATGACGCGAATTGGGAAAACAGCGCGGATACGGGCCCGGCGACGGAGTCGGGCCCCGCGCGTTCAGGGAGCAGTGCTGATGGAAACCGGTGTGTGCAACGCTAAGCGGCGCCTGGCCGATGAGGGCATCACGGGCGTGCGCGCCGCACACTACAACCTCGGCGTCCCCGCGCTGACCCAGATGGCGATCGAGCGCGGCGAAGGCGCGCTGGGCGTCGGCGGGGCGCTGATGGTGGAAACCGGCCAGCACACCGGCCGCTCGCCGAAAGACAAGCACATCGTGGCCGAGCCTTCGGTCGAGGCGCATGTCTGGTGGGACGCCAACGCGCGCATGACATCCGAGGCGTTCGAGACGCTGCGTCAGGACATGGTCGCGCACATGGAGGGCGACGAGGTTCATGTGCAGGACCTCTACGCCGGGGCGGCGCCCGCGCATCGCCTGAACGTGCGCATCATCTGCGAACTGGCGTGGCACGCGCTGTTCAGCCACCACATGCTGCGCCGCCCGGCGATGGCGGAACTCGCCGCCTTCGACCCTGAATTCACCATCATCGACCTGCCCAGCTTCAAGGCCGATCCGGCGCGGCATGGCTGCCGCTCCGAGACGGTGATCGCGATCAGCTTCGAGCGGAAGCTGGTGCTGATCGGCGGCACGTCCTACGCGGGCGAAATCAAGAAGTCGGTGTTCACGCTGCTCAACTACATCCTGCCCGGCAAGGGCGTGATGGCGATGCACTGCTCGGCCAACCACGCCGTGAGCGACACGGCGGAGACGGCGGTGTTCTTCGGCCTTTCGGGCACCGGCAAGACCACGCTTTCCGCCGACGTGTCCCGCGTGCTGATCGGCGACGACGAACATGGCTGGTCCGACGACGGCGTGTTCAACTTCGAGGGCGGCTGCTACGCCAAGACCATCAACCTCTCGCCCGAGGCGGAACCGGCGATCTACGCCACCACCACCATGTTCGGCACCGTGATCGAGAACATGGTCTATGATCCCTACACCCGTGTGCTCGACTTCGCCGACGACAGCCTGACGCAGAACATGCGCGCCGCCTATCCGCTGGAGGCGATCCCCAACGCCTCGGCCACCGGCTGCGGCGGCCAGCCGAAGAATGTGGTGATGCTGACCTGCGACGCCTTCGGGGTGCTGCCGCCGATCGCGCGGCTCAGCCCGGCGCAGGCGATGTATCACTTCCTGTCGGGCTTTACCGCCAAGGTGGCGGGCACCGAGAAAGGCGTGACCGAGCCGGAGCCGACGTTCTCCACCTGCTTCGGCGCGCCGTTCATGCCGCGCAGGCCGGAAGTCTATGGCGATCTGCTGCGCGCACGGATCGCGAAACAGGGCGCCGTGTGCTGGCTGGTCAACACCGGCTGGTCGGGCGGCGCTTACGGCGTGGGCTCGCGGATGCCGATCCGCGCCACCCGCGCGCTGCTGGCGGCGGCGCTCGACGGCTCGCTGAACACCGTCGCGTTCCGCCAGGACCCCAACTTCGGCTTCGAGGTGCCGGTGTCGGTTCCCGGCGTCGACGCCAAGCTGCTCGACCCGCGCGGCGCCTGGGCCGATCCTGCGGCTTATGACGCGCAGGCGGCGAAGCTGGTGGCGATGTTCGTGAAGAACTTCGCGCAGTATGAGGCCAACGTCAGCGACGACGTGCGCGCGGCGGCGCTGAAGGCGGCCTGACGCCGCGCGCCCTGCCGCACAAGAAAAGCGGCCCCGGACCGATGTCCGGGGCCGCTTCTCTTTGCGGGCCGGGTGACGGCCCCGGCGCGCGCTACAGCAGCGCGCGCGCCTGCGCCACCCAGTCGTCGCGGAACGGGCGGCCCTTGAACGCGGTCAGGTTGTCGTCCACCCATGCCAGATTGGCGTCGCTGAACCCGGCGATCTGCTCGAAACGGTAGATGCCCATCGCATTGAGCATCGCTTCAAGTTTCGGCCCCACTCCCTTGATCAGCTTGAGATCGTCGGCGTCGGCTGGGGCCGCGTCATAGAGCTTTGCGGGGCGCGGAGAGGAAGACGCGGCGTCGGGCGCCGCCGCCACGATCTCCGCCATCTCCTCGGCCGCCTCGTCGATGACCTCGGCCTCGACCTGCGCCTCGACCTGCGCGGCGTTCTCGACGACGGTCTCCGCCGCCTTGACGACCGCGTGGCTGCCTTTTTCGGTGGCGCGGGCGACCTCCTCGACGCTGGCCGCCGTCATCTGCGCCACGACCTCCATCGGGCGAAAGAACTGCGCGCCGGGGATCATCTTCTCGAAACGCCACGCCACGCCGAACAACGGCGCCATGGGCGAAAAGCTGATCCAGAATTCAAACGGGTTTTGCGGTCTTTTGCGCGCGGGCATCGCACGTCTCCATGCTGCATTTGTTCGCAATGCTTCTACCACTGCGTGTTGTGCAATGCAACATAAGCCGCCGGGGGTGCGGCGTCAGGCGCGCTCGGGCAGCAATCCGTAATGCGCCACAAGGCGTTGCAGGGCGATCTTGAGCACCACCTTGCCCGACCGCGCCGCCCAGCCCATGCGCCGCTCGGTGGCCTCGAGCCCCTCCAGAAAGCAACACGCGCGCAGGGCCACGTCGGCGAGGCCGGGGCCGAGATCGGCCAGCGCGCGGCCCACCCGGTCGCGGGCGGCGGCCGGCCCCTCCGACGGGCCGCCGCCCGCGCCTGCGCCGTCGCGCGGCGTGAGGAAGTTGCGCCAGTCCTGGGTGACGCGCGGCCCCATCTGGGCGGTTTCGAAATCGGTGCGCAGCCGCTCGCCGGCCTCCACCTCCTCGGGCGTCAGGAACGGCGCGCCGTCCGGCCCCTTGCGGGTGGCGAGCCAGCCCAGCGGCGACTCGCCCAGGTTGACGCGGATCACGCCCACCGTCCCGTCGGCGCGCGCCACCGCCCGTTCGCCGCGCCGCACATGCTGGACGGCGAAGGCGTTCAGGCTGTCGGCCTGCGCCACCACCGGGGCCGCCTGCGCCTCGTCCTCCGCGCGGCGGCGGCGCAGCCAGGCGCGGCCCTCGGCGGTGATCGCGTATTTGGTCGAGGCCGCCGTGCGCGAGACGCAGCGCACCCAGTCGCGCGCCGCCAGCGCCGCCGCCGTCTCGACCGTCATCAGCGACAGCGGGCGACGAAACTTGTTCTTGCGGCAAAACACCCCGGCCTTCTCGGCGCCGCGGGCGACCATCAGGAAAGACTCCGGTTCGCTGAGCCGGTCCAGCACACGCGCGGCGACCCGCAGGGCGTAGGCGCTGGAGAGGTCTGCGGCGCCGTCTGCGGCGCTTTTGGCGGCGGATGAGGCAGGCGGCATCGGGCGCTCTCCGGTGTCAGGGGCGGGAAACAACACTGCGCGGGCGGTGGCGCCCAGCGCGTCGAAGGCGGTGTCGATCAGCGGGTCGTCGCGCAGCGCCTCGATCCGGCGCACGGCGCGATGCACGCTGGAGGCGGCGAGACCGCTCGCCTCGGCCAGACGGCGCAGCGGCGCCGCGCCCTCGACATGCGCCAGATAGAGCGCCGCGTCCGAAACCCGCCGCTTTGGCGCCGCCACGAAGGCGTCGGCGAGAGCGGCGGCGCAGCGGTCGAGGGTCTGCTGGTGGATGGTCACGAGACGTCATCTCCCCGGCTGGCCGACTTTGATGAAAATTATCGCTAAAGGCGAAACGTGAAGAATGGTTTAAGCGGAATGCTTGTGAATAACGTAAATTTATCAGTCATATCAATTAAATATGAGTCACCGTGCGCTGCGTGGACGAAGTCGGGAACACCCCTCTCGCCTGGGGCATGGTCACGGCGTCGCAACACGAAGGGAAGCCGATATGTCCATCGCCGCCAACGCATTCGCCCAGCTTGTTCGCCCCCGCCTTCTCGCCGCCGCCGCACGGGCCGGCGCCGCGATGTATCGGCGCGAGCGCGATCTGGCCGGCGCTCTGCCCGGCGGCGCGAGCGGGCGCGGGCTGGTCGCGGCGCTGACGGCGGCGGAGGCGGCGGCGGACGCCGACCGGCGCGCGCATGCGCCGGGCTACTCGGTCAGCCGTCACGTCAGGCTGCTGGCCGCGCTGCTGGCGGAGAGCCGGCCGACCGGCGGCTGCGCCGCCTGAATTCAGGGTTCGCGGCTGCGCCGCCTGAATTCAGGGTTCGCGGCTGCGCCGCCGGAATTCAGAGGTCGCGGCTGCGCCGCCGGAAACGGGGTCTGAGGCGCGCGCCTCAGCCGAAGGCGTCCGGCTCCGCCGCCTTGCGCGCCGCGACGAAGGCGCCCAGCGCCTCGTCGATGGCGGGGTCGATCGGCGGCGGGGCGTAGTCGGCCAGCATCCGCGCCACCTGCGCCGCCGCCAGCGCCTGCGTGTCGCGCGCGCCCTCCTCGGCCCAGGTCTCGAACGGCTTGTAGTCGAGCAGCCCCGAGCGCCAGAACGCCTCCCTGAAGTTGTCCTGCGTGTGCGCGCAGCCGAGGTAATGCGCGCCGGGGCCGACCTCGCGGATCGCGGCCATCGCCTGGCCGTTCTCCGACATGTCGATGCCGCGGGCGAGGCTGTGCAGCGCGCCGAGCTGATCGGCGTCCATCACGAATTTCTCGAACGACGCCACCAGTCCGCCCTCCAGCCACCCGGCGGCGTGCAGGCAGAAGTTCACACCGCCCAGCAGCGCGGCGTTCAGCGTGTTCGCGCTCTCGTAGGCCGCCTGCGCATCGGGCAGCTTCGAACCGCACAAGCCCCCGCCGGACCTGAAAGGCAGGTTTAACCGCCGCGCCAACTGCCCTGCGGCATAAAGGATTTTTGACGCTTCAGGCGTGCCGAATGTCGGCGCGCCCGAGTTCATGTCGATCGAGGTGACGAAGGCGCCGAAGACCACCGGCGCGCCGGGGCGCACAAGCTGCGCATAGGCCGCGCCCGCCAGCACCTCCGCCAGCACCTGCGTCAGCGTGCCCGCCGCAGAGACCGGCGCCATCGCGCCGCCGACGATGAACGGCGAGACGATCACCGCCTGCCCCGCCGCCGCATAGACCTCCAGCGCGCCCATCATCGTCGCGTCGAACACCATCGGCGAGTTGACGTTGATCAGCGAGGTCATCACCGCGTTGTCGCGCACGAAATCGGCGCCGAACAGGATCTCGGCCATCGCCACGCTGTCCGCCGCACGCTCCGGCGCCGTCACCGCCCCCATGAACGGCTTGTCGGACAGCGTCATGTGGGCGTGCAGCATGTCGAGGTGGCGCTTGTTCACCGCAACGTCGGTCGGCTCGCACACCGTGCCGCCAGAGTGGTGCAGATGCGGCGACAGGTAGGTGAGCTTCACGAAGGTCCGAAAGTCCTCCATGACCGCATAGCGCCGCCCGCCATTCAGATCGCGCACGAAGGGCGGGCCGTAAACTGGCGCAAAAACGGTATTTTTCCCGCCTATCTCGACCGACCGCTCCGGGTTGCGCGCCACTTGCGTGAACCGCGCCGGGGCGGTTGCGCACAGCTTGCGCGCCAGCCCGCGCGGGATGCGCACGCGGGTGTCGCGCACGTCGGCGCCCGCCTCGCGCCAGCGCGCCAGCGCGGACGGGTTGTCGGCGAACACCACGCCGACCTCCTCGAGGATGGTCTCGGCGTTCCATTCGATGACCTCCAGCGCCTCGGCGTCGAGAATATCGAAGGTGGGGATCGCGCGGATCAGCGCGTGCGGCGCCTCGATCCGGCGCGCCGTGCGCTCGGCCCGCCGCGCCGCGCCGCCGCCGCCGCGCCGGCCGCGCGGGCCCTGATCCACCGCCGAATCGGCCATGCCGCCTTCCCTCATCCCCTGCCTGCGCCCTTGGTAGCGGCCACGGCGGCGATTGCGGCGGCGGATTTCGGCGCCCCTTGCGTCATCCGCGACCTGCGCTTGCGCGACTCGCGGCCTTTGATTACGCGCAGGCGCATGACCCAGGCACCGCACGAGCGCGTTCTCATCGTCGATTTCGGCAGTCAGGTGACGCAGCTCATCGCGCGGCGGCTGCGCGAAGCCAGCGTCTATGCCGAGATCGTCCCGTTCAACCGCGTCGATGGCGCGTTCCTGAAGCGATTCGCGCCGCGCGCGATCATCCTCTCCGGCGGTCCGGCCAGCGTGACCGAGCAGGGCAGCCCCCGCGCGGCGTCGAAGGTCTTCGCCTGCGGCGCGCCGGTGCTGGGCATCTGCTACGGCCAGCAGACCATGGTGGCGCAGCTGGGCGGCGAGGTGCAGGGCGGCCACCATCGCGAGTTCGGCCGCGCCCGCCTCACCGCCGCCGCCGATTCGCCGCTGTTCGACGGCTGGATCGGCGCGGGCGAATCACAGCAGGTGTGGATGAGCCATGGCGACCGCGTGGCGCGGCTGCCCGAGGGGTTTTCGGTGATCGCCGCCTCGCCGGGGGCGCCCTTCGCCGCCATCGCGGACGAGGCGCGGCGCTTCTACGGCGTGCAGTTTCATCCCGAGGTGATCCACACCGTGGGCGGCGAGCGGCTGTTGCGCAACTTCGTGCTGGGCGTGGCGGGCCTGTCGGGCGACTGGACCATGGCGGCCTATCGCGCCGAGGCGATCGAGAAGATCCGCGCGCAGGTGGGCGACGCGCGCGTGGTCTGCGGCCTGTCGGGCGGCGTGGACAGCACCGTGGCCGCCGTGCTGATCCACGAGGCGATCGGCGACCGGCTGACCTGCATCTACGTCGATACCGGGCTGATGCGGCAGGGCGAGACCGAACAGGTGGTGGCGCTGTTCCGCGACCACTACAACATCCCGCTGATCGCGGCGGACGAAGGCCCGCGCTTTCTGAAGGCGCTGGCCGGCGTCACCGACCCGGAGGCCAAGCGCAAGGCCATCGGCGCGACCTTCATCGACGTGTTCGACGCGCACGCGCGCGCCATCGGCGACGTGGCGTTTCTCGCGCAGGGCACGCTCTATCCCGACGTGATCGAATCGGTCTCGGTCACCGGCGGCCCCAGCGTGACGATCAAGAGCCACCACAACGTCGGCGGCCTGCCCGCGCGCATGAAGCTGAAGCTGGTCGAGCCGCTGCGCGCGCTGTTCAAGGACGAGGTGCGCGCGCTCGGCCGTGAGCTGGGTCTGCCCGAGGCGTTCGTCGGCCGCCACCCCTTCCCCGGCCCCGGCCTCGCGATCCGCTGCCCCGGCGAGGTGACGGCGGAGAAGCTGACGATCCTGCGCAAGGCCGACGCGATCTACCTCGACGAGATCCGCAACGCAGGGCTTTACGATGACATCTGGCAGGCGTTCGCCGTGCTGCTGCCGGTGCGCAGCGTCGGCGTGATGGGCGACGGGCGCAGCTATGACTACGTTCTGGCGCTGCGGGCGGTGACCTCGGTGGACGGCATGACCGCCGACTACTATCCGTTCGAGCACAGCTTTCTCGCCCAGGTCTCGTCGCGGATCGTGAACGAGGTGCAGGGCGTCAACCGCGTGGTCTATGACGTGACCGCCAAACCGCCGGGGACCATCGAATGGGAATGATCAGCATCGCCGTCGCGCTGGGCCTGATCGCGGGCGCCGCCGCCGCGCAGACGCCTGTCTATTTCGCCGCGCCCGGCCATGCGCTGACGGTGCGCGCCGCAACGGGGGGCGAGCCGATCGGCGCGCTTGCGCCGGGCGCCGCGCCGCTGGAGGCGACCGGATTCGACGCCAGCGGCGCCTGGGCGCGGATCGGCTTTGGCGAGCGCGACGGCTGGGTGGCCGCAGACGCGCTGACCCCGGCGAACGTCGATCCCGCGCCCTACGCCGACGCGCCGCTGGGGCTGGTCTGCGCCGGGGTCGGGCCGTTCTGGGCGCTGCGCTTCACCGCCGACGGCGTCGCGCAGGAGCGGCCCGGCGAGGCCCCGACGCTTGAGACGCCTTCGGCGTCGGCGGTGGCGCAAGGCGCGGCGCGCTGGCCGCTGGCGCTGCGGCTTGGGTCGCAGATCGCGGTGCTGCGGCCGCAGGCGTGCCGGGACGGCATGTCCGACCGCACCGACGCCTGGACGCTCGACCTGATCACGCCGGGCGAGGACGCGCTGGCGCTGCGCTCGGGGTGCTGCCGCCTGCCCGTGGCGCCGTGAAAGCCAGCCCGTGACGGTCGCCCTGCGCGCGTCGCAGCCGCTGGCGGCGGCGGCCTGGGTGGCGGGCGCGGTCGCCTCCTTCGCGCTGATGGCGGTGGCGGGGCGGGAGCTGTCGGCCGAACTCGACACCTTCGAGATCATGTTCTACCGCTCCGCCGTCGGCTTCCCGCTGGTGCTGGCGGCGCTGTTGCGCTTCGAGGGCTGGCGCGGCGCGCTGACGGCGCGGCCCGGCCTGCACGCGGTGCGCAACGTGGCGCATTTCGCCGGGCAGAACCTGTGGTTCTACGGCGTCGCCACCATCCCGCTCGCCCAGCTTGTCGCGCTGGAGTTCACCAGCCCGCTGTGGGTGGCGCTGCTGGCGCCGCTGCTGCTGGGCGAGCGGCTGACGGCGGTCAGGCTGGCGGCGGCCGCCCTTGGCTTTCTGGGCGTGCTGGTGGTCGCGCAGCCCGGCGTCGCGCCGCTGGAGTGGGGCCACGCGGCGGGGCTGACGGCGGCGCTGGGCTTTGCGCTGACCAACATCCTCACGCGCAAGCTGTCGGCGCGCGACAGCACGCTGTGCGTGGTGTTCTGGATGACGGCCAGCCAGATGCTGATGGGGCTGGCGACGGCCGCGCCGGGCGGCATCACCGCGCCCTCCGCCGCGCTCGCGCCGTGGGTGCTGCTGATCGGGCTGCTGGGCCTGAGCGCGCACTATTGCCTGACGCAAGCGCTGTCGCTGGCCGACGTCTCGGTGGTGGCGCCGATGGAGTTCATGCGGCTGCCGGTGGTGGCGCTGATCGGCATGGCGTTCTACGCCGAGCCGCTGACGGCGGCGCTGTTCATCGGCGCCGCGCTGATCCTCGGCGGCAACGCGCTCAACATCCTGCGCGTCCGCAACACCGGACAGGGGCGCGGCGCCTGATCCTCTTTGCGATGCTGCGCCTGCGTGATACGCCCTGCGCCGACTCAGCGGCTTTTTTTCAGGAGACGACCCGCGATGAACCTCGACGCCATTCCCGCCGGCAAGAACCCGCCCTCAGACATCAACGTGGTGATCGAGATCACCGGCGGCGCCGGTGGCGGCGCGCCGGTCAAGTACGAGATCGACAAGGAGAGCGGCGCGGTGTTCGTGGACCGCATCGTGAATACGCCGATGTTCTACCCGTGCAACTACGGCTTCGTGCCGAATTCGCTGCACGACGACGGCGATCCGACCGACGTGCTGGTGATCTGCGACTTTCCGTTGGCGCCGGGCGTGGTGATCCGCTGCCGCCCCGTCGGTGTGCTCAAGATGGAGGACGACGGCGGCATGGACGACAAGATCATCGCCGTGCCGGTGGAGAAGGTCGATCCGTTTCAGGCCAACATCCAGGACCTCGGCGACATCGTCCAGAAGACCCGCGACCGCATCAAGCACTTCTTCGAGCACTACAAGGATCTCGAAGCGGGCAAGTGGGTCAAGGTGATCGGCTGGGGCGACAAGGCCGAGGCCGAGGCGATCCTGGTGAAGTCGATCGCGGCGGTGAAGAAATGATCCGGCGGCGCCGCGCGCAGGCGCGGCGCCGTTTTCTCAGGGCTTGATGTAGGCCCAGCCCTCCATCTGCCGCTCGGTCAGGTGGACGACGCCGGAGGGCACTTCGCCCGCCTCGTCGAGCAGGGCGATCTCGTGATCCTCCCTCGCCGCCATCGACGCCCGCGTGTTTGCGCAGGCGGCGTAGGTGATCTGCGGGCGTTCGACCGAAAGCTGCATCAGCCGGTCGGCGACGGGGCTGGTGTCTGCGCGGAACATGTGAAGTCCGGGGCCGTTGGCGACCATCTCGATCCGCACCTCCCGGCCCTCGCCCTCGTAATGCTTGATCAGGTTGACCGCGTTGTTCAGCGCCAGGTTCATCTTGGCGGCGTCGTTTTCGTCCACATGCAGCGCGATGCGCACCGGCTCCGCCGCCGAGACGGCGGCGCCTCCGGCGAGACCGAAGGCGAGCGCGACGGCGAACAGCAGTTTTTTCAGCATGACGTTTCCTCCTTTTTTATTCGTATTCTTGAATAAAGCGCGATCCCTCGGGCGGAGACAAGCGGCAAACTTCGCGCATCGCCCAACAATGCGTGAGCACGCACCGGCCGCCGCGTCGGCCGCCGCGCCGGCCGCCCCGCGATCACCGCTTGTCCGCGCGCCGCGCGCCGCCTATACGCGCGGCCATGCGCCGCCCTTTGATCTATCCCGATCCCGACGCCTATCTGCGCGCGCCCCGCAAGGCGGTGGCGCTGCTCGGCATGTCGGGAGTGGGCAAGACCTCCGCCGCCAAACTGCTGCGCGGCTCGGGCGACTGGTTTCACTACTCGGTCGATTACCGCATCGGCACCCGCTACATGGGCGAGCGAATCGTGGACAACTTCAAGCGCGAGGCGATGAAGGCGCCGCTGCTGCGCGCGCTGCTGATGACCGATTCGATCTACATCGCCTCCAACATCACCTTCGAGAACCTCGCGCCGCTCAGCACCTATCTCGGCAAGCCGGGCGATCCGGCGAAGGGCGGGCTGCCGTTCGAGGAATATGTCCGCCGCCAGCGCGAGCACCGCGAGGCGGAGATCGCCGCCCTGCTGGACGCGCCGGAGTTCATCGACAAGGCGCGCGCGATCTATGGCTACAGCCATTTCCTCGCCGACACCGGCGGCTCGATCTGCGAGGTGGCCGATCCGCACGACCCCACCGACCCGGTGCTGGTCGAGCTGTCCGGCGCCATGCTGCTGGTGCGCATCCGCGAGACCGACGCCATGGCCGATGAGCTGGCGCGCCGCTTCGCCGCCAACCCCAAGCCGATGTATTACGACGAGGCTTTCCTGCGCGCGATCTGGGCGGAGTATCTCGACGAGACCGGCGGCGCCCCGGACGAGGCGGACCCTGACGCCTTCGCCGCCTGGGGCTTTCGCCGCCTGATCGCGCGCCGCCGTCCGCTCTACCGCGCCATCGCCGACGGCTGGGGGGTGACGGTGGCGGCGGAGGAGGTGGCGGCGCTGCGCTCGGCGGCGGACTTCGACGCCATGATCGCGCGGGCGCTGGCGGGTTGATCCGGCGCGCCGGGTGCGCAATCTAGCCGCTCCGCCTCTGAGGAACGCCGCCGATGCCGATCAAGATCCCCGAGAACCTGCCCGCCATCGACGTGCTGCGGGAAGAAGGCGTGATGGTGATGTCCGACGCCACGGCGGCGCGGCAGGACATCCGCCCGCTCCAGATCGCGCTGCTGAACCTGATGCCCAACAAGGTGCGCACCGAGACGCAGTTCGCCCGGCTGATCGGCGCCACGCCGCTGCAGATCGAGCTGACGCTGATCCGCATGACCGGCCACACCTCCAAGAACACGCCCGCCGAACACCTGGAGGCGTTCTACACCAGTTTCGCCGAGGCCCGCGCCCGGCGCTTTGACGGGCTGATCGTCACCGGCGCGCCGATCGAGAAACTGCCGTTCGAGGCGGTGGACTACTGGGCCGAACTGAAATCGGTGTTCGACTGGACCCAGACCAACGTGCAGCGCACCTTCGCGATCTGCTGGGGCGCGCAGGCGATGCTGCACCATTTCCACGGCACGCCCAAGCACGCCCTGCCCGCCAAGGCGTTCGGCTGCTATCGCCACCGCAACCGCGCGCCCGCCTCGCCCTATCTGCGCGGCGTCTCCGACGATTTCATCGTGCCGGTCAGCCGCTGGACCGAGGTGCGCGAGGCCGAGCTGCCGCCGGGCCTCAGGGTGCTGATGTCCTCGCCGGAGACCGGCCCCTGTCTGGTCGAGGACGCGGCGCATCGCGCGCTCTACATGTTCAACCACATCGAATACGACACCACGTCGCTGGCCGAGGAATACCAGCGCGACGTGGCGGCGGGCGCGGCCATCGCGCCGCCCGCCAACTATTTCCCCGGCGACGACCCCGCGCGCGCGCCCGAGAACCGCTGGCGCAGCCACGCGCATCTGCTGTTCGGCAACTGGATCAACGAGCTTTACCAGACCACGCCGTTCGACTGGACCGCATGAAACCGCGCCCCGCGCGGGGCTTGAGCGCGGCGCGCGCCGCGCTTATGTGCCCTGCATGACATATGCGCCCGGCCTCCCCGACCCGATCCGCGACGCCCAGTTCTACGCGGGCGCGCGCGCCCGCAGGCTGGCAGCGTTTCTCATCGACTTTGTGGCGATCACTGTGCTGGCGCTGCTGACCACGCTGCTGTTCGGCGTCGCGACGCTGGGCATGGGGTTTGCGCTGGCGGCGCCGATCGGGGCGGTGGTGGGGTTTCTCTATCGCGCGCTCACCATCGCGCGCGCCTCCGCCACGCCCGGCATGGCGCTGGTGGGGGTGGAGCTGCGCCGCCGCGACGGCGCCCGCTTCGACGGCTGGGAGGCCGCCGTCCACACCGCGCTGTTCACCGCGATGTTCGTCACCGTGCTGCCGCAGATCGTCAGCGTCGCGATGATGGCGTTCGGGCGCGACGGGCGCGGCCTGCACGACGCGCTGCTCGGCTCGGCGCTGATCAATCGTCCCGCGTGACGGCGGCGCAATCCGCCGCTAGGATTTGACGAATCGATCCAATCGCGAGCGGGCCATGAGCCAGCACCACAACACGATCACGGCGCAGTTCTTCCTGACCGCCACCCAGCCGTGCCCCTATCTGCCGGGGCGCGAGGAGCGCAAGGTGTTCACCACCCTGCGCGGCCGCGACGCCAACGCCACCAACGACGAGTTGTCGCTGCGCGGCTTTCGCCGCAGCCAGAGCGTCGCCTATCGCCCCTCCTGCCCCACCTGCGCCTCGTGTCTCTCGACGCGGATCCCGGTGGACGCCTTCACGCCGACGCGCACCCAGCGCCGCATCCTGCGCCGCAACGCCGATATCGAGCGGCGCCCCTGCGCGCCCTGGGCGACCGAGGAGCAATACGCGCTGTTTCGCGCCTATCTCGACGCGCGCCACGGCGACGGCGGCATGGCCGAGATGGACGCGGCCGAATTCGCCGCGATGATCGAGGAGACGCCGGTGCGCTCGCGGGTCGTGGAGTATCACGATGTCAACGCCCCGCGCGGCCGGTCGCTGCGCGCGGCCTGCCTGACCGACGTGACCAGCGACGGCGTGTCGATGGTCTACAGTTTCTATGATCCCGATATGCAGGCGCGCTCGCTGGGCGCGCACATGATCCTCGACCATGTCGAGATCGCGCGCGAGGCGGGGCTCCCTTACGTCTATCTCGGCTACTGGGTGCCCGGCTCGCCCAAGATGGGTTACAAAGCGCAGTTTCGTCCCTTCGAGGTCTATCTGCACGGGCGCTGGCTGTTGATGCTCGACGCCGCCGAAGCCGAGGCCGCCGCCCCGCGCGGCCCCGCGCCCTTCGATCCGCTTTAGGCCGACTGCGCGCTAAAGCGTTGAACGGGCGCCGGGTTGTCAATAGCGTCCGCAAGATGATTCGGCGCGAAGCCGAAGGCAGAAACCAATCGGGAGGTTTTTTCGTGGATCGTCGTTCCTTCATCAAGGCGGCCGGCGTCGGCGCCGCCGCGTCCTCGCTGGCGGCGCCCGCCGTTCTGGCGCAGGACAAGCAGGTTGTGCGCATGGTCACCACCTGGCCACGCAACTTCCCCGGCCTCGGCACCGGCGCCCAGCGCGTCGCCGACCGCATCACCGCCACCTCCGGCGGCCGCATCGAGGTCAAGCTGTTCGCCGCCGGCGAACTGGTGCCCGCCTTCGAGAGCTTTGACGCCGTGGCGACCGGCGCCGCCGAGATGTATCACGGCGCCGACTACTACTGGCAGGGCAAGCACAAGGGCTACAACTTCTTCACCTCCGTGCCGATGGGCTTCACGGCGTGGGAGTTGAACGCCTGGATTCACTATGGCGGCGGTCAGGCTCTGTGGGACGAGTTGGGCCAGAACTTCGGCGTCAAGGCGATCATGGCGGGCAACACCGGCGTCCAGTTCGGCGGCTGGTTCCGCAACCCGATCATGTCGCTCGACGACATGAAGGGCCTCAAGATGCGTATGCCGGGCCTCGGCGGCGAAGTGCTGCGGTCGGTGGGCGCGAGCGCGGTGGCGCTGCCCGGCGGCGAGATCTTTCCGGCGCTGCAGGCGGGCACCATCGACGCGACCGAGTGGGTCGGGCCTTACAACGACATGGCGTTCGGCTTCCAGAACATCCTGAAGAACTATATGTATCCCGGTTTCCACGAGCCGGGCTCGGGCCTCGCCGTCGGCATCAACCAGGGCTGGTGGGACAAGCTCGACGCCGCCGACCAGGCGCTGATCGAAGCCTGCTGCACCGCCGAGAACGACATCATGATGGCGGAATACAACGCCCGCAACGGCGAGTCGCTCGACAAGCTGATCAACGAGCACGGCGTAATGCTGCACCGCTTCCCCGACGACGTGTTCGGCGCGCTCGCCAAGGCGTCGGAGGAGGTCGTGGCCTCGGTCGGCGAGACCGACGAGATCGGCAAGAAGATCTATGAGAGCTACGCCGCTTTCCGCAAGTCGGTGGCGCCGATCACGCGGATCTCCGAGGAAGCCTACACCGCCGCGCGGTTCAAGGCGCTCGACATCTGAGCCGACACCTCGGCCAGCTGTTCCGGGGCCGCTGCGGGCACGCCGCCCGCAGCGGCCCGTTCCGTATCTGATAGCGGCCGCTCGCCGCAAGGTTGAACCGCCGACGCGGCGCAGATCGCCCGGCAACCGGAGGACCAGACGTGCAAGCCCTCTACAAGGCCATCGACGCGCTGAACGACCGCATCGGCCGGTTCGTCGCCTGGTTCACCGTGCTGATGGTGCTGATCCAGTTTGCGCTGGTGGTGGCGCGCTATATCTTCTCGGCGGCGGATTTTCTATTCCTGTCAACGCTTTGGTGGCAAGAGGCGGTGGTCTATCTGCACGGGTCGCTGATCATGGCGGCGGCGGGCTATACGTTCCTGCACAACGGCCATGTCCGGGTGGACATCTTCTACCGCGTCGCCAGCCAGCGCAGCCAGGACTGGACCGACCTGATCGGCTCGGCGGTGTTCCTGCTGCCGGTCTGTTATCTGATCGCATGGTCGGCGTGGCCGAACGTGATGCTTTCGTGGAAGAATTTTGAGGGATCGACCGAAACCTCCGGTATCCCCTTCAAGTATCTGCTGAAAAGCACGGTGCTGTTGCTGGCCGTGCTGCTGGCGTTGCAGGCGGTCTCGACGATGATCAAGGCGGCGCTGCGGCTGATGGACGAGGACGTGGACGACCCGTTCCGCACCGAAGAAACGCTGGACTGAGGGGCGCGCCATGATCCAGATGCTGATCGACCACCTTGAGCTGGTCATGTTCGCCGTCGCCGTCGCGCTGCTGCTGCGCGGCTATCCGGTCGCCTTCACGCTGGCGGGCGTGGGGCTGCTGTTCGCCTTCATCGGCGCGTATTTCCAGCAGGGCTATTTCGCCAGCGGCGACGTGAATTTCCTGCGCCCGTTCTACAGCCGCATCTTCGGCCTGATGGACGAGACCAACGAGGTGCTGGTGGCGGTGCCGCTGTTCATCTTCATGGGGGTGATGCTGGAGCGCAGCCAGGTGGCGGGCGAA
>Ga0210024_1000484_pt1 | contig 36054 bp, 52 predicted proteins | sample CryGeymeta201525_FD_183988 | JGI IMG/M metagenome (GOLD analysis project Ga0210024, IMG submission 183988) | Groundwater microbial communities from Crystal Geyser aquifers in Utah, USA - Crystal Geyser metaG 2015-25 (SPAdes) (version 2) | ecosystem: Environmental > Aquatic > Deep subsurface >...
TTCATTTGGAAGAAAATGTTATTTGGCATAAACTTATGAATACTAATTTATTCACTAGTCATCAAGTTGATTCTTTAATTAATAAAGTTAAATCTGAACATAATAAAATTAAAGCATTAACTAAATCGCAGTTTAAAACAGCACCAAGCTAAAGTTGAAATGGAATGAAGTTTCTTCAGCTTTAGGAAAGAATAGAAATCATTGGTATAAAAACATAATGAATTATATTCAACCTACGGTAGTTAAACCTCAATCTGCTCAAGAGATTAATCCTTTTGAGTAGAACCAAAGCTAGCATAAGCTATCTTTGGAAGTGTAGGTTTATCAGCTTGGTTTAACAACCCCTATCAAGCGACTTGTTTTTCAACAAGGTTTCAGAGGGGCTTGTATGAATCATATGGTAATGATGAGTATGAATTCATGCAGTTCATACAAAATAAAAATAATTTAAGAGTATGGGGAGATATTAATGGTAATTTATTTTTAGACCCTCAAATATATAATTATATTGGTGCTAATTTAAGTAATGGAGAATATCATCTTGATGAATTGGTTGAGTTTTTAATGAGTAGAGAAGATGTGGCTTTTATTACTAATTCTGAATCTTCTAGATATGCTAACAATTCTAAATTACTACAGTGTCCATTATCATTATCCAATCCATCACTATCAGAAATTATTTCTGATATACCTTCTTATAATTCAAAAGAAGGAAATGATGAAACTATTTGTTTAGTTTTTACACCTAACACAGAACAAATAAAGAAAATGATGAATTGGGAAATTAAAAAAGAAACCAATTACATTCATAATCTTGAAAATTATGTGATAAGAGAACTGTTAGGCTGTGAAAAGTTTAGAAAGGTTCCAGTAGTAGAAGTAGAGCCAGTAGTTCCTAAAAGAAAATTTAAGTCATGAATGATATAGGGTGCTAAAGAATTAGCACCTTATAATTAATTACTTTTGAAAAAATTCAAAGAATGTAAGTCATCTTGAGTTTGTAAATTTAAGTTATTGTTTTCAATTGCTGTGGATTTGTTTTTTAATATTTCACGAATTTTAACTACATCAAAAAAAGATGCAATGCCCCAACAAAAAGTTGCAATTACATTAAATATTAAAGCAATATTATTATGGATTAAATAACTTAATATTAGTTTTATATTGTGGTATAATAAATTCTTGGAAACTTCACTATTTATACTTTATGTCACACTTAATTAATAAAATGGAATCAATAAATTATTCGGTTGAAGGAGGTTCGTTAACTGGATATGTAGTAGATTCATCTGAGGAAAATATTCGTAATTATTTAGAATCTCACGGTGCATCTGAAATTTTAATTTGTTCTCTTTTGGAGAAGTATTCTCGTATTGGATTAATTCGGAATATGTATGTTGAAAAGGGATTTAGAGGTCAAGGAATTGGTGGAGACTTAGTAAGTAATGCAATGAATGAAGCATTTTTAAGTGGTGCTGAAATTGTAATTTTGATAGCAGATTTAGGTGAGGATAATTATTATGACCTATCAAAGTGGTATGAAGAAAATTTTGATATGGAAATTATTGGAACAGCAGGTTCAAACCCTATTTTGATTAAAAAATCAGAATAATATTTTACTTTAAAGGAGAAACAATGGATACAACTTTAACTAGGAAATTAGCTAATTCAGCTTTGGAAGACTATGATTTCGGTCAAGGGGTAACAGTAGAGGCTATTAATGGATGGGAGTATGATTCAGAATCATCAGAAGTATCCTGTACCGTATTTTTAAAATTTGATGATGATGAACTAGAAGATGATTCTCATATTGCTCACTTCAATATAGAGTTTGATGGAGATAAGGTTAAGTGTGCTACTTGTTCATATAATGGTGAGGTTATTGGTCATACTGTTGCTTAATTAAACTAACTTTATAAAGGATTTAAAATGTATACAATTGTTAAACTAATTTATGGAGTTCCTCTTTATAATGGTAATGAAAGAAGTGAAGTAATTGAAGAGATGATTAAAGATAGATATAACGGTATTTTAAGTTTTTATAGTGGAAATGCTCCAACCCAACCTACTGCATTTGGATTGAATCTTGGAAGTATTGATGAAGGAAAACATCATACGGAAATGAGTTCTTTAGAAAAGGTTATTAATGTTTCGGAAGATATGAAGAAAAGATACCAAGAACTTATTGATGAACTTGAAGAAGATCAAAAAGAGGCAATTCTTGAGTATGGAAGTCCACGAGGATTTCTATTGTGGACTTCATCATAATTAACTAAATAATTTTTTAAAATTATAAACAAACAATAGTAATTAATGTTATAATTCAGTCATCTAAATTAAATAAGGAATTTAATATGTCACATTTTACAGTTGTTGTTGTTGGTTCTGATATTGATGAGCAAATGGAACCTTATGCAGAACAAGACTTCGAAGAAAAGTATGGTGTTTTTAATAATACAGAAGATGAGAATTTAGAAGAATATCAAAATAAAGATGTTGATATTGTTGTATTGGTCGATGGAAGTCTTCATAATAAATATGAAGAACAGTTTAAGAGGATTAATGCAAAAACATTTAGTTCAGATTACATTTATCCAGAAGGTTCTGTAATTCGACAAGGTAAATTTTCTGAACTCTATTCAACTTTTGAAGAATTTATGGAAGGTTGGCATCGAACTTCACAACGTGATGAAAAAACAGGTCTTTATGGCTATTGGCATAATCCTCAGTCTCATTTTGATTGGTATAGTATTGGTGGTCGCTGGACGGGTTATTTTAAACCCAAAGCTGGGGCAACTGGTGAGTTAGGTCGTCCAGGATTAATGACTCAATCACCAGCTAATGGTTGGGTAGATTCAATTAAGGTTGGAGATATTGATGTAGAAGGTATGCAAGAAGAGTCTGTTCGTGAAGCTAATGAAACTTACGATAAAATTGAAGCAATTCTTCAAGGACGTACTTATCCATCATGGACTGTTATTCGTGAAAAGCATAATGAAGACATTGAGGCTGCTCGTGCCGAATATAATGATAATGAAGTTGTGAAAGATTTCAATAAGGCTCAATTCCATATTTGGGGGGATTTCGTAGAAACATATGGTAATAGTCGTGAAGAATATGTTGAACGTCAAAAGAATAGGACAATGGTGCCTTTTGCAGTTGTGAAAGACGGTCAATGGTATCAAAAGGGTGAAATGGGTTGGTGGGGTTGTTCTACTGATGAAATGACTCAAGATGAATGGAATGCTAAGTTTTGGGAAATGATTAATTCACTTTCTCCAGAAACTGAATTAACTCTACTTGATTGTCATATCTAAAATTTAGTTAGATATTTAAAAAGAAACCTTGTGAGAAATTGCAAGGCTTTTTAATTTATTGTAAGTGATTTGTTTTGTGTTTTTAGTTCAAGGAATTTTTCTCGTAAACTACAAATTGTTTGGCTAAGGCTAAGATTATTTATTTTTTCTAAATTAATACTTAATTGTTGTGAATTGTAATTAGATTGTTGAGTTCCGTAATTTTCAGAAAATTGATTAAGTTTTAATTCAGAAAAATTAGCCTTATCAAACTTAATTAAGTCTTCTTTCTGTAGTTGTTTTCTATATTGTTTAATAATATCTTTTTTTGATAACTGAGAACATTTGTTATCAAAATCAAAATAGGGTGCATTATTATCTAGAGTATTTATTGAATCATATTGGCAATAAAATGTTCTAATATTATTTAAATGAGATTCAAATTTATCAAAAAAAGTATTGATAGAGCAGTTATGTCTTGTTTGACAAAAATCTTTTAATTCTAAGAGAAACAAGTTGTTATTTTTTGCTTCTTCTTTCATTGTTTTATATAAACCATCTAATGCTTCAACTTGAATGATGTGATGAATTGCTTCAAAATTATTGTTAGCAATATTTAAAATATCTTCCTTTTGAACACTATTAATTAAATTATCTTTAAATTTTTGAATTCCATGAAAATTAAAATATTCTGTAGTAGAAAATTTTCCTTTTAAAACTTGACCATCATTTATTGATAATACATTACTATCTTTTATTTCTTTATAATTAAGTTCTCTAAATGTTTTAATTTTATCAAAAATATCTTTTGAATCATTTTTTAAATAAACAATCAATCCAGAATAAATGTCAGCATAAGATTCCATAAAGTTTTGTTGCATAAATCTTACTATACCATTAGGAGTTTTATTATTTGCTTTAAAAAAATCATGTATATCAATTAATTTCACATTAGGCGAGTCTGCTATTTTTGTATGAGTTAGGCAAATATCCCCATATTGTCCAATATTCCAATTACTTGCTGATTCTTGTTTCCTTAAAAAGTAATGATTTGCTTGATGACCAAATTCATGTGATACAATAGTGTCTAATGCATCTATACCAAAAATTTTCTGAGCACCTTCATAAGTTTTTTTATTTTCTAAATTTTCCAAAAATCTACTTGGTATATTTATTTTTTCTTTTTCCCGACTGTATTTCAATGATTCGAAATTATTTTGGTCATATCCATCTTCTTTTATTTTATATATATAAGTTATTATCACTAATAAATTTCAAAACTTCATTTGTTTGAAATTTTGTTTGATTGTTAGTAAAAAATTTTTTAATTTTGTTATATGTTTTTCTTATCATAAAATAATTATATCAACTTCAAAATCTGTTTCAATTTTTTGAAGTTCAATATTGGTTTTGGCAATTATGATTTTATTATTTTTAACAAATGGATGATTAATAATTCTTTCATCTAAAGATGCTAGTTCATAATAAAATTTATCACCAAAATCAAAAAGAATACTACTTTTCCATATATAAATTTTAGATTCAGTTGAATTATTAAATTTATCCCAAAATTCTTTTTCTTTGGAATCAATAAATAATGTATCTAAATAATTTTCTTCCATAAAGAAATTAAGACACTTAAGTTCTTTACCTTTAATTTTATTTCCTTTGTTTCCTTTATAATATGTAATGAAATATTCATTATCATTTTCTATCTTAGGATATTGATTAATATATGCTTGAGCAATTTCTTTAGAAGTTTTCATAATTATTTCCTTATTTTTTTTAAGTAGTATAATTTGTTTACAAAATAAATCAAATGTAGATGAAATAACTAATGAACATAAGACTTTATAGAAAATAATTTCAAATTGTTATTTTCTATAAAGTCTTTAACTCCATTAAAAATGGGTGTGGTATCATAAGAAGAAACTTCTATTGAAGGTTTCTTAAAAATTTTATTCAATAAAGATTTCATAAAATAATTATATCAGTTTCAAAAGATTCTTCAAAATTTTCTAAATTTTTATTAAACTTTGCTATATATGATTTTTGATTTTTTAAAATAAAACTATCAGAACCACTTAGCTCATTTCTTAGGCAAGGTAGTTCATAATAGAAGTTTTCATTAAAATCAAAAAGAATACTGCTTCCCCACATATACACGGTACAAGCTAAAGAACCATTTATTTTATCCCAAAACTCTTTTTCTTTTGAATCAATAAGTAAGGTGTCTAAATTATTTAAGTCAAGATAATGCTTCAAATATTTAGTTTTTTTAGCTTTAATTTCATTACCATTATTTCCTTTATAATATTCAAAAAGGCATTCATTTTCATTTCTTTCAACTTGTGAATATTCATCAATATATTCTTGAGCCATTTGTTTAGATGTTTTCATAATTATTTCCTTATTTTTAAGTAGTATAAAAATGTTTACAAAATAAATCAAATATTGTTTTTTTAAAGTAGATTACACAAATTTAACTTACCCTAAGTATAGTATTGGTGGTCGTTGGACAGGATATTTTAAACCAAAGGCTGGAGCTAGTGGTTATGTAGGAAAACCAGGATTAATGACTCAATCACCAACTAATGGTTGGGTAGATTCAATTAAGGTTGGAGATATTGATGTAGAAGGTATGCAAGCTGAATCTGTTCGTGAGAAACATAATGAAGACATTGAGGCTGCTCGTGCCGAATATAATTCACTGCAAGTTGTGAAAGATGGTCAGTGGTATCAAAAGGGAGAAATGGGTTGGTGGGGTTGTTCTACTGATGAAATGACTCAAGATGAATGGAAGAATATACCATGAGTAAAGTATATGAATTAAAACAAGACTTAGAAAACTATGCTAATTTTGTAGAACAAAGAAATACATTAGAAGATTCTTTTTATTATAAATATTGGGGATTAAAAACTATTGATTTAAATGAATTTAAATCAATAAAATTAAAGTTGTATGTTTCTGATACAGGAAAGAAAAACTATCAAACAGATATTAGTCATATTAGTAGTGGTTCATTTGTTTTTAGTGAAAAAGCTATTAATTTTTTAAAAGAAATACTAGAAAAAAAAGGACAGTTTTCCCCTGTTGAAACAGAAAGTAAGAGAAAAAAGTTTTATGGATTTTATGCGAATAAAACCCCATACGATGGTTCTATAATTAATTTTGAAAAATCAGTTTGGAGACAGGCAGAAAAATTTAAAGAAAAAGTTCTTCATAGTAGTTGAATTACACAAGAAAAACATAATGATTTGTTGTGGGGCAGTTCCAAATAGTGAATGGGTTGATGTGTCAGTGAATAATCGTTTTAAAGAACGGTATTTTCATCTTCATCGTGACTGTGGAGCTAAAGTTTTTGAAATAATTCAAGAAAGTGAACTTGGTATAAATAAAGATAAATTTCAAATTAAAGAATGGAGATTAAATTATGAGTTGGTTTGATAATATAAGTAACCAAAAGGTTGAAAGTATAAAATATGCAATTAATTATGAATTGGATAATAATGAAAAAAAATTATTAGAATTATCTAAAAATCATACATATTTAGTTAAGTGGATTACTGAACCTTTTGAAAAATTTGGATATGCAAAAGAATTAATGTCTGTAAGAAAATATTACAGAATGAATTCTTTGCAAGAAAAAAACTATATGAATGTTTCAGCGATATTAGATTGGAATATTAAAAGTTTAGATATCAAAAATAGAGTTAAATATTTCTTTCTAAGCTTGTTTGTCGCAAAAGATATTAGTTTAATAAAGTCATTTTTATTTTATTTATTGTTTTTCGAGTCAATAATTGTTATTTTTAAATCCATGGCTATAAAACTTTTAATGGCTGATGTTTTTAAATTAATTTTATTATTTACATATTCTATACCTATTATTGTAATTTCATCATTGTTCGTTAATCTAATGTTGCCTTTAATTATGTTTTACAAAAAAGGTATATTTATAGATTTATATGGAAATAAACAAGAACAAGAAAAAACTAAAAAATTAGCATTAGATACAATAATGAAATTAAGTGGTGTGTATGAAAAAATAAATATAAAAAAAGACGATGAAACAGACTTTTTATTAAGTGTGGAATTGTTAAGTAAAAAATATCAAAATGGAACAATTGAAAAATTAAAAAATGAAAATCCATATATAAATTTTTGTGAAGAAATATATGAAAAAAATAATTTATTACCAAAGGTTAATTATTCTTATGAAGAATTGTTGCAAAAAAATAAAGAAAAGTTAGTTCTAGAAAATAAAGAAAGTTTAGAAAAACTCTTAACAAATGAATTAAAAGAAGAAAAGGTAAAAAAACAAGTAAAAATATAATGATATAGGTTCACTTTTAATAGGTTCAATGTTAATTGTAGTTATACTTATCTTAATGTGGAACATTATAATTTTTCAGATATTCTTGCCGTAATTGTTGATATGGTGATTGCAAATAAAGTAGTTCAAAAAATCATTAATAAAGAAGAAGAAAATATAGATAAAGCTAACAAAAAAAGAAACTTTAATTTATTTAAATACTCAATAACTACCACTGAAAATCATTTTACTAGGACAAGCCGTAAGGCACCGAACTTCAGGTCGAAAGCTTCGCAAACCCTGTAAGTGTTGATGTAAGGCTTACAAACCGAAGCACATTGCGTAGGTTTGATATGTATTATATCTGTTAAAATTGATTGACAAAATTAAATATAAATTATATGATTATATTAATCATTCATGAACCCAAAAGATATTCAACCAAACCATAGAACTCAATCCATTAAAGAAACACAAGCTAAAAAAATTGTAAATTAAAGTAGGTATAGATATGAAATTAAATGATTTTAAAATAGGTCAACAATTTATTGCTTCAGCTGGTCTGCCCTGGCTGTGCACAGATAAAGGCACAAGAACAATTACGGCTATTATGTTAGAACCACATAAGGATATGTCTTGGTTTGTTGGTCCCCCATATGTCGTGGATGAGGTTGTGTTTGATGAACATGATATGTTAGCTTGTCATATTGATATAGAAAACATATTGTTAGATAGAGTGAAAAATAAAATATCTTGTCATCCTGCTTTTCTGTCAGAAGATGTTTTTAAAATGCTTAAAGATAAAAATTATAGTTATCATAGAAAAAATATTTTAAAAAAAGACAGAGTTTCGGGTGATGGAGGTATTATTCATCCATATTCAGCAAAGCTTACAAACAAAGGTTGGTATATTAAAACCTTTGAGTTGTTTTCAAGGGAATATTCAGAAGTTCATGAGAATGACTTTATTAAATTTCCAATAGCAACTGAAAAATCTATGAAAAGTAGAAAAAAGAAATTAAATATTAAGTGAATAACACAAACCTAAAGACAGCCAACTTTCTACTATTCATAGTTAATATATAATTTCCACATTCACTCGTATTATTGCTTACAAATGGGGAAATGCTTATTACATTTTCTTTTTTCTTTGATGGATAATATTATTGTCTATAAGGTTAAATTCTTGAGCAGATTGTGGTTTAACTACCGTAGGTTGAATATAATCCATTATGTTTTTATACCAATGATTTCTATTCTTTCCTAAAGCTGAAGAAACTTCATTCCATTTCAACTCACCTACAAACAACCTATTGCTCTGTTTGGGTTGTTTGTGATAAGGGAATTTAATTTCTTCTTGATACATCTTCTTAAAACTTACATTATTTTCAGTTTTAAATTCTTTGCCAAATATTGATTGTCTTGCTAACCAAAGGCTCGCCACAATATCAACAGGTAATTTATTCAATAATCCATATTAAAATTTTTTTTAGCCATTTCAGAGTAATTAACCTCATAATGTTCTTGTGGTTGTTTAATAACGGAATCTTTAGCTAATATTTGATAGTAATTAAATTTTTTTAATGGTAAAAATTGTCGTAATTAGATTTTATATTGAAATTTTTTTCTTCTATACTTTTACTTTGTTATAATATAATAGGATAATTGAACTACAAATTATTACTATATCTAAAAATTAAGGTTTATATTTTTTTAGTTGTTGATTAATTTTTTCAATATCTTGAATAGAGTTTTCTTTTAATAAAAGATATTCTATCCTTCCCTTTTCCCAATTACATGGTCCACACATAGTTCGTGAATTAGCTAGGTTGTCTTCGCCACCTAATGCTCTAGAAATAATATGATCATGAGTAAAAATTACTTCTTCTTTGTTTTCATTATATCCGTAAAGATTAATGTGAAAGCCATCTTTACTACCTTTTGCTCGTTCAACAGCAAAAAATTCAGCAACAATATTACAGCATGGACAAGTTGTTCCTGTTTTTAAAAATGTTTTTAATCTAAGGCTTTGAGTGTTAAAGGTAAATCCTTTAACCTCTACTTTAGTTTTACCAGGTTGGCCTAGATTTTTTTCAATATGTGGAATTACATCAGATAAAGATAATATTCCTATTCTTTCATATGATTGTTGTTTCATTTTTTTCATTTATTTAAATGTTTTTAACTATTAATAATATTTTAGATTGAGATCAATGAAGAATGCGAATAATTATGTATCGAAACAATTCAATATGTTTTTTTCATCAACAATTTCAAAGATTGAATTTGGGATTTCTTTAAATTTTTTAACAAATCTAGTATAAACTGAATGTGTATATGATGACATTCCATATGTTGCTTTATTACAAAAATAAATAGAACCAGATTCATTCAAAAATTCATATCCTGTTTCAGTTTGGGTTGTTTTTATTACTCCAGAACTAATGGTCCAAGAGTCTGAACCTGCAAACCCACCAAACCAAGAGGCTAGAACTTTGATAATTGTGCCATATTCAGGAGTATATATTTTAACAAGAACCCATTTGTCTGGATAATTTTGACTCATTTGTAACCATCCTTTATCCATCCAAGTAAGAATTCTTGTGATACATTATAGGTTACAACTCCAAATTCAGGATGTTCAAATGGTCTTGTAATTTTACATGGGTTGTTAGCATCGTTCAGTTTAACATCATGTGTAAGAAGTGTTTTCATATTAATCCATAAAGTTTTAGATGAGAAATTATATCACAATTAACTGTTAAATAAAATAAAATATAGTGTTTAAAAATCTATTTGATTGTTTTAATTGAGTATTGTATACTTTATATATGAAATAACTAGGAGTATTATGGTTATAGTACAAGAACATACAAGCGAAAAATATAGTCCAAGAACATACTTCAATGCGAAATCTGGAGATGTAACATTAGCTCTTGCCGTCAATTTAGAAACTGCTGGAGAAAAGTTAACACATAAGGCGGCAGGAGACAAATATATTGGTTTCTTATTAACAGATGATACAGAAACAATAACGGTTGCTCGTGAACTATACAAATTCATGAAGGCAAAAAATGCAAAAACATTAAATATAGCTGGAAATGGAATTTATACATTAAGTAGCCATAATTGTAGCCAAGAACATATTAATAATTTTGTATGTGATGTAATTGAAAAGGTGCATCAATATTGGCCAATAGAAAAAATTTATACAGGTGGTCAAACAGGAGTAGATTTATCTGGTGCAGTAGTAGCTAAATATTTAGGTATCGATGCATTAATCACTTTGCCTAAGGGATATATTCAGCGCTTTGAAAATAAAATAGATATTACACAATCAAAAGAAGATGTAGAAAATCAAATTGAAAAATGGGTTAATTTATTGAAGAACCAAGATAAAAAAATAAATAAAGTAAAAATTTAAGGGAAATATGATTAAAATTGAAATAAGTCATTTAAATAACATAATTAAAAAATTAGGAAAAAACTTTAATAAATTTGATTTTTTAAATTGGTATGAAAAGATTAATCAAAAATTTCAATTTGCAAATAAAAATAGAGAAAATATTGATTTAAGTAAATATTTTATTGGAGACAAGTTAAATAATGTTGTTCCATTAATTATAGAAAATAAAGAGGAACTTTATCAGTTATTAACTTACCAGCATGGTGATTATCTTGAGCCGCTTAAAGATATTCTTAGAGATGATTTTAATATTGATTATTGGAAAGAGATATTTGAAATACTTTTTAATAGGGAAATTATTAATAAATCATTTCTGATGACATCATTATTATCTCATTCAATAAATGATTTTGATTTTACAGAAATAAATATTGAGAAATTAAAAAAATTAATTGATAAAGAAATTGATGATATAAATACAAATAAAGTAACAGGTTTTGTTCAAATCATTCAATATTTGTCCTTTAGTATTGAACAAAGGGATTTATTTGAAAACAAATGGATTGTAAAAAGTTTAAATGAGGTTTTTAAATTTAAAGAAAATGGGGATTCAAAACAATTTAAATACCAGATTGATCAAATAAGTAAAAGATTTATAAATTTAGATTTTTCTGTATTAAATACAAATATAGAATTAAAAAAATTAATAAAGGGTAAAATACCATTACGAGTAGTAAATGAAAACAAATGTTTTTTTTGGGAAATAGATATACAAAGATATGTATTGGCAAATAAGGTTGTTGACCAAATTTTGCACACAAATTGTATTGATGGAATTGATGTAATCGGAAGATTTTTGTCATCAAAGCATGATATTTTTTCATACTTTATAAAAAGAGAAAAGAAAGTAATTTCTTTATCTGTAATTCACGAGAATAATGATTTAAATTCTGAGTTAATGAGATTGTTAAATGAAATATTAAATAAAACAAAATTAAATGAAGTATTAAATCCAAATGAGTTTGAAAAATCACTATTAAATATGGATTTAAATAAAAATTTAAGTAATGGTGGAGAAAAGGTTAAAAGAACTAAAATATGAGCATACATAATACATTAAGATTAGCTAGAACATTACGAAGAGAGAGGGATGTAAAGATTGTTTATGAAAACAAAGTTGCTTCCTGGACAAATATTTTTAAAAAACATCCATTAAAATCAATCAAAAATGAAACTATTTTTCATAAAATGGAACATTCAAAAGAATATTTTGGAGATAGTGGTGTTGAAAAAGAAAAGATTTTAATATTACGTTCTAGTTATACATTGGGTCTGTTAATGGAAATTGCAGAAAATTCATTATCTGATTGCAAAACATTTTATGATATTTGTCAGAAAACATTTTTAAATCAAAAGGGCATATTAAATGACGATATAAATAGTTGGTTTAAGAATTCATTATCTACATTATATTTAGCACATAAAGATGCCCCACAAGAATTGAATTACTTGTCTGAATTAACACAAGAAAAAAAAGAAAAGGTTTTATTTTTGGCATTTCAATATTATGGAATTAAAGCATTTAATAACTATAAAGAATCTAAAGAAAATTTTAATATAGAAAATTTTAATGACAAATTAATTTTATGGTATTGGAATGCTAATGGAAAAGAAAAAAACTTATTAACTGAAGTAATTGATTATTTAATAGATAAAAAACTTTTGAAGTTAGATTTAAATTATATTGCAGATAATTTACAGCCAAATAGTTTATTAAAAGAGCAATCATTTAAAATAAATAAAGACTATATTCCTTTTAATGAAATTCTTGTTTTGCCAGAGAGATATAATATAAATATTAAACAATTTTTATTTGAAAATAAAAATCAACAAGAAAGAATAAAATTAACTGATATATTTAATCTTTTGTGTATTCAAAAGGTATTAAGTGAAGTCGTTAAAAAAGGTGACTTAACAGAGGATATGAAGAATGAATTAAATTATAAATTTATTAATGGTAAAATATACCATCATATAAATGAAATTTTTTTAGATTTTAAAGTTGAAAAAATAACAAGAGAATCATTTTGTAATTTTTTAGATAAAAAGCTAGCTAAAAGTGATGATAATAAAATAAATTATTGGAATTTTGTTAGTAAAGTTTTAGAAAAAAATATATTACAAGAGGATTTAGATATAAATAATCTTGTAAAAAGAAAAGTGAAGATTTAATATTGTAGTTTAATAATTAAATGTTAAAATAAGGTATATTTAGGATTTAAAATGTTTAAAGAAATTAAAAAAATAATTAATGCTTTATTTGATAATATAAGGTTAAAGCAAGCCCAAGATAAAAGAGTTAATAATATACCTCTTTCAAAAGAAGACCCTTCATTGTTAGAAAATGTAAAGGAATTTATTCCATATTTTGTTGAGTATTCGCCTATTAATAATAACCAAATGAAAGAGCTAGAATATAGCAAGCAAGGTCGTCCATTAAGTATAGATGCATATAAAGATATATTTTACAAGTTTATATCCGCAGATAATTTTTTAAATAAAGATAAAATACAAATATTAAATAATATTTGGGAAGATGCTAAGAGAGTTAATGATATGTTGAAACCGTTAAGTGATATTGGGATAAAGTATACTTTAGATTTAACTGGTGGTTCAGTGCGAGATTTCGTTTTAAACAAACATCATGAAATTAAAGATTTAGATTTTATGTTAAGCATTAATGAATATGTGGGAATTAAAGATTTAGAATCTTTTGGTGTTTTTACAAAAAAAGAATTAGTAAATATTGATTGGAATTTAGAAGATTCAATAGATATTCAAAAATTAAAGTTAATTCAATTATGTTTTAATAAATCAAATATAAAAAGAATAACATTTGACCATACAAATAAGGATGTCCTATACATTAAGGATAGATTGTTGGCAGTAATTAAGCTAGATTCTACTAAGATGACATATCCTATAGAAGTTTTAGTAACAAATTTTACAAAACTTGAGTTTATTGGTGATTTTGATTTTGATTTATGTAAGGCATCCTTTTGTTTTGTGAATAGTTATGTTAATAAAATATTCCCCAAACAACCAGGTCATCTTCTTTCTAGGTTTGTGGCAGATGTTGATTTTTGGGCTGATGTAAGAAATAAAAAGATAACCTATAATATTCAAGATAAAAGAGAAGACCAAATAATAAGTTCATTCAAAGACCACTTGCCACGAATTCAACAAAAATATAATAATTTAGAATATAGTTTGTTTTTCATTGGAAATGAGAACAGTCAAAAAGAAAATAAGAAAATGATTGAGGTTATTTTAGAAAAAGGGGATTTATCTGATAATTTACCAATTGATACAATCACAAAAACAAAAGTAAAAAAAAATAAAATTTAATAAATTAAAATAAAAGCCTATTTTAATGCAAGCCCATCTAAAAACTTGTTAAAAAAGTAATTAAAACCATACTACGTCCTTGAAATTCAAGGACTTTTTCATTTCTGTACTAAAAACTTTTTTGTGGTAAAAATTGAATTTATATAACTTGTTGATTTATAACGATTTAATAGAAAACCCCACACAAAAATCAACAAGATTTCGGAGGGGCTTGATTTTAATGCCAGGTCTTATATCTGTGTAATCAATTAATTTCGTCAACAACCCCGGCAATAGAATCTTCATCGATAATTTTAGATAAACGTTCATGAAGTTCATCATTAGATAGTTTAAATAAACTATTTTTAGAATCAACATGTGCCATTAAATCTACATCACTAGTTCCTGTTTTAACTTGATGAAGAATTGATACAGCTTGTTTTTTTGTGAAAATTTGTTTCATATTATTTCAAATTGTTGATATATGTCTATTATATCAACAATTGAATCAAATTCTACCGTTTATCAAAAAAAATTTGTTTTTAATTTTTATTGTGAAAAAATGAAGAAAAAAATAAAAACAATAAAATGGTTAGAAAAATAATTACAAGTATTATGTTACTTATTTGGTGCCAATTGGCATTAGCTTTAGATGAGAATTCTATTAATACTGTAAATGTTAATGATTTTTGGAACAATTATATTTCATATGTTGATGAGCCAATTGATTCCATTACGGGTAAAAAAGTAGATGTTTGGCAAACACCAAAAGAAACGATAGGTCTTAAAACAGGTGATTGTGAAGATTATGCAATTATTAAATATTTTGATTTGATAAATTCAGGAGTGGATAGCAAAAAACTATATTTAGCTTGGGTAATAATAAATGAAGATTTAATTATTAAAAATAATTTTAAATCACATATAGTTTTAGTTTATGAAAATGATAATAAAAGTTGGGTTTTAGATAATTATAGTAAAGAAATTATAGAATTGAAAAATCGTACAGATTTCTTAAGAATTGTTGCTAAATTAACTAACCATGGTAATAAAATTTATTTTAAATGTGGTGATAAAATAATTAAAAAATGGGAATTGTTATTAGCTAATTATAATAGTAACATGTTAGATGTTGAAAATTTAAAAAAGATGTACAGAATACAAAAATAATGTTATAATTGCTTCATGTTAAATAAAATGAGGTGATAATTATGAGATCTTTAGCTAGTATTCGTGTAGCAGGAGAAAATTTTCCTATTGTTGGTGCTGATTTAATTACCGCAACACGTGTTGATGGTTGGGTTTGTGTAACCCAAAAGGGCGAATTTAATGTTGGTGATTTAGGTGTCTATTTTGAAATTGATTCTTTTCTTCCAGGAACAGATAAACGGTTTTCATTTCTTGAAAAGACATTTATAAATTGGTTGGGAAATGTGGGGGCAAGATTGCGCACAATAAAGTTACGTGGGCAAGTATCTCAAGGCTTGTTTTTACCAATGCGTTTATTTCCAGAATTAGATGGTAAGGTCGTCGGTGATGATGTAACTGAAATTTTAAATATTCAAAAATGGGAAGCCCCAGTACCTACACAGTTAGCTGGAGAGGTTACAGGGAAAATGAGATCAGTAATTCCAATTACAGATGAAGAACGAATCCAAAATCTTATTGATAAGATTAAAACACATATTGCTGGTCAAACTTTTGAAAAAACTATAAAGTTAGATGGAACATCAATGACTGTATTTTGTCATGAAGGACAACTAGGTGTTGCTGGTAGAAATTGGGAGCTTCGTGAAAGTGAAGCAAATACTCTATGGAGGGTTGCAAGGAAGAATAAACTAATTGAAGCTGTTGGATCTTTGGGTAAAAATATTGCTATTCGTGGTGAGTTGATTGGTGAAGGAATTCAAGAAAATAATGAAAAGCTAGTTGGAAATGATTTTTATTTATTCAATATTTGGGACATTGATAAACAAGAATATCTTTCTCCAGAAGATAGAGAGATTGTTGTTGCTGAATTAGTAAATCTGGGAGCAAAAATCAATCAAGTTCCAACTGAAGGCTTTATTGTATTTGATGAAAATGTTACTGTAGATGATATTTTATCTTTAGCCGATGGGAAATCTTTATTTTCACCAAACCGTGAAGGTATTGTGTTTAAAAGAAAAGATGGAAAATTTTCATTTAAAGCGATTTCTAATTGGTATCTACTTAAGCACGCCAACCGTTAATTAGCTTTAAATTATAAAAAAGAAAAAACCCAATGTCATAACTGGCATTGGGTTTAAAATAAAAAAGTATTGATTACTTGTTTACAGCTTCTTTCAAAGCCTTACCAGCAGAAAATTTAGGAGCTTTCTTTGCAGGGATTTTAATGGTTTTACCAGTTAATGGGTTACGACCATCACGTGCTTCTCTTTGCGCAACTGAGAATGTTCCGAAACCAACAAGGGTAACTGACTCACCAGATGCTAAAGCACCTGAAACAGATGCTAATACAGCTTCTACAGCCTCAGAAGCCTTGACCTTGGTTACGTCAGCGGCTTGAGCTACGGCTTCAACTAATTGAGTTTTGTTCATAATTTTTCTCCTAAATTTAATTGTTAAAATCCATTCGGTATTAAATGGAAAGAGTTTGAATACTCTTACTTATATATTTATAAAATTTTTTTCTTTATGTCAAGTAAAGAATGCTTTAAAGACCATTTTTAGGGACTTTATGGATTTTTTTTGAATTATTTATTATTTATTGATAAATATTTTGTTTATTCATCATCATCTTCTTTTTCAAGCATAAAAGACATATAGTTTCCAGTATCAAGTTCTCCGCATGAATAACCTTGATTATATCCATATTGTGGGATTATTAATGTGAAATTTGATTTTGTTTCATTGGACATAGCTAAGGCATATTGATGACAATCTTTAATACATGGAGCATCATCGGTTATGAAGATTAAGGCAAATGAATATTCATAACCATAACCTTCTAAGTAGCTTGTTTCTTCATCTTCTAAATTAATAATATTTTCATTAGGATTTAATGTTTTTTCGAATTCTTGTTTAACAAATTTAAAAAATTCTTTAATTCTTTTATCAAATTCTTTAGACCCTAAATCAAAAATATCATCATCATAAACAATAGATTGGCTGTCTATTTTTTCTAAAGGAAGATGTATCTTTACTTTAGTTGTTGGAACAAAATTAATTAATTTTTGTATCGTTTTTTTAAGTTTTGATTCCCCACCAGATATTTTAGTTAAGCAATCAATATTGCTTTGAATAACAAATAAATTGTCATTATGTTTTTGTGACAACGAAAAATATGGCTGAGGATTGCCACAATATGTAGTCGGTTGACCTATATATTTGTGAAAAAATGGTATAAAGTCTAGATATTGATATGCTTTTTTCATTGCATATCCATTGTAAATCTTATCTTCTAATAATGTTTTTAAAATAACATCTTTACGAAGTGTTTTTGTTTCTAATATTTGAGGTAATTCATGGTCAAGAATAGATTCTTTGATAAATATTTTAAGGGAAAATGTGTCAGAATTTATTTTTGAAGGATGAACTGTTTCTTCGTCTAAGTTATCGCCTAAGTATAATGAATAGTTTTCTAAAATTGTGTCATATTCATCACTAGCTCTATATGTATTATATAGGAATGTCTTATTTTTAAATATTCTTAACACACAATGTGAAGTTCTTGAATTAGATGCTGTATCATTAACTATTTGTTCTAATAGAGAATTATCCTCACTAATAATATCATCTTCTACCATTTTATTAATTAAGTCCATACTGATAAATACAACAGATTGACCATAATCAGATAGTTTTTTAGGTACTGTTTGTGTCCAAATAATCCCTAAGTCATTATGATGAATAATACTAAAAGCTATCTCTTTATTTTCTGTTTCATTATTTAAAATATAGTCAGACACCTCTTGTAAGTCATTTCTAATTTTAATATTATCATAATCAAGAGTTCCCATTGTATCATTGCTAATTCCAATAACACGATGATGATTTCTAATTGCTATAGCACCATTAGGTAAAAGTTTAGGAACCCATGTTTCACCAGCCCAAACACTAATATCTAAATTAGCATCAAAAATTTTCCATAATAAATCAAATTGTTCACCATTTAATTTTTTTCGAGCATTTGAAATATGAATTAAAATACTTTCTATTTTATCTTCAAGATAATCACAAGGTAAAGATATTGTGGAGTTATATGTTCTAGTTGCTTTAGATTTTATAAGTGCTTTTGCTAAAATTATAGAATCTATTTTGGGGAAAAAATCTGGTAGATTTTCAAAATCATTATTAAAAAGTTGGTCGACAACTTCATTTATTTGTTTGTTCGTTATTTTTTCAATCATGATAGCTCCTGTTATATTTGTTGGTTTTTAAGTAAAAATTCAAATGGTGATTTGGTTTTTAATGAATCAAGAATGAGGTTTTCCCAATTTGATGAATTAAAAAAATCTTTGTTGCAGTCTGTAATTATTTTATAAAATCCGACTAAATCGGTTCTAACACCTATACTTTTATTCTCTAAGTCTTGATAATCAATCCATGGTTTAGTTCCCATAAGTGTTTTTCTACCATTTACTATTTGAATAAGTGATGGTTCCCAATCGCTTACAAAAATATTTTGATTTAAATCAATAAATACATTTTTACGATTAAGATCTCCATGGGTTATTCCTAAATAAAATGCTTTTGTAACAATTCTACAAAGTTCAATCTTTTGAGATTTGGTAATCTTCCCATAGTTGATATTGTTTGATTTTATTCGTGTAGTTTTACGAATAATATTGTCATCATTTAATTCAAAATAAGTGTAGCTTGTTTCATTTAATGTTAACTTCTTAATTAAATCTATACGAGATAATATTTTATCTTTATTTTCAATTAAGTTAATATAAGAATATGTTTTAATAATCATTGAGAAAGAATAGTTTTATCATTTTCCATCTCTATTTCAAATTCAATCGAAACTGAACCAACTGAAATTATAAGAGTAGTTCCAAAACATGGAGAAGTTTCAATTGTATAGGTAACTCCTGGGAATTCGACTTCTTCATCAAAATGTCCCTTAACAATTGGTTTAATCCAATCAGAATAAAGTTTGGTTTGTTCTTCAGTGAGAATGATATTTAAATTTAAAATTGCCATAAGATACTTTTTCTTAAAATTATTTTCAGTTTAATCTAATTACTTGTTTGATGTCAACTTATTTTAACCTTTAAACAAGGATTTTTATTATTGACTAAACTGAAAATAATTTTAAGAAAAAAGAAATGATTATGGGTTTAAAAAAATGAAAATAAATAAATTTTTTAAATTTAAAGATAATAAATTATTATTAATATCAATCTTATCTTTTGGAAGTGTTGCTGGAGCATTAGTGTCACAATATGTGTATGATATGCAACCTTGTTCTTGGTGTATTTTACAAAGAATAGTTTTTATAGTTATTGGAATTGTAAGTTTAATTTTTTATATAAATTCAAAAATGAAAATTATTGGTTTTGGATTGGTATCAATTTTTTCTAGTTTAGGAATAATGGTAGCTATGTATCAATTTTTTGTAGCATCAAAAAATTTTGATTGTAATATTTCTATTGCAGAAAAAATTATTGTTGCTACAGGATTAAATAATATTCCAGAGTTGTTTGGAATATACGCATTATGTGCAGATCTATCACCATTAATATTTGGTATCCCTTATGTGTTATGGTCTTGTATTATGTTTTTAGGAATAATGATAATATCAGATATATGTGTATTTAATACTGTTAAATTAAATAGAGTTATTGAAAAATAATTTAAACTTGATAATATATATAGATATATATAAAAGATGTTGTTTTGTTAACATCTATTTTAAAAGGATTAAAGATGAGGCCGTTAAGAAATAAAAAAGAAGATTTTATAATTGGAGTTGTTGATAGACTTAAAGATGGTCGTTGGGGGGTAAATGAAATAGATTACTTGAATGAAAACCACTCAAGATACCATTTAAATTATGAAGATATAGGAATGTTGTTAGTATATGCATATAAGTATGCATATACTATGGCAATGGAAGATGGTGTAGTTACACAATTAGAACAAGATCAATTAAATCAAATAAACTTAATGTATAACTATTCTTATTTACCTAAAAGTAGATATGAAAGAGAGGCATTAAAAGTAAAAATTCTAGTTTTAACGAGACAATATGAAAAAACTAATACAGTTCAAGAAAGTATAATATTAGAAGACCACTATAAACAAGAAAATGAAATTAAAAATGAAGTAAAAAGTATTTATTATAAAAGTAGATACCCAAGACCTAAATTAACACCATATTCAAATTATGGATATTAAAAAAGGTCATAATAAATATTATGACCTAATGAAAAAAATAGATAAACTATTTAAATAGTTTTATTTCTTTTATCCATTTTAATTTTCCATTTTTCAGTTAAAGTATCAGCATTAATTTCGTCAGTTAATTCATTAACTGTATATTTCTGAAGGTTAACTTCATCTTCTGTAACATTAGCAATAACATAGCCTTTTTTATTGGTAATGTTACCAATTTTAGAATTAGATGGTGAAACCTTCTTTTGCATAATTTCAATTTTTCTAATATCTGAAGATTTACGAAGTAAGATTTTCATCTCACCAACAATAATATTGGTAACTAAATTAGAAGCGAGAGAATCACCAACTTCAATAAATAAATTAGAGCGCATAGAGCTAATCACACGAGCTAAATTATGTGCTGTTAAGATTCCGGCATCATTAGCTTTAGCAAGCTGTAATATTGTGTTGCGAAAACCAGACATTATTTTCCCAGTCCGTTTAGCAACTAATGGCTGATCTAAAGTGTTTAAGTAGTCAGCAAGATAGAGTGCTGCCGGTGTTTTTCCAAAAGTGTTTTTATCTAAATTCATATTTTTACCTATTTGTGTTATTTAATTAATATATGTGATTATATATCTTTTTTATTAAAAAATGTAAAATTAATTAATTTTTAAAGAAAAAGAGTTGTTATATGTTTTCATATGTTCTGCGACATAAGCATTAGCTTCAATCGTTTTTTCTCCATTAGATAGAATTGATTTTCTGAGATCCGTTAATTCTTCTGAAACATATGCAGAATCTTGTTCATACATTGATTTCCAAATTGAGATAAGATTTAAGACATCAGCATTATCATATGACTGAGATAATGTTTTAATAAAACCGTTAGTAATTTGTTTGTAAGTGCTATTAATGAGTTCTTTTCTAGACTGAAGATGCCTAAAATATTTTAAACTAATTTCTGTATTGTTTTTATTATAGTATGATGCAGTTTGTGTCGTAATGATATTGTTCTTATTGAAAAAATCAATATAGTAAAGGTTTTCTTGTTGATATTTTGAAGCAACTTTTGCAACATTATCAATGTAGCTTAAAATATTCTTAATGTCTTTCTCACTAATTGATTTAATCTTTAGAATTTGTTCTTTTTTAATGTCTTCATTAATTTTTTGATTAATAATATTTTCAGCTTGTCGTTGTTCAATAAGAGTTTTTACTGAGTAACTCCCAATCAAAATAATAAGTCCAATCAAAAAATATCGTAAAACTACTTTGATATTAGTAGCATTGATTGATTTTGAAAGTTGATAAATACTAAGTGCTAAAAAACTTGGTGAATCAGTTGAAGATTCTTGTTTCTTTTAAAAAAAATCAAGTTCATCTACATTACCTTTTGTGGAATTATTCATTTTATAACCTTATTAATGGAGTTTATCGGATAGGATAATTATAACATGAATTAACTGATTATGGTGTTATTGTAATTTTTTTATTATCTAGACTTGAGTTTTTAATATCAAAATTAGAGTATACACTTTTTTTATTTAAAAGATTATTAAGGATGATGGATAAGTTTTCATAATTAAAAGAATATCCATATTTGCTATCATCTGATTCTTTTGGAACATCCTTAAAAATTTCATTTTCATCAAAAGATTTATGTGGGGTAGTTATTGAAACAACTTTAGATGTTTCATTCCCTTGTTCGCTAATATAATAAAATTTAATTTTATGAATATAGTCGTCAATTTTATCATCATAAAAAGTATGAGTTAATTTAAAAAATATTTTTTTATTTTGAATAAAATCATTTATAAAATGAGGTGTTAATTTTTCTTGGAGTTCTAATATTTTAACATCACCAACTAATTCATCATAACGCATTATCTGAAGAGGCATATTATTGGTTGCTTCATTAAGTAATTTATGAATGCCAATACAATTAGCAAAAATTAGATAAATGAAATTATTAGAAAATATAAAGTTTTCTCTGTAATTAACACTTTGAATTAATTCCTTAAGTTCATTTTTATATTCTTTGTGAAGCTGTTCATTAATCATAAATGTGTATATCTTTCAATTGTAACAAATTATTATTTTATTTTAAAAATAAAAAATTGTCAATTTAGTATAAAGGTGAAGAATTGATTTTTTTTGAATAAAAATTATCATTCCATAGAAAATGGAACGGGTTGACACTTATTACTTTTTTACTTATATTGGTGGTCTAATTATGAAACTATCAGGATTTAATATATGTCACAAGAAGAAAGCAAAGAGATTATAAAAGACTTGTTTGATTCCAACGATTTTCAGATAATGTTTGAACTCGTTGCTGAAAGAAATCGCCAAATTAAGGAACATCAAGATTTAATGGGTAAATTTTTTAAGCTATTAAATATAGATAACTTAAGGGGATTATTGGATAAAAACAAAATGCTTGAATTTTTAGATGCTTTAATTCCATTTTTTAGAGATGATGAAAGATTTAATAAGCAAGAAAAAAAAGCTTTTTTAAATGGTTGTGAAAATATTTTATTCTTAAATTCATTAATGTTTGAAAAATATGATTATGCAGAATATTTAAATCAATTTAGATTAGATAAAGATTTGAAGTCAAATCGTTCTTTTTTAATTCAACAAATAGAGGCAAATGATACTAAGTCCATAGAGAAGTTATTAGAGTATTCAGATAAGGTAAATTTTGATTCTAGTTTGGTTTTGAGATTATTATATTCAAAGATGAATAGAGACTATTCGTTTATAAAAAGAATAATTGTAAAGCATGGATTAGATATTAATGGATTTGGTGAAATTTATAAAGAATATAATGTAAGTGGAACATTTCTTCATTCAATTTTAATTGAAAAAGATGTATTATCACAAAAATATTTAAATAATTTCTTAAAAGATTTTGGTGATAAAATTAATTTCGAATTAAAGATAAAAATAAAAGAAGAAGAATATACTTGGATTGAATTGATTTTAGAGGATAAAAATCTAGAAACAACCGAAAAAATAGAAAAAATAACAAGTGTATTAAATTATGGAAGTTTATCAGAAAAACAGATTAATGATTTATGTGGGATATTAATTTCAGAAGAAATAATAAGTATTTTCTATGATAATGTAATTTATGATGCACTTTTTTCACATCAATCATTTAATTCAAGTTTTTTTGATAGAGAAAAAATAATAAATAAATTACTATCCTTGGATAATTCAAAATTATTTGATGCAGTAAGAGAAAAAACAAATAATACAATAAATCCAACATCTGTTATGTTAGATAAGTTATTTAGGTTTATTTCTCCAGTTAATTATAATGATCCACATCCTTTTTCTATTTGGATGAAGGCTAATGGTTTAAATTTACATGCATCAATTAATACTTTAAATAGTTTAATTCTTCACTATAAGAGAGAAATGGATGAAGTTTCATTTAAGGGAATACGAATTCATGATAAGCTATTAAATATATTAATTGATAATGGAATTATAGATGAACCAAAACGAAAAGTTAAAATATTAGTAAAGAATGAAGAAGTAATAAAAGAATCAGAAAAACCTTTAATTGAGATGAAGGAAAAGATAGATCAGCCATCTACATCAAAAATAACAAAAGCAACGATTAAAGATATTAAAGATGTTGAAATAAAAAACTATATAGATTCTATAATTTTTGAAGCTCAACAATTCAAAACAATATATACTGAGGGGGATAATGAGTCTCAAGATTTTGATTATATAAAAAATATATTGCCAAAATTATTAAGTAGAACGATTCAAAACTATTTAGAGTTTACAAGAACTAAAGATCCAATTGAAGTAAAGAAAAATACATTAATTCAATTAAAATTATTAAATAAAAAAACATTTGAAATATTAAATAAATCTTTAGAAAAATAAAAAATTTGAGGACAATAAAAAGAAAAGACTCATGATGATGACATGAGTCTTTTTCTTTACGTTGATTTAAATTGTATTATTTAACAGAAAAAACTTGACGAAGATAAGCTAAATATTCTTCATTTTTACACATTGATTTTCCAGGTGAGTCACTAATTTTAGCAACTGGAGAACCATTGCATGAAGTCATCTTAATCACAATATTAAGAGCTTTAACACCCATGTCGTTAGTTAGATTGGTTCCAATACCAAAAAATGTTTTAACTTTACCATAAAAGGTTTGAAAAAGTTCAATTGATTTATCAATATTTAAGCCATCAGAAAAAACAAAAATTTTTGTTTTAGGGTCAATTTTCATACTTTCATAGTGTTCAATCATTCTGTTACCCCAAATAACAGGGTCGCCACTATCGTGCCGAACACCATCAAATAGTTTACAGAAAAACAAATCAAAATCGGCACAAAATGCTTCCATACCAATCACGTCAGTAAGAGCAATACCTAAATCTCCACGGAACTCTTGCACCCATTTGTCAAAAGCAAACTTTTGACTATCACGAAGCCGAGGACCAAGTGCTTGGCAACCTTGTAAAAATTCATGGGCCATAGTCCCAATAGGGGTTAGATTATGCCTCATAGCAAAAAGAACATTGCTAGTGCCTGTAAAATTATCAGGTAATGCATTTTTAAATGCAACAATAACTTCTTCTTGCCAATCACGGCTGTAACGACGACGAGTTCCAAAATCAGAGAATTTAAATTCTTTATTATTAAGTTCACAAACTTTTTGAATTTTTACTTGAAGACGTTCACGACCAGTAACAAAATGTTCAGTATTTTGAGTTTGACGAAAGTAAACTTCATTAATGATAGAAAGAACTGGAACTTCAAATAAAATGGTATGAACCCATGGGCCACGAATTACAACATCAATTTCATTTTCATTGAGAGCGATAATATTAATGTATTTGCGTTGAAGTTTGAAGATGCTCAAAAAAGCAATATAGTCATCAGTGGTATAACGAAGACTATCCATGAAATTTAATTCTTCTTCACTAAACTTGAGTGTGCAAAGGTGGTCAATTTGACGATTGATTTCATCAATAAACTGAACCATATTAATATTTGTGTCACGACATTTAAAGTGAAATTCAACATCACTTGCATTTGGAAACTGGTGCATGACAGCTTGTTGCATAGTAAATTTGTATAAGTCAGTATCCAAAAGAGATTCAATAATTGGAACGAATTTTTGTTGTTTAAATTTCATTTTTTTCCTATTTAATTACGATGAATGAATTATAATACACTTAGTTGAGTTTGTCAACTAAGTGTATTGTTTATTTTTAATAAGTTGGATTATTTAAACTTAAGAGACTCTGCTCTCATTTTATCAATACTAGCAGAGATTTTATCCAATTGTTCTTCATTTGCTCGTGCATCGTCAAGAAGCAATTTACGAATTTGAGCCATTCTTTCCAATGTTCCTTGTCCTGGGTGATTGTCGCTTTTGCCATCAATGTATTCAAACATTAAATCAAGTTGGTATTCTGACATTCCTAACATGTTATTTTACTCCAAAGTGTTTAATAATGCTATTGCCTGATTCAACACAGGCAATATCCCAAGTATGGCCAAGCCGATCTCTTGCCTCTTTATCTTCATACGGACACGGGACTGCTCGTGCAATTCTAGCACATTCTTGAATAATCAAATCGGCTAATTTGCCAATATTGCGGTCACCCCAAAGTGTATTCTCGCTGATACCAAGCCCAGTGGGATACATTACCATACCAGCTTGTTTAGCAAGTGCTTCAATTCGTTCGTTCATTATTTTACTCCAAAAGTTTTGTATATTATGTTTTAAAAGAATTATAACAGGTTAATGTATTAAAAATTAAGGTTTTGGTGAAGATTTTAAAATATTGCTATCAAAATTAAATACAATATCATTAACTAACGAATAAAGTTTAGCCGGGCGATAAGCTCCTTCTTTAATTTGTTCGCCAGTTTCAAAAAGCACACCAGTTTCATCAATTTTCTTTCTGAATGTACTTTTATCAAGAGGTTCACCAAGAATAATTTCATAAACTTGTTGTAGTTTTGGAAGTGTAAATGGGTGTGGTAAAAAGTGCATTGGAAGTGTTGAGTAATTAACTTTGTCAGTTAATCTCTTAACTGCTAAGTCAATAATATGATTATGATCAAATGCAAGAGAAGTATTTTTAATTTCACTAATTGGCTTCCAAACAGCATTAGAGACAACACTTTGCTTATCAACTAAAGCAATATAAGCAATAGAGATAGTTGGACCACGAGGGTCATGACCACTTCTAGTAAATAATTGTTCAACATAATTAACTTTAGCACCAGTCTTTTCCGAAAGGACACGAGCAGTAGCATTTTCAAGACTAGTATCTTCTTGGCTAACTAACCCACCAGGAAGAGAATATTTCCCATTAAAAACTCCGTGTGTTCGTTTAACAAGAAGAACATGGAGTTGATTGTCAATAATGGAAAAAATAACAGGATCGACACTAACTGGAAAAATGAATTTTTGAATTTCTGGTTTAAATTTAGGCATGAATAACTCCAATCAAATATAAAGTAAATTGTCACGAATATGTGCTGTAACTAGTGGACTACAACATTTTTCAACATTAATCCAATCTTTGTTTTTGCAAAAGTCTCTAATTTGTGTGCTGTGTTCTCCTGAATCTTTGATAACAATAACACCAAATTCATTATCTATTTTATCATAAGAATAAAACTTTTCCCAAATTTCTTTTTTATAATTATCTTCACCAATAATCAATTTTGCATCAATTGATTTTTCTTGTTTAATATAAGTAAGCAAATCATAACTGTATGGAATTTGTTGTTTTTCCATATAAAATTTTTTATCTAGTTCAATAATGTCAACCGATTTTAAATGCTGAAATAACATGGTAATCATTTTAAGGCGTTGCTCATATTCAATAAACTCCTTGTTAAAGGGATGAATAAAAACGGGAGTAACAAAAACACGCTCACAAGATAATAGTGCATCTTCAACAGCCCTAAGGTGCCCAATATGTGGGGGGTTTCCTGTTAGACCGAATAAACCAATATTTCTCATAAATCTCCTAATTATTATAATATTATAACACACTTAGTTTTAATAATCAACTAAGTGTGTTGCTTTTTAACAGATTTATTTGTATTTTTTAAAAATAATAAGGATATTAATTATGACTTTTTCTCAATTTACTATGACATATAAATTAATTTTAATTATGTTGAAATTATTTGTTTTATTAATTTTAGGTATTTGGATAAAAAATAGTTTCAATTATTTTGAAGGAGCAAATATTTTTAGTTACATAAATGATATTTCTAAAATAGAAAAAAACCTAGGCCAAATTTGGTTAATTGTAAATCATTGGCTGATAGATACTGCTTGGTTAATGTTGAATGTAATTATAGTTCAAGTATTAAGTTGGGGATTTAAAAGAATTCCTGTAGCATCTAAATTCTTAGAGTATTGGGATAATTTAGGTGGCATATCATATATATTGGGAAGATATATTACGAATCATCTAAGAAGAAATAATTTAATAAATTTTATGGATATTGTTTATTTATCTGAAATTAGTAATGCAGAATTAAGCCTAATAACTAAACATAGTAAAAATGAAGTGTTATTTAAATTGTTTTCCAAATATGATAAAAATTTTAAACAAGATTTGGAAAACAAATAAAAGAAGCTATTATTAGAATTCTTCAGTTAAATAATCATAAATTTTAATTTTTACCAAGCTTATTTTCTTTTCTAAATTCAATAAACTGTTCTGGGGTAAGAGTGTTTTGTCCAACAGAGATAGAGGACACTGAAAGTAGACTTGAGTTCATTTTTTCAAAATCAATAAAAACATTTTCCATAGCCAATGCTTTTTTAAATCCAAAAGTAACAAAATCTCTAATAAAATTTAGAGTTTCAGATGCATCTGTATCTGAATCTTCACGAAACTTAAGACAAGCAAGAATGGCTGGAAACCAAATATCTGTAATTTCTTCTGTTTGTAAAATTTTTTTAGTTCCAATATATCCATAATCTTCAAGAAAGTAACCATTAAACGTAATATCAAAAGTGCTCCCACCCCTAAAGGATTCTTTTGTTTTATCAATTGTATCGTGATCAAAATAGATTATTTCCTCATTAATTTGAAGCATTAATTCTTTAGCCGTTTGCTCAAAATACTTTTCTCTATCAATATGAAAAATAAAATTTAATGGCTTTGGGTTCATTTTTGATAATTTTTCTTTAATAATTTTATTACTAACATCAAAAGTTAAGTTAGTAATAAAAATAGATGTTTCAGTATCATTATCCACCTCTGTATTATCTCCAATAGATTTAAGATGTTTAGGAAGCTGAATAGAAACCAGGTGTTTAAGTTTATGTTGAATTTCTTCAGTAAGTGTTTGGATGTTCATTTAATTCCTTTTTTAAAAATGATTATTTAAATATATATTATGTGGGAATGTTAATTAGGTCAAGTAATTAAAGTGGATAAATTCATTTTAATTGATGTTTTATATGATATAATTAATCCTCAGAGAGAAATTAACTTAAGGGAATGTAAAATGCAAGAACTAATGGGTAATGACAATAGCTATCAAAGCCTTTTTATTGCAGTGCGTTATTGGTTGATTGGAATTTCTCAAAATGACCATCAGTATATTCCAGCTCTAAAAGCATTGGAATATGCTAAAAATATTCATATTGGTTTAAGAAAAGATGGTAAGACACCAGAATTTCAACATCAAATTGAAATTGTTCATTATTTACGAACACTTTACACTGGCCTCATGTATCCTGGAGCTACATTTGCTGCGGCACTTCTTCATGATGTTCCAGAAGACTATGATATTTCTTTTGAAGAAATTGAAGAATTATTTGGGAAAAAAATTAGTGATGCTGTTAGATTGCTAACAAAAAAGCATCGTGGAGAAAAGAAAGAGATGGAGCTTTATTTCGAAGAAATGGCACATTGTCCAATTGCAAGTGTAATTAAGGGGGGTGATAGAATTAATAATCACCAAACAATGCATCCTGTTTTTACAAAAGAAAAACAAATTTCTTACATTACTGAAACAAAAGATTTCATTATCCCAATGTTAAAGAAGGCTAAGCATATTCATGTTGAACAAGAATATATTTATGAAAATATTAAGTTTATTCTTAAATCACAAATGGTGATGGCAAATCATCGATTAAGCTAATGATAGCTTAGAGATTCAAATAATTTGAGTGGCTTTTCATCTTGCATATATTGAATTAATCCAACTATTGTTTTCATATGAGGATTGTCTGTGTGCATATAAAGAAGAGCTTCTTTAGGAATTATTTTAATTAAAACCCTAACACCTTTATGATGAATTCTTTTTTGACTTAACAAGTGAAATGGGAATCCAATTTTTTTAAAGAGAGCAAGCATTTTTGTTTCACACATAAACAACATGGAATCAAGATTCTCTGATAAAATCATCGTGGAAGCAAATAGACTTAATAATAAATAGTTGGTTGTTAATGGATTATGATCATTATTTGAAGACTTACTACGAAAATCATTTAAAATAAGAAGTCTAGATATTTCTGCATAATTGTTAGTTTCAATATTTGATTGAACAGCATTATATTCTTCGGGATGTTCTCTTCGGAAAGAATTTAAACATGGAAGTTCAATCGTTTTGTCAATTTGTTGAATCAATCTAACACTAGCAATTGGTTCTTTAGATATTTTTGTAGAAATTAAACAGCCAGCCGAATTAGCATCATAAAGGTCAGTTTCACAACGAGAATAATTAGAAGATTCAAATCCTAATTCTTCACAATATACCTGATGTCTTAATTGATAGCTCTTTTTAGCAATGTCCTCATTAAATTTTAATTGTGAATTAAAAAATTCTACAGTATAATGGTGTTTGAAATACTGTAACGTTAATTGAGGAATATTTGTCTTATTTAATTCTTTTAATTTTGTATCCATTTTATTTTTATTATAATAATATTTTTAACTCCCAATATATAGTATAATGCTTGAAAAACTTTAATCAAGTGTCGAAAAACTTTAATCAAGTGTCGAAAAACTTTACATATATAAGTAAATCTTGATATTTCTTTATAGTGTTGAACAAAAATAATTAGGTGAAAAAAATGAAATTACATATTGTCTCTGATTTACATATAGAATATTCAAATTACCCACTTCCTGTTCAAGATGCTGATGTGTTAATATTGGCTGGTGATATTGGAAATGGATTAACTGGATTAACGTATGCATCTCAATATAAAAAAGATTATAAGCATATAATTTATGTGCCTGGTAATCATGAGTTTTATGGTCATCATCTTTCTAGATTAAGTGTTGAATTAAAACAATATTCTAAAAGTTTAGGTATTATTATCCTAGATAACGATACTGTGCAAATAGAAGATGTTGTTTTTATTGGGTCTACTCTTTGGACAGATTTTAGACTTTATGGTGATAAGTTAGAACAAATTGGATTCTATATGAATAAAGCAATGAATGGAATTAATGATTTTTCACAAATAAGGTATGCTCATTGGTGGTTTCAACCAAGCAATTGTGCATCTTTAAGCATTGTTGCTCAAAGTTATATTAAGAATAAATTAATTGAAAATAAAAATTTAAAAAAGGTTGTAATATCTCATCATTCACCAAGTTTAAAAAGTGTGCATGAAAAATATTTAGGAAACCAATTAAATCCAGCTTTTGCGAATGATTTAGATGAATTAATTAATCTGTCAGATTTTTGGATTCATGGTCATACTCATGATTCTTTTGATTATTTAATTAATAAATCAAGAGTGATATGTAATCCACGTGGATATTCAAAATATGAATATAAGCAAGAAAATGAAAGTTTTAATCCTAAGTTTTGTTTAGAAGTTTAAAAAATAAACATTAACCTCATTATTTATTAATATAAATATATATAATAGATTGATTATTAATTTAATTTCTTTAGTATAGAGTAAGACCAACTAATATGGAAAAATATGGAAACATCTTTATCAATTATAGAAAATTATGAAATAGTAAATAAAAAAGAAGCGGAATCTGTTGCAATAACTTATTCTTTAGCAGATTCTAACAAGCTTGTTGACCTAGAATCTGTTTATGTATTTGCTAAAGAAAAAAATAATTCAATGTATGATTTAGTTATAACAAATGAGAATGGTAAAGAGTTGATTGTTTTTAAGGATTTAGATAATCAAAACTTACAGGAAATAAGAGATAAAAGAATTTTAATAGCTGGATTATCTGAAGATACAAACGAAATATCAGAAGTATGTGCAGTTTTACATGTAAGTATAGAAGGGAAAAGAAAAATAAGATTTGGTGGCTAAATTGACGAAAAATAACAAACTATTAGAGGAAGCCAAGAGCTTGGTTTATGGCAGTGAAAGTCATGAAATATCCTATGTTGGGGTTAAGCCTTGGTATTCAAGAGCCGTATCTAAATTTAAATTTGGAATGGCAACTGGAATGGCAACTGGTTTAATAGCAGGTTTGGCAGGCTTTGGGGCATTTAGTTCGGCAGATTTAGCTGAATTAAAAGATACTACTCTTTTAAGTAATCTTAGTGTTGGGAAACTAATAGATATTAATGCTGAAAAATTATTAGTAAGTTCTACAAATAATAAATCTGTTGTTGAAAATAATGGATTTGAGAGTGCATTAAATATTTTAAAAAAAGAACATGTAAATATTAATTTTACAGATATTGAAAATCAAAGAGATGTTTCAAAAGCTTTTTTAGGTAAAAATAATTTTATTGCTCTTGCTGCTGAAATGGAAGGTTTTCGTGGAGATTTACATAAGGATCCAGCAACTGGACTAAATATTGGTTTTGGTTACAATATATCGAAAAGAATTGGAAGTTCAACAATTGTTGTGGTGAATGACTTATCTGCTATTGGCTTATCTCATGAAAAAATTCAAAAAATTCTTGATATTGCAAAATTACCTCAAAATAAATTAAATTTTGGAATAAAAGAGTTTAATAAAGGATTAGCTTCAGAAGATAAGCAATTAATTACGATTAAACAGGGTGTTGCTTTACTAAAAAGAACACAAGCTGAATATAAAGAACAAGCTAGGTTATCGTTTGAAGGGGTGTTTGATAAAATGGGTAAACACCAACAAGAAGTTTTAACTTATGCTGCTTATAAAGCTGGTTATGATGCTTTATCTCAATATAAAAAAGCTATTCGTATAGCATCTAGTGTTTATGCTAAAAATAAAAATCCAGGTATGGCAGAATTAAAAACAATAGCTAAAGAATTAACTTTCTACTATAGGAAAGATGGTAATGAAATGGTTCTAGATGAAAGAGCCAAATTGATTGCACAAACATTTGTTAATCAAGATTATTTAGGTGTTCAAATTGGTAAGAAAGATGGATTAACAAATTCATTGAAAAATATAAATAAACAGAAAATAGATTTTTTACATTTAAAAACAAATTTAACTTCTGAATCAAGTAATGCTACAAAGGTTGCAATTGAAATAAAGCAAAAACCTGATATTGGTGATTTTTTAAATAAATTAAGAGATACAAATAAAGAGAGTTCAAAGCATAAAATCAAACAAGGTTAAGAAAATTAGTTGGAAAGTTTTCTTTTGACATATAGTCAGCAAATTTATTTTTTTGTCTAGGAATCCAGGCAATTTGATAAAATTCAAATAGTTCTAAATTGTTAGAAATTTCTTCCAAAATGTTTTTAAATTCATTTTTTACATTTTGTGGATTAATTTTATACTTTTTAAGTAACATAATAGACGGATCTGAATCCGTGAATATCTCAAGAGATGATACATTCATATCTTTTGCAAGATAAATAGCCATACTAATGGCTTTAAGTTCTGCAATATTATTATCATTGGTAGAGTCTTTTTTTCTAAAGCTAGCAACAACATTGTGGCCAGAGACACCATATCCAGCTAAATAAGTTTTAGAACTTACTGATGCATCAGTAAAAAAGGAAACATCAGGCTTAATAAATTTATCTGATTTCAAAATGTTTGCACCAATTTTCATATATTGTGTAATGATATAAGGTGGGTTTAACTTGATAGAAAGAGATTGGTCATGTTCAATTTTTTGAATAGGACTCAATAGAGAAACAAGTTTTTTAATTGTTTGTTTTTCGTTATAAAATTTTTCAATCATAAATTGAATAAATTTTTCAATATTCAATGTCGCATATTTAAACTTGTTTTCAAAACTTTTACCATAACAAATGTCTAATATTTTTGTTATTTGCTTAGGGAAACAAGAAAATTTTAAAATAAGAAAATTAGAATTTAAAGCATATTTAATTGCTTCACAAATAGAATCATCAATATGATTGGATGTTATTTGGAAAATAACATTATTATTTTGAATAATGACAACTTCATTGTTGCCATTATATTTTAAATTAATCAAGAATTAATCTCAAACAAATTATTTTGAGAAAATTTTGATTTAAGAAAGTAACCATTAGCCTTTAGTGCAGTCATGTCATTTTCATACATACCATAAGAAATTTCTTGAACTTGTTTTTCCAAAATTTCTAACTGTTCAATTAACATTGTCTTAGCTGTCTTTCCATTAGAGGCTTTAACATCATTTGCATAAGAGGATGGAAATCGCTCATATTGATTAATTATTTTTGGAAGATAGGCATCAAAGATTGAAGTTAGATTACGCATGTCTTCATTAAAGCTATAATTTTGATTGTCTTTTTGTAGAAATGTTAGAAGTTCAATTGCATTTTTAGAAATACTAGAAAAAATAGATTTAGCCTCATTAGGAAGTTTATTAGATTCATTAACTGTCTTTTGCATTTTAGAAACAAATCCAATGTAATCATTAAGGTTTTCACCTTTAATGTGAAAAAAATTAATTTCTTTTTCTGCTGGAATTGCAATATAACCAAAAATATAACTCATAATTGCAATCGGAAGCCATAATGTTTTAATGACTCCAACAAAAGCAAGAACAAGAACAAGAACAATTGATGCAAGATCACAACCAATAATATTCTTGTTAGAAAGGAGGAATTTTTTTATTTTTAAGATACTCATTTGGTTTGTTTAAGTAAGTTTAACATGGTGTTATTATAGCATGGAAAGCATTTATTTTTTGATTTTAAATATAAAAAAAGAATGAATAAATTAAATATTTAATAGAAAAAGCCCCAATTTTGACAAGCCCCTCTGAAATCTTGTTGAAAAATTTGACAAATTTTCATTAATTGTTAGTCTAAATCATATGATTAATACGATAGAAACTAGATTGAAATTAGATTTAACACAAGAATTAGACATTAATTCTTGTGTTTCCTTATGGTCTGAATTTTATCGTAAAACTTGGGTTATGTTTAATAATCTTCATTTGGAAGAAAATGTTATTTGGCATAATCTTATGAATACTAATTTATTCACTAGTCATCAAGTTGATTCTATCATTAATAAAGTTAAATCTGAACATGCTAAATTTAAAGCATTAACTAAATCTCAGTTAAACACACACAAAAATAAACTAGACAATATTAATAAGTTTATTAACAAAGAAGATAAGTTAATTGCTAAATTAAATAAAGACATCATTAAACTTAAGTCTGCTAAAAATTTAGATTATCCTAAAATATCAAAACTATTTAACTCCATCAAGAAAAAACAATTTGTTATTAATCAAAAATCTATCAAACTTCGTAGATTAACCAAGTCTATTTTAATTTTACAAAAAAGGATAGATAATAATACTTTTAAACTTTGTTTTGGTAGCTCTACTTTACTTAAACAAAGACCTGGTAACCATACTGATAAATTTAGATTAAATTCTAACCAAAAAGTTTATGATAACTTGTCTGATTGGAAAAAAGATTGGGATTTAGCTAGAAATAATATTTTATATTCTGTTGGCAATAAAAATAAACCTCAAGGTAATGCTGAAATTCAATATTACCATGATTCTAAAACATTAAGACTTAGAGTCACGGATAAAACTTATCTCAATAGATTAGAAATAATTTCAAAACAACTTAATATTTCAGTTAATGATTTAGACGATAATAAAATTATTAAAAATGGAATTTATCGTATGCAAGCCAGATTTATAGAAATAAATAATGTTGAATTTTGTGCTAAAAATCAAGCTAAATTAATTCATTCTATCAATAATAAACAACCAATTGCAGCTAAGATAATGAAGAAATTAACTCCTAACGGTCAAGATGTTGGGTTTTACTTACAATTATCTTTTTCTGAAGTTGTTATGCAACAAGTTAAATTAAATCTTAAACCAACCACAA
>Ga0210024_1000489_pt1 | contig 35888 bp, 21 predicted proteins | sample CryGeymeta201525_FD_183988 | JGI IMG/M metagenome (GOLD analysis project Ga0210024, IMG submission 183988) | Groundwater microbial communities from Crystal Geyser aquifers in Utah, USA - Crystal Geyser metaG 2015-25 (SPAdes) (version 2) | ecosystem: Environmental > Aquatic > Deep subsurface >...
AGCTGAAGGATTTTGAACAGCTGTTGTCCAACCGCTTGTGGCTGTTGTAACACCACTGGAACTTGCTGAAGCTAAATAATAATTAGTTACTCCAGATATAGACGTTCCAGGCGTTCCAGTGGCTCCATGAGTACCAATAACTCTTTTAGTGCTTGAATGAGTGGAATTATCAGTATAAGTAATTACTTCATAGTTCCATAAATATTTATTGGTAGTATTAGTGGTTTGTAACGTTGTATACCATGTTGTTGGAGCTGTAGAGTTAGAAGCACTTACAGCATAATATTCCACAACAGTTGAAATTCCTTTACCGTCTGAAGCATAATTACCAATTATAGACGGTGCTGTAGTGGTTGGACTTCCTGTACTATAAGTAATAACTTCATAATTCCATAAATACGGTTTAAGAGCTGAAGGATTTTGAACAGCTGTTGTCCAACCGCTTGTGGCTGTTGTAACACCACTGGAACTTGCTGAAGCTAAATAATAATTAGTTACTCCAGATATAGACGTTCCAGGCGTTCCAGTGGCTCCAGGGGCTCCAGGGGCTCCGGTAGCCCCCTCAACCTTTTTCCAAGTATAGTCCGAAAATGTTGTGGAGTCTGTTGCAGTATTATTAGACAGTACACCTATCCAGCTACCTACAGTTTCGCCGTTATCAATGGTAAACGTTGTTCCATCATCTGAATATTTAATATGTAAATAAGAAGAAGTTCCATTAATACCATCATTATACTCAACACCTTTTTCTGGGATGTATTTAGCCCCTTCGGTATACACCCATGCATGACCACTACCAGCAATTCTAGTGCCAGTTCTGATCCATTTATCTGTTGACACATACACATTGTGCCAACTAGAATTATCAGCACTATACTGAATATCAACTTCAGTTCCTGAAACACCATCAAAATAATCAACATCTTTAACGGGTGTGTAACCATCTAACGATTTTGTAAACGTTTGTGTTACCATTTGTGAGACAGTTGTTCCATCTAAACGTCTGACATAGACCACATAACTAATAAATCCTTTTAGAACTGTCTTACCTGCAGTAATATCAATAATATCAGTGACAGTTGCTGAACCAATTCCATCACTTTCTACACTGCCTCTGGTAATTTCCAATGGAATTAACTCGATATTCCATGTACCAGGAACCACAGGATATGTCCCTGCTTCCTCAGTAAAGGAGAGCATCGTCGCTCCCTCATATACTGTAACCTTGGTACCTGATCTTTCAGTAGTTAGAGCTGTTCCTGTACTATCACAAGGGATTGTATGCGAAAGATTAGACAGTAAAACGTTTAAAGCGGAAATACCATCAACACCACTATACAATTTAACAACTGTTGTTTCGTCAAAAAACCCTTCAGAAAAACATCTAATTCTAGTAACATCATAGGCGTCACTATAACTAAGTTCATACATTTCTAAATTGTTTACACCCGGCAAGTTTGTCCACACGCTTGTAACTGTATTAAGATATTGCCAATTATATGTCGATAAACTTCCTCTTAAATCTGCCCACAGTGTAATTACAGGGTTGTCAGGAATAGAGGAACCAGCCGAGAATTTGAAAACTTGCGTGCCAGTTATTGTAACATTGTTTATGAGGTCTTCAGGAGTATATGTTACACCACCAGAGGAAAGTCCGGAGGACATCATAACAATTTGGCCTTGATCATTTACAACCTTTATAGAACTTACAATCAAGTCACCATTTTTATCAAGTCGCCAACCGGAGCCTCGAACATTTTCAACAAAACTAAAATTATTACTTTCAATAATGTTTCCAATATTGGCATTTTCTACAGCAGCTTCCCCAATCATGGCCGTACCAACCACCATATTAGCTTGACTCAACCATGCCAATTCGTAAGAAGAATTTAAGGGATAATGAGTAGCAATTTGCCATTTGCTTGTAGATTTTGCCATGTTGTCAAAGAAAAGTTTGTTTTCTTCTGTGTCAGTCAGTGATAAATAGCTTGTAGCGCCAGCCTCCCAATAAATGTACTTACCTGCAGTGACACCCGCTAAAACAGTGTAAGGCACTCCAAGCCACCAGATAAGATGCTCAGACCAGGATAAAGAAGTCCCGTTTGAAGAGAAAAAAGCTTCTTCGGCGATAGGAACATTATAGGTACCACTCATTCCTTTTCTAAAATCAATCAAAGATGTTGTGGAAATAACTGACTTTACAATAATTTGAACAGGTGCTGTCCAATTAAGACTGTCTTGACCAAATACATCGTAAGCAGCGATTCTAACATCATAAACACCATCAGAAATTACCTTTTCAAAATGAACAGCTGTAGCTGATGCACCTTGAACACTGGTTGTGAGACCATTATTAAGTTCTATTAAGTATCCATCCAATCCTGCTTCAGGTGACATGTCCCAGTCAATGAATAAAGTACCAAATACTGAATCACCTGTAAGACCTGTTACTGGGAGTGCTTGTGGGTTTATAGGTGTTATTGTGACCGGGGCACCATGAACACCCTCTGTAGTGACAGCTTCAACTGTTACATTAAACGTTCTACGAGGTCCACTAATAAGAGTTTGATTCATCTCAAAGGTTAATAAAAAATTGTTCTGAAGAGTTTCTACAGTACCGAGAACTAAATCATCACTGTTTGTAAATGTCAGCTGATAGAATGCCAACCAGTTATCAGAGTTAGATGTGTTGTCCCAGGTTAATTCACAGTATCTCTCATGAAAAGTCAAACCATCTGTCGAGTTGGCCACCCGAAGATTACCAACTCCAATAGAAATCATGGGGTTGTCTACGTATAGAAGCTCAACATCTTGTGTGAACGTTTGTCCGTATGCCTCAGCAACGACTGTAAATATTTTAGAAGGACTGTCATTGAAACTGGGAACAGTCAGCGTCGGTGTATTAGCAAGAAGAACAGCATTTTCATACCATTCATACGTTGCAACACCACCAGAATACGAAAGGCTTGCCGTGATTACAACCTCTACAGGCAGCACTTGACCACTGGAATTTTTTACGAACGAGGAATCTGATGTAGTAACTGTCAGCAGCATTTCTGGTGGTGCAAGGGGTTGAATAAATACTGAAGATTTATCATTAAGCCATGCCGTGGTGGAAACATTTCCATTCTTATCCCGGTGTCTAACACCAAGAATTATTGTGGAGATTCCTTGGTCGAGAGGTACATCATAGTACTCCATGGCTGTTGTTCCTATTTTGACAAATATCGGCCAACCAAAGGAGTCATACTCATGTATTTCAGGAGAAAATCCAAGTATCTCGAATGTACCTGATGGTGGTATCTTTAATCTGTTCCATGAAAATCTAGCCCTAGTAGTTTCATTAGTGTCGCTGACGTAAGAACGAGTGAAACTCAGGTCTGACGGCACAGGCACCACAGACGAAGTGAATACCGGAATTGTTTTTGAATAAACATCATCAGCCACATTCCAAGCTAACATTGAAGCATCGAAACGTGTGGCCTTAATGTTACAATGAAATTCCGGGGTCATTTCAACAGAATCAATAATAGCATATAATTCCTGAGCTACTCCTATCTCTGAAATTTCTAGTTTTACGTAGTCTCCAGGCTCATAGAGCTTATCTTTCACAAAAGTTGTGAATTCAAAAACAGTGGCCATTCTACTTGTTCTAACTATTTCTTCAGCTTTTGCCAGAGCATGGTAAGGATCTGTTATACCTGCCTCAAATGTCTCCTCTTCCATTTCCATGCCATTATCTTCAGCTAACATTGCTTGATATACGGCATTACTGGAAGTAACAGTTGTGGCAGTAGTGAACACTGGAGATGAAGTATTCCACAAAATAGTGTTATCACTCTCAATACTGACACTTATACCGGGCTGCTTTGTCGGATCACTGGCAGTTGCTGAAATAGTAATAATATATATGTCGTCAGGATCATCTAATTGTGAAACATATAGAGTACTGTTAACTGGTAAGTTTTTAGTACTATTAACTAAAGAATTAGAAGGCTGTATAACGTTCCCGTTAGCATCATAAACAATAGATAAAGGTTCAGGCTCTATTATTATTGGTATTATTGTATTTCCGTTTTCATCCACTGTTTGTAAAAGGTTACCAGCAGAATCACTTAAAGTTACTGTGGCTGTTGTCAGTTTTGTACCATTAACCACAATTCTGCATTCTGTAGTTGACCGTTTTAATTGAATGTACTTGGTAATAGAGATTGTACTATCTACACCTACCCAGATGCCGTTTTGTGAAACATGCTCATCATCTGTAAGAGATCGAGGAAGCGTTCCACCTCCCCTGAGTATTTTTCGTATTTCTGAAGATTTAGTCGGCCAGCTGACAGAGTCCTCTTTGAAAAGTTCAAACTCATTATTGAACTTAACAATGCAAAAGTTATACTTATTTTCCACCGTGGGCCAACTAACATTTATATCGGCTCCCATTACAAGGTCTGCATCTGTTATAATACCAGCTATCTCAATATCGGCATTTGTTTTGGGAGCTTGTAGCGATAGCTTATATTTTCCATCAGACCATCTCAACCTTGCATTTCCCATTGTACTAAGGAGTTCTTCTATATTCTCTCTTATCTCTTTTTGAGGATCAATAGTCAGATTACATTCAAATCTTGGTAAGATTCTAGATGGTATAGCAGGTTGCACTATAGAAGGATACCAGAAGCTTCCTGCCATGTAATATTTGTAAGTTCCACCTATATCTGTCGGCAACGGGCCTACCGGTTCATCACAGACTAAGGCCGCTTTATAAAAACTTTCTAGATCTACATTAGTTGGAGTAAGCTTTTTACCCACATTTAACAAAAGATAGTCTAATAAGCACAAGGCAGGATTGTTGGAATATTCATAAACTGTATCGAGTGTGTATACTTCTCCGACCTTAATTATCTTTCTAACTAACTTTCCTTCAATCAAAAGTTGTAACTGTGGAACGTCATTAAACTGTGGATTGTCTCTATTTAGTTTTACAAAGCAGGACAGATACGCCATATCTTTAAAATATGCTGTAGACCTGGCACCACAATTAGCTGCCATTATGTTGTCTACTTTTCCAACTTTACCATTATAGTTAACAGTTACGAGCAAGGCAGCCTCAGCATCCTTGCTATTATTAAAACGAGGCTCAGAAAGCTTCAAAGACTCTTCAAGTATCAGTTCTCTTGCATTGTTTATTGGACCTAGACACAATGCTTGTTGAAAGAACAAAAAATTATTATGGTCTGATTCGATATTTTTTGTCAAATCGCCTGTGATAGTTTTGGCCGTTATTTTTTCACCACCAGAATACGTAAGTACATTTCCATCAGATATGGGAGTGGCAATGTTATATCGCACAATCGTCAGTTCATAAAATTCAATTCCTCTTTCTACCATTAAGGACTTGTCTGTGATAGTGACTTCAAACGTAACTGTCGACATTCCCGTTATCCAGAATCCAGAGGCTGTCGTGCTCTTTGTGGTACCTAATGTCCATACCATTCCTCTAAGCTGTGGTGTTATTTCAAAGAATTTATAAGCACGAGTGTTACCATAAAAATCTGGTAAATATATTGTACCAAATTCGTCTTCAGGAAATGAATCCCGTAATGGATTTAAATAAAGATCTTCGTGTAAATATGCACGAGTATATGAAACTATACCATCAGGTCTGAGGGCTGGAGCTTCCAAATTGAAACTTCCTGTCGAATCACCGCTGTTAACAAACCCATAGCCTGTGCTAAAGTAACGATCTACATTATCTGCTGCAATTGACTCAGGAAATTTATAACTTTTCTTGGTTTCATGAAAAACACGGTAACCACCAATTTTGGCGCGTCCATATACAATGGGAAGATAACCACCCTCTCCTTCAACAGGTATTTCAAAGCCTTTACGGGCCTCAGCAGCAGCCTTTGCCCTCTTACGTGCCTTCTTAGCTTGGACGACTTGATAAGCAGTTGACATAACAATTAATACTATTTGAACAATAAACCATCCCATAATCACTCCTTACCCCATTTAATGGTTGCACCAGCTGAGCCTGTAAAGATTTCATCACAGGAAGAATCGTCAGGATCTCGCAAGCGAATATTATCTTTATTAAGTAGAATACCTTTTTTCATATTGAAGTTTGCCAAAGGTGCCCCACCTGTTATTTGGTATATGGATGAGCCATGTTCAGCTGTGTCTTTTTTAAGAGCGACTGCCTTCACTAATCCTGAGAACATAGTTATAGAGCCTGGAATACTGTTAACCTTAAAATCGACTTTAACAATTATTTTGGCACCAATAAGTTGAGTGTCAACCGTTGACAAGAAACCCTTAGAATACTCAATAAGCTCGATAGTATAATCTTCTGAATCCACAACGCTGTCTGATGATCTAGGCGAAATTGCCTTTATCATACCATTATTACTGAGAGTGTAGCCATCTATGGTGGCTGTGGCTGCTGTGGTGGTTGCAACAATCGGAGTGGTTCCTTTAAGGATTAGGACAGATACTGCTGCTTCTTCTAACATTTCCACACTGAGTGGCACATGGTTGTTTATTATCTTAATCATACAGACACACCTATCACTTCAATAAATTTGACAGAGTCATATTTAGTTAAAATACCATCTTCAAAAGTTATCCCTTTTATACTCTCTGAAGATAATGTGAACGTTCCTACAACATCAGGATACCCATAATGAATCAATAACGTCCCTGTGGAAACCGCTGGAGGTTTTGGATAGAGACCTTGAGAAGTTAATAGAAATATTTTACTGTTGTTGTCAATCTTAATAAAAGTGCCAACAGGCACAAAATTATTAGGATGAACAGGAGCAAAAGAGCCGTCCTCACCGATATATGCGCTGATGGAGTTTCCCCCAACACCTATGGAATTCCAGATTGTTTGTATGGAACCATAAGGTTGAGGGATTCTCACTTTAAAAGACGTGTCCAAACTACCCATTAAAAGAGTGTCAAAGAGAAGGTTGGAGCCCTCTTTCAAAGGCTCCAACCCTCCTTCAATTTCCCATCTTTGGGCATTTCTGGTAAAATGTCTTCTTTGTAGTGTCAGCGTATCATCGGAGTAGGTCGGTTGGTTCGAGATCATTGACAACGGTGTGACAAACCGTGCAATCATTTCTCCCGAAGCATTAAGGACACCACTGTTAAATGATATCATGCTGTTTTATAACCTTTCTGTCTGTTATATGAGTTTACCCCGTTTGAAATATCGGGGAGCATTTTGTAAATCTCTGCTTTAGTTTGACGAGAAATATCTCCGGTTATGTTCAGATTTACCACCGTCTGATTTCCGGAACTGCTGTTTCTCGCAACGTTTTGATCCCTCAGGTCTGTCCCCAGCGTGCGAGAAGGGTCTATCATGGCGACAGAACCAACCGGGCCACCTGTGGCGAATTTAGAGAGGTTATTCGTGTTAATTGCATCTAGTAAAGGTTTAAACTTCTTTGTTTGACTTGCTTTAATTACATATTCACCATTGGAGATCATGGCGGCGATGGAGTCAGATGTTCCCGTTCCTTGACCTGTAATTAGTCCACCTGTTGCCCAGTTCCCACCCTGAGGATTCGCTAAATTAGGTGTAGAGGTTTGAGTGCTGCTACCTCCAGCCATCCCACCGACAATCGCCATGCCAATAGACAAAAGTCCACCAACAATAATACCAGCTGTCGGATTTTTCTTAGCAACCGCTGTTGCGGCCATGGCAGCGAAGACACCTCCTACCGCCCATGAAGCCTTTTTCTGAGCTATCTTACCTTCCTCTGTGGCCGTATCACCTAGTCCTTTTATAGGTAACGTCAATCCTTCTTGAGTATCTTCAACACCTTGTCTAGGTTGTCCTGCAACAGCTTTTCCGACACCGGCACTTCCTTGAAACAATCCACTGAATAGGTTATCAAATAGACCTTTGTCTTCAAAGAGATTATCAGTAAAACCTTCAATAAAGCTGTCCATTATCCCATTGGTTAGCTTGTCCAAAATATCTTTACCAAAGCCCTTGGTGTCGCCGGTAAGCATTAAATTCTTCAAAGAACCCTTAAAGCTACCATAAAAGCTGTTTGCTGAACTCTTGCCTATTTCTTTACTGGTTGCTACTGCATAGGCCTTCTCTTTAAGTCTTTCAAGACTGCTCACAACTTCATCAACTTGCTTCGCTGCGTCAGCCCCTGTAAGACCAGTATTATTCACGATTCTGTCAAAAGCTATCATATTTTCTTTTAAAGCTCTTAACCCACTGAGACTCAGCCGTCTGAGAAAGTCAGGGGTAGCATATTGTTCAGTATTGTACCTTGCGTTATGACGCACAGCATAACCACTAATGGTGTTTACTTCAGTTTGTCTTTCGGTGGGACCACCATATCTAAATCCTGGTAATTTAGCACCCTTGTTAATGGCATCAAGGACACCACGATACTTTGCTGCAGCTTTAGCATTTACAACAAACTCCCCATTGGATAAACGAGCCAGAATAGAGTCAGAAGTTCCAGTACCTGGACCAACTATAGATCCACCAGAAGCGTGCCCACCAATTCCTATGGAACCTGCTGAGGGTCCGTACAATCCTCTTTTAAAGCTGTCTGTTTTGCTGTATGTCCCCATGGCTTTTAGAAGTTCTTTATCAATTCCTGCATTGGCCTCTTTGGGATCCAACAACATATCAAAGAAGGCAGAACCAAAGGTAGTTGATAGAAGCTTCTTTGGATTTAGCAAGAAGCCTTTCAATTTTTTGAGAGCACTGACAGAGAAGCTTTTTAAGTCCTCTGTGCCCATTACTTTATTTTTTATGGTGTTTTTGAACTGTTCAAACGTCCAATCAGAGCTTGCAGCACCCATAGTCTTAAGACTTCGTGCTGGTTCTCTCATATTTCTCCAAGCTTCCTTGAGGATGTCAACCCTCCAACCTGCCTTAGTCAACGTTCCACCAACAGCATCCTTAATATTGCCTGCCTTTGAGATGAGATTTCCTGTGCGTCCCCCTACTCGGCTTGACAACATTCTTTCTTCATTACCGGCACTAGGAGTGTTAAGGATTGTTTTAAGTCTTTTATGAGCAGCTATGTTTCCTTTCACATCATTAGCAAAGAAAGAACGATAGGTATCATAGGCACTCCGCAAAGCACCTGTCTCGTCAGGACGTCCAGTTATAGCTCTAATAAACTCTTCCGCTATAAAAGACGCTCGACTCTCCTCTGCCAGTTTAAGGGCGGCTGTCGTAGCCTTGTCGTCATATCTTGCGCCTGTTACATTCGATAACATATGACCTATTTCATGAAAACCGATGGCGGCATGTGCAGCGGTATTTTTACTGCTTTTGGAGGTCACATCTGGTATAAGAGTGGATCGTATAAGAGGATTATGTGCATAAGCTGCACCTTTAGCACCAAACTCATTATAATTGACCTTATCACCAAATATCTTTGACATCTCGTCAGTCACACCCTTAATACCTTTTGTGAGTCTGCTGAAGTCATCTCCAACCACAGTATTGATATTCAGACCTCTTAAATCTGTGGGAATATGTTTACCAACCACAGGATTGATGATGCCTTTTATTGCCTTAAGGTAATCTTCTTCAGGAACTGGAGTATGTAGTGGAAAACTCTCACCATTCACCGGGCGAGTAAGTTTTTTTGGTAAATCCCTCTTTTTCATCAGACTCTGTGTATTTTTCCAAGGAGTGTCTGCAAGCGACAATATCCCGGCATGCTTCTTCATGTAATCATAGTAAGCATCCACAGGATTTAAGAACGAGAACTCACCTCCGATATTTTGTAATCCTCTTACTGGATCACCCTTAGCAAATTTCTGAGGATGTAGAAGATCATATAACAATTCTCCAGCAGTGTCTCTTCCAGTTAGAGTCTTGGTTAATAGATTAATTCCTGTATTAGCGAACCCTCCTACCCTGCTACCTACTTCAAAAGCTGTTAAGGCTGCGCCGACTGTTCCAGTGGCAGCTCCTAATATTTTAGGAGGTCTGATAATTGTAGGAAGTAACGCTTGTGTCCTTGTCAGAGGTATTCGTTTAATCACCTCTCTGGCAAGCGTCTTTGGCGGTTCTAAGACCGAACTAACCAGTTTTTGTTGTGTAGTTCTCTTATGTCCACTAAATCTGGCAATCCTTTCGGCGGCGGCATATATGCTTTTTGCAATATTTATCTGGGTTTTTGCACGATTACCAGCCACATCTGCCACAGCCACACCTGAAAGCTTAAGAAAGTTTCGGCGACTCATAGCCGTAGAAGCAAGACCCCCTTCAAAGAAGCCTGGGAGGTTGGCACCGTTATTAATACGTTCCAGTAGACCTCTATTTTCTTTGGTGGCTTTAGCATTTACAACAAACTCCCCATTGGATAAACGAGCCAGAATAGAGTCAGAAGTTCCAGTACCTGGACCAACTATAGATCCACCAGAAGCGTGTCCACCAATTCCAATTTCTCCAGCAGGCGCTCCACTAGCCATGGTAAAACGTTTACCACGCATGTAATCATTGAAATTACGGAGATCCTGAAAGGCCAAGTACCATACAGAGTCCGTGCGAGCTGGATCAAAATAGTGCACCATGCTTTCTAATCCATTGACAAACATGTTAGCACCTGTTTTTGCATACTCCAAAAGATCAATTTCTATTTGATTTGAGTCTGTCTTTGTGTTAAGCTTGTTCTTCATATCTTCTAAATTTGAATCTACTTCGTTGGTGGGCTGGAAAATCCGAGGCGCAGGGAGCCTGTAAGGAGCAATCGGATTTTCGAAATCACTTGTCGTTACTGCCCATGGCGTAGTGTATTGTCTGCCTGCGAAAGAAGACATAAGACTTTGAACAATTGCATCACCTGCCTTGCGCAGTTCAGCAGCTCCGTCAAAAATACTGTCTTTAACAGAAAGACCGGCAGCTGCCAACAGATCCGCAGGGGTTTTATTACTAGTACCGTTCTTTAATTTATCGGTTAGCGCTTCTGCAGTCTTACCACCAATCTCTTTGAGCATCTTGTCAACCAATGCTAAAAAGGCACGTATCTCCTCCACACCTTCAAGCTGTACATTCGAATGGACGAGTTTCTGAACACTGTCCGGCAAATCCTCCATCTCTTTCAACATTTTGAACTGGGATCTTACATTTGCCTCATCAATCAGATCCTTGCGTACTGTGTCGCCGAGCGACCAAAATTGTTGTTCACTGAGACTGGTTTTAAACACATCATTGATCTGCGAGAGAATACCATTTACAGATTTCGGTGTCTTGCTTTCTAGATACGCAAAGAGACCGGCAGCGGCATCTTTTACATCCCTGAAGAAGTCCGATATCTTGAACTTATCTCCAAGAGAGGTCATGCCATTTTCTGCAATATATGTCATCTCTGCCTGAACTTTGGTGGCAAGATCACTAAAAGTTTTCATTACATTGCCAGGAAGCTCACTCAGTTTTGCAAAGTCCAAGTCCGATAATGACAAATCAAAGATGGATTGAATTTTCTCCTTTTGATTGCCATAGGTTTTGTCAAGAGACTCTGAGATTTTTTCGTGCGCCTTTTCAAGCAAGGCCAGCACATGTTGTTGTTTGATAAAATCAGCAGGGGTAATTAGTTCCACACTGTTGATTTTTTGCTTCATTCTCTCTATTATAATCAGCTGGTTAATCTGATCTGTATTGAGTTTTGAAGCTTTTTTGCTATCTAGGTTAAAATTCTTGCTGAGACTGTCGAACGTTCTGCTTGCAGCGCTTTCCAAAGAACTCAGCACTTTTTCAATCCCTCTAATTTTATTGGAGTACTCTTTTAAAAGGATTGAATTAGGTGTGGACGCTTCCTTCTCAGAGGACAACTGAGCTGTATAGTACTTCTCAGCCATTTTCAGTTGACTGTACAATTCACCATACTTTGATTCAACTAACCCTTTCGGAATCTCAAAGTCGAGGACTGTCGATAAAACTATGGGATCACTATTAAACTTCTTATCAGACGCCGAAAACTTACTACTGGCACTAAACGCTTTGTCAAAAAGACCATCATTAGTTCTACGCTTTAATTCTGTCAGGTCGTCAGCCAAGGCAGTCAATGCAGCTGTATACTCTTTAGGATTGATCGTATTCGGAGTTGCCTCCATTCTTTCAACCAAATTCTTGGCAATTCGCACGTCTTGAATTTGTTGTCGAACTTTCACAAGAGATTGTTCAGACAAAGATAAGTATGCTTTTATGGACAATTCTTCAGAACCTATTTTAGATAGTTGAGCATTGACATCGTTCATAAAGAAGGACACTTTAGAATTCTGAATAATGTTATCCAAAGTATCATAGTAAGCACTTACACGCTCAATGAATTTAGAGTCTTCTTCCCAGTACAGAGTGGTGGCAATTGCCTTAGCCGCCTTGTCAGCCTTTTCAAATAGATTGTCCAAGTTTGAATTCTGCAAGCTGAGTCTGCGCATTGTCATCTGGTCTATACCAACATCAAGTTTATCAAGAAAGTATTTAGTTCTTGATTCTTTAAAGTAGCTACTGTCTTGACGCTCTTTCCATGCTTTTGTCAGTTCTTCTTGTCTCTTAATCTCCGCTTGATAGAGCATTATAGAGCCTCTATCTTCTAGATCTATGGCACCTTGTATGGCAACCTTATAGGCGTTTATAAGGGCGATTCGCTCTTGTAAATAGCTCATATCATAGTCATCACCAAAGAAATCCGCCCCATCTTTGCCAAAATCGAGTTTTAATACTTCCTTGGCATCCGCTGTCAAGGTGGTGAGTGCTTCAGTAAACGCTTTTCTATTATTTGCTTTAAAACCTTTTTCCATAATGTCAGGGATCGCATGGTTCAGGTTATCAAGACTCTTTCTATATTTTTCTTCCTGACGCTTCATTTCTTCATTCCACAAACCTTCGTCCATGGAACCACGACCCTGTTCGCGCATACGTTTGGCGAGACGCCAATTAAAGTCAAAAGAAGCGAATAATTTATCAAACTCACCTCTTGTTGCAATATCCACGCTCTCATATGCTCTTTCCAAATTTCTTAAAGAAATTCCCACATTGATGGCATCTTTAGTAAGATCAGAAAATCTTGAATTTCCACGGTATGCTTCATCCGTGTAAACGGCATTACTATTTCGATATCCCGGAAAGCCGTCTTTAGCCTTTTGAATCATGCTTCTGACAGTTTCTTCAGAAGGTAGCCAAGAAAAGAGAATACGCTTTAACCTGTTTCCAAAGGCTTCCAACTTTTCACTGACACCTGGCAGAAGATTGGCAAGGTCCCACAACGTGGTCGCTATGAAAGTGAACCAAAAGAATCTACCCGCCACTTTTGCAACACTCCCCAAAACGGTTCTCAAGAATTTAAAGGAGATTGCAAACTTTGTGGCCGCTGTAGCTGTTGCTGCTATGGGAGACGACACTGCTGCTAAGCGATAACCTGTTGAAGTCAGTCTAGAAGCAGTTGCGCGAGTGGTTACTGGTGCAACAGCTGCACCACTTCCACGAATAAGTTTAGCAATTTTATTACTTGCCAATACCGACTTGAACCCTTTGTAAAGACCGATAAACAAAGCAGGCCCGGATATAACAGCCATTAGCGCCGTCGCTGCTTTTGTGGCGGTCCACAGGTTATCGGCAAGGCCAACCATGGCATCTCCTAACATGTAGACACTTTCGACAACAAAGTTAAAGAATCGCTTAACAATGTCCATAAGATGTAGATACACAGAGGAGAAACCACTTACATCATATTTTACTCTGCCAAGGTCTATGGACCACCCTGACATTCTTTTAATCAGAGTGAAGAAACTATTATCCACCCTTTCAATACCGTTAACAAAATCAGTGACTCTGGAATCAAACCCCCCAAGATCTTTCTGAGGCTGTCTGGACAGTGCTGTACGCTGTCTGTTCAAAATTGTCTGTAGCTCTTGCGTCTGGTTATCAGTGAGTTTTCCTTGATCTGAGAATAACTTGTAATAGTCTTTAAGTGCCTTGTTAGTTTCATCAGCAGACGCTCTTATCACTTCATAATCGCGGTTATCCATCTTGGTAAAGTCTATATTACGCAAGACTGCCGTGAAATCATATTCTACATCACCGATTCTACCAAAATTAAGTAACTTGTCTAATTGTGCCTGTCTGCCTGCACTTGTTTTTGCATTCGCAGCTCCAAAGATACCTCTAACCTTGTCATAGACAATTTGTAAATTATCTATAACTGTGTCACCTGGACCAAACAGCATGAGTCCTAACGCGCCAATTCCTCCAACTGTTAAGCCAATTGCCCCCATCTTTAAAATGAGAGGTAGAACAGCCTTCAGACCTGCCATAAACAACTCAAAAGAAATAGCACCTATATTTAAAGCCAATTTTAATAAAGTTGCGCCAATTAAGTCTACTGTGGCTACAATGGGACTGACCAACAATCTTACCGAACTAATAATTCCTTTAAAGGTGTTTCTCATTGATTTGGCAATGGTCAGACTGTTTGTGGCCATTTTCAGCATTCCATACCCAATTAGATTAATAGAGTCTACTGCTATGTAAGCCGCAAGATAAAAAGGTTTAAAGGCTTGTAGCATAAAACTCATCATTTTACCTGCATTACCTAGACTTGTGGACATAAGCGCAATAGCATAGTCAATTCTCATCATTGCCATAATAGTTGAATTAAAAATAGATGCTATAGTTGCTGAGCTGAAAGCAGCTTTCATAAGAGCAGAAAACGCTCTAATTGTTTTAAAATCTTTAGAAAGGACTCTGGCAAAACCGGCAGCTCCTGCAGAAAGATGATCGAACAGAGTACTTCCACGTCTAAGTCGCAAGAATGCTGCGGAAGTGGTGCTGATCTTTTGCAACCTCACTGACAAATAACCAAGCGCTAGAGTGAGAGGGGTGATTATCAGGGTAAGTCCACCAATAGCCATTAAGTTCCTTACGATTAAGGAAATTGGCTTAGCTAAAGATACAGACGTTGTAATGGCAGCATTAGATATACTGGAGAAGGCTGTCACTAATGCGACAGATGTGAAAAGAGGATTTTTAAATAGCTTACCAATACCTTGCAGACCTAATTTAATGAAGTTTTGCATGTCTGATAAAAAGTTAGTTACCACCGCTAATGTATTAGCACCAAACATTTTGATCAGTGCTCCCTTAATACTAAACCCTTTAACAGCTGCGATAAACTTACTACCAAGATCTGTAATAAAAGTTATGGCTATACCCCAAACTGCTTTTAACTTATTAATATCGGCCTGAGTTATACTGAGGGCCGCCATGATCGCTTGTTTAAAATTATGGATTGTTGCGAACACAGGCGTTGCCATGGAAAAACCCTCTCCTAAAACAAAGCTATTATTAATGGCCTGCCAGAGAGTCATTGTACTACCAGAGGCACCATACGCAGCTGCATTAGCACTTAGATTTGTAAACAGTTGCTTGATTATGGGTAAAGTCGTACTTTTTGGTATTGTGGGAATGGCAAAATTAAATGGAAATGGTATTTTTGCAATATGCTTTTTAGTCCACATAAATGCACTGTTAAGCATTCCCGTCATAACAGGTATGAATGCCGTAAGTGCTCTGGCACCGCCCTCCTTACCCATAATAGAAAACATGAGAAGAGGAATGCCTATAAACCCAGCTTCAAAGATACTTATGGACTTCAGCATAGAGGTCATAAGCGCAGCAGCACCTGCGATTGCAATTCGAGGATGTTTAAATAATCCTGCAAACCATGTGGCCAAACCTACACTTGTGGTTCCCAGTGTAGTACCACCGAATATTCCTGAGAGGCCACGTGAAATTAAGGCTGACATATATGCGAAGACGCCCTCTACAGCTGCAATACCTTTTTTCGGATCGGCCGCAGTACCAGCAAACAACGCCCAAATATTTTTCCAACCTTTCTTTACCAAGAAGGTATATCCAACCATGAAACCGGCTGTTAGACCGATTAAAGAATTATTAAAAATATTGAACATCTTAAGAATCTTGTTAAACATACTTTCTTCAGGAATCAACCCATTTATGACACCATCCCAGGCATTGGCCATGATACTTGGCAGTAAGAAGACTCCATTCTTGATAGAAGTTACAAAACTTTTGACAAACCCACTAACCATCGTCTCAATGACAACGTTAGTACCTTCTGAAATTCCTTTAATAGTGCTATTAAAAGCACTTCCAGGAAAGGTTTCAGCCAATAAGCCTACTATGGACAAGGCTGCCAGTAACTTGCCTTTTAATCCTTTTTTAGCCGCAGTTATGACAAATACAAGAGTAGATACAATTTTATATCCGTATTTGATAAAGTTTTTGAGAGTGGCGTTTTCGTCCACATACTCACTGATATTTGCAAACACTTTCTTAAGATGTCCCATTCCTGAAGACATTCCTTTGAATACATTATCAAAGATCAGCACACTTTTTCTTCCAAAAGCTTCCACTAGTGCCAATGCCCTGTTAAGAATGTTTGTAGAGTCCAACACCCCTTGCATAGTGTCAGGCCAATAAGAATGACCAACAACCTTATCATAAACCTTTTCAAAGGTCTTCCTAACTTTTATTCCAAACTCTGTGACATTGTCCAGGACTTGTGGTAATTTATCGTCAAGTGTATCTAGAACATTATCTAGCTTTTCAGCCTGTGCAACCATTACTTTCTTAAACCAATCACTCTCCTTGATCTTTTCTTTAAGGCTGTCTGTCTTCTTATAAGCCTTCTTTGCTGTTCCTTCAGTCCAGCTGATAATTTCAAAGGCAATTGGGTATTTCTTTGGTTCTATCTTTTTGACTGTCTTGTCTATCCATTCAAAAAGGGCTGTGGATTCAATACGATCACCTGTATCTTTGAAACCTGTTAGCACTTGTTTCCAAAAACGTTTCAAGAATTTTTCGGTCTTCGTGAGTTTATTTGTCTCCATGTTTATTCCATCGATCATGTCAGGCCAGTAAGAGTGACCAATGACCTTGTCGTAAACATCGAGAAAAGCCGCTTTTACTTTCTCCGTAAAATTTTTAATAACACTGATAGTGCTGTCGAGTGCCACAGTGGCATAATTTAATATGCTTGTGAAAATTGCTTTCAACCTCTCTATACCTTTGACAGCCACATCAATATGAATTACAGGTTTGTAAAGAAAACCGTTAATGAAGCCTGAAACAAATTTAAGGAACGTGAGAATTCCTCGTTTTATCTCATCAAGCAATGAATTGCTAAATAATCCCTTCATATCTACTTTAATATGTATTCTACTGAACACTGCTGAGAGTAGATCACGAAGGCCTCTTCCCAATTTTTCACCAAGACTTTCCGTAAAAATTGACAGTATAAAGTTCCAAACGTGATAAACTGTTGCACGTATTTTTGCACCCAGCATAACTAACTGGGGGTAAACAACATCAGAGTAAATACGTCCTAATACTGAGAAGGTGTTTTTCATAATGCGTGAAAGACCCACAAACAAAATGCGAGTTCTCAGTAAATTATTTGGAAGAATGCCCAGCCTGACGCCTAACTTAACCAAGATTGTATTAAAATCATAAATGGCAGCTATTGGTGCATCAAATATACCTGCATAGTTACTCATTCTAACAGTATTAAGTCTGTCATTAACAAGACCGAGATTTTCGCCAAACTCAGTCAAGGACTCAGATTTAAACAGTTTAACCCATGAACGTTCTAACCGAGTGTCATCTATAAAAAAGATGGACATTCTCTCTGCAATGCCTTCCAGAGTTCTTCCTATCGGCAGTAAATACTGGTATAGACTCGCATTACTTTCCAAGAAGAGTCGAACTACTGCCGCCTTAATTTTAACTAAATATGTCTCCAGAGGTCCAATAAAAGAGATAACAAAGTACGAAACCTTTCTTGACATTATTTGTGTGTACCTGACCAGCTCATCAAATATCTTTATCAAAGGGGATTTCAGCTTGACCTCATCAGGTAATGCATCTTTAACAAAGTTGTCCTTGGCTTCCATTCGTAGAACAATCTCATCTTTTGTTGAACCTTTTGCACGTTCTTCATTTACATACGCCTCTTCCGCTTTTCTCAACTTTAATCTTTGACGCATCGACGATAATAGCATCTTTTCAAACTGTGCTTTCCTTATTTCTTCACGGTACCCTTTATCAACAGCTAAACGTATTTCATGAGTTAGTGCTTTTATTCTGGTGAAGTGTGTGACAACATCGCCAAGAGTTGTTACAAACTCTTTCTCACTACTAAAAGGGAGATCCCCTGATAATGCGCCTTTAAATGACAAGAAGGCTACAGAAGAATCTTGAATAAGTCTCAAATAGTTTCGTATTCCTGTTTTTGCCGTGTCCATTGTTGTCAATAATCTTGCAGAAAAACTTTCAAAAGTGTTTCCAAAGTTTAATAACCTTTTAGAAATCTTGTCAGTTACACCTGTATATTTCACTAGACTACCGATGGACATGGATACGTATTGTGCCATCTGTTGAGTTGCTTTTGAAACAGTGGCGACTGTCCTGCCAAAATCTTCATCAGTCTTGTCCGCCATTTTTTCAATAGCTTTTATGACCGCCAGGGTGGTTGTACCACCAGTTTCAGCAAACTTTATCATTTCTCCAGCAGTCATACCAAACTGATCTTGCAACCCTTGACCCAAATACCTAAACTGTTCAAATACTGCTCTTAATTCTTGACCTCTTAATTCACCAGAACCTAAGCCTTGTAAAAACTGAGTTAAGCCTGATTGGAGAGACGCATAAGATGAACCAGACAGCTCACCGGCTCTCTGGATAGTGCGTGCAACCTTCAGCAAACGGTCTTCACCAAAGTCGTACTTTCGCAGACTTCGACTTAACTCTGTGTACAAGTTTGCTGTATCCGCAAAGGAGGCTCTACTTTGTTTAGACACTGTTATCAATTTTGACTTGGTTCTAATGAGATCTTCTTCACCTTTAACAACAAGCTTAAGCCTGTTTTCCACCAGGGTCAAATCATCAGCCATACCAATAAATGCACGAACGCTGACAAAGCCTGTATATGTCGTCAACAAGCCCGCCATTATTTTTGTCATTCGACTGAGACCTGTGTTTGTATTTTTGATACCCTTGTCTGTAGCGTTAAAACTTTTTGTTGCGTTTTTACCAAAGTCAGTTATGTTCTTATTAATCTCTTTGGTAAGCCTCGCAGTACTTCTGAAATTTACACTGTCAACACCTTCTAAAGAAGCTTTAGCGCTTTTGGATGTTTGGAAAATATTCTTAAGCCTGCTGTTAATGGATGCTAGGGATTGTTCCGCCTTTTCTGATTTAGTGTTTACATCTATTGTAATTCCTGACATATGCAACTCCGCATAAAAAGCCCACCAAGAATTGTCTCAGTGGGCTGTTTTTATTTAACGATAACACCGTTAGGCTTGATACCTTTAATTGACAACAGCGTTCTTTCAACAAAATGTGTTGGAGCTTGTTTAGATGAACCTCGGTTCAATTTATCAATATACTCAACGTTATTGTAGATTTTGTATTGTTCAGAACGCCATCCGGCTTGCGCCTTTCCAGTGTCAACAGGGGTTGCTGCTTTTAATCTATTGACAGCAGTTTTTATTACTTTGCTTTGTTCTTTTTCAAGCTTTGCTCTGATTTCTTTCTCTATACTATTGGACATACTCACCACCTTTGGCTTTTAGGAGACGTGCATACATTTCAGAACCTTTGAATGCGTTGTCAATAACATCGACTGTTTTCGGGCTGTGATCAGTATATACTGCCTTGAGAGATGGAAATAGATTTTCGGCCTTTTCTTTAATGCCTTGTGCCTGCAAAAGTTTCATAGTTCTGCCGTCCTCTCTCCAGCCCTCTGGTCTTCGCTCAAAGTAAAGTTGCCAGCCTACAAGCTCGTCATAAGGCATTTCCATCAACTTGTAGACTGGCGTTTTTAAAAGGTAAGCTACCTCATAATACAGAAGATCTTCATCAGAGAGGACTAGTTTTTTGTGTCATCACTCAGACCGGAGTACTTAGTGATTTCTTTAGCAAGTTTGTCAAGTTCTTCCAGGGGAATTTGTTCATAATCAGCATCAGTCATTTCTTCAGAACCTTCCACAGCCAGAGAGACAACGAATTTTAGGACTTCAAAACCTTGCTCTTCATTCTCCCCAACCGTTTTGGACATTTCCTGAATTTCTTTTACCTCAGCGACCGTGAGCTTTTTAATTTCAACATTACCACCCATGAATTTGATACTTTTCTTGATACGCTTGCTCGCCAGTTCTTTAAAACTCATTTTGAGTCTCCTTTAATGATTTGATTTACGAAATCCAGCATTCTGTGAAGGTCGTTAAGGGTTGCCAGAATCTCCATGGACTTAGCACCATCGCCTTCGAATTCTTTAATACGCTGGACAGTCTTGTAAATACTGAATTTAATCGACTTTCGCATGTATCTTGCTGTAAGTTTAAGCATGAAGTCTCTTGAAAATGGTTTCTTTTCAACAGCCTCTTTCGCCTTTTCATCAGTCATTGTGGATCCTTTTGTTTAGTCAGTGTACGCACCGAAAAACTCTGACTGTACAGTAATGGTTACAGTGGCAGTGTTGGCATCCGTCAGCTGAGGATTGACTTGGAAAGCTTCAATCTTACCATACCAGAAATATTGGGAGTTAGCAACAGTACCAAGACCAGCAGTTGTAGAAGCATGAGTAGTGGGTTTGTCATTCATAAGGGTAAAACGGAAGACCCGCTGAACGTTATCACCGACTAAACTTCCAAGATAATTGGCAGTATCCTGCCAATCGGTACCAATGTAATTCAGAGTGAGTTCCATTGAAGGAGCGTCAGCCTGCCCTTGGATCTGTTGGGAAGTCTTACTACCATAAACAGGAACGTTGACAATGTTCGGAGGAGTTCCCATAGAAGGAAACTCACGAACGTTCTTAATGCGAATAAACTCACCAGTATCAACACCAGGTGCAGTACCGTTAGCGATTTCATTGGCAAAACAGGCCTTAAGGGTAATTTGAGTTGGGTTTACAATAGCAAGAGTGTTTTGGTCTAAGTCAACACAGACAGAAAGATCAGAAAACATACCAGCAGAAATAGAGGAAATGTGGGCCATTTTTTAACTCCTAACATAGTGATTAAAGTTTGCGACATACTGCGCCTGAATTAGCACAGGATTGTCTTTATCTTGCCCGATAATGGCAAAAGAACTGGTTAAAAATTGAGTTGTACTCCCCGATGCGTAAGAAAAGCTAACACCTCTTAATAAATATGCATCTAAAATGTCAGCTATCGCTGTCACACGAGGAGGCCCAACTCCAAACGCTGAAAATATATCCACTATCAACATACCTGACATAGAAGATACATTAACAGGAGAATCTCCAAGCTGTATGGAAATACGAAGAAACTCGTTTCCCAAGTCTTCAGTAGAGAAGTTAGAAGGAACCGTTTTCAACTTCTCATCTGCCCATTCTGGAGATCCGAAAATTGAAAACACATCTGTCATGATATTAGTGAACTTACCCATACATTCCTCTATATTGACTTAAATATCTCGAACTCAAGAGTGAACCCTGTATCTTTAAGTTCATCACCAATCTTCCAAACAACACCTTCAAGTACTGCTTCATCATAAATAGAAAGATCAGGAAGACCGGCGCGTACCACTACCACTGTTTTCTTTATAGTATTGCTTTTAATTTCTGTATTCTTAATAAAAGCTACCAGAGTTTTCTCAGCAATAATTTTTCGATCTGTTGTTTTGTTGTTGAAATCAAAAGCAGTAGTATTATAAGCCTTAAAGACAATCTCTTTAGCCAGATTACCGGTCATTTTAAATGCTTTGTTCACATACTTTTTAGTTAACTCTTGGTATCCCATTAGTTTGCTCTCCACCATAGGAGAGTACCACCACCAGAGCCGTCTGTATTTAGTAAAGGTCGGATCAGATTAGTGATGATTGGTGGGATTTTTACGGTTCTCTTAACACCCTTCAGAGTAACTACACCATCCAGAGTAAGTTCTTGAACCGTTTCTTCTTCCACCAACACTCCAGGATTATTAAGCAAATGTAGAGCCAGCTCACAAGTTGCCTTAATGAGCCTTCTAGGAATCCCATCCAAGAGTACTGTCTTGCCAAGCGTACTGTCATAATAGTCACCGATCCTTGGAAAAACAAAGTTATCATCAACGGCATAGCCGCGCCAGGACTTGTCATAAAGAAGCTCCGTGGCTGTTTTAAGATATCTTTCTTTGTCTTCCAAGGCCATGGTTGCCCATTCCGACGTCTCCAAACGATTTCTAAAATATGCATCCGCCTCAACAATACTTACAAAGGAGTCGACACCTTTTGTGAGACTCATGTCAGCTCCTATTAGCTATGGAAGATTGGAAGAATACCACAAGTTAAAACCGAGCTTTGCTTACGCTGGAATACACTTTTAACATAAGCAGTGGCAGAGGCAGCAGTGATATTATTGGTTAAATTGGCTTCAGCTGCCAAAGTATCCGTGATAAGATGGATTCCTCCATCCACATCTTTTACACTACGGTAGCCATTATTGGAGACAAAATCATCTTCAGCCCCAGCCCAATCATAGCCAGCAGGGTGTGCCACATAGCCCCAACGATACCAAATAGTGGAGATACCACCACCTTTGTACTTGGAACCATCACGGGTGATTTCCACATCCATAGGGACCGTTAAAGGCTGAAGAGCCAAGGCACCAGGCAGAATAATGTAAGAACACTTGGTGCCTACGATATCCACCCCAGCACCTGCGTTAATTGCACTCAGCTCTGTGGTGGTGAAAGACTGAGAAGAACGAGTCAGAATCAAACGAAATTTACCGTTGAAAATAGTACTGAAGTCAACGCTACCTTCAGTAACACGATCCTGATCCACCAAATTGGCAGAGCGAAAAGAGGCCATCATCTCAGGAGAGGTGACAAGATAAGCATAGTCAGGCTCATAATCCTTGTATGCCATACCAAAAGCTTCCAAGAAACCCTCTGCGCGAGCAGCACCTTGAGCAGTGGTACTTGCTGCAATTACTGCCTTACTGGCACCCAAATCTACGTAAAAACCGTAAGCGGGATCTGTAGGGTCATTCTCAAAGGATTGACCACCGAGACCAATAGCTGCACCACCTCCTGCAGCGCCCCGGAGGGCTTCAGATAGACCAACACCCTTTACAACAGACAGAATGGCTTGATCCATATCCAGTCGTTTGGTTTTGGCAAAGTCTCGACCAATCTTGGCAAGACCGTCTACCTTGGTCACTACTTCCGTCATATTCTTTTTGGTTGCACCATGAGTGCGAACCGTTTTAATATATTTGAAGAAATCAGCTGTAAAGTCCGTAGTAGTACCGTCAGTAGCATCAGTGAGAGAAGCCACATTAATCTGAGGATCAAGCGGCTGAAACCAGCGAGCCTGACCAATAAAACTTTCCACATCAGGATTAATATCAGGGTTGGGACTGACCAGTGCAGTACCTGAGAGCCCTTTTTCCGTAGTATAGGCCTCATCAGCATAAGTGCCAATAGTCTCCTGAATTACATATTCTTCAATTCCAGCAATACCTTTAGTTGCCATTTTTATCTCCGTTTAATTGTTCCATTAGCAATTCCTTCCATGACTTCAGCTTGTGTCATTTCAGAAATTTTCTTGGTTGGGGTTTGAGGATTCACGTTCGGTTTACCATTGATGTTGGGGCCTGAATTGGTTTTTGGCTTGAGTAAGAAAGCATTATCATCACTATCAACGAATAACTTAACAACTTCACGAACATCTTTACCATACTTGTCCACCCATTTACCATCCACCTCATTAAGCTGACTTGTAATTTCTGAAAAAGCCACTTTAGCTGCTTTTTCATTTCTAAAATCAATGGCAGACAGTGCATCTTTAATCGCATTATCTCTTGTCAGCTCAACAATGCGTTGTTTATTTTGGGCTTCCTTCTGTTCGTATTCTTTCTTTTGCATCTCCAATAATTCTTTGAAGTTGCCATTCTCCTCCAATTGTTTCTTCAGAGCCTCATTCTTTTCTTTTTCAATTTTCTTTAGGGCTTCTTGTGCCTCATCTCGAGAAGCATAAGCTTTGTCAAGTTTGGTCTTTATATCAGCCAACTCTTTGGACAGGCGTTCTTCAACAATCTTTTCAACATCTGTTTCTTTGTCTTGCCCACCCTCAAGCTCCTTGATCTTTTTTGCAGCTTCATCTAATTCGGCTTGTAATTCTTCCACTGTTTTCATTTATTACTCCTATTCAAAGCACAGCTTTGCCCGTGGATACAATCTCACGGAGTTATGGTCCAATTCCATACCAACTTACATCGTGATCATAATCTTCAACAAACACTTTCATTATGTCAGCTTCTGTCAGTATGTCTTCATTTCTGATGATTTTGTCTCCCACCTTAGACTTACCACTGACAGGTATGAGTCCTTTATCAATAGCCTCTTTCAAATATTGTTTGTGCAGTTCTTTCGGCAAGCCTCGTTTTCTCATCTCTTTTAGAGTCTCAATAATAGGGTTGATCCTTAAGGACTCAGCATAAATTTTTCGAAGACCTTTCTTAGCAGCTGTCATATCCACAATATTAGTGAAGAATGCATCATGAATGGAACTGGTGGGAATGTTATTCTTCTTTCCCCACAAGTGGAAGCGTTTAACAATAGTGGCGTCATTACTATGGTTGGCATTTACGGCATAAGCCGTTTTAGCTTTATTCAAATCCACTATCTCTCTTATCTTCCCCTCTTTGTTAAGGAAAATGTCTTTCCAGTCTATCTCTGTTTTCTGTGGGATATTCAGAATATTGGTCACAAAATTGCCATCTTTGTCTTTATAAGTCAACCTTTCTTCAAACACTTGAGTGAAGGACTGTTCAATTACTTTACCGTCAAAATTAACCCAAGGAACTGTACTCCAACTTTTAGGGAGTTTATTTGCGATACCAATTTTAATACTGGCCAACTCATGTTCAGCCAGGACTTCACCCTTAAGAAGCTTTTTCATGGATAAGTCAGAAAGACCTGTATACTCTACCTTCATGTACTTACCCCCAGTTTTTCTGTATTTGGCAGATTTGACTCCCAGCAGAAGCTCTGCTAAATTGCTTTGTGGATCATAAAAGTCCAAACGTTTTAAAAGTTTCTCTGAAAGTGGTTCTCCAGACTTAAGGTTTAGCAAACGGCTGACCGTATTTGGAAGGGTAAATCCTTTCTTATAATCTCCAATAATAGATGTTTTAAGATAAGTCTTCCAGTCAAAGGCTGAAGAAGATGGTTTGGAATTTTTCAAAAAGTCTTCAGCTAATCTGCCAAAATACTTGGTAAAGTCTTTCAAAATGGGAACACGAGCCTCCATGTGTTCACTCATGATAGAGGCAATAAGTTTAAAATCATTGGGGGTGATGACACGATCATAATTACGGGTCATCTTCTCCACCACGCTCATGGAAGAATTGTCCAGGAACCAAAGCTGCTCCAAGATTTCATCACCAATATCAGTACCCTTGTTAAAGATATCTTTAACATCGTTTCGTAAAACTCTCAACTCAGCTGCCATTTCAGGGTCAAAACGTTCATATTTGGCTATCTGAGCGGATATCTCATTTAAAACACTATCACGTTCACTGGCTTTTACGACTAACGTTTCTTCCTTATTCAAGATTTTGGCAAGCTTTGCTTCTACATTGAGAATACCTGTTCGTTCACCTGCTCCGTAACGCTTGTTAACTGAGTTCGTTAGTCTCAGTAATCACTCAATAACAAAAAGCTGGCATCTTCTCTGACTTCAGTTTGTATCTTACAGTACATTTAGCAATACTATGTGCGTTCACCACCTCCATAATACTATCAAACATACCTAGTGGTGTACAAACTTTTATTGTTATTAGAGTAATTCTATATGTCACCATATAGACCAGACTATATCATCACCCTTTAACAGGGTGCTGGGCGCTTCGAGTCCACTTGAACTCTACAAGTTTCATAATCCGTTCTGGACCGTATACTTTAGTCGTTGAACCTTCAAGGAGATTCCTCTCCAAGCTCGGCTGCTGATTGTCTTCTTTGAAAAGAGTTTCCAGCAATTCACCCAGTTTTCAATACGCATTACTGCGTAAGGCCTCTTACTTAAAAAGGTAACCATCAATTTTGACTTTGCAGCTTTTCTGAGATCTTTCTCACTAATTCCTAACTTAAGATTTAACTTTCTGAATCTAGAATCATTGAAAGTGTCTCTAGCTACCTCATCGTACAGACGCTTCTTTCTGTTAGTAGGCACCACATTGCTTAATTCAGCCAATTGTTTATTCTTAGTGGTTAAAGCAATGATCTGAGCACCTGATGATGAAGCATCTTGTTCAAGAGCAAGCTTAGTCTTAAAGCTCAATATCTTGTTTATATCTTTGTAGTCACCACCAAGATGATTATCAATTTTAGCTGACTCAATGGCAAATCTGAGGAATTTAGGTAATTCTTCACCGTCAATTTTACTAACCATATCAGACTGTAAAATTGCTCGAATATCCTCTGGTTTTTTTCGGAGCATATGGTTGCCTATCCTGACCAGTTCAGGACGGTGATAAGCAGCAATTTTCTGCCGTCCTGACTGAGTGAGAGAGTCATAACGTCCTTCAAACTCGTCATTTAAACCACCAAGAAATGCACCCACCTGATCTTGGAACACGTTCCAGGCTTCTGGATTCATATTTCTTTCGTGAGCAGTGTTCAAGAAAGGTCTAAAAACTTCACCAGATTGTGGACCAATAAATCCTCTTTCATAAATACGAGCACGATGATCAATAAAAACATTGGTACTAAATGACTTGCCTCTTAACCAGTCCATAGCCTTAAAGCGTTCGTATGAGTCATCACGAGATGATAGATACTTTTTCAGTTCATTAAGTTCGTCAAAGAACTTGGCCTTACCCCTGTCATCCTTGAAATATAAGATCTTTTTAATAGCATCATGATAGTCTTCATCTATTTCAAACTTAGATGTTGCCATCCAGTTTAGAGAATCCACTAGATTCTGATCAATAAATTCTTCAGGAAAGTCTTTAAAAGAAGAGGTGGAGGTTATGGGAATGCGTGTATCTGTCAAACCGAATCGATCTTTGATGAAGAATGTCTTATAACCTTTTCTGACAATCAATCGATTCCTTTCATCAACCACCCCCATGCGAAGACCTACATCAATCTTTCTATTCATCTTAGAGTAATTTTTAATTCTTGCATCTTTTAAATGAATATTGAAAGAGGTAGTGTCATAATAAGGACCAAAATACTTACCTGACAAACGACTCTTCATTCTTCGCTTTTGAACACCAAAGGAGGCTAGATCATAAAACTTATTATTGGTTTCCAAAAGAGTCTTACCTAATCCATACCACTTCATACGAGTACCGTTGAGATTGGCAGAATTGTATAGATCTTTGCCCAACATCACTGCCAACTGATCAAAATCAGGAGTGTCATCCACCGCCAAACGCATGGCGAATTTATTGTAAAAAGTTTGAATTCCTTCGTCTGTCATACGATTTCTTATATGGATAGGAATCTTAAGATCAAACACGTTTCGTAATTCTTTAGCGACTTTAGGTGCAATGGTGTCTTCCCATTTATTTCTACTACGAATGACATCAATGAACTCTTTAGACAGTTCATCAAATTGCACCACTCCCAATACAGGATCAATATAATTGTCATTCAAAAGCTTTTTCATAAAATTAGAATTAGATCTTAAATTAGTTTCAATGCTGTCGGAAATATTCATGACATCGAACTTGATCTGTCCTTGAGAAACCCCTTTAAAATTAGCCCATACTTCCTTATTGACGCGTTGTCGACCAAAGGTGACACGCAGGTTGTCTGCAATGACAGAGCGTTCATTGTAACCTAAATGTCGATCTAACTTATTTTCCACAAAATCTTTTATGAATATTTTATCCCTTTCAAGAAGATCTACACTATCTTCAACCCGTTTTAAGCTACTTCGATAAACATAGGGGTCAGGTGCATAAAATCTGCTATCCTCTCTTCTATTGGTGAAAGGATTGAATTTTAACTGTTTATCTGTAGGAGCTTTGCTGAGCATGGCACGCCTACTGGCTTTTTTGCTTGGAAGCATAATTCCACGATAATTAATTAAAGATAAAGTTCCATCTAACTCTGTGGCTTGTAACTTATAATAGTCTCGTAGAGTGTTGGTGAGCTTTAAATCATTAATAAAATCATCAGGAGTGCCTGCATAAATCTGCATGGCATCCAACTTTTCTTTAGCTAGGGCAAACCTTTGTGTATCATTGATGAGACCATCATCAGTCATACGTCTTAAAGTGTTTACACCTACAGGTGTACCTTCTGTGGTCGTGAATTTAGACAAAGGAAGCTGTCCTTCTTGGAACAATTTAACTTTGTCATAATTCCCTAAATGTTTTAACTGAATATGTTCAGGTTGCCTCCTAAGCCACTGATCATAAGATTCTTTAAGAGGTGTAAGACCATCATAGTAGGCACGTTCTTTTTTCCCCAATTTAGCCAAGTTGCGTTTACGTACTTGAGCGACTCCACTGAGGCTGGCCAGGTCTTCATAAGCCTTAACCACTGGGATTGTAAAAGACCTACAGCCAAAATGAGCTGGAGGCATCATAACACGATTACTTATGGGGTAAATGTTCCCATCTCTGGCTGAACAAATGGCTGTAGTACGAGCATCCAGAATAGCCACGTACTGCCATCCTTGCAGAGCCTTTTCATTCACTTCATACACAGCATGATCAGCTTGGTTATAAACACTAGTGGTAGCTGTTATCACTAAAGTTCGAGATTGGTTTCTGGAAATCTTATGAATATTGCTCTTACGTACTCTGACAGCCATCTCTTCCATGGTCTGCTTCTCAGCAATACCTTTTCTGATTAGACTCTCAATACGTACACGTTCTTTAGTACCAATGCTGGACCAACCTTTGGTCAGAGTCGTATTCATATAAAGAGGTTCATTTAAAACAAATTCTTCAGCAACAGAGCGAGAAACGTTTTTGGAACGCCATGCTTTGGATAACGCTGCTTCAAAGTTTTGATAGGTATAAGACGCTTGATCAGCAAAAAGGTCAATGAAAGACGCTTTGGTAACCGCATCCATCTTGCCATAATCTGTGTCAATTCGTTTGGCTAAACGTCTTTTGAATGACCTGTCAAATTTCTTTGATGTACTTATTTCCTTCGCTATCTGAGTTTCATGATCATCATGAATGGCACCAACTTTATCATTCAACGTATTCTCATAGAGGCGTCTCATTGCTGATCGATCTGCTGCCTTGTCATATAACTCAGTATTTACGTTCATTTTCTTCCTTTATAACTTTATCGATGGCATCATCCTCATTAATTTCTTGCTGACCTTTGTCATCATTGTAATTGGTGTCTAGAATGTCATTACTTTTAACCATCTCTAACCAAGCACTGCGAGGAATCAGCCCTTCCTGATACCATTCTGTAGCCAGACGCATCCAAGTTTCACCTTTAGGACGATTGTTGAAATCAGGTGAAAGAGTGAAGCCTATGTCAGAAGGCGTGTAATCAGTGCCATAGCGCCAATTAATCATAAAAGCCAGCACCTGCCGCATGCTCATGGATAGCTGTGTGTTCAAAGCACCTAGTTGGCTTATCTGAGAGGCATTACGCAATTCCAGAGCGACGCCTGACTGACTAACTTCAGGAGTCAGAATACGAATCCCCAGTTTAGCCATCTCTTCAATCCCCGCTGCAATGGCACGATCCATATCAGACAAAGCTTCTGTGGGTGTTTTTAGAACATCAATACTTTCCTCTGCACCGACCAATAACCAACTACCTAGTCCCCTAGAGACAATGGTTTCAAATTCATCCTCATTCATGTCAGACTTAACGATAGGCGTATAAGTGGCTGCCCCATATAGGAGATGGTTTCTACGACTTATCTTGTTATAAATACTGATTTCTTTATCCACAAACGCTGTCAGAATTGGTTGGCTTAACTCCACCTCACCTCTCATGGGCCAGGCAGGAATCTTGTTCAATCGTTCTCCATGAACTGTTATGTTTTGAATCGTATCCACCAGCTCAAAACTATCATTTTCTTGTATGCTCTTAAACACTCTAACCTGATAGAAGCCATTAACTATCTCATGAACCCATATGGTTTGTACCTCAATAGGGTGAAACTCATCTTCAGGATCTGCTTCATTAGTGAAGCCTGTAGTGATGAGACGAGTTACGATAATATCACCATTCTTTTGCTCTTCAGTGCTCCAATTAATCACAGCCTCAGCAGGATATAAGGTGGGATACGGTTTATAATCTTTTAAAGCTACATCATCTTCTTCAGTCACACTAGGATAGTCAACAAATACCCAGGTATTATGAGTAGTTATCTCTTCTCTTACCGCATTCATCATGAACGCAGCAAAACTCTTGCCGTTTTGTCCAAAACTATCTCTCAACCATTCTATAGCACCTTCAGGGGCATCTTCAGGTAACGTGATAGAAGGTGCTTTACGTAAAAGACTGTTCACCAAAGTGGAAAGAAACTGACAAGTAAAGCCTGGAAATTCCGCTTCAGCTTTGTAAAAATTGTACTGGTTCAAAGACATGCTTGGTGAAAATGGTATAAGTAAATTACTAAAGGTTGTAACATCTAAATACTTATCAAAATTCTTTACAGCCAACTCTCCTTGAGTCACCACCCTTGCGCGTTTCCACAAAGGCAGATACTGTTTAAACTCCTCACAGGGGTTGGCAACGTACATAGAAGATGTGACCATGTTCAACTCCGAAGAAAGGCACTAAACTCTTTAGCAGTGCCTTCAAAAGGTCTACCTGAGATAATGGAAACGGCTGAAACACCTTTATCACCTTTTACCACGTGCCAATTACAAGGGCGCCGCTCAAGATCTAGAAGAGGTTCTGCAATTTTCATCACTTCTTCCATGATTTCGGGTTCATCAAAGAAATCATCATCTTTCACTGTTTTACGAGACGTACGTACCATCTTAAACTCCTTTCAAATCAGTTATACGAGCGTAAACTTCTTCACCTTTATTTAATGTGAATAAGACTTTTAAATAGAAACGTTGATAAGCTTCTGTCGAATTGAAAATTTTGAAATCTTCTTCCTTGTTAGATGCAGAATCTCCGACGAGAATACAGCCCGCTGTGTCTGACACAAAGTTACCAATATGGAAGTAAATCCAGGTGAAGTCTGGAACATCTTGTAAATGCAGCATGCCTTGATGCCATGGATACTTGTCGGAATAGCTGGCATGCATGCCACCTTCTGTACGAAGCTTAATGTTGTAAAACCCTTTCGGTATTCTGGTTTGACCAGCGATCTTTTGTCTGTTAAAGCCGTCCTCTAGAGTGAATCCTTCAAAAACATTGTCTATTAATAGAAGACCTGCTGTGGATTTATTTCTATAACCATACCGCATTACATCAATAATCAAGACAACCTCCTCTTTAAGATAACTGTTCTCAAAGACACACCAAGATACATAAACAGATATTTAAGATGGTGCCCGTGTTTTTTTAGACCTTTATACTCCTTTAAATGAAGGTATAAAGCTTCTTTGAAAATTTTATCAGCCAATCTACGGTCTTCTACTTTCTCTTTAATCAAGTAATCATGAAGAACAGCTTCTTTCAAAAAGTCTTTATCAAATGGATGACTAAATATAAACCAAAGTAATGGAATTCGGGGAATGCTGGCACCGTTAGAATGATAGCCTTCAGGCACAATATAAGTTTTACCAGTTATGGTACTCTTGAAAGTTAAAATGGCTGTTAATACAATATAATTAGAAACATCACTGACTTTAGCATTAAAAGGAGTTTTAAACATGGTCACCTCCTCTCCAACTTGGAAACTCTTTCTCTTAAATCTTGGATATCCTTTTTGATCATCTCCTTTAACCCTTCTGTAGTGGTGGTGAGAATGGTAAGTTGTCTCCCTTGAATAGCTGCTTCTTTATGATCTTCTAAATTTGTTATTTTCATCTCATTTATGGCTAAAACGAGAGTATCATTAGAACTGGTGATAATATAAGAGGAAAGAGCTGACACAAAGGTTATCATAAAAGCTGTAGCCACTACACCACCCCACATAAAATTAAGACGGGCGGAATAGTGTTCAAACTTAGTATCCGTCTTAGTTCTGAGATTTTCCACCTTCGCCCCTAAGCCGTCCACATCTTCTGAGAGACCCTCCATAAGCGTTACTTGACGACTGTGCACATAACAATGAGGCATTGTCCTTCGTTCTGCCCCCAAATACTCTTCTTCTTCAGCCATAGCCACCTCTCTAATAGAAGTTACTCAGCAACACGTAGACAGCTAAACTAAATATAACAGTTAAAAAAGCTACTGAGATAACTTCTGGAATAAATGATTTAATGCTTTTCAATAATACTTTATTCATAAAAGTAACTCCCTTAAGGATTAATGCTTATACTTCTTACAATTAGGACAACCATTTCTACCTAATGTATGGCCACAATAAGGACAGCGTCCCCAGCTCATAATACGCTCCTACACGTTTAAATTTAATATTTATTATCACATACACATAAAAGCAAACACCCACTCATACCGTTTCCTCTGATTTTTATACACCTATTGATATTATCACTGTATCTAATCTGTGATAAATGTCTGCCTAAGCAAATATCTAAATCTGTTTATAGTTGTATTCATTTGTCATAAGGTCGTTGGCTCAACCGGCGCGCCTGCAATCATTCCAACTTCCACTGTCACAGGATTACCTTCAGCGTCAATGGTTTGACGTATCGGCCTGCCAAGAGTAATGCTGAACGATTGTGGTACAACCCCCGGCGGCAGTTCCAGCCACCGATAATTGTCAATTTGCACGGAAACATCTCCCCAAGCGTTCGGCGGGGTGTTACAGTTGCCGAGGAAGCTTTCCATCGGTTTGGTCAGCAGGTCGTTATTACCGTCGACATCAGTTACTGCGGGGGTCGATTTAATCGGATCAAGGGCAAGGCCAGGAACGGTAGCATTCAGCCCTTGAATTTCAAGCGCTGCATAATGCAACGCCGTACGTGCCAGTTCATCGGTGTAGGTTTCCGGGGTGATCCCGGCGAGTCTAATGTGTAAGATCATCGTGTATTCCTTTTTAGTTTGTAGTTACTGTCCAACCCTTGGCAATCATATTCGTTTTAGCCGTCAAACCAGTCCCGGTAGGTGCTGCATTGCCGGTTCCGTTGATGATTATCGTTCCGCCTGACACAGTTACGTCTCGGTCGATGGCGGTCAGAATTCCGTTGATGGCTGATTCGTTGAGAAGATTTGTGCTTGCGTTAAAAGTAAATGCTTTATTTGGTACACCAAAGTCTACTGCAATCCCGGTTAATTGGTTTAAGTAGCAGGAAAAATAAGCCAATGCGGTATTATTAGACAGGTCAGGAATACTGCCGGTGAGCTGGTTGGTGTAGCAGGAAAAATAAGCCAATGCGGTATTATTAGACAGGTCTGGAATACTGCCGGTGAGCTGGTTTAAGTGGCAGTAAAACTGAGTCAATGCGGTATTACTAGACAGGTCAGGAATACTGCCGGTGAGCTGGTTGGTGTAGCAGGAAAAATAAGCCAATGCGGTATTATTAGACAGGTTAGGAATACTGCCGGTGAGCTGGTTTAAGTGGCAGTAAAAATAAGCCAATGCGGTATTATTAGACAGGTCTGAAATACTGCCGGTGAGCTGGTTTAAGTGGCAGTAAAAATGAGTCAATGCGGTATTATTAGACAGGTCAGGAATACTGCCGGTGAGCTGGTTGGTGTAGCAGGAAAAATAAGTCAATGCGGTATTACTAGACAGGTCTGGAATACTGCCGGTGAGCTGGTTGGTGTAGCAGGAAAAATAAGTTAACCCAGCATCAGACCGCACCGCAACAGGTACCAGCACCCAAACAGGGGCGGTTAGTCCTTGCGCGGCAACATCGGTGGTGACGTCGTTAGTGGTGGTTTGATATATTGCTCCATTACCGCCGACGAACGTTATCTGATACGGGCCAGAAGGTGAGTCAATACGGTGAAAAATACTGGTCTTTTCGGTTCTGGCCATTAGGGTGTATTCAGTCAACCCTGCCAGTGCAGCATCAATGACTTCGTGGGTTTTGGCAACCCCTGCTGACCAGAGTTGGGTGTCGATGAAATTCCACACGCTACCGCCTGAATTGTGGGTGTGCTGATAGCCGTGGGGTGATTGGATCCAGGCGGGTAATAATCCAGTGTGTGTAGGGGTTATCACCAGGTTCCCAGCTGGGCGAGTAACGGCGGCGGTGGTTGTGGTAATGGGACTGGTGGCGTAAGTACCGGCTTCAAGCTGAGCGTGTGTTAGTGCTCCTGCAACAGTCAGAGTCAAAGTACCGGCGGTGGCGGTAAAGGTCACAGGACTACCTTCAGTGGCGGTGCCTGTTCCGGTACCACTCAGGGTAATGCTACCAGATCCTATTACACTAAGGGTATAGACCTGCGCGGTGGTGGTAATGTTTTGCGTTGCGGGACTCACCGATTGCAAAAAGTAGTTTGTGCGCACCGGCTCAAGCAGCATCCCACCATTGGTCATATCATAGCGAGTGACAGATCCTTGGGTTTTTGTTTTCAACGCGGTGGCAGGCCAGAGGGGGTTAGGTTGCCAGATTCCGGCATCAAAGACGCCGTCCTCAATCGGCAGAACATTCACTGGGCTGGTTTGCAGTACACCATCGGCATCGGCGACAACGGTTGGGCCGCCAGTGTAGGTGGTGTTAAAACCGTTGACAATAAAATCCAATAAGAGAATGACTTTCGTACCTAGTTGTCCTATCCACTCATTTCCACCAGGAGTATTATTAATACAATAAAACACTTCACCTGTTATTAAGTTTAAATAACCTAAAGCTGTTGTAGCTGGGTTAATATCATGGTCAGGATCTGTGGGTCCTGTATACATAGTAATAGAAAGAGGACTGGCCAATGTTCCTGAACCAGATAAAGAAGCGTCTGTAACAACCGGAGTTGCCTCTATTGCTTTGCGAACAAGTAAAGGAGACACGGAACGTAAGGCAGGCTCTGTACCTGTTTCCATTTCAAGTTGGGTTGCAGCGGAATGATCAGTTACTACATGAGCAGCGATTAACGAGGACGTTGCTGCTACATCTAAACCTGTTTGAACTCTGTCACTAGCTGTTTGAGTAACATCTAAACCTGTTTGAGCTCTGTCACTAGCTGTTTGAGCAGCATCTAAACCTGTTTGAGTAACATTTAAACCTGTTTGAGCTCTGTCACTAGCTGTTTGAACTCTGTCACTAGCTGTTTGAACTCTGTCACTAGCTGTTTGGGCAGCATCTAAACCTGTTTGAACTCTGTCAGAAGCTGTTTGAGTAGCATCTAAACCTGTTTGAACTCTGTCACTAGCTGTTTGGGCAGCATCTAAACCTGTTTGAGCTCTGTCAGAAGCTGTTTGAGTAGCATCTAAACCTGTTTGAGCTCTGTCATTAGCTGTTTGAACTCTGTCACTAGCTGTTTGAACTCTGTCACCAGCTGTTTGAGTAGCATCTAAACCTGTTTGAACTCTGTCAGAAGCTGTTTGGGCAGCATCTAAACCTGTTTGAGCTCTGTCAGAAGCTGTTTGAGTAGCATCTAAACCTGTTTGAGCTTTGTCACTAGCTGTTTGAGCAACATCTAAACCTGTTTGAACTCTGTCAGAAGCTGTTTGAGTAGCATCTAAACCTGTTTGAACTCTGTCAGAAGCTGTTTGAGTAGCATCTAAACCTGTTTGAACTCTGTCAGAAGCTGTTTGAGTAGCATCTAAACCTGTTTGAACTCTGTCAGAAGCTGTTTGAGTAGCATCTAAACCTGTTTGAACTCTGTCAGAA
>Ga0210024_1000493_pt1 | contig 35795 bp, 31 predicted proteins | sample CryGeymeta201525_FD_183988 | JGI IMG/M metagenome (GOLD analysis project Ga0210024, IMG submission 183988) | Groundwater microbial communities from Crystal Geyser aquifers in Utah, USA - Crystal Geyser metaG 2015-25 (SPAdes) (version 2) | ecosystem: Environmental > Aquatic > Deep subsurface >...
GGCGCGTCAGATGCCCCGCCAGCGCGTGCGGCGTCAACCCCGCCTCCGCCGCCAGAACCGCCGCCGCGCCTTCGCTCAGCGCGCGGGCGTTGGCGCTCTGGTGGTCGTCCATCGCGGCGGGGTAGGGGACCAGGATCGAAGGCCGCCCCATCGCGGCGATCTCGGCGACCGTGGAGGCGCCGGCGCGGCTGACGATCAGATGCGCCGCCGCCAGCCGCGCGGGCATGTCGTCGAAGAACGCCGCGCATTCCGCCCGCAGCCCCATCGTCGCATAGGTGGCGCGCAGGCCCTCCAGCTCCGCTTCGCGCGCCTGCTGGACCACGCGCAGCCGCTTGCGCAGGCCGGGGGCGATCTGCGCCAGCGCGGCGGGGACCAGCGCCGCGAACACCGAGGCGCCCTGACTGCCGCCGAACACCAGCAGCTCGACGATCCCGCCGTCGGGCGGGCGGTAGGGGGCGGCCGCGGCCAGCACGGCGGCGCGCACCGGGTTGCCGATCTCCACCAGCCGGGCGCCCTTTGGCGGATTGCTGAGCGGCCAGGTGCCGCAGGCCACCGCGCCGACGCGGGCCGCGAACAGCCGGTTGACCCGGCCCAGCACGCCGTTCTGCTCATGGATCAGCCGGGGCAGCCCCAGCAGCCACGCCGCCGTGAGCGCCGGAAACGCAGGATAGCCGCCGAACCCCGCCACGCAGGCGGGCCGCGCGCGCCGAAACCAGCGCAAGGCCGAGACCGCGCCGCGCGCCATCGCCAGCGGGGCGGTCAGCTTCGCCAGCGCCCCGCCGCGCGCCATGGTCGCCGCCGCCAGCGCGCGCCGCTCCACCGCCTCGGGAAACCCGCCCGCATAGCGCAGGCCGCGCGCGTCGGTGCTCAGCGCCACGCGCCAGCCGCGCGCCAGCATCTCCTGCGCCAGCGCCTGCGCGGGGAACATGTGCCCGCCGGTGCCGCCGGCGGCGATCACCAGCAGCGGTGCGTCCGCCACCCCGCCGCTCACCGGAAATCGGGCTCGGCGAACTGCGCCTGCGGGCGCCGGCGCGTCAGCGCGAACAGCATCCCCAGCCCGATGCCCGTCGCCACCACCGACGAGCCGCCGTAGGAGATCAGCGGCAGCGTCATGCCCTTGGCGGGCAGCAGGCGGATCGCCACGCCCATGTTGACCAGCGCCTGCATCCCCAAAAGCGCCGCCAGCCCCAGCCCCGCCAGCCGCGCAAAGGCGTCGCCCTCACGCAGCAGCCGCAGGATCGCGCGGCCGACGATGGCGGCGAACAGCGCGATGATGATCAGGCAGAACACCAGCCCGTATTCCTCGGCCGCGACCGCGATGATGAAGTCGGTGTGCGCGTCGGGCAGGCTCCACTTGACCGTGCCTTCGCCGACGCCGACGCCGAACAGCCCGCCCGACAGGATCGCGTCGGTGGCGTAGCCCATCTGCGTCAGCGGCTGCACCTCGGCGCTGAGGTAGGCGTCGATGCGGCTGGCGAAATGGCCGGAGAACTCATAGGCCGCCACCCCCGCGCCCAGCACCCCTGCGCCCAGGATCAGGATCAGCGCCACCGGCGCCCCGGCGACGAAATACATGATCCCCCACGCCCCGAGGATCAGCGTCGCCTGGCCGAAATCGGGCTGCAGCGCCAGCATCCCCGCCACCAGCACCGCCAGCATCAGCGACAACAGCGCCCCCGGCGGGCCGTTCTCCTGCGCCGACGCCGACAACAGCCAGCCCGCGAACACGGCAAAGAACGGCTTGAGGAACTCCGAGGGCTGAACCGAGCCGAAGCCCAGCGAATACCACCGCACCGCGCCCTTGCCGAAATCGGTGCCGAACAGCGGCAGCAGCATCACCAGCACAAGGCAGGCGGCGAAGCCGAGGCTCGCCAGCCTGCGCACCTGACGCGGGCTGGCCATCGACAGCCCCACCATCGCCGCCATGGCGACGCCGCCGAAAAACGCCTGCCGGATCACATAGTAGAAGTGCGGCAGCCCGTTCTTCTCGGCCAGCGGCGGTGAGGCGGCCAGCCCCAGGATCATCCCGATCAGAAACAGCGCGCCCGCCGCCCACAGGCTCCACTGATCGACGCTGCGCCACCAGCGCCCCAGAACCGAGGCGTCGTGCAGCGGCGCCGCCGCGCGCGGGCCCGACGTGGCGCCGAAGGTCGTCTCGCTCATCCGCGCTCTCCTGCGATCTGGTCCACCAGCGCGGCGAAGGCGCGGCCGCGCGCCTCGAAGTCGGTGAACTGGTCGAAACTGGCGCAGGCGGGACTGAGCAGCACCGTCTCGCCCGGCTGCGCCTCCGCCGATGCGCGCCGCACCGCCGCCGCCAGATCGCCGCACAGCGCATGGGGCGTGTCGCCCAGCGTCGCGGCGAAATCCTGCGCCGCCTCGCCGATCAGATACGCCTTCGCCACGCGCCCGAAAAGCGCCTTGAGCGGCCCGATCCCGCCCGCCTTGGGCACGCCGCCCGCGATCCAGCGCACGCGGTCACAGGCCAGCAGCGCCTTTTCCGCCGCGTCGGCGTTGGTGGCCTTGCTGTCGTTGACATAGGCGACGCCGCCGATCTCGGCGATCTTCTGCAAGCGGTGCTCCAGCCCTGCGAAGCTGTGCAGCCCCTTCTCGATCGCCTTCGGCCCCAGCCCCAGCGCCCGCGCCGCCGCATAGGCCGCGCAGGCGTTCTGGTGGTTGTGCGCGCCCATCAGCGCGGGGGCGGCGCGCAGGTCGAGCGCCGCGCCCTGCGACCCGTCGCGCCATTCGGTGAGAAAACCCTTGTTCATCGACACCGACCAGCCCGGCCCGCGCAGGCGCCGCGCCGCCGAAATCTCGGTCACAGGATCGCCGGTCGCCGCGTCCTCCCGCGACGCCGCCGCCAGAAAGCGGCCGTGGCGGTCGTCCACGCCGATCACCGCGCGGACCGGCGCGCCCAGCTCGAACAGCCGCCGCTTGGCGGCGAAATAGCCCCCCTCGCCGCCGTGGCGGTCGAGGTGGTCGGGCGAGAGGTTGAGAAACACCGCCACGTCGGGCGCCAGCGCGCGCGCCAGATCAAGCTGATAGCTCGACAGCTCCAGCACGAAGGTCTCGCCGTCGGCGGGCGGGTCGAGGTCCAGCACGCCGCGCCCGATGTTGCCGCCCATCTGCACCGGGCGCCCCGAAACGCGCAGCAGATGCGCGATCAGCGCCGTGGTGGTGGATTTGCCGTTCGAGCCGGTGACCGCGACCACCCGCACCTGCGAGTCGGTCATGCCCAGCGCGCGAAAGAACAGCCCGATGTCGTTGTCCACGATGGCGCCCGCCGCCCACGCCGCTTCAAGCGCGGGGTGCGGCGCGGGGTAGAGATGCGGCGCGCCGGGCGAGACGATCAGCGCGCGGGTGTCGGCCCAGGCCTTTTCGCGGGTCAGATCCTCGACCGCGAAGCCCTCGGCGGCGGCGGCCTCGCGCGCCGCCGCCCCGTCGTCCCAGCACACCGGGACCGCCTCGCCCGCCGCCAGCGCCCGCGCCGTCGCAAGGCCGGAGCGCCCGAGGCCGAGCACGCCGACGCGCCGCCCCTCGAACCCGCGCACCGCGATCATGGCTGCGGCCGCAGTGGCGTCGCCCGCCCCCTCACCCCGACCCTCTCCCCCGATGGGGCAGAGAAAGCGAAATCGGCGCCGTCAGCACGCTTCCCGCCGCAGTGGCGCCATCCTTGCAGATTTCGCCCCCTCTCCCGCGCGCGGGAGAGGGCAGGGGTGAGGGCAGGGGAGAGGGCGCGCGTGCTGCAACCACTCGCCTTTACGGGCGCATCCGCGCCGCGAAGCCGCCAGACGCCGCCTTCGCCGCGCGCGCGCGCCCGGACCGACGCGAAGCCCCCTGGCGCCGGATATGCCGCCATCGCCCTCACCGCAGCTTCAGCGTCGCAAGGCCGATCAGCGCCAGGATCACCGAGATGATCCAGAAGCGGATCACGATGGTCTCCTCGCGCCAGCCCTTCTTCTCGAAATGGTGGTGGATCGGCGCCATCAGGAACACCCGCCTGCCGGTGCGCTTGAACCACGCGACCTGGATGATCACGCTCAGCGCCTCGACCACGAACAGCCCGCCGATGACCGCCAGCACGATCTCGTGCTTGGTCGCCACCGCGATCGCGCCCAGCGCGCCGCCCAGCGCCAGCGATCCGGTGTCGCCCATGAACACCATCGCGGGCGGCGCGTTCCACCACAGAAACCCCAGCCCCGCCCCCATCAGCGCCGCAGTGAAGATCGCAATCTCGCCGACGCCGGGAATATAGTGCAGGTTGAGATACTCGGTGAAGTCGGTGCGCCCGGCGACATAGGCGATCACCCCCAGCGCGCCGCCCGCGATCATCACCGGCATGATCGCCAGCCCGTCCAGCCCATCGGTCAGGTTCACCGCGTTCGCCGCGCCGACGATCACCAGCATCGCGAACGGAAAGAACAGGAACCCGAGGTTTATCAGCGCGTCCTTGAACACCGGCAGCGCCAGCTGGCGGCTCAGCGCGTCAGGTTGCAGCCACGCCGCCCACACGGCGGCGAGCAGCGCGATGGCCAGCCCGGCGCCAAAGCGATAGCGCGCGGGCACGCCCTTGACGTTGAACTTGGTCACCTTCGAGAAATCGTCGGCGAAGCCGATGGCGCCGAAACCCAGCGTGACCAGCGTCACCAGCCAGACATGGCCGTTGTCGAGCCGCGCCCACATGAGCGTCGAGATCACCAGCGCGCCGAGAATCATCACGCCGCCCATGGTGGGCGTGCCCGCCTTGGCGACGATGTGGCTGGCCGGGCCGTCGTCGCGGATCGGCTGGCCCTTCTTCTGCATCCGGCGCAGCGCGCGGATCACGGCGGGGCCGAACATGAAGCCGAGGATCAGCGCCGTCATGAACGCGCCGCCCGCGCGGAACGTGATGTAGCGGAACAGGTTGAATACGTCGCCGCCCTGCGACAGCGGGGTGAGCAGGTGGTAGAGCACCCTTAGATCTCCTCTGGCGGCGCGTCGGGGTCGCGCGCGGCGCCGAGCCGCTTGAGGGCGGCCACGACGCCGCCCATGCGCATGGATTTCGAGCCTTTGACCATCACCACGTCGCCCGCGTCAACGGCGCGGCGCAGCCGGTCGGCGCAGGCGTCGGCGTCGGCGAACCAGCCGCCCTGTTTCTCGTGCGGCAGCGCGTCGTGCAGCGCGCGCATCCTGTTCCCGGCGCAGAACACCAGATCGACCTCCGCCATCGCCGGATGCGCGGCGAGCGCGGCGTGGGCCTCCGTCTCCTGCGCGCCCAGCTCCATCATGTCGCCGAGACACGCGATGCGGCGGCCGCGCGCGATGCGGCCGACGTCGTCCTTGACCGGGTTGGCCGCCAGCACCGCCAGCGCCGCGCCCACCGATGCCGGGTTGGCGTTGTAGCTTTCGTCGATCACATCGACCGCGCCATCCATGCCGCCCGGCCCCAGCAGCACCCGCCAGCGCGCGCCGCGCCCCGGCGGCGCCCGCCACCCCGCCAGCGCCAGCGCCGCGCGCGCCAGATCGGCCCCCGCCGCCTGCGCCGCCGCCAGCGCGCCCAGCGCGTTCATCGCAAGGTGCGTCCCCGGCGCGCCGATCTTGAACACCATCTCCGCGCCGTCGAAAGCCGCGCGCACCACGGTCGCGCCGCCGCGCAGGTCGGCCGACAGCAGCCGGGCGTCGGCCTGCGCGTCCGCGCCGAACCCGACCACGCGCGCGCCCTGCGCCCGCGCCGCCGCCGCCAGCCGTTCGAACCAGCGGTTGTCGCGGTTCAGCACGGCGACGCCGCCCGGCGCCAGTCCCTCGAAGATCTCCGCCTTGGCGTCGGCAATGCTCGCCTCGCTGTCGAAGAACTCGGTATGGACCGCCTCGACCGTGGTGATCAGCGCCACATGCGGGCGGGTCAGGCGGCTGAGCGGCGCGATCTCGCCGGGGTGGTTCATGCCCATCTCGATCACCGCGAAGCCGGTCGCGGCGGGCATCCGCGCCAGCGTCAGCGGCGCGCCCCAGTGGTTGTTGTAACTGCCCTCGGCGGCGTGGGTCGCGCCCTGATCGGCCATCATGGCGCGCAGCATCTCCTTGGTTCCGGTCTTGCCGACCGACCCGGTGACGCCGATCACGCGCGCGCCGGTCCGCGCCCGCGCCGCCGCCGCCAGCCCGCGCAGGCCCTCCAGCGTGTCGCCGACGATCAGCAGCGGCGCATCGGCGGACACCTCGCCGGGGACATGCGCCACCATCGCCGCGCCTGCGCCCCGGGCCAGCGCGTCGCCGACGAAGCCGTGGCCGTCGCGCGCCGCGCCGCTCAGCGCGACGAACAGATCGCCGGGCGCAAGGCTGCGCGTATCGATCGAGACGCCCGACGCGCGCCAGTCGCCGCGCGCGACGCCGCCGGTGGCGGCGGCGGCTTCGGCTGCGGTCCAGAGTGGGGCGGTCATGGAGCGTCTCCCTCGGCGTCGTTCAGGTCGGGGCCGTCCAGCGCCGCCACCGCCGCGCGCGCCATCTCGGCGTCGTCGAACGGCAGCGTCTCGGCGCCGACGATCTGTCCGGTCTCGTGGCCCTTTCCGGCGATCAGAAGGCGATCCTGCGGCCCCAGCGCGTCAACCCCGCGCAGGATCGCCTCGGCGCGGTCGCCGCAGTCCTCCGCTTCCGGCGCGGCGGCGCGGATCGCGGCGCGGATCGCGGCGGGGTCCTCCGAGCGGGGGTTGTCGTCGGTGACGATCACCAGATCCGCCGCCGCCGCCGCCGCGCCCAGCAGCGGCCGCTTGCCCGCGTCGCGGTCGCCGCCGGCGCCGAACGCCACCGCAAGGCGCCCGGGCGTGTGCAGCCTGAGCGCGGCGAGCGCGGCGCTCAGCGCGTCGGGGGTGTGGGCGTAATCGACATAGACCCGCGCGCCGTTGGCGCGGGTGGCGACATGCTCCATGCGCCCGCGCACGCCGCGCAGGGCGGGCAGGGCGGCGAACACCGCGCCGGGCTCGGCGCCCGCGCCGATCGCCAGCCCCGCCGCGATCAGCGCGTTGGCGCCCTGAAAGCCGCCGATCAGCGGCAGCGCGGCCTCGTGTTCGGCGCCGTCCCAGACGAATCGCACGGTCTGGCCCTCGGCGTGATAGGCGGCGCCGGTCAGCCGCAGCGCGGCGTCCGCCGCCCGCCCGACGCCGATCAGCCGCAGGCCGCGCGACCGGGCGATGTCGGCCATCACCGCGAACAGCGGGTTGTCGGCGCTGGCGACCGCCGCCGCGCCCTGCGGCAGCACGCGGGCGAACAGGCCCAGCTTGGCGGCGGCGTAGTCTGCGGCGTCGGCGTGATAATCCATGTGGTCGCGGGTCAGGTTGGTGAAGCCGCCCGCCGCCAGCCGCACGCCGTCCAGCCGCGCCTGCGCAAGACCATGGCTGGACGCCTCCATCGCCGCATGGGCCACGCCCTGCGCCGCCAGATCGGCCAGCAGCGCGTGCAGCGCGATCGGCTCGGGCGTGGTGGCGGCCAGCGCCTGCGTCACGGCGCCCTCGACGCCGGTGGTGCCGAAATTGACCGCCCGCATCCCCAGCGCCGCCCAGATCTGGCGGGTGAAGCTGGCGACCGAGGTCTTGCCGTTGGTGCCGGTCACCGCGACCACCACCTCCGGCTGCGCGCCGAAGAACCGCGCCGCCACCTGCGCCAGCCTGCGGCGCGGCGCCGCGTCGATGATGAAGGGAACCGGAAAGCCGCCGATCTGCGCGTGCGCCCGCAGCGCGCCGTCGAGGCTGCACAGCACCGCCGCCGCGCCCATCCTGACGGCGTATCGGGCGAAGTCCGCGCCGTCCGCCTTCACCCCTTTCAGCGCGATGAACAGATGGCCGGGCCGGGTGTGGCGGCTGTCCACGCTCAGCCCCGTGACCGGCGCGGCGGGGTCGGGCGCGGGGCCGAGAATCAGCCCGTCGCACAGGCCCAGATCGGTGAAACGCGCCACGCCGGTCATCCCCGCGCCGCCACGGCCAGCGCGGCGGCGGGTTGCGGGTCCGGCTCGGGCAGGGCGGGCCGCAGACCCAGGATCGGCGCAAGGCGGCGGATCGCGGCGCCTGCGGTGGGCGCGGCGGTGGCGCCCGCCGTGCGGCGCGGCTTGGGGCCGGAGCGGTCGGTCGGCTCGTCGAGCGTGACGATCAGCACATAGCGCGGGTCGCTCATCGGAAACGCCCCGGCGAAGCTGGCCAGCGTGCGGGTCTCGTCATAGCCGCGCCCGGTGCGGCTCAGCTTGTTGGCGGTGCCGGTCTTGCCGCCGACCAGATAGCCCGGCGCCTCGGCCGAGCGCCCGGTGCCGCCCGCGACCACGCCGCGCAGGATCGCGCGCATCTGCGCGGAGGTGCGCGGCGAGATCACCCGCGCCGCCTCGCCCGGCGGGCCCGCGCCGGGGGTCAGCGTCGGCGTCACCAAAAGCCCGCCGTTGACCAGCGCGGCGTATCCGGCGGCCATGTGCGCCTGCGACACCGACAGGCCATAGCCGAAGCTGATGGTGATGGTGGACAGGTCCGACCAGCGCTGCGGCGCCAGCGGCTTGCCCAGCCGCCCCTCGGCCAGATCGATGCCGGTCGGCGCCATCATGCCCAGCTTGCGCAGAAAATCCTGCGCGGCGGGCGTTCCGGCCATCAGCGCCATGCGGACCGTGCCGACGTTGGAGCTTTTGGCGATGATCTGCGCGACGGTCATCTGCGGCGGCATCCGGTAATGGTCGCGAAAAACGCTGCGGCCCCAGACAATCGCCTCCTTGGTGTCGATCAGCGTGTCCATGCCGATCACGCCGCGCTCCAGCGCCAGCGCGGCGAAGAACGGCTTGAACACCGAGCCGAACTCATACACCCCCTCGACCGCGCGGTTGCGCAGCCGCGCATCGGCGGCGACCCTTGGATCGGCGGGGTCGGGGCGGCGGTTGGGGTCGAAATCGGGCAGCGAGACCATCGCCGCGATGGCGCCGGTGCGCGCGTCCATCAGCGTCGCCCAGGCGCCCCTGGCGCCGAAGCGCGTCTTCGCCTCCTCCAGCACCTCGGTCAGCGCCGCCTGCGCGGGCAGGTCGATCGACAGCCTCAGCGGCGCGCCGTTGCGGGCGGGATCGCGCAGCGCCTCGTCCGCCTGACGCTCGACCCCGGCCAGCCCGATGATCTCGGCGCCGCGCACGCCTTCTTCGCCCGCGCGCGCGCCGCCCAGCACATGCGCCGCCATCCGCCCCGCCGGATACACCCGCACGTCGCGGGCGCCGAAATAGACGCCGGGCAACCCCAGATCATGGGCCGCCTGCTGTTCGGCGGGCGAGACCGGGCGCTTGACCCAGGCGAAGCCGCGCCCGCGCTCGAAGCGCGCGCGCAACCGCGCCTCATCGACGCCGGAAAGAGTCTCGGCCAGCATCCGCGCGGCGCGCGCCGGGTCGTCGATCTCGGCGGGGTGGGCGTAGATGCTGGCGGCGGGCAGGTTCATCGCCAGCGGCCGCCCGGCGCGGTCGGTGATCTCGGCGCGCGCCACATGGATTTCAGCGTCGCCGGCGGCGACGCGCGGCTCGGCCGGCTCCGACAGCGTGAGCGCCGCCATCCTGACCGCGACCGCCGCGAAGCCAAAGGCGAACGCCGCGCCCACCAGCGTCAGCCGCCACGCCGCGCGCTGGGCGGCGCCCGGTTTCGGCGGCGGCGGCGCGGCGCGGGCGGCGCCGCTGAGCAGCGCGGCGAGCGGCGGCTCCGGCATGGCGGGGCGGTGGGCGTCGCGCGCGGTCATGGCGCGGCGCTCCCGCGCGGGGCGGGCGCAAAGACCGAGGGCGCGGCGCGCGCCCAGAACGCCTCGGGCGGCGGCGCGGGGATCGCGTCGAGGGCGATGAAGGACGCGCCCGACAGCGGCGCCAGCGCCAGCGCGCCGGCGTTCGCGTCCGCCAGAGCGCGCAGGCGGTCGGGCGCGGTCAGATAGGCCCATTCCGCGCGCAGCACGCCGATCGCCTCGCGCTCGCGCGCCAGCTCCAGCCGCAGCGCCGCCACCCGCTCCTGCGCCGCCTTGGCCGCGTAATTGACGTTGTAGGCCCAGAACGCCGACGCCGCGACCAGCGCGGCGGCGAAGAAATACAGCACGCCCCTCATCGCCGCGCCTCGCGCAGCTGCGGCAGGCCCAGCGCGCGCGGGTCGATCGGCCCTGCGGGCGCGGCGGTGCGCCGCGCGGCGCGCATCCTTGCGGAGCGGGCGCGGGGGTTGCGGCGCACCTCGTCGTCGGAGGCCTCCGCCGCGCGGCGGGCCAGCAGCGTGAAGCGCGGCGCTTCGACCGGCGCTTCGGGCGCATGGCGCGAGGCGTGCGGCGCGCGCCCGCCGCGCAGTTGCAGGAAGCGCTTCACGATCCGGTCTTCGAGCGAATGGAACGTCACCACCGCCAGCACGCCGCCCTCGGCCAGCGCGCGCTCGGCGGCCTCCAGCGCGCGCGCCAGCTCCCCCAGTTCGTCGTTGACCGCGATGCGCAGCGCCTGAAAGCTGCGGGTGGCGGGGTGCGGCTGGCCGGGGCGCTGGCGCGGCATCACGGCGGTGACGATTTCCGCCAGCCGCGCGGTGGTGTCGATGGCGGCGTCGGCGCGCGCCGCGACGATGGCGCGCGCGATGCGCCGCGCCGCGCGCTCCTCGCCGTAGAGAAACAGGATGTCGGCGAGCGCGGCCTCTGCGGCGTCGGCCACCAGATCGGCGGCGCTGGGCCCTTCGCCGCCCATGCGCATGTCGAGCGGACCGTCGCGCATGAACGAAAACCCGCGCTCCGCCTCGTCGAGCTGCATCGAGGACACGCCGACATCCAGCGCCACCCCCGCAAGCGCGGGCGCGCCCGCGTCGCGCGCGAGGATGTCGAGATCGCCGAACCGGCCTTCGATCAGCGTCAGTCGGTCGCCATAGCGCCCCGCCCACACCCGCCCGCGCGCCAGCGCCTGCGGGTCGCGGTCCACCGCGATCACCCGGTCGGCGCCGCCCTCCAGCAGCGCGCGGGTGTAGCCGCCCGCGCCGAAGGTGCCGTCGAGATAGACGCCGCCGCGCGCGGGGTCCAGCGCCGCGATCACCTCGGCGCGCATCACCGGGGCGTGGGCGGCTTCGGCGCGGCGCAGCGCCGCCTCGACCTCCGGCGCCAGCGTCATGCGCCCTCCGGTCCGTCGCCGCGCGGGCGCCGGCGCAGCCGCAGCTTGTCGAAATTGGCGATCGCCAGCGCGTCATAGCCGTCCTGCCGCGCCTTGTAGGCGTCGGGGTTCCAGATCTGGAAGGTCTTGCCAAGGCCGACGAACAGCGCCTCCTCGCCCTGCAGGTCGAACTCCTTGCGCAGGTCGGGCGCCAGCACGATGCGTCCGGTGTCGTCGATCTGCACCTGGCGGGCCTGACCGATGATCTTGTTCGACAGCGCGATGGTGACCGGGTCGAGCGGGGCCATGTCGTCGATGGCGTCGGCCATCTCCTCGAACCGCGCCATGCCCAGACAGTCGATGGCCGGATCGCCCGCCATGCGCGGGATCAGCACCACGCCAGGCGCCGCCTCGCGCTCAAGCACCTTGCGAAACGGCGCCGGGATCGAGACGCGGCCCTTGGCGTCGATCCTGTTCTTCGTGGAGGAGGAGAAGAACCGCATGCGCCCGGCGTCCAATCCGCTTTCTCGAAAACGAAACGGGCCGCGCGCCGTTCAAAGCGCGCGACCCGTCCGACTGCCCCATCGCGCATCGACTTCGCGCATCGCCGCCTTCTGGCGGTCGTCCCGTTGATCGATCCACCCGCCGGATCGCCTGTATGACCTGCCTCTGTCTTGTTTTGAGCTGGTCCGGCGAGTTCGTGGGAATCGTTATGCCATGGGAATTCATGGTACGCAATAGTTATATGATGGGAAGGTGTGGACAAAGATGTGGAGAATTTGAGCGATCTCGGCGTGAAGCGGCGCGACGCAACAACAGAATTGGTTGATAAGTGGTAAATATTCCGCAATGAGTCGTGTTAAGTTCGTTAATTGTTCTAATATCGGCGCGGACCATGGTTTCCCATGGCGGCGCGGGCAGGCTGTGGAGAAGTTGGACGGTCTGTAAGCCGGGTTCTGTCCGGGGGCCGGTCGCCCGACCCCGTGGATGGCCATTCATCTGGACCCGCCGTCGCCGACGGGTTCTCGCGATCAACCCGGACCGCCGGTCGGAGACACCCGATGCGCGGTCCCTATACGATCTTGCTCCCGGCGGGGCTTGCCGTGCCGCCCCCGTCGCCGGGGGCGCGGTGGGCTCTTACCCCACCGTTTCACCCTTGCCTGGCGCTTGCGCGCCAGGCGGTCTGTTCTCTGTGGCGCTTTCCCTCAGCCCCGGCCCATGGTTTCCCATCCGCTAGGGCTGGCCGGGCGTTACCCGGCGCCGTGTCTCCGTGGAGCCCGGACTTTCCTCACCCGCAGGGTCGCCCCGGCAGGCGCGGCCATCCGACCGTCCAGCCGCGCGTATAACACTGATCAGTTTCTATGCAATGCAGGTTTTTTCATGCACATTGCGCCCGAAGTGTGGCAACAGGCTTTGCCCGGCGGATGTGGAAGGCTACCATTTTTTCTATGGGTTGATTGACGAGCGGCGGGGAGACGGAACGGATCATGACGCTGAACACGATCAGATCGTCCGTCAGAGCGGCCGCTGGCGCGGAGTTGCGGACGGCGCACGCATCGTCATCGCAGACCGGCGCGCCACCCGCCGCGCCCCAGCGTGGCCGGGACTCAACCTGGCGTCGGTTCGAATCGCTGATCGCGGCGCGCGGCGCGGCCGCCGCGCCCATGGCGCAGGACGGGGACGCGGCGTCATGGGCGCGTGCGCCGCAGTCGCCCACGCAGCCGCCGGTCGGCCCGCAACCCGTTGCGCCCGTCGTCGTCGCACCGCCGCCTGCCGCGCATCGGCGGCGCGGCGCGTGGTTCTATCGCTTCCAGGGAGCGGCGTTCACCTGTGTCTTGGCGCTCGCCGCCATCGCTGCGGCCCGCATGCCGGAAGCGCAGCGCGCGTCGCCCGGTCTGGCTTCTGGGCGTGACCCCGGTCCGGCGGCCGCCATCTCCGCGACGGTGGATCAGTCAACCGCCTTCGCCGACGCTTTCGCCCAGACGGCGCGTGGCGAGCCGGAGGCCGGGCCCCAGCAGGTCGCCGCCGCGGCGGTCGATTCTGCGCCGGTCGAGTCTGTGCCGGTCGAACCTGCGCCGGTCGGCGGCGCCGGGGTGGCCGACGGCGCTCCCGAGGGCGAGGCCGCCGCCGAGCCGCCTTACCGCGTGGTGCTGAACGTCGCGCCCGACGCCAACCCGCGCGACGTCGCGCGGCTCGACACGGCGATCCGGGCGTGGGGCTTCGTCCAGCCCGAACAGCGCGTGGCCGCCGAGCCGGTCACGCTGCCGGAGGTGGTGTTTCATGCGGGACAGGATCGCGAGACAGCCCTGATCGTGGCGCGGATCGCGGAGCGCATTCTGGCGGAGGCCGTGCTGACCCCGCCCGGCGAGGCGGAGAGCGATCCGGCGCGCGCGGGGCTGATCGAGATCAACGTGACGACGCGCTGAGGCGGCGTCGGCGCCCGGCTCAGCGCCGGGTGCGCAGCAGCCCCGCCAGCGCATAGGCGTCGCGCAACACCGGGCCTGCGATGGCCTCGGCGCGGGCCGCCCCGTCGGCCAGCACCGCGTCGATATGGCCGGGGTCGGCGAGCAGGGCGCGCATCCGGCCCGCGATCGGGCCGATCTTCTCGACCGCCAGATCGGCGAGCGCGGGCTTGAACGCCGAGAACGGCTTGCCCGCCCATTCGGCGACGACCGCCGCTTTCGTCGTGTCGGCGAGCGCGGCGTAGACGCCCACAAGATTGTCTGCGCCGGGACGGCCCGCCAGCCCCTCCACCGTCTCCGGCAGCGGGTCAGGATCGGTCTGCGCCTTGCGGATCTTTTTCGCGATGGCGTCGGCGTCGTCGGTCAGGTTGACGCGGCTCAGGTCGGACGGGTCGGACTTCGACATTTTTTTCGTGCCGTCGCGCAGGCTCATCACGCGCGTCGCGGCGCCCTCGATCAGCGGCTCGGGCTGCGGAAAGAAGTCGGGCGCGTTGAAGTCGAGGTTGAACTTTGCGGCGATGTCGCGCGCCAGCTCAAGGTGCTGTTTCTGATCCTCGCCGACCGGCACATGGGTCGCCTTGTAGAGAAGGATGTCCGCAGCCATCAGCACCGGATAGACATAGAGGCCGACGCTGGCGCCCTCGCGGTCCTTGCCCGCCTTCTCCTTGAACTGGGTCATGCGGTTCAGCCAGCCGACGCGCGCGACGCAGTTGAAAAGCCACGCCAGCTCGGCGTGGGCGGGCACCTGGCTCTGGTTGAAGATGATCGAGCGCGCGGGATCGAGGCCGCAGGCGAGAAACGCCGCCGTCAGCTCGCGGATCGCGCGGCTCAGCGCGGCGGGATCCTGCGGCACGGTGATCGCGTGCAGGTCAACCACGCAATAGACGGTCTCTATGCCGCGCCCCTGCAACTCGACGAACCGTTTGACGGCGCCGAGATAATTGCCCAGATGAAGGTTCCCGGTGGGCTGGACGCCCGAGAAGACGCGGTGAACATGCCCCTGCGACGCCGACATTGCGAAATCTCCGCCTTGATGCGCGCGCGTTATGGGCGCGCGCCCGCGCACGGTCAAGCGGGCGGGCGAGCAGGCGGGCGCGCTTCATGGGGTCGGCCATGAGGAGCGGCGCGCCTGCGCTGGTCTGGGCGATGGCGGGCGCCTTCGTGGCGGTCGAGGCGGCGCTGTCGGCGTCGGACGCCGGTCTCTTGCCGTCCGGCCTGCGCGTCGCCGCCTACCGCCAGTTCGCATTCTTCGATCTCTATTTCGACGCCATGCTCGCCGGACACGCCGTCCCCGCGCAGCTCTGGTGGTCGTTCGTCACCCATGCGTTCCTGCACGGCGGTTTGCTGCACCTCGCGATGAACACGGCGGTGTTTCTGGCGCTGGGCGCGCATCTGGTCCGGGCGGTGGGCGAAGCGGCGATGCTGGCGCTTTTCTTCGGCACGGCGGTCGCGGGCGCGCTGTTCTTCGGCCTGCTGGCGGATACGGGGACGTCCTTCGTGCCGATGGTCGGCGCGTCGGGGGCGCTGTTCGGCTTCCTCGGCGCCATGAAGCGGTGGGAATGGCGCTATCTGGCCGCGCATGACCTGCCCAAGCGGCGGTTCTGGAGCACGGTGCTGGCGCTCACGGCGGTCAACGTGGCGCTGTCGCTGGGCTTTGGCGGCGGCGGCGGCGGGGTGGCGTGGCAGGCGCATCTGGGCGGGTTTCTGGCGGGGTGGCTCGCCGCGCCGCTGATGACGCCGCGCCGGGGCATGGCGATCGGGCCGATCTGAGGGCTCGCGGCGCGGCGGCGCCATCTGTCACACGACTGTCACAAGCCTGTCGCGGAAGCGTCGCTGACGACGCTTATGACGCGGAGTCGCTGATGAGGGCGCGCCGCCCTCTGACAAAACAGACGAGGCTCACATGAAAACTTCCCTGACTCTGGCTGTCGCGACCGCGATCGCGCTTAGCGCCGGCATGGCCGCCGCGCGCGACCAGATCCGCATCGTCGGCTCGTCCACGGTGTTTCCCTACACCCAGGCGGTGGTCGAGGAGTTCGGCAACACCTCCGGCTTCCCCGCGCCGATCCTTGAGTCGACCGGCACCGGCGGCGGCATGAAGATTTTCTGCGAGGGCATCGGCGCGAACTTCGCCGACGTGACGGGCGCTTCGCGCGCCATGAAGCCGAGCGAGTACGAGCTGTGCGCCAAGAACGGCGTCACCGACGTCTCCGAGGCGCTGATCGGCTATGACGGCCTGTCCATCGCCGTGTCGCGCGCGTCCAAGTCCGACTGGGCGCTGACGCTCGAGCAGATCTATCTGGCGCTGGCGGCGGAAGTGCCGGTCGGCGACGGCTGGGGCGCGAACCCCTACAAGAAGTGGAGCGAGATCGACGCTTCGCTGCCCGACGTCGAAATCGTCGCCTACGGCCCGCCGCCGACCTCCGGCACCCGCGACGCCTTTGTCGAGCTGGCGATGCACGAGGGCTGCAAGCGCCTGCCCTACGTCAAGAACGGCGGCTTCGACAAGAAGTGGGTCAAGGAGAATTGCTCGCGCATGCGTCAGGACGGCCCGTTCGTCGAGGCCGGCGAGAACGACAACCTGATCGTGCAGCGCATCGAGGCCGACCCGAACGCGCTCGGCATTTTCGGCTACTCGTTCCTGTATGAGAACGAGGACAAGCTGATGGGCGTTCCGGTTGACGGCATCGCGCCGAGCGCCGACACGATCGCCGACTTCTCGTACGAGATCGCGCGTCCGCTGTTCGTCTATGTCAAGAACGCGCATCGCGGCGTGATCCCCGGCCTGAACGAGTTCCTCGGCGAGTATGTGTCGGATCGCGCGATGAGCGCCGACGGCTACCTGGTCGAGCGCGGTCTGGTGCCGCTGTCGCCGCAGGCGCTGGCCAAGGTGCAGGACACCGTCATGAACGCCCAGAACATGGCTGCGCCCGAGTAACAGGCGGCTACTCCAGACCGGCGGCCGCGCCTGCGCGCGGCCGCCGGTTCCTTGAACAGATGACGCGGGGCGCGACGCCATGGCCGGTTTCCTGATGCTTCTGATCGTCGCCGCCGCCGCCGCCGGGTTCTTCGTGAACTGGCGGGCGGCGCAGGTGCTGCGCAATGGCGGTGTCCGGCTGCACTCGATGACCGCTTTTCACGGCGCCTACGCCGCGCTGATCGCGGCGTTGCCGGCCTTCATATTCCTGCTGATCTGGCTGGCGCTGCGCGATGGCGCGATCATGGCCATCGTGATGAGTGGCCTGCCGGACGGCGCCTATCCCGCCGACGACGCCGGCGCGCGCTCACTGGTGCAATCGGAAATTCGCTCGCTGGCCGACGGCAACGTGTTCGGCACGCCCGCCGATTACATGCTCGTCGCCGCCGAGCGGCTCAACAGCCTGCGCTGGGTCGGCGATGTCCTGATGGCGTTCGGGGTCGCGGCGATCCTCGGCTTTGGCCTGTGGCGCGCGCGCCGCAGCATCGCGCCGCAGTTTCGCGCCCGCCAGCGCGTCGAGCAGATCCTGTCGGGCGTGATGATCTTCTGCGCCGCCTCCGCCATTCTGGTCACCGTGGGCATCACCGCGTCGCTGGTGTTCGAATCGCTGCGCTTCTTCGCCAAGGTGCCGGTCACCGAGTTCCTGTTCGGGCTGAACTGGGAGCCTCAGATCCCGATTCGCGAAGGGCAGGTCGCGGGTGCGGGCGCCTTCGGCTGGGTGCCGGTGATCCTCGGCACGCTGGTCATCACCGCCATCGCCTGCGCAGTCGCCATTCCGATCGGGCTGATGACGGCGATCTACCTGAACGAATTCGCCTCGCCCCGCCTGCGCAACATCACCAAGCCGCTGCTGGAGATACTAGCAGGCGTGCCGACGGTGGTTTACGGCTTTTTCGCCATCCTGGTAGTGGCGCCGGCGATGCGGGATTTCGCGGCGACGATCGGCGTGGCGGTCTCGCCGAACATCGCGCTGGCGGCGGGCGGGGTGATGGGGATCATGCTGATCCCGTTCATCTCGTCCTTCGCCGACGACGCGCTCTCCGCCGTGCCGCGCAGCCTGCGCGACGGCTCGCTGGCGCTGGGCGCGACGCGGGGCGAGACGGTGCGCAAGGTGCTGTTCCCGGCCGCGATCCCCGGCATCGTCGGCGGTGTGCTGCTGGCTGTCAGCCGCGCCATCGGCGAGACGATGATCGTGGTGATGGCGGCGGGGCTGATCGCGACGCTGACCATCAATCCGCTCGACTCGGTCACCACCGTCACCGTGCAGATCGTCACGCTGCTGATCGGCGACACGTCGTTCGACAACCCCAAGACGCTTGCGGCCTTCGCGCTGGGCCTGATGCTGTTCATCGTCACGCTGGGCCTGAACATCATTGCGCTGCGCGTGGTGCGCAAGTATCGCGAAATCTACGATTGAGGGCGCGCGCATGACCGACATCTCCGTGGACTGGGCCAGCCCCGCCATCGCTGACCGGGTGAAAAAGCGCCACCGCGCCGACCTTTGGCTGAAGGGTGGCGGCATGGCGGCGCTGGGCTTTGCGCTGCTGATGCTGTTCATCCTCGTGGCGTCGCTGGTCTCCACCGGGGCCGACGCCTTCCGCCAGACCCATGTGACGCTCGATTTCGACGTGAGCGAGTCCCGGGTGTCGCCAGACGATATTTTCAAGGGCAACTTCCGCGCCATCGTCAATGACGCGATCGAGGCGCGGTTTCCCGAAGTGACGTCGCGCAGCGATCGGCGCACGCTGACCGGCATCCTCAGCAACGGCGCCCAGGGCGCGGTGCGCGACGCGGTGTTCGCCGACCCGTCGCTGATCGGGCGCAGCGTGACGCTGACCGTGCCGGTCTCCGATCCCTACGACCAGTTGATGAAGGGGTTGATCAAGCGCGACACGCCCGAGGCGAACCGTCGTCTGAAGGACAACCAGATCGCCTGGTTCGACCAGCTCCAGGCGGCGGGTCTGGTGTCCAAGCCGATCAACTGGGCGCTGCTGAGCAACGCTGACAGCCGTTTCCCCGAGATCGCGGGTCTCAAGGGCGCACTCTGGGGGTCGTTCTATGCGCTTCTGGTCTGTTTTCTCATCAGCTTTCCGGTCGGCATCGCGGCGGCGATCTATCTCGAGGAGTTCGCGCCGAAAAACCGGCTGACCGACATCATCGAGATCAACATCAACAACCTCGCCGCCGTGCCCTCGGTCGTGTTCGGCCTGCTGGCGCTGGCGGTTTTCATCGGCTGGTTCGGCATGCCGCGCTCGGCGCCGCTGGTGGGCGGGATCACGCTGTCGCTGATGACGCTGCCGACCATCATCATCGCCACCCGCGCGTCGCTGAAGGGCGTGCCGCCCTCGATTCGCGAGGCGGCGCTGGGCGTGGGCGCCTCAAAGCATCAGGTGGTGCTGACCCATGTGCTGCCGCTGGCGATGCCGGGGATCCTCACCGGCACGATCATCGGGCTGGCGCAAGCGCTGGGTGAGACGGCGCCGCTGCTGCTGATCGGCATGAACGCCTTCATCACCTCGGCCCCGGAGAGCCTGTTCCAGCCCGCGACTGCGCTGCCGACGCAAATCTTCATCTGGGCCGACAGTCCGGAGAGGGGTTTCGTGTCGCGCACTTCCGCCGCGATTCTGGTGCTGCTGACGTTCCTGATCGCGATGAACACCTTGGCGGTGATCCTGCGCCGTCGCCTCGAACGGCGCTGGTAGGAGGGCCGAACCCGATGGAGAATTCAGTCATGACCGACGATAACGCCGCGCCCGCCGCCGCGCCGACCGCCGACCGCCGCAACGCGCCGGAGGCGTCGGTCAAGATCGACGCCGAGAATGTGAACGTCCATTACGGCGAGACCCACGCCATCAAGGACGTGTCGATCGGCATCCTCGACAAGACCGTGACCGCCTTCATCGGCCCGTCGGGCTGTGGCAAGTCAACCTTCCTGCGGTGTCTCAACCGCATGAACGACACCATCGACATCTGCCGCGTGACCGGCGACATCCTGCTCGACGGCCACGACATCTATGACCAGCAGATCGATCCGGTGCAGCTGCGCGCCCGCGTCGGCATGGTGTTCCAGAAGCCGAACCCGTTCCCCAAGTCGATCTACGACAACGTGTCCTACGGCCCGCGCATCCACGGCCTCGTCAACTCCAAGGCGGAGCTCGACGAGATCGTGGAGAAATCGCTGCGCCGCGCCGCGATCTGGGGTGAGGTGAAGGATCGGCTCGACGCGCCGGGCACCGGCCTCTCGGGCGGCCAGCAGCAGCGTCTCTGCATCGCCCGCGCCATCGCCACCCAGCCGGAGGTGCTGCTGATGGACGAGCCGTGCTCGGCGCTCGACCCCATCGCCACCGCGCAGGTCGAGGACCTGATCAACGAATTGCGCGAGAGCTATGCGGTGGTGATCGTCACCCACTCGATGCAACAGGCCGCGCGTGTCAGCCAGAAGACCGCGTTCTTTCACCTTGGCGTGATGCCGGAATACGACGACACCGAGAAGATATTCTCCAGCCCGTCGGACAAGCGCACGCAGGATTACATCACCGGGCGGTTCGGCTAGGCCTGCGGCTTGAAGCGATACCGGTGAAGCTGCGCGCCCTCGGCGCGCAGCCAGGCGCGCTGGGCGCGATAGTCGGGCGCCAGCCGCTCCACCAGCCGCCAGAACGCCGGCGCATGGTTCATCTCGACCAGATGCGCCGCTTCGTGCGCGGCCACATAGTCGCGCACCGGCGGCGGCGCCATCGCCAGCCGCCACGAGAACGCCAGATCGCCGCGCGAGGTGCATGACCCCCAGCGCGAGCGGGTGTCGCGAAAGCTGATCCGCCCCACCGGGCGCCCCAGCGCCGCCGCCGCGCGCTGCGCCGCCGGGGCGAGGTTGGCGGCGGCGCGGCCGCGCAGGAACGCCGCAACCGCCGCGCCGGTGGCGGCGGCGGGGGCGATGAGCGCGTCACCGCGCAGGATGCACGGTCCGCGCGCCCGGCCGCTGTCCCTGATCCCGACCATCACGCCGTCGATGGGAATCTGCGCGCCGATGCGGACATCCTGCGCCAGCGGCGCGCGCGCCAACGCGTCGCGCAGCCAGTCGCTCTGGCGAAGCAGGAACATGCGCGCCTCGGCGTCGCGGGCGTGGGCGGGGGCGGTCAGCCGCGCCTCGCCACCGCGCAGCGACAGGGTGAAGCGCCGCGCGCGCGCCGAGCGGCAAAGCCGCACCGACACCGCCGGATCGTCCAGCCGGATCACGCCGCTCATGGTCAGGGGCGGCTCGGGCGGTTCAGCCGCGCACGAAGGCGCGGCGGGCGCGGATGAAGTCGCGCACCCTCGGCTGGATATGCTGGCGCCAGCGGCTGCCGTTGAACACGCCGTAATGGCCGACCTTGGCCTGAATGTAGCTGCCCTTCTTCGACTCGGGCAGGTTGGCGCACAGCGCCAGCGCCGCCTCGGTCTGGCCGCGCCCGGTGATGTCGTCCGCCTCGCCCTCGACGCAGAACAACCCGACGTCGGTGATCGCGCCGAGGTCCACCTTCTCGTCGTAATGCGTCATCTCGCCTTTTGGCATCGCGTGCTTCTGGAACACCACATCGACGGTCTGGAGGTAGAAATCCGCCGTCAGGTCCATTACCGCCAGATATTCGTCATAGAAGGTGCGATGGGTCGTCGCGCTCTCGCCGTCGCCGCGCACGAGGTTGCGGAACTGCTTCACATGCGCATCCACATGGCGATTGAGGTTCATCGACATGAAGCCCGACAGTTGCAGAAAGCCGGGATAGACCTTGCGCATGAAGCCGGCGTTGGGAAACGGCACCGTGGTGATCACGTTCTTTTCGAACCACGACAGCGGGCGCGAGGTGGCCAGAACGTTGGGTTCGGTCGGGCTGACGCGGGTGTCGATGGGCGATCCCATGATGACCAGCGACGCGGGGCGGTGCGCCGCGCCGCGCGCGCTCATCAGCGCCGTGGCCGCCAGCGCGGGCACGCCGGGCTGGCACACGCCCATCACCGTCGGACGCTCGCCGTCCTGCGCCAGGACCGCGCAGAACTGCTCGATATAGTCGATGTAATCGTCCAGATCGAACTTGCCCTTGGTCAACGGCACGTTGCGCGCGTCGATCCAGTCGGTGATATAGACGTCGTGCTCGGGCAGCATCGCCTCGACGGTGCCGCGCAGCAGGGTCGAGAAATGCCCCGACATCGGCGCCAGCAACAGCACCTTGGGGTCGTTGCGCGCCTCCGCCAGCACGGAATCGCGCTTGAAGTGAAGCAGGTCGCAGAACGGCAGATGGTGGGCCACCTCCTCCACGACCGGCGTGCTCTCGCCCGCGATCTCCACCGTCTCGATGCCGAATTCCGGCTTGCCATAGCGCCGCGTCGCGCTGACGAACATCTCGAACGCCGCAGCCGTCGCGCGAAACCCGATGGTGTCCGACAGCGGGTTGACGGGACTGCGCATGGCGCTCACGCCGATCTGCGCCGCGTTGCGGAACGGCGACACCGCCGCATGGGTCAGTTCGTAGGCATGATACAGCACGATATTCGCAGCCCCCGGGGAAAAACGTCGCACAAACGTTACGCCCGGTCACGCTGCGCCGCAAGATCATTTCGCATCTGCGAAGAAGCGTCACGGTCGCAGGGGTGCGGGATGCGGCGGGCGGCGCCGCATCCGCCGCGTTTTTCAGGCGTCGATGGTCTCGCCGATCGGCAGGCGGCGCAGCCGCTTGCCGGTGGCGTTGAAGATCGCGTTGCACAGCGCGGGCGGGATCGGCGGCAGGCCCGGCTCACCCACGCCGGTCGCATGGACCGAGAACGGGTGCGGCACGATGTGGGTGTGGACGCGCTCTGGGAAATTGGTCGCGCGCGCCATGCGGTAATCGTTGAAGTTCTGCTGCTGCACCGCGCCGTCGCGGAACGTCACGCCGCTGTAGAGCGTCGCGGTCATGCCCATCACCGCCGCGCCCTCCATCTGGCTGCGGATGCGCTCGGGGTTCGCCGCGAAGCCGCAGTCGATGGCCATGTGGACCTCGGGCACGCGGATCAGCCCGTCCACGATCTTCACCCGCACCGCCGCCGCCACATAGCTGACGAAGCTGCGGTGCGCGGCCAGCCCCCAGCCCTCGCCCGCAGGCATCTCGGCGCCCCAGCCCGCCGCGTCGGCCGCGACGTTGAGCACGTTCGAGAGCCGCCCGGTGTCGATGGGAAACTGCGCATAAGGCTCGCCGTAGTTCCACATATCCTCCGGCAGCGCCTCCGCCTTCGGGTCGATCACCCGCGCCGGGCCGATCAGCTCCAGCAGCATCTCGCGCTGGTCGCGGCCCAGCGCATGCGCCAGTTCGGCGGCGAAGGATTGCGCCGCGAAGGCGTGCGGGACGTTGGAGACCGACCGCCACCAGCCGATGCGCGCGTGCGCCATCGCCTGACCGTTCTCGCAGCGCAGGTTGGGGGTGGCGAACGGCGTATCGACATGGCCCATGCCCGATTCGATCGGCATCTGATAGCCGGGGTCGGGCGCGAAGGTGCTGAGGATGCTGGGCGCCACCGAACGGTGCAGCCAACCTGTCACCCGGCCCTCGGCGTCCACCGTCGCCTCGATGTGTTCGGCGGAGGTGGTGTGCAGATAGCCGTTCTGGATGTCGTCCTCGCGGGTCCACTGCACCAGCACCGGCGCGCCGATGCGCTGGCTGAGGATCGCCGCTTCGGTGGCGAAGTCGGCCTTCGACTTGCGCCCAAAGCCGCCGCCCAGCAGCGTCGGCTGCACGGTGACCTTGCCGATGTCCAGCCCCAGCGCCTTGGCGATGTCCTCGCGCGCGGTGTAGGGGCTCTGGCTCGGCGCCCAGATCATCGCTTCGCCGTCGCGCACGTCGGCCACCGCGCAGGGCGGCTCCATCGGCGCCTGCGCCATGTGCGCCTGATGGTAAGTGGCCGAGATCACCCGCGCCGCGCCCGCCTTCGCGGCGTCATAGTCGCCCCGGTCGCGGATCACCTTGCCGGGCTTCTCGGCCGTCGCCGCCATCTCGGCGCTGAACGCCTCGCTGTCATAGCTTGCGTGCGGGCCGTGGTCCCATGTGATCTGCAGCGCCGCGCGCCCCTCCAGCGCCGCCCAGGTGGTGGTCGCGATCACCGCGACGCCGCCCAGCGGCGCGAAGCCGCCCGGCAGCGCGGCGCCCTCCAGCGTCTCGACCCGCTCCACGCCGGGCAGGGCGAGCGCGTCGGTCGCGTCGTAGGACGCAAGCGTGCCGCCCGCGACCGGCGGGCGGGCGATCACCGCATAGCGCATCCCCGGCAGGCGCATGTCGGCGCCATAGATCGCCGCGCCGGTGGTGATGGCGCGCAGATCGACCGGGCGGATGTTCTCCTTGCCGATATAGCGGAATTCGGCCTCGCTCTTGAAAGTCAGCGCCTCGCGCGGGGGCACCGGGCGGGCCATGGCCTCGGCCGCCAGATCGCCAAAGCCCAGCGTCGCGCCCGTGGCCGGGTTCTCGACCACATGAACGCCGACGCGCACCGCCTCCGCCCCCACGCCCCAGCGCGCCGCCGCCGCCTCGGCCAGCATCTGGCGCACCGAGGCGCCCATCTGGCGCATGGTCTGGATATGGTGGCGCATCGAGCGCGAGCCGTCGGTATTCTGATTGCCATAGCGCGGCTCGTCGCCCGGCGCCTGCGCGACCGTCACGCGGCCCCAGTCGGCGCCCATCTCGTCGGCCAGCACCATCGGCAGCGCGGTCTTGACGCCGGTGCCCATCTCCGAGCGATGCGCCATGATGGTCACGGTTCCGTCGGGATCGATCGCGACGAACGCCAGCGGATCGGTCACCAGCCCGCGCGGCATCGCCTCGCCGCCGGTCGGCCACGGCTCGAACGCCGCCGCCGGGCTGGCGAAGGCGGCCAGCGCGAGGCCGGAGCCCTTCAGAAACAGGCGCCGGTCAATGGCGCGGATCATGACGGCGCGGCCCGTGGCCTGGGCCTGCGTCCCCAGTGAGACGCCGCACTTCTTGAGATACTGCAACATGGCTCAGATCCCCGTGGCTGCGAGACGGACGGCGGCGACGATGCGCTGGTAACAGCCGCAGCGGCAGATGTTGCCGTCCATCGCCGCCATGATCTCGGCGTCGGACGGGTTGGGCCTGGCGGCGAGCAGGCTGGCGGCCTGCATGATCTGGCCCGCCTGGCAAAAACCGCATTGCGGCACGTTCAGCTCCCGCCATGCCGCCTGCACCGGATGCTCGCCCTCGGGGTGCAACCCCTCGATGGTGGTGACGGCCTTTCCCGCCACGTCGCGCATCCGCAGCAGACAGCTGCGCCCGGCGACGCCGTCCACATGCACCGTGCAGGCGCCGCAGAGCCCGACGCCGCAGCCGAACTTGGCGCCGGTCAGGCCCGTGACATCGCGCAGCGCCCAGAGCAGCGGCATGTCCGGGGGCGCGTCGATGGCGCGCGCGGCGCCGTTGAGGGTGATCTCGATCATGGCCGGGTTCTCCGATTGGGTCGCTGATCCCATGGGCCGCGCCGGTCGGCGCAGGGCGAGGTGCGGGAAATCACTGTGTCATCGTCAGCGCGGCGCGCGGACATCGCGGCGCCGAAGACAGAACACAACCTTTCAGCGACTTCAGCATGCCCGCCTGCGCCGGGGCTGTCAAAGCGATTCCCCATGACCTTCGATGCGGCAGGCTTTGACAGGCGTCGCGCTCTGTGGCAGTGCGACCGGGTTTTTCCTGCAAGACTGCAGCCCCGAGGACAACCATGGCAAAACCCGAATGGGGCGCAAAGCGCCACTGCGCCGCCTGTGGCGCGCGCTTCTACGATCTGAACCGCGATCCGATCGCCTGCCCGGAGTGCGGCGAGGTCTTCACCCCCGAGGTGATCGTGCGCGGCAAGCGGGTGCGCGTCGCGCCGCGCGCCGACGCGGCGAAGGCTGCGGCGGTCGATCTCGAGCTTGAGGACGACGTCGAGGCCGCCGCCGACGATGAAGAGGATGACGTCGTCGTTCTGGACGACGAGGAGGACGACGACGCCGCCGCAGCCGTGGTCGCGCCCGACGCCGATGAGGCCGAGGACGACGTGGCCGAGGCGGACGAAGACGTGCTGCTGGAGGAGGACGACGAGGACGCCGACGACGACATCGACGATCTGGTCGAGAAGGACGACGACGACCCGCTCAGCCGCTGATTAGCCCTTGCGCAGGGCGCGGGCCGACAATATACGTCGCGCCACTGCGGCGGCGGGACTCCCTGGGGCCATAGCTCAGTTGGGAGAGCGCTTGAATGGCATTCAAGAGGTCAGGGGTTCGACTCCCCTTGGCTCCACCAGTTCAGTCCCGCCGCCGCCTTCCGTTTTCGCTATGGTTTTTCAGTAACGCCGCTAAAGTGGTGCGCGTAGGACGTCGCCCGTTGGTTTGCGCGGCGTGGCCCCGGCGCCTGGTCTGACGGCGTCCCGGCGACAGACTCGGCGTCGCCGGGCGCCGTGAGTGACTCAGGCCTGCGCGGTCGCCGCCTCGGCCTCGCGCCGACGGTCGAGCTCCTGCTTGTAGATCGCGGCGAAGTCGATCAGGTCGAGCATCAGCGGCGGATAGCCGCCGTCGCGGGTCACGTCGGCCATGATGCGCCGCGCGAACGGGAACAGGATGCGCGGGCATTCGATCAGCAGGAACGGGCGCATGTGCGTCTCCGGCACGCCGGTCACGGTGAACACGCCGGCATAGTCGAGCTCGACCACAAAGATGGTCTGCTCGCCCGAGGTCGCCTTGGCGTTCAGCTTCATGGTGACTTCGAAGCGATTGTCGCCACGGGCGTTCGCGTCGAGGTTCACGCCCACCTTGATGTCGGGGCGGCCTTCCTGCGCGCCGCCCTTTTGCGCCGCGACGTTCTCGAACGACAGGTCGCGCATGTACTGCGCGAGCAGGCTGACCTGCGGGTTCAGCGTCTGCGGCTGCGGCTGCGGCTCCGCGCCGCCGTTGGGTTGGGTGTCGGCCATGATCATCAGCTCCGGCTGTCTTATGAAAGGTGACGCCGGGCTAGCACGCGAGGCGCGCGCGGGCAATCTCGCGTCGTCCGCCGCGCGTCGTCAGTGCGGCGGGTCTGGGTCGCGCCGGTCGCTGTCCCGCGCGGACGCGCGGTCGGTCACGTCGCGGTATTCGGCGTCGATGGGCGCGTCGTCGGGCGCATGGCCCGGCGCGGGGCGGGGGCCGCGCGCCTGCATCCGCACCACCCGCGCCGCGACCAGCGGCCCCAGCCAGCCGATCAGCGCGCGCCGTCCGCCGGGCGTCAGCAGCACGAAACCCAGCGCGTCGGTGAAGAACCCCGGCGTCAGCAGCAGCACGCCGCCCAGCAGCAGCAGCGCCCCGTCGGCGAGCGGCCCGGACGGGTCCTCGCCACGCTCCATCGCCGCCTGCAACGCGCTCAGCGCCCCGGCGCCCTGCCGCCGCAGCATCGCCGCGCCGATGATCGCGGTCAGCGCCACGATCAGCAGCGTCGGCCCCAGACCGATCGCGCCGCCGATGGTGACGAACAGCGCGATCTCGATCAGCGGCACGGCCAGAAGGATCAGAAGCAAGGCCATCCGGTCGTTCCCTTTGTCGCGGCGCGGACCGCGTGTCGTCATGGACTCTGACGGTCACCCGCCATACATACGGTGCCACGCGGTGAAGCGCCATCACCCCCGGACAAAGCCCGGCGGCGGCGCGCCGCAGATCGCGCAGGGGTTGCAACCGTATGTCAACGGGCGTCATCGAGCTGATCATTCTCGCCGGGATCACGGTGTTCCTGCTGCTCAAGCTGCGCGGCGTGCTGGGGACCAGGACCGGGCTTGAGGAACAGCAGGCGCCGCGCGCGGCGCAGGTCGAGCAGGCGCGCCCGAAGCGCGCCGCCCCGGTCGCGCCGGTCGAGGATGAGGGGGTCGATCCCGACAGCGCCACGGTGGCCGAGGGCGACGCCGCCATTGGTGAGGCGCTGGCAGCCATGCGCCGCGCCGAGCCCGCCTTCCTGCCCACCGAGTTCATCGTCGGCGCCCGGCAGGCGTTCGAGATGATCCTGATGGCGTTCGAGCATGGCGATCTCGATACGCTGCGCCAGTTCCTCGCCCCCGACGTCTATCAGGGCTTCGCCGACGCCATCGCGGCGCGCAAGCAGGCCGGCTATACGGTCGAGTCCCGTTTCATCGGCGTGCGCGAGGCGCGGGTGGTCGCGGCGCGCTTCGACGCCGGAAGCCGCGAGGCCGAGATCGCGATCCGCTTCACGGGCGAACTGGTCTCCGCCGTGCGCGACGCCGAAGGCAATGTGGTCGAGGGCGACCCCAACGACGTGCGGCGCGAGACCGACGTCTGGACCTTCGCCCGCCGCATGGGCGCCGACGACCCCAACTGGCTGCTGATCGCCACCGGCGAATGACCGCCGCGGTGGCGTGATGAAACGCCGCGCGCCCCGCACCGGTCTCACCGATGAGGAACGCGCCCTTTGGCGCCGCGTGGCGGAGACGGCGCGGCCGCTGCGCGCGGCGGCGCCGGACGTGGACGCGCCCGCCATGGCGTCGGCGCCCGCCGCACAGGCCCCTGCGCGCCCTCGCGTCGCGCCCTCGCCGGGCGCCGCCCAGTCGCTGCGCCCGCCCGGGCGGCCCGAGCCGCCGGTCGCCTGGCGGGTGTCGCCGGGCGACCGCCCCGGCCCGGTCACTGCGAACACGCCGGGCCTCGATCGCGGCACGGCGCGGCGGCTGGGGCGCGGGCGGATCGCGCCGCAGGCGCGGCTTGACCTGCACGGCATGACAGCCGCGCGCGCCCACGACGCGCTGAGCCATTTCATCGCCGCCAGCGCGGCGGGCGGGCTGCGCTGCGTGCTGGTGGTCACCGGCAAGGGGCGCGACGAGCGCGGCGGACGCGGCGAGGGCGTGCTGCGCCGCGACACGCCGCGCTGGCTGGCCACGGCGCCGCTGGCGGCGATGGTGATCGGCGTGTTCGAGGCCCACCAGCGCCACGGCGGCGGCGGCGCGCTGTATGTCTATCTCAGGCGACGACGATAGGCGGCGCGACGGCGCCGCCGCGCGTTCCGCCGGTCCGCAGCGCGCCGATGCTCAACACGCGCAATGCGCCCCATATTCCGAAACCCGGTGCGGCTGTGTCTGACAAAGCCGCCGCGCCGGTCCCGCCCCTAGCGGGGCGGGCGTTCAGCGAAAGCGGTGCGGCGCGCGGGCCGCGCTTCAGTTTTTCACGCTCTGCGCGGGCGCTGTCGGCATCCCGAACATCGGCGCGACCGCCTGTTGCGGCGCCGCGACCGCAGGCTGACCGCCCCCGCGCAGCCGCATCGCCGCCGCGTGCAGCAGCGCGGGCCGGTCCGCCACGCCGGGCGCGACCACCCGCACCGCGCCGCCATCCAGCGCCGTCACGGTCGCGTCATACCAGTCCGCCGCGCGATCGAGCCGCTTCGGCGCGCCGAACCCCTGCGCAAGGTGGTGGCCCAGCATCTCGCCGTAAGCCGCCTCGCCGAGACCGACCAGCACCAGCGACGAGGCCAGCGCCACGTCGGCGCTGTCGGAGCGATAGCCGATCGAGAGGCAGATCTTGGCGTTCGCCGACAGCTGCGACGGGTTCATGCCCGACGAGATCACGAAGCCCTGCAGGTCGGAGGTGGCGTCGCTCGGGGATTTCGCCACCATGCCCGCCACATAATCGCGCATCGTGGGCGCGAAGGCGGCGCATTGCTCCTGCATCTGCGCCAGCGTCACGCCCTGCACCTGCGACGTCAGCCGTTCGCCCTCGTCGATGGCGTAGGTGCGCGCGAGGCAGAACTGCTCGCTCAGCGCGATCGCCGGGTCGGTGGCGGGGTCGGAGACGGCGGCGACGGTCAGCATGCCGCCGTTGGTGTTGCTGACGAGGCTGGTCTTGTTGCAGAAACTGGCCATCGACGCTTCGACGCCGCCGCCGATGAAGCTGGGCATCATCGCCTGAACCGGCTTTTCCGGCGCGGGGGCCGGGGCGGGGGCGGCGGCGGTCTGGGTCTGCGGCGCAGCGGCGGCGGCGGGCGGCGCGTTGTTGATCACCACCTGCGGCTGCGGCTGCTGCACCACGACCTGCGGCTGCGGCGCCATGACGACCGGCTGGGTGTTCATCACCGCGCCCGCCGCCTGGGTCTTCTGATAGGCGACCAGAATGCCGCGCTGGCCGCCGTATTGCCCTGCAAGCTGCGCCGACTGCACGGCGTTGGCCTGCGCGCGCGCGTGCGAACTCAGCAGGAACGAGCGCTCGTATTCGCTGAGCTGGCCGGTCACGGGAAAGTTCAGCGTCGCCTGATACTGGCTGATCGCCGACCGCGAGCGCGGCCCGAGCGCGCCGTCGGGCGTGCCTGCGTCGAAGCCGAAATAGTTCAGCGCGTTCTGCACGTTGCGGTTCTGATCGCGCTGGTAGTCGTTGACGTAGGGGCGCTTGACCGTGCGCTCGCGGATGATGACGCGCTCTTTCGCCTTGGGTTCGGCGGATTTGGACGCCGAACCGGCGATGGCGCCGCCGATGATGCCGCCGACCACGCCGCCGATCAGCCCCTCGGCCCCGCCGTAGCCGTGGCGATGGCCGTAATGCCATGCGCTGGCCGGGGCGGATTGCAGCATCGCCGCACAAATGACTGAAAGGATGAGGATTTTCTTTTTCGACAGCATTGCGGGACGCTCCTTTTCAAAAATCTATATTGAAAATTAACACGATTCGGGCTGGTTTTGAACAATATTGTTACGCGTCGGCGGGAAAGAATATAATATAACAAATTGTGCATGCGTTGGCGCAGCCCCGGCCGTCCGCGCCGCCGCCTCAGACGCCGCCGCACACCGCGCAGTCGGCGCGGCGCGGCGCGGCGATGGTGCGGAACTCGGCCCACAGCGCGTCGTAGAGCAGCAGCCGCCCCGCCAGCCCCTTGCCCGCGCCGGTGAGGCGCTTGACCGCCTCCGCCGCCTGCATCGCGCCCATGACGCCCGCCAGCGCGCCCAGCACGCCCGCCTCGGCGCAGGAGGGCGCAAGGCCGCGCGCGGGGGCCTGCGGAAACAGGCACGCCATGCACGGCCCGCCCGAGGCCGGGTCGAACACCGACAACTGCCCCTCCCACTGGCCGATGGCGGCCCAGACCAGCGGCTTGCGCGCCGCCACGCAGGCGGCGTTGACGGCGGCGCGGGTGTCGAAGCTGTCGGAGCCGTCGAGCACGATGTCGTAGTCCGCGATCAGCGCGGCGGCGTTCTGGGTCGTCAGCCGCAGCGGATGCGCGATCACGCGCACATGCGGATTGATGGCGGCCAGCGCCAGCCGCGCGCTGTCGGTCTTGAGCATCCCCACCCGGTCGGTGGCGTGCAGGATCTGGCGCTGGAGGTTGGACAGCGCCACGGTGTCGTCATCGACGATCCCCAGCGCGCCCACCCCCGCCGCCGCCAGATAGGCCAGCGCAGGCGAGCCGAGGCCCCCGGCGCCCACCACCAGCGCCCGCGCCGCGCGCAGCCGCTGCTGGCCGGGGCCGCCGATCTCGCGCAGCATCAGGTGGCGGGCGTAGCGGTCGAGTTCCGCGTCCGACAGCGCCAAGGTCACGACCCCGTCGAGCCGAAGCCGCCCGCGCCGCGCGCGGTGGCGTCGAGCGCGCCTTCCTCCCACACCGCGCGCGCCACCGGCGCCAGCACCAGCTGCGCCACCCGCGCGCCGTGCTCGATCACGAACGGCGCATCGCCGAGGTTGACCAGCAGCGCCATCACCTCGCCGCGATAGTCGGCGTCGATGGTGCCGGGCGCGTTGGGCACGGTGACGCCATGCTTCAGCGCAAGGCCGGAGCGCGGGCGCACCTGAATCTCATAGCCCTGCGGGATCGCCATGCTCAGCCCGCTCGGCGCCGCCACCCGCGCGCCGGGCGCCAGCGTCAGGCCCAGCGCGCGCGCCTCGGGCGGCAGGCAGGCGCGCAGGTCCATCCCCGCCGCGCCATCGGTCTCATAGGCCGGCAGCGGCAGCGCGGGGTCGTGGTGGGGCAGGCGCGCGATGCGCACGGGAACGGTCATGTGTCGGCCTGGATTCTGGAGAAATGCTCGGCGATGCGGACGGCGAGCCTGCGCGCGGTCTCGGCCTTGCCGAGGCGCGGCCAGCCCTCCGCGCCGTCGGCCGTGATCAGGGTCGCGGCGTTCTCGTCGCCGCCCATCACGCCCGACGCGGGCGAGACGTCGTTGGCCACGATCCAGTCGCAGCCCTTGCGCAGCCGCTTGGCGGTCGCATGGGCGACGACGTTCTCGGTCTCGGCGGCGAAGCCCACCACCAGCGCGGGGCGCCGCGGCGGGGTCAGTCGCGCGACGGTGGACAGGATGTCGGGGTTCTCCTTGAGGCTCAGCGCGGGCGGCGCGCCGGAGCCGTCCTTCTTGATCTTCTGCGCCGGTGCGTCCGCCGCGCGCCAGTCGGCCACGGCGGCGGCGAACACCGCCGCATCGACCGGCAGCGCCGCCTCGACCGCCGCCAGCATCTCGAGCGCCGTCTCGACGCGCACGACACGCGCGCCGGGCGGCGGCGGCGCGGACGCCGGGCCGGTGATGAACGTCACCTCCGCGCCCAGCGCCGCCAGCGCCGCCGCGACCGCCGCGCCCTGCTTGCCGCTGCTGCGGTTGGCGATATAGCGCACCGGGTCGATCGGCTCATGCGTCGGGCCCGAGGTGACCAGCGCGCGGCGGCCCCTGAGCGGGCCGGACGGCGCCAACAGGCGCTCCACCGCCGCCATGATCGCCGCAGGTTCGGCCATGCGGCCTGGGCCGAACTCGCCGCAGGCCATCTCGCCCGCGTCCGGCCCGACCACCGCCACGCCGTCGGCCTGCAGCGTCGCGAGGTTGCGGCGGGTGGCGGGATGCTGCCACATCCGCACGTTCATCGCGGGCGCGATCAGCACGCGCTTGTCGGTCGCCATCAGCAGGGTGGAGGCGAGATCGTCGGCGTGGCCCTGCGCCATCTTGGCCATCAGATCGGCGGTGGCGGGCGCCACCACCACCAGATCGGCGGCGCGGCTGAGCTGGATATGGCCCATCTCGGCCTCGTCGGTGAGGTCAAAGAGGTCGCGATAGACCTTCGCGCCCGACAGCGCGCCCGCGCTCAGCGGCGTGACGAACTGCTCCGCCGCCCGCGTCAGCGCCACGGTCACGCGATTGCCGCCTTTGCGCAGCAGGCGGATCAGCTCAAGGCACTTGTAGGCCGCGACGCCGCCGCCGATCACGAGCAGGATGGATTTCTGCGGCATGGCGCCTTTCCCGACCGACATCGCGCCGATCTAACGCGCCCCGCGCCCGCCGGGCAAGCCGTGGCGGGCGCGGGGGGCGGATCGGCGCGGACCGGGCGAAGCGCTCTGGCGTAGCGGGATCGCGTGGGGGGCGGCCGGTCGGGGCAAGTCCTCGCGCCGCCTCCCGCCGCCGGGCCATCGCCCGGCGGCCTGCGCGGCGGGTGGCGCATGGACCCGCCCGGCGGCCCCAAAGGCCGCCGGGCGGCGACGTCCGCCCCCGAGCGGGCGTCGCCAAGGGCGCCGCCCGGGCGGACGTCGCCACCCTCTGTCGCGCGGGCCGCGCCGCCGGGATCGGCTGCGGCTTGCGCCTGCGCCGATGCGGCGCGCGCGCCCTGCCACCGGCAGGGCGCCTTTGCGCGCCGCGCGCCGGGGGGCGGCGTCCTGCTCGAAGGACTGAGGTGCGCCGAAAGCGGCAACTCGGCGCGACTTCTCGTGACGCCTCCAGCCGCCGGGCCATCGCCCGGCGGCAAGCGCGTCGGGATGCGCCTGGGCCCGCCCGGCGGCCCCAAAGGCCGCCGGGCGGCGACGTCCGCCCCCCAGCGGGCGTCGCCTTCAGCGCCGCCCGGGCGGACGCCGCCGCCCTCTGTCGCGCGGGCGGCGCCGCCGGGATCGGCTGCGGCTTGCGCCTGCGCCGATGCGGCGCGCGCGCCCCGCCACCGGCAGGGCGCCTTTGCGCGCCGCGCGCCGGGGGGCGGCGTCCTGCGCGAATGATTGAGGTGCGCGGTCGCACCCTCTTTCCTCAACGTCGACCGTGCGGGACCAAAGCTGCCGTTCGGTAGCTTTCAACAGTGATCTAGCCAGACCGGCGACGTTGGAAAGCACCCTGATGTCTCGGCAATTTTGATTTCACTTGAGGCCTCTACTGCATGAGGATAAAAATTGTGGGGTGCATAGGATGCGTATTCAAGGAAAGAAAACGTGCAAAACGAAAAAGATGCTCTCGAAGAGGAACTTCAAGATATCTCCAATGTCGAGGATGGCGATGATGATAATGAGAACGAAAGTATCGCATCGGACCTATATTCGATATCATCATATGGAGTAGATCTTGATGTTGAAGCGCTTGTAAAGCGAATAGATAGCGAGACTTACCATGTTCCAGCCTTTCAAAGGAAGTATGTATGGTCACAGACTGACGCATCAAAGTTTATCGAGTCACTGCTGCTCGGCCTGCCCGTGCCCGGTATTTTTTTGTACAAGGAATCGGACACAAGACACTTAGTTATCGATGGACAGCAGCGACTGAGGTCGCTCAGTAAATACTACAAGGGTTTTTTTCAAGACAAGAAATTTCGTCTGATCGGCTTGAGATCTAAGTGGAACGGGCTGTCTTATGGTGAGCTTGCCGAAGATGATCAAAATAGACTGGATATGGCTATCGTGCATGCAACCATATTCAAGCAAGACACGCCCACAGACAATATGGACAGCGTTTACGAAGTTTTTGAACGGATAAACACAGGTGGAATGAAGCTTTCCCCACAAGAGATTCGATCTTGCGTAGCGCATGGTAAATTTAATTCTCTTCTTTTCGAGCTAAACGAGAACGTGATGTGGCGGGAGATATATGGAAAGAAGAGTGCTCGCCTAAAGGATATTGAGCTTATTTTGAGGTTCTTCGCGTTTAGTGAGGGCCTAAAAGACTATAAGAGGCCGATGAAGAAGTTTCTTACTGATTTCATGACGTCCAATCGCAATCTTTCAGACGACGCGAAAAAAAAGAGAGTTGAGGAATGGGAGGCGGTGATGCAAACTCTAACAGCGGGTATTGGCAATCGCCCGTTCCGCCCGGGCGGAAGGGCACTTAATGCTGCGTTTTTTGATAGCTTTACAGTTGCTTTGGCAAAGCAACTCAGCGCCGGGATTAAGCTCACTGGCGAAAATGTAAAATATTCCTATGAAGAACTTTTGGAAAACAAAGAGTTCTTGAAGTCCATTTCGAGCAACACTGCTGACGAGGAAAGCGTAAAGGAGCGATTTAAGCTCGCCGATAACAGCTTCGGTGTTTAAGGATGTTGCCTGAAATCCGGGCGGACTTTGATCGCATAAATAACCTAATTGTTGCATCGCGAAAGCTTTCAGCCGACACGTCAGACGAAGCCACCAGCATGATAAATGAATACTTGTGTGTTGCAATTACTGGACGCCTTGAACAGAATCTCAAAAAAATATTTATCGCGTATTCGGAAAGAAAGTCTAATAAGTCAATGAGTGCTGCAATCTCGCGACTCTGTCAGTCATTTCAGAATCCAAATAAAGATAAGATCTGTGATTTGGTGTCGTTGTTTGATAGGGAGTTTTCGTTGAGGCTTGCAGAGGAGTGGAAAGAGGATGGTTCTGTCGGGAGTACAATTTCAGATATGGTGGGGAAGCGAAAGATCATTGCCCACCAAAGCAAGAACAACAGAGACACTACCGTCACTAAGATCGAACAGTTTTATAGAGCATACTGTCAGGTGGTTACCCGAATCCACGATCACTTTTTGTCTTGAGCTTGCGCCATTGTATTGCAAGGCGCGTTGGCGAAGTTCGACTAAGATCGTCCGCTTTACGGCTTGACTCGGCCACTCGCACTTGTGTCCGCACAGGAGACACGTCGTGGGGTCTGGGGAACGGCAGCTTTCCCGCCGACTCAAAGTCGCAGGCATTGCCGCGACTTACAGCCGTGTGCGCATCCCCGCCGCTCGCGCCCAACCCCGAACCTCTAGCCCGCCTGCTACCCCCAGAGCTGCGCCGCATAGACCGCAGCCCCGGTCGCGGCGGCGCCCAGCGTCGCGCCCCACAGCCCGGCGCGGCGCGCGGCGCTCTTGTCGCGCTGGGTCTGCTCGGCGGCCTCCGCCACGCTGCGGGCGTCGGCGGCGCGGATCAGGCTTTCGGCCAGCCCCGGCAGGCGCGGGGCGTAGCGCGCCAGCACAACGGCGGCGTCGCGCAGGTCGCGCACCACCGCCTTCGGCCCCAGATTGTCGCGCATCCACGCCTCGACCACCGGCTTGGCGGCGGTCCAGATGTTGACCTGCGGATCGAGGCTGCGCGCCACGCCCTCGACCACGATA
>Ga0210024_1000500_pt1 | contig 35628 bp, 26 predicted proteins | sample CryGeymeta201525_FD_183988 | JGI IMG/M metagenome (GOLD analysis project Ga0210024, IMG submission 183988) | Groundwater microbial communities from Crystal Geyser aquifers in Utah, USA - Crystal Geyser metaG 2015-25 (SPAdes) (version 2) | ecosystem: Environmental > Aquatic > Deep subsurface >...
GGCTATCTCTCCCGCGGCTTGGTGGAACTCATCCAGAAAGCAAAGGGTTGTCGCACAGATGAGGAGTGGACTCGCGAGGAAAAGGCGATAGCGGAGTATTGCTCGGTAAAAACCATCACGGTCATTAAACGCGTCCAAAAACGATATGCTGTAAGGGAGTATTTCTGTGCGGAACGATGACTTTTCGGTCAATATCCTTCACTCCAGGGGGTTGGAGGGTCACATCTTCATCTGTCATTTAACTGCCGATCCTTGCTGCGAAAAGGCCGAGGGCAGGCTCATCTCTCTCACCTCGTTGCCTCATCAGCAATCTTTGATGCAGACTGGTTGCGATCCCTCTGCAGGCCTGATATACTGACGCCGATGAAAGTAAATGACTACGGTTACTTTGAATAGACGGAATCAAGTGACACTCCCTAAAGCCGTTCGACAGAGTCTGGGGCTGCGTCCTGGCGCTCCTGTAATAGCGGAGGTGGTGGGCGACGCGGCTGAGGAGCAGCAGCGACGCGGCGATGATCGGCAGGTCGGTCATCAGCGGAGCGACGGCCACCTTCACACCTTCCTTGAGTCCGTGCCTCAAGGTTTGCGTGATGACGAGCGTCGACAACGGCCCCGGCGAGAACCCCGCCGTCAACCCCATCACGATACCGGCAAGAAGTGAAGAGAGCATTGTGAGCGACCACCAAGTCGAGAACAGGATACAGGATATCACGTCCCGCCTTGCCGTGGTGTAGTGAGCACAACGCCGGTCATACCAGACCGTTCTTCGCCCCACTTCTCCCGATTGGCGTACTCAATCCCCGCGCACCACCCCTGCGGACCTATCCCACCAAACCGACATCCGAAATCCGCATTTCCACGGGAGAGGGTTAGCCTGCCCCGACACCTCGGTTGGGGTGAGGTCCCACCGCCTGCAAATAAATCTTCTGCGAACCCTTGACACATCAATTCCCTTTCACATAAAATCACCGCCGCAGCATTTCATCGCAGCAACAATCGCAGCCGTCGTTTTGTGTAGCAACGATCGCAACGATCACACTGATCGCAACGATCGTGTCGGCACCTTCCGGTCCGGCGCGAGAAGAATCTTTCGTTCTCTGATTTCTTGATGCCAATGGGGCGCCCTCATAATGGGCGGCATCCGTGGCAGGAAGAGGTTCACGATGCGCCTTAGAAGCTCACACGGCGGCAGCCGCAAAACACCTCAAATAACCACCCTCCCCACGGGAGCGAGAAGAGACCTCTCTCTCTCTCTCTCTCTCTCTCTCTCTGTAAACGCGGCTGGTTTCCGCCGTTCGTAGGGAACGGGCGACGTAGCCGGATACTATTCCCCGTTTCCTGCACCTATCCAAAATGGTGCGTCACCTTACTACTCCCCCTGCTACTCGTCAATCCTTTTGCGGCCTATGCGAAGAGTAAGAACGCAAAAGGCTTCTATTACCCAACCGACACCGTTCTGAGCAACAACGGCAACTGGCTGGACACCGAATGTGATAATTACCTAACTGGAAAGTATCATCTTGGACAGGACGTGTGCCGGTCAATTGGTGATAAGGTTTACGCAGTGGCAGATGGCAAGGTTGTCAACGAGCAGCACGGCGGGAATGTAACAGAGAGCCAACTCATTTGGATTGAACACTGCGTTGATGGGGGGAAGTTCTATGCCATCTATGCTCATGTGAATCACTCAAAAAGGGTCGATGACGAAGTTAATGCTGGAGACGAGATTGCGACGGTCGCGGATTACTTAGGATCCTGTGACCATTTGCACTTCGGCATAAACCCCAACGGGATCGTGACAACCAAGGTGAACGGCATTGGCTGGGGAGCCGGTCCCTTACCCGCAGATTGGGACTGCAATAATCAGGACAAGAGCAAGCTCGAGACGCGGGGGTTTGTAGCTCCATATGACTACCTGAATTCGCACACACCTTGCGGTGGTGGTGGTGGCACCACCTACACCGTGACTGTCCGCACGAAGGTAGACGGTGGGAGTTACAACGCTGCGGCGAAGTTGAGCAAGTGGGTGAACGATCATTGGGAGACTGTCCCGGATTGTGATTGGGCGACTACCCCCTATTCCAAGGGCGGCCTGCCCGCGGCGCGTTATCGTTGCGAATACGGCACCACGGTCCCTGGTGGCAACGTGCCGGCCTGGTACAACGTCCCGGCGGCGGAGGAACACGGCAGCCCCATCACCGGCGACTTCACCTTCGAGCAGGAATATCAGCGCAAGGACTGGTATGCTCGCTACATGGGCCAGAGCATTGATATGTCGCCCATGGTGCCTGGTGAGACGAGAGTCTTCAGGTACACCTTCCGGAACGAAGGGAAGAACGCCTGGGACCAAAATGTGCGCCTGGGCACCGTGAATCCTCAGAACCGCGACAGCGCCTTCTGCACCTCCGGCGACTGGATTTCCTGCGGCCGTCCGACCGCGGCAAACGAGAACCCGGTGAACGGCGGGGGGGCGGACGGCAACCTCGACTTCGTAGTGACCGCGCCTTGCACGCCCGGCCACTACGAGGAGCACTTCAACATCCTCTACGAGAACCACTTCTGGTTCGGTGGGGACAGCGGCGGCCAGGATGTCAGCTTCGCTGTGGACGTTGCCGCTCCCTCCGCCCCTTCCGCGCCCACCCTTGCCTCGCCTCAACCGGGTTCCTGCGGTGCCTCGCCCACGCTCACGTGGAATGCTGTCAGTGGCGGGCCGTGCGGCGGCACTGTCTCCTACTTCGCCGAAATCAAAGGGGCAAATCCACCAAACAACAGCCGTGATTGGATTACCGGCAGAAGCTGGACACCGACGGGACTTGCCCCGGGCGCAAATTGCACCTGGCGGGTGAAGGCGAAGTCCAACGTGGGCGAGAGCGCCTGGAGTGGGGAGTGGACTTTTCATGTCAACCAGGCTCCCAACAAACCCACGCTGAGCAGCCCGGCGAATAACGCGTGTGTGGGCAGTCGCGCGGTGCAACTGTGCTGGAACGATGCGGGAGACCCGGACAACTGCCCCAGCGCGCGCACCTATCGCGTTGTCGTGCCGGGCGCTTTCGATCAGTCCGGCATTGCCTCCACCTGTCAGACTGTTACCGTCAATGCAGACGGAGCGTTCTCCTGGTACGTGCTGGCGTATGACGGTCAAGCGTGGTCGGCGGCAAGCGACACGCGGAGCTTTACGGTGGATGCCACCCCTCCCAACGCCCCCACCGGCCTCACCGTCGCTCCCGATCACTTCACGGCGACGCTTGCGTGGACGGCGCCGGTGGAGACGGGGTGTTCCGGGGTGGCGGGGTACAACGTGTACCGGAGACGCAATGGCAGCAGCGGATATGTGAAGGTGAATACCACGCCCGTGACGGGCGTGACGCACACCGACACCCTCGCCAACGGGGTGGCGTATGACTACGCCGTGGCCGCGGTGGATACGTTCGGACGGGAAGGCGCGAAGGTGGAGGCGACCAACAAGGTCATCGGCAAACCCGGCGACATGAACGGCGACGGAGAGATCGATATTGCCGACGTCATCAAGTGCATTAATGTTATCAACGACCCCAACGCCAGCGCGGTGGACAAGGCGTTGGCGGACTACAACCGGGATAACAAAGCCGACGCAGCGGATGTGGAAGCGATGAAGAAGGCGATTCTTGGAAAATAAACCGCACGCAGAGACGCGGAGACGCAGAGAAGAAGTGTTCAGTAATCAGTAATCAGTATTCAGAAATCAGTTCTCTGCGGCTCCGCGTGAGGAATCTTTGGGAGGCTACAGTGGACGCGATGAAGAAATTCATCTTGGGGAGGCAGTAACCACGAATGGACACGAATGAACACGAAAACTGTAGGGGCGGACTCTGTCCTGCCCGTGTCACTCAGGGAAGGCGAGTGTAAATCATGATGAGCAGGGTTGCTTCCGTTATCCACGAGGCGACAAGCACAAGGATGGAGAGGAGGAACAGGCGACCGCTTTTCATCTGTCCACCATGACTAATGACCCCGGAGGGAGAGTCCGATAATGAGACCAGCGAGCGTGAGCCACGATGTGAGAACAAGACCGGCGACCCATTTGAGTCCGGAATCCAAGCGGGTTTCGAGTCCGCCCATCCGCGCCTCAATACCGCTGATGCGTTGGACAAGTTGCTCAACGACCCCGCGCAAATGCGCCATCTCGTGCCGTATATCGGAAATGTCTTGATCGGTTCTATAGGTTTGCAGGTCAACCGCCATAGTGGATGCAGTATACCAAACCACAGGAGAGAGTGCAACACTGCCAAAGGATGAAGGATGCTGAAACCTGACACCTGAAACCTGACACCCGAAACCCAAACACTCAACAGGAGGTTACAAATGAAAACGTTTCGCAGCATTCTGATCGGGCTAACAATCGCCTCGGTGGCGCGTGTGGGCGCGGAACCGATTGGCGACATCATCTCCTATCAGGGGAAGCTCACCAACGCCGACGGCACGCCGGTGGAGAACGGCAAGCACAGCGTGACATTCAAGATCTACGCCAATGGCTCCGACAGCGGTTACAGCCAGACGATGGATGTGAACACAATCGGCGGAGTGTTTTCGGCTTTTCTCAGCGTCGGAGCCCTGACCTTCGATCCGACCAAGATCTACGAGCTGGGGATTGCGACAGACGGCGGGAGTGAGACGAAGCACACGATCTCCAGCGTGCCCGTGGCGAGAGCCGTCGCCGCGAACGGAGTCAACACGAGCTCTATCCAGGACGGATCCGTTACACAGGCGAAGGCACCGTGGGCCCCCCAGATGTACGGTTTATAGGGACCAGCTTCCGGTCTAAAGATTGTTGTATGCGCATGGATGTTTACAGCAACGGGTGGAAATGTTTCTGAGACCTTCACGCCGGATATCAGTGGTGCAGGTCTTTCTGATCGTCCCCTTGCAGGCGCTTTGAACTTTAGCTGTTGTGACGTTTCGAAAACCCAGGCTCTGTACAATTGGGATGCGTCCACCTCAAAGAATGCTGCGGTTACTGTCACCAGATTGAACGGCGAAAAAATTTATGCTGGTGCACTATTCAGGGTAACCGGGATACTGATTGGAAAGTAAAGATGTACGTCGGTGAGAGGATCGGCAACAACCCACAGCTTTTGAAGAAAGGCAAAGGCGTTATCGAGGTGCTGGTGGTGCAGAAGTAATGGGTAATGGGGAAATGAGAGTGAGGGGGCGGATGGCAGATTGCTGATGGCAGGCTATTCAGGGATTGCGGAGCACTTCGTCGTGGCTCCCGATGGCGCGGAGGACGAGCACGCCCCGGTCGTAGTGAAAGGTAAAACGGTGATGGATGTCTACACGGCCTTCCAAGACCCCGCGTTGGCGTTGAACTCTCTTGGTGTGCAGAGAGGGATGGCGAGGGTTGTCGAGCAACACGTCGAGTTGGTCATAGAACTGTTCTCTGACCCGGGGCTCCAGGTCGCGAAGGTTCCGCTCGAACCTGGCCGTGGTGCGGTATCTCACGCGTTACCCTCGATCTTGCGGCGCAATTCGTCGACGGTGTCATATTCGTGGACGCGCCCGGCGGCAATGTCGGCGTCGGCGGCGCGTTCTTTCTCCTGCCACTCGGGGGTCCAGAAGTACGCCTGGTCGGGGTCAATCTTGTTGACAAGCGGTCCCAGCCTGAGGAAACGAATGAAGTCGCGCACCTTGCGGAGTTGCCCGGGGCGCAGACCTGCTAACTCCTGGGCGACAGATTCTCGGAGAGAGATAGAAGTTCCCGATTTTCGCGGGAGGGTTTGTGTGGGCATGGCAACATCCTTAGTTGTTTCAGTTGGCGTGAGTATAGCAGGGGGACCAGAAGAGCGCAAGCGGACCCGAGAAACCACGGATGGACACAGATAGTCGGGGTCGTAGAGCGGAGGCGGAGTCTACCCCGATGCCTCGGGGTCCCCGCCCGCGTTGCGTCGCCCACGGCCTATTGGAGAACGGTAGTCGGCAAGGACGGAGCACCCGCCCTACGCACAACACAGGAGGCAACAAATGAAAACGTTTCGCAGCATTTTGATTGGTCTGGTAATCGCCTCGGCGGCGCGGGTGGGCGTCGTACGCCCCGTATGGGCGGAACCGATTGGCGACATCATCTCGTATCAGGGCAAGCTCACCAATGCCGATGGCACGCCGGTGGCGAACGGGACGCAGAGCGTGACCTTCAATATCTACGAGAACGGCTCACCGGTCTTCACGCAGAACTCCTCCGTCGCGACGGTGGGCGGCGTGTTCTCCGCCTTCCTCGGCGTCGGCGCTCTCAACTTCGACCCCGTGAAGCAGTATGAGATGGGGGTGACCTTCGGAGGAACGGAGACGAAACACTCGATTGCCAGCGTGCCGGTGGCGCAAGTGGCGAAGTCTGTTACCGTCGACGCGATTGCTGGTTCGGAATGGAGGACTTACACGCCGATCTGGGCTATGACTGCGGGGAACCAACCGTCAATTGGTAACGGCGTTATCCGAGGTAGCTACCAGAAACTTGGCCGAGTGGTCTACTTTGAGATGCAGGTGGCGACAGGGAGTACAACGACATTTGGGTCCGGCGGAGGGGTATACGAGTTCACGCTACCGCTGCCAGCGGCACAGGACACAGTGAGCAAATTCACCGCATACCTTTTCGAGGCAGGCACCGCGCACTACCTCGCAATTGGCATACCTCAGGGGCAGGGCGGTCCCAGTTTCCGAGTCTACCAGAATGGGAACACGGGGGCTGGTATCTCTCCTACGGTGCCCTTTCTGTGGCGTTCAGGTTGCAGCCTTTCGGTTTCCGGCACCTATCAGGCCGCCGAGTGAGGTCTCGCGTTTCTCCACCTGCGACCATGACATGGATGCGACCTGGGGAGTCGAAGCTGCTGGGCGCGGCGCTGGGCAAGGTGCTGCAACCGCTCAGTTCAGGTAAAGGCGTGATCGAGGTGCTGGTGGGGCAGAAGTAATGGGTAGTTGGGTAATTGGGTAATGGGGTGGGTAGTAGATAGCAGTTGGCAGATGGCTGATGATGGATGGGGCGGAATCTGTCATGCCCACAGGTCATCTGCGGCGGTAGGTTTTCTCGCTCCGGCGGGCAACTTTGTCAATGACGACGCGACGGGATATGTCATGGACGGTGTAGATAACTCGATAGGAACCCACTCGGACACGATAGGTGTCGCCACCCAGTTTTCGGCAGCCGGGAGGTCGCGGGTTGGCGCCGAGGTCCTTAATGGCCGCCACGACCGCTTCAAAGTGCGTATCGGGCAAGACATTGAGTTGCTTCTCCACCCGCGAGCTGGCGTTGTCGACTCTATACGGATGCTGCACGTTGGCGCCGCTCCCGCAGGTAGTCTTCGAAGGGACGACCTTTGCCGCGTGCATACTCAGCCTCGGAGATACGCGCATCGCGGAGATCTTCGAGGTCTTCGAGCAATTCCTGTAGCGTCCGGACCTCTTCGGAGTCGTCGTCGCCGTTGTGCGAGTGGACGACTTTGCGCAACGCGCCGATTTGTTTGTTGGTAAGAGTCAGAGTCACGCTCATGTTGCATCACCGAAGGGAGGGTAACAGTGTCAAGTGTCAAGTGTCAAGCGGCGGATAACAGATAGCTGATGGCGAATAGCGGATGGAGTGAAACATCTGCCATCTCACATCCGAGTTCCCACATCGGGACGTCATCCCACATCCGAGATTGGGGGATGGAGGGGGTTACAGAACTTCGACGGCAGATTCGGTCATGAAGAGGATTTCCTGGTCCAGCCAGTCAGATGATTGCCAGAGGCGTTTGTGATGTTCGAGGAATTCGCGGGCAGAGTTGATATCGTCGGAGAAAACGCCGTAGATTTTCACGTCTTCGGTTTGGGTGAAGCCAAACCCGGTCCAGGAGCCTTGCATGGAGAAGAGTGGCTGCTCGAACCGAGTCAGCCCGCCAAACCGCTGGATCAAGGACTCTTGAATGGCCAGAAATTTCGCGGCTTCGATGGACGAGCCGTCGTTGTAGCGATAGGGAAGAAACACGTTGTACCACGCGCCGTGTTTCATCGGACAGGTTCTCCGTTATTGCGGTGGGACTTCCTCCGGGCATTCACCGGCGACATGAGCCAGGGGGGACGTGCGCTACGGGGGTCTTTGGGACGAATGCGTACCCCTCCGGTTTTCAGGGCCGCAAGGGTTTCGTCACTGACAACGTAGATGTGTCGGGGAAACATGGAGCACGTAGCCCCCGTGCTGGAGAGGATTTCCTCCGCTTTCAGGAGGTCCTTCACTGGAATTTGAATGGTTGGCATGGCTGGGCTCCTTTAAGGATCTGTCGGTGACGATTATAGGCGAGGGGTGTTTGAGGTGTCAACGGTGCGGGTTAATCGAGGTAATGGGGTCGTTACGTAATGAGGCAATTGGGTGACAGAGAGAAGCCCCGACATGGTCGGTGGCGCTTCGACTTCCTGTGCATCACTCACCGGTCACCAACCAACAACTGAGATGAAGCGATGAAACGAGAACGCAATAGTCTGTGGAAGGTAGCGGCGGCGATGCTGGTCGCTATGTGGACCGGGTGCGGCAGCACGTGGGCGCGAACACAGGTGTGCGGGACGGATATCGACAACTACTTGAGGGACAATGGCAACTACATGACCGGCACTGGCGCGGCGTATGTGAAGTGGGGGAAGTACTTCAATGTTGATCCCCGCCTAATGGTGGGAATCTCCAATGCCGAGAGCACTTTGGGGAAGACCCCATGCGGAACGAACGAAACCGGCACGTGGAACGCATGGGGATGGTTTGGCGGGATTGGGTACTGTTGGCCTTACTTCGCCCCCGGATGGGACAGTGACTGTAATCGAGCGGAATTTGCTGACGCGCCTGGCTACGTGGCGGGCAAGGGCATCGAGATGGCAACCGGCTGGGAGGATGGGATATTCTGGGTGACCCGCACAATCCGCAAGGAGTACCTGAATGCTGGATATGACACCGTAGCCAAGATCCGCCCCAGGTACTGTCAGAGCCGCTGTGAGAACTGGGAGAGCAATGTCAACGCTTCCCTCAGTGCATTGATCGGAGACCCGAACCAGCTCGACTTCCCGGGAGAAAGTTGCACCGGTGACACCTCCCCTCCCTCCGTCGTCTTCACCAGGGAAGACGGCAAGGGCGGATGGACGAATGACCGGAACAAGGTTGTGGTCGAGTGGCGGATTGAGGATTCCGGAGGGAGTGGGGTCAAGGGGTTCCACCAGCGCTGGGATGAAACGACCCCAACGGATGACAATGTGCTGCAATCTTCTACCGGTTCCCTCAGCCTCGGTCAGCATCCGACTCTCACCAACGGTTGGCACACCGCCCACGTCCGGGGAAGGGACAATGCCGGCAACACGAGTGACGACAGGACTTCCGGGCAATATGGTTTTGATGGCAGCCCACCGACGGTGACGATCACCTCGGGTCATGTCAACGGCGGGACCTACAACTCACCGGGCCCGGTAACCTGGAGCCTCGCCGACCCGCATTCAGGAGTGAAGGGCTTCGGTCAGGCATGGGACAGTGTTCCACCGTATCAGTTCAACACCGACACCGGGTGGCTGGACTTGCCGGAGGGTACGCATACACTTCACGTACACGCCTGGGACAATGCGGGCAATGACAAAGACTGGACTTGGACGTTCACCTACCAGCCTCAAGGCACCCTCTCCGTCACCACCATTAGCAACACGCAATGCGGGGTAAGCGGGCCGGTGTCTGTGGATGGGACCGCATGGGGCAATGCTCCGCAGTCGAAGAAGGTGAACACGGGCAGCCATACCGTCAGTTTCGGCGCGGTGTCGGGCTACAACACACCGGGGAACCAGACCGTGACTGTGAACAAGGACCAGACGACGAACGTGTCCGGCAAATACACCGACACCACCAATCCAATCATCAATGTCACCGCGCCGGCGGTGAATACGTGCCTGCCGCCTCTGCAGACGGTTTCATGGACTACGACCGATATTTGTACCGCCGGACTGACGGTGCAATATTCCTGGGATGGCGGGACTTTCCAGACCACAAGTCTGTCTGGCAGCCTCACCGTGCCGGATGGGACTCACACCCTCAAGCTGAAGGGCACGGATGCGGCGAGCAACATGGGTGATATCACGGTGGGGCCGTTCATCGTTGACACCACCCCTCCCGCCGCTCCCACCGCGCTCACCGTCACTCCCGAGCATTTCAAGGCGACGCTGGCATGGGCGGCGCCAGCCGCTGATGGCGGTTGTTCGGGTGTGGTGGGGTACAACGTGTACCGCAAGCGCAATGGCAGCGGCAGTAATGCGAAGGTGAACACCACGCTCGTGACGGGCGTGACGCACACAGACACCCTCGCCAATGGAGTGGCGTATGACTACGCCGTGGCCGCGGTGGATACGTTCGGACGGGAAGGCGCGAAGGTGGAGGCGACCAACAAAGTCGTCGGCAAACCGGGCGACATGAATGGGGATGGGGAGATTGATATTGCCGACGTCATCAAGTGCATCAATGTCATCAACGACCCCAACGCCAGCGCGGTGGACAAGGCGTTGGCGGATTACAATCGCGACAACAAAGCCGACGCGGCGGATGTGGAAGCGATGAAGAAATTCATATTGGGGAAATAGGAGCTCACGCGGAGTCGCGGAGCCGCGGAGAAGAAGTGTTCAGTGTTCAGTAATCAGTATTCAGTATTCAGAAGTCAGTTCTCCGCGGCTCCGCGACTCCGCGTGAGGAATTCTTAGGGAGGCTACAAATGAAAACGTTTCGCAGCATTTTGATTGGTCTGGTAATCGCCTCGGCGGTGCGTGTGGGTGCGGAGCCGATTGGGGACATCATCAGCTACCAGGGCAAGCTCACCAACGCCGACGGCGCGCCGGTGGCGAATGGGACGCAGAGCGTGACGTTCAAGATCTATGAGAACGGCACCCCGGTCTTTACGCAGACCTCCTCCGTGGCGACACTCGGCGGCGTCTTCTCCGCCTTCCTCGGCGTCGGTGCCCTCAACCTCGATCCGGCAAAGCAGTATGAGATGGGCGTGACCTACGCGGGGAAGGAGACGAAGCACCAGATTGCCAGTGTGCCGATGGCGAAATCCGTCGCCGCGAACGGAGTCAGCACGAGCTCGATCCAGGACGGAGCGGTGACCCAGGACAAGGCGCCCTTTGCATTGGCCGGGAGAGACCCCCGGAGTTTCATTCAGTCGGGGGTTTGGATAGGGGACACAGACGCCACAGGCGCTTGCGTCATCCCTTATCCCAAGCCCTTCAATGGCATTTCTTTCGCTATCGCAATGAATGGTCATTACGACGCTACTGGATCTGTCGTCATCAACGGAAACGGTCTCGGTTTTTATGACGGGCTCCACCTAAAGACCAACCGGCCGAACCTTCATCTACAGATATGGCGGATGGCGATTGGGTGGAAACAGGTGGAAGATGCTGGGCGCGGTGCTTGGCAAGGCGCTGCAACCGCTGAACTCGGGTACAGGCGTAATCGAGGTGCTGGTGGGGCAGAAATAACTGGGTAATGAATGAGGGTAATTGGGTAATGTCGGAGCGAAGCGGAGATCCCGACGAGACGTCGGGAGGGTAATGGGGTGCGTGGCGGATGGGATTTGACATCCCACACCAAACATCCGAGTTCCCACATCCGAGATTGGGGGAGGGTGTCAGGGGATGGGGAAGGTTCGTTCCTCCGTCTCGCCTGTGGCGCGGCGGATGCGACAACGACCGAATTCAACAATGGTGGTGGCGTGACGCAGGTTCTGAATAGGTATGGAGCGCAGGAAAGACAGGATGAGCGAGATGATGGCATCCCGCTTCAGGTTTTGCACCTTGAGAACAATGATGCCGGGGTTGCTGCCCGGCGGATAGGCCAGGATGTCGGCAAAGTCGAAGTCGCGAGTGACAATCATTGCTTGCAGCTCTCTCGCGGTGGTTGCGATGTCTTCATCGGGAATGCCAGGCGCCGCTTCTTCTCTGATGTCGTGGACGGTGTGTCCCGCTGTTCGTAAGGCGTCTGCGGCAGCGACGGGGATATTGGCGTCAAGCAAGAGGATGGAAGATGGGTCGCTGTCAGTGTCCATTCCCGCCAATCCTCTCCGTCAATGCTGCTGCGAAGCGGAGGGCAGCATCAACGTCGGCAACGGTGACGGGCGGATAGTCCGCCGCTATCTCGGCGGGTGTATGCCCTGCGGCCAAAGCGTCCAGAATGACATAAACCAACACCCTGGTGCCGCGGATACATGGCTTGCCGTGGCATACCTCGGGATCGATGGTGATACGGTCATCATCGAGGATGCGCACGGCTGGATAAACGGTGATTGGTTTTGTGAGAGTTGCCATCGGTTCTCGCCTCAGTTCCACTATCGATGTCAATGATACCACGTAGAAGATATGGCGTTCAACAACTAACCACGGGAATTATGAGTGCGTGAATGCGGGAGTGAGTCAAATGGAGGTAGTAAGATGAGACGATACTCTGTTCTGTTGAGCCTGACGGTTCTGGCGGTCACAGCTCTTACAGGGCGTGCCAACGCCGAGATGCCTGCCGGCGCGGCGACGGCGGGTGGCGTGGTGGCGCTGCCGGGCGGTGGCGCGGGTGGTTTCGCGGGTGCATTGGGCCAGTTGGCAATTGGGCACTCGGACGATGGCACAATCTGGAGCGGGTTGATTACGCCGGATGGACTGCCCGCCTCGTATCAGTCTGAGATATCCATCCCCTCAGACCTGACGGCCACTCCGGGGGCCACGGTGTCGATCCCCATCTATCTCAAGGGACAGTCCCCCTTTGCCGGCGCGCAGGCGTTCATCGGATTCCAGTCGAGTGTGCTGTCGTTTGTGAGCATCGCCAAAGGATCGCTCATCGCCTCCGATGCGGACTGGATTGTGGAAGCGAACGTGGTCAATGGGAATCAGTTGCGGCTGATTGCGTATCCGGGGATGACATCGAAGACCGTATCACCCGATCCCACCAAGCCCCTGGCCGTGGTGCAGATGCAGGTGAGCGCGTCCGCCACTCCCGGCAGCACGATGGATCTCACCTTTGCGCGGATCACCAAAGCGGTTGCCCGGAATGGCGATACGCTGCCACTGCGATGGTTGAATGGTAAGGTGAAGATTGGCACGCCTCGCCCCGACCTGCTGATCAAGAAGGACTCCGAGGCAGACACTGCCTTTGCGATCAACGATGTGTACCAGACGAGTCCTTCCGGAGACCAGATTGAGACTCAGACCACCGATGCGAACAAGGCCGCAGCTTTCCATGTGAAGGTGCAGAACGATGGCGACGCGGCGCAAACGTATTTCCTGAAAGCCACGGAGAGCGATGGGGCGGGTTGGACCATCACGTACAAACTCCTGCCTTCGCAGGAAGACATCACCGACAAGATGCGAGCCGGGTACACGACCCCGACGATCAATATCGGGGAGAGCGTGGTGATCGTTGTCCAGATGACACCCGCCACTACCGTCGCAGGGGGAAACAGCAAGAGCGTGACCATCGCTGCGGTTGGGAATGCCGCAGACACGCAGGTCAAAGACGCGGTGATGGCGACGGCAACGGTTGGTGTCTATTCCATCTCCGGTATCGTCACCCTCAACGACACCACCGATGCTTCCGGTGTGAAGGTGGAAGCAGGCGGCAAGTCGGTGACGACACTCGCGGACGGGAAGTATACGATTGGAGGTCTCGTCTCCGGCACGTACCCGGTGAAGGCCAGCAAGGCGGAATACACCTTCACCGACCAGAACGTGACGCTCGGCCCGGATAAGACCGAAGTTAACTTCACAGGAACGCGGAAGACCTACTCCATCTCCGGCACGGTGACTCTCAACGACACCGCCGATGCTTCCGGCGTGAAGGTGGAAGCAGGGGGCAAGTCGGCCACAACGCTTGCGGACGGGAAGTACACGATCACCGGTCTGATTCCCGGCACGTACACGGTGAAGGCGACCAAGGCGGAATACACGTTTGCCCCTGCGACGATGAACGTAACGGTGGGACCCGTAGGTCAGACAGGCGCCAATTTCACAGGCACCCGCAATACCTACTCCATCTCCGGCGCGGTGACTCTTAACGACACCGCCGACGCTTCCGGCGTGAAGGTTGAAGCGGGTGGCAAGTCCGTCACCACCATTGCGGACGGGAAATACACGATCGGTGGTCTCGTCTCCGGCACGTACCAGGTGAAGGCCAGCAAGGCAGAATACACGTTCACCGACCAGAACGTGACCCTCGAACCGGACATTACCGGAGTCAACTTCGCGGGAATGCGGGTTACTCCCGACCTCCTTATCAAGAAGACTGCGGAGACGGACACGGCGTATCAGATCAACAACGTCTATCAGACTTCGCCTTCGGGAGATCAGACCGAGAAAGACGAAGCCCCACCCAAGGCGAGCGCGTCTTTCTCGGTCAAGGTGGAAAACGATGCGACGGTCGCACGCGCGTTCGTTCTAAAGACGGAAGCGTCATCCGAGGCGGGATGGACCGTTGTCTACAAGAGCGGCACGACGGACATAATGACCCAGATGGTGAGCGCGTCGGGCTACACGACCGGCAGCCTCGCCCCGGGAGGCAGCCAGGTTGTGACCGTGGATATGACACCGGATTCGAGCGTGATCGGAAGTACCTCCAAGAGCGTCACCATCAAGGCGTTCCTCGACAGCTCGGACACAAGGGTGCGTGACGCGGTGATGATGACAACCACGGCAAAGGTGGTGGCTCAGCCCGACGCTCTCATCAAGGAATCCGGGGCGCCGGATGCGGAGTATCAGATTAACGATACCTACCAGCCTACACCCACAGGCGGGCAGATTCTGCAGCGGAAGGTACAGCGGAACAAGACGGTGGCTTTCAGCGTGAAGGTCGAAAACGACGGGAACACCGATCGTGGTTTTGTCCTGAAGTTGCAGGTGACAACCGAAACCGGCTGGACCGTAGTGTACAAGTCTGGAACTACGGACGTTACTTCCTCAATCACGCAGTCAGGCGGTTATCCGACGAAGACGTTGTCTCCCAGGGAGGCGGAGACTATCACTGTGGAGATGACTCCCAGTGCGCGGCTCAGTAACGGCAGCACGAAGAGCGTGACCGTGAACGCCTTTCTGGATAGCTCGGACAGCGCCGTCCGCGATTCAGTGAAAGCGATCGGGGAGGTTACCGGAGCATCCCCTCCGACAATCGCGAGCATTACACCGAATGAAGGTGCAAACAACCAGGCGGTGGATATCACAAACCTGTCGGGAGGCGGATTCCAGCCCGGCGCGGCGGTGAAGCTGAAGAAGGAGGGACAGAGCGATATCAACGCCACCGAGGTGAAGGTGATCTTGTCGACGAAGATTACGTGCAAGTTCGACCTCCAGGGAAAGGCAACGGGATTGTGGAACGTGGCAGTGGTTAATCCTGATGAGCAGGACGGGTATCTGCTCAATGGATTCACCGTGAACCCCCCGCCGCCGCCGACCGTGCAGTTCACCCTTGCCAGCCAGAGCAGCCCGGTGGAAAGCGGGGACCTGACCATCACGGCGCAGTTGTCCGCGGTTTCCGCACAAAACGTGACGGTTCCATACTCGATCAGTGGCACAGCGACGGAGAACGTTGACTACACCATCACGGCAAGTCCGATCACGATTCCCGCGGGTAGGACGACGGGGACAATCACGATCACGATCAAGGAAGACACGGTGGATGAGACAGACGAGACCGTCATCGTCACCATGGGAGACCCGACGAACGCGACCAAGGGCGCAACCACCGTGCATACTGCAACGATCGCAGATGACGATGGCTCACCATCGCCGACTCACGACGTCGCCCTTACCGCCTTCTCCGCGTCACCCACCACGGTGAGCCGCGGGCAGAGGGTGACCTTCTCCTACACGGTGAAGAACAATGAAACCGTGACGGAGACGAACCTGACCTTCCGACTGACGTACAACGGTCAACCCGTCGGTCAGCCGAAGCCCATTGCATCGCTGGGGACTGGGCAGCAGACCTCGGGAACGATCAGAATCAAGGTCCCGCGACGGCAGAAGACAGGTGACTACCTCATCACCGGCGCCGTTTCCACCGTCCCTGGTGAAACCAACACCGCGAATAATAGCCAGACGGTGAAGGTAACAGTGAAGTGACAGCCTGCCCCGACGCATCGGGGAGTGGCAAGTGACAGATGGCGGTTAGCAGGTGGCGGAGAGGTTCCCTCTGTCGATCAGAGGCGATCCATAGGTCATATCGTCTTCCCGCCCAACCCAACCCGGCGAGACTCCTGAGGAGTGGCGCACAACGGCACCCCGCAGGCGAGTGTCACCCTTCGCGTTCCAGAAGACTACCAAGCGCACCATTGACCCCGTCTCAATTCCCCGCTACAATTCGCTCATTCTCGGTTGTGAGGAGTGAACCGTGCCGCTGGAGTCTGTCCAGTCTTTGATGCAGAGAGCGCGAAGTGGCGGCTATGCTGTCGGGTACTTCGAGAGCTGGAATCTTGAATCGCTCCAAGGTGTGCTGGACGCAGCGGAGGAGACGCGGTCGCCCGTCTTCATCGGCTTCAATGGCGATTTCCTCAGTGGTCCGGACAGGCTCTGTCGTGAGCGTCTCGAGCTCTACGCGGCTGCGGGAGTTGCCGCGGCTGTATCCGCGTCGGTGCCGTGCGGGTTGGTGTTCAACGAGTGTGCCCGCGACGATTGGGTAGAGGCTGCCATCGGTCTCGGCTTCAATCTGGTGGTTCCCTCCGACCCATCCGCTTCTCTCGATGATTGCGTGCGGCGAGTGCGAACGCTGACAGAAGTCGCTCACGCGCGCGGTGTTAGCGTCGAAGCAGAAGTGGGTGAATTGCCCTGCGGCGTGGCCTGCGGCGGGGCGGGCGGTTCGCTCACCGATCCCGATCAGGCCGCGGCCTTCGTCGCCGCAACCGGAGTGGACTTGCTCGCGGTGAGCGCGGGAAACGTTCACATCCAGGTTCAGGGGGAACAGCCACTCGACCTCGATCACCTTGCGGCGATTCGGGAGAGGGTCTCCGTTCCGTTCACTTTGCACGGCGGTACGGGCATTGCGGCAGACTCGTTGCGGGAGTCCCTTGCGCTGGGCGTGGCGAAGGTGAACTATGGCACGTATCTGAAGCAGCGTTACCTGCGAGCAGTTCGCGAGGCTGTGTCTTCTGACGAGATCAATCCGCACGCCCTCCTCGGGATGGGGGGAGCGGCAGACGTGATGGTGGCGGTACGTCTCGCCGTGCGGGACGCCGTGTTGGAGCGGATCGGGACGCTGGGGTGTTGCGGGAAAGCGGGACACCCGGTTCCGGAGTAGGATAAAGCTCCAGCTTTGTCGTGTCGTTGGATCACAGAGCTGGAACTCTATCCCACCGAAGATTTGCGATTTGAGATGTCGGGTTCGCCGCCGCGGAGGTTAGTCGTATTGGAATTGCAGATGAAAATGCCGGACCTCGCTACCAATGAGGGTGAGGAGATCCTCATCACTCAGTGGATGGTGGAGGTTGGGCAACCGGTGGAAAGGGGACAGGTTCTGCTGGAAGTCGAAACCGACAAAGCCGTGATGGAAGTGGAGTGCATTGCGGACGGCACGCTGAAGTCCATACACGTTGAGTCAGGAGAGAGTGTCCCCGTGGGACACGTCATCGCAACGATCGAGGTGAGTTGATTTGGCGGAGTGTGATCGTGAGTTCAGGTTAAGTCTCTACAAGCGGATGATGCTGATTCTCGAATTCGAGGAAACGGTGAAATTCCTGTTTCTCGAAGGCACGATGCCAGGCACCATTCACCAGTCCCAGGGGCAGGAAGCTACCGCTGTGGGAGTGTGCGCGGCTCTGCAGCCGGATGACTGGATCACATCGACCTTTCGGGGCCACGGACACGCTCTGGCGAAAGGACTGACACCGCGGGAACTGCTGGACGAACTTTTTGGGGCGCAAACGGGATGCTGCAAAGGCAAGGGCGGATCCATGCACGTTGGCAACATGAGCAAAGGGATGGTGCCGGGGATTGCCATCGTCGGCGGTGGAATCCCGCTGGCGGCCGGGATGGCGCTGGCCTTCCAGAGACAGAAGACGCCGCAAGTGGTCGCCTGCTTTTTCGGCGATGGTGCGGTGGCAGAGGGAGCGTTCCACGAAGGCCTCAACATGGCGGCTATCTGGAACCTGCCGGTGATCTTTGTCTGCGAGAACAACCTCTATGGCGCTTCGACACGTGTGGACCTCGTGATGAGGAATACGAAAATCTCCGACCGCGCCGCGTCCTATGGTTTCCGCGGAGAAACGGTCGACGGCAACGACGTGTTGGCAGTTCACGAAGCGGCGCGCCGCGCGGTCGAGGAATGCCGCTCAGGCAACGGTCCGGTGCTGTTGGAGTTGTTGACCTATCGCCGCACGGGACACTCGCGCCGCGATCCATGCCATTACCAGCCGAAATCAGAACGGGAAGAATGGTTCGCCCGCGACCCGATCCAGCGACTCGCCGATACATTGGAGTTGGACGACGCGACGCGCAAGGAGATTCGACAGCAGTGCCAGCAGACAATCAACGAAGCGGTTGAGCAGGCGAAGCACGCGCCGCAACCGACCGCAGCAGATGTTTCTACTGATGTGTTTGCGGCCTGTAGTGAGGACTTCAGTCCGTCCATAGCAACCAATGTCGCTACCACAAGCGTGAAGCGGATGGGGATTGCCGAGGCCTTACGCGAGGCACTCGCCGAGGAAATAGAGCGCGATGAGCGCGTCTTTCTAATTGGCGAAGATATCGGGATTCCGGGAGGCTGGGGTGGCGCGTTCACCGTGACACTGGGTCTGGAGAAGAAGTTCCCCGATCGCCTTATCAACACCCCGATCGCGGAGCTGGGTTTTGCTGGCATCGCTATCGGCGCGGCGCTGATGGGGCTGCGTCCCATTGCGGATGTGCAGTACGGGGATTTCCTGTACCTCGCCAGCGACCAGATCATCAACAACGCCGCCAAAATGTGCTACATGTCTGGCGGCAAGGCGACGGTGCCGCTGGTCATGCGTGCGCCGGTGGGAGCGACCGGTCGCGGCGCGCAGCACGCCCAGAGTATGGAGCGCTTTTTCGCCGGTGTGCCTGGTCTGAAAGTCGTCGCCCCTTCGAACTCCTATGACGCGAAGGGTCTTCTGCGGGCGGCCGTGCGGGATAGCAACCCGGTGATGATCTTTGAGCACAAGCTGCTGTACGGATCGAAGGGCGCCCGCGCCGAATCGGGCGCGGTGGACGCTACCAGCGAAGTCCCTGAAGGAGACTACATCGTGCCACTCGACAAGGCCGCCGTTCGACGTGAGGGTGAGCACGTGACGATCCTCGGATGGCTCTTGATGCTGCACTTCGCGCTGCAGGCCGCCGAGACGCTGGCTGCCGAAGGCATTGATGCAGAGGTGATCGACGTCCGAAGCCTGTCGCCCATCGACTACGAGACGATTGGCGCATCGGTGGAGAAAACGGGGCGCGTGGTGATCGTGGAGGAAGGGCCAAAGACCGGCGGTGTGGGTGCGGAGATCGCCGCGGGACTTGCCGAGCGGTTCCCCGGCGTCAAGATTGCTCGCGTCGCATCGCCGGATGTTCCGGTTCCGTTCACGCCGGTGCTGGAAAATGCTTACCGGCCCGATCCCGACCGCATCGCCGCGGCGACGCGCGACATCATTGGCAAGGGTTGAGCCATACAGCACGACAGGAGTGAATCATCGGACAAATTGGACACATCTGACAGATCGAGGAGGATGCAATGAAAAGAAGTGAAATCAATGCCCTGATTGAGGACGCGAAGGAGCTGCTCCACAAACACTACATGAAGCTGCCCCCGTTTGCCTACTGGAGTCCGGAGGACTGGAAACAGAAAGGCAGCGAGTGCGATGAAATCCGCGAATGCGGTCTGGGATGGGACATCACCGATTTTGGCGCCGGCGACTTTGATCGAACGGGACTGGTGGTGTTCACGGTGCGGAACGGGCATCGCACTCTCGAACCATATACTGACAAGACGTACTGTGAGAAGATCCTCATCGTCCGGAAAGACCAGCACACTCCCATGCACTATCACGTCTTCAAGCAGGAGGACATCATCTGCCGGTGCGGCGGAAACCTGGTGTGTGAGGTATACAACCGGACCCCCGACGACCAACTTGCAGGCACTGAGGTGGAGGTTTCCCTTGATGGCGTGCGCCATCGCGTCCCCGCGGGGACCCAGCTGGTGCTGACGCCGGGCGAGTCGATCACGCTCACCCCTTACCTGTGGCACGAGTTCTGGGCCGAGAAGGGAACCGGCACATCGATCGTGGGCGAGGTCTCGAAGGTCAACGACGACGCCACGGACAACGTCTTTCTCAAGGCACTCGGACGATTTCCGGACATCGAGGAAGACGCGCCGCCGATGCACTTGCTGTGCACGGAATACGAGGCTCCCGGTGCGTAGGCGTTATCGCCTCGGCCCAGGCAGCATGTGCGAGAGCCGTCTCGACAACTGAAGAGTGCTTTCTGCTCTGTGCTATAATCGGCTCAACACAAAGGGAGGTGGACAGGATGGGCATGTTCAAGGTTGACGTTACCCTGACGAATCCTAATGACAGGAGCCGCGCGTTCAGCGAAAAGTTCTGGGTGGACACGGGAGCCCTTTATTCCTTCGTGCCCGAGGACAGGCTGGAGAGCATCGGGATTGAGCCTTTGCGGCCGCGTGAACTCATCCTTGCGGACGGCCGTCGTGAACGACGATTGCTGGGAGAAGCCCTCTTCGAAGTGGTAGGCCAGGAAGAGCAACTGACATGCCAGGTCATCTTCGCCCCGAAGGATTCGCTCTTCCTGTTGGGGGCCACTGCTCTCGAGGCCTTTGGTCTGGACGTGGATCCCACCACAAAGTCCCTCAAGCCAATGCTCGCAGTGATCGGCGGCTTCCTCGCCTCCGCAGCCTGATTGGTGAATAACCGGCAACCCAACGAATGTCTGTGTATCAACGCATCCTGCCGGTCAGGAAATGCGCTTGAGCAGTTCAGGGGGAATGAGAGCTAATGAAACCCGGAACCCACATCTTTGCCCAACTCTCATTGCTGGCGTGGGTCGCCAGTTCCGCCTTTGGCCAAGTCATCGTCGGCAAAATCGAGCGACAGGAATCCAAACCGGATGCGCAGCAGGTCCGGTTTGTCGGCGAGAACGTCGAGCTGTCCAATGGACGGTACAGCAACACGATCTGGTCGAACTATGCGCTGGATGCCCAGGGCAGATATCGCAGACCGGATCCTCAATCATCGGGAATGGGTCTCGGAATCGGTCCCAGTTCCGCCGGGTTTTACCGAAAGGGAGGTGGATTTCTAACTGTTCTGGTGAACGGTCGTCCGTTCCTGCCGGACACCCAAGCCGCCATCGAAACCTTCACCAGCGGCAACCGAGGAGGCGTCGTGCTGACCTGGAAGAATGCGGAAGGCATGCGGTTGATTGCCACCTTCGTTCTGCAGGAGAGTGTGGATGCCCTCTTGGTGCAGTTTGAAGTCCAGGGCAATCCGACACCTGTTGAGGTCGTGCAGTTCAACTTCAACACTTACCCCTACTACTTCCCCCAGAAGGATCAGCCGAGTCGGCGGATGCTGACGACCTCGGAGCGGACGGTCGAGGGACCCAATACAACCGACGGGGCTGCTGTCAATGTGAGTCTGCGGTTGCCCCAGGAGCAGTGGCTCTGCCTCTGGGACGCGCATCTGCAAATGGGTGGCCCCATCGCGCTGGCGTTTCCCGGTGAACAGGTGGAGGAGGCAGCGGTCGAACTTAGCGGCTACTCCGTACCCGTTCGCATCAAACTACCCAAGGGGAAGACGGCTTTGCGCGCGGTGATGTGGGAGCCGCAGGCGATGGAACCCAAAGGAGGTCTTGCGCTGTGGAAGGCCCTCGCACCGGAGGCTGTGCGTGCGTTGTCGGGCGAGGACTTCCAACCCGTGCATCGGGTGGCGATCGCGCAAGGCGCAACGATTCGCCTGGAGCAGTCAGGCGCGACCTATGGCATTGATGATATCGTGCTCGAAAACGGGTTGCTGAAGGCCCGCGTAAGCCCGGCGAACGGAGCTCGTGTGAAGGAGCTTGTGCTCAAGTCGGCTGGCGTCAACCTCGCGTGTTACTCCGACAAGGTGGGCGGCCTGTTTGCGGACATGTCCCCCGCCAAAGATTTTACCGCCGCCATGCTGACGTCCGCTTACGAGTACGAGATTCTTCAGCGCGGCCCGGAGCAGGTGTCGGTGAAGACGTAGTGGACCGGGAAGTCGGGCCCGCTGCGCGGACTTCGATTCGCGAAAGAGTACATCCTCGAATCCGGTTCGGCAAGTCTCAAGGCTCGACAGACGATCTCCAATGTGGGTTTGGCGCGCGCTTCGGTTGGCTTGCGGCAGCAGCACGTGGTCAGCTTTGACGGGGCCTTTGATCCGGCCGTTCACCTTCCACTCGCACCCGGTCCAGCAGGTGTGATCGTGCGGGACAACATGAAATTCTACCGCGACTTCGTGGACGGCTGGATGGCGGTCGTGGATGCCAAGAAGGGGAACGGTCTGGTCACGGAACTGAACTATGACCAGTTGGACCAGGAACTCTTCTGGCTGCAGCCGGAGTCGCACAACACGACAGTTGAATGGTTGTATACCCCGGTCACGTTGAACCCCTCGGAGCGATGGGAGACAGAAACCCGCGCGGCTGTCTTCACCGGACTCAATCGTGTTTCCTTCGCTCGACCCGAGCTGGTCGGGAATCTCACACACGAAGGAGACGCGCTTCAGCTCTCCGTGTTCGGTCTCGAAAGCGGGGAGTGGCGAGTCGCGGGCGCGGCGCAGCCGGGGGACAGGAAGTTGGAGGATAGAACCCTCTCTGTTGCCGCAGGGAAGATCAGCAGTCTGAACTGGCCAATTGGAGAGTCGCGAGTCAAGTGGGCGAATCTGACGCTGCAACGAGCGGCAGCCAAATACGAGATTCCTATCCGACTTGTGCCAGTCTCCGAAGCAGCCGATTTCAGGATCGCCGCGGCGAAGAAGAATCCCCCACCCCTCGTAAAAGGTCCGTTGCCGGAGAAGATCGCCATCCGCGCGGATGAACAGAAGAAGGGATCGAGAATCCGCGTCCTTTCCGTCGCGGCGTCAGGGGAGGCCACCGACCTCACCTATCGCGCGCTGCGCGGGCGCGACCGCGTTCGCCATTTCCTGTCCGACAGGTCGGAGTTTGAGGTGGACTGCGCCCAGGACGCGACGCTTCTTTCCTTTCTGCCCAGGCTTTACTCCTACCATGTGCTGGTCATCGACGGTGCGCCGGGCAACCTGTTAGAGCCATACATTGCAGACCTGCAGAAGTGGGTGGAAAGCGGAAGAGGTCTTGTCCTGTTGGGCGGGCCGCTGAGTTTCGGGGGCAGCGATCCTCAACTGCCCAACTGGAAATCCCTCGCTCCGCTCCTGCCTGTCTCGATCCTTCAGTCCCCGGACTACGTCGTACAGAAGCCAGTTCTCGAAGGCGAGCGAAGAAAGTATCGCGAGTCGGGCGGGGAGAGAGAATACGTGATAGTGACCCACCCCGACGGCAAGGAGCCGTTTGCTGTGCCCGCTGAGGAGGCACCCGCCTTCCCGACCCATGGGTGGTTGGCACAGGGGCGGAGGATACAGACCGTACTTCCCGAACATCCCGTCGCGAAGGACATCGACCTGGCTTCCCTGGCACCTCGGTATCACCGTGTGGCGGTGCTTCCCGGCAGTGAAGTCATTGCTGAAATGACCGCAAGCTCCGCGTCTGCTGCGACCCGAGAGCCGATTCTCGTCACAAGGAAGCTTGGCAGCGGCCGTGTCGTGGTCTTCCTGGCAGGCGACCTGTGCAGGCTGCACGCGTGGCCGCAGACACCGGAGCTTGTGGCTCGAATGGTCACGTGGGCATCCGGACGTGCAGTGGTCTCCCGAATGCCTCCTGCACTCGTTCCGGACCCGGTTGGCATCCGACTCAACTTCCATCGCAAACGCGCCTGGCTTCGGGGGGAGAAAGCGCCCTTCACCGTGGAACGATTGACCGACCAGCGCGAGGCTCTCCAGGTAACCGTCCGTCTCATCGATGAATATGGGCAGCAGGTCGCGCAGCAGCAACTCGCCCTTGCCGCCGACAAACCGTCTTGCGACGGCGTCCTCGACCTGGCCGACCTGGCCTTCGGGGCTTACCGTGTCGAAGCGGAGGTTGCCGGCGGCTTTCGGAGCGTGGACCGAATTGCGGTCGTGCCGCCGGTGAGTGCGGACTTCCCTGTGCTTTACTATGGCTGCGGCATGAGCAAGTACCAGGGAACCACACTTGAAAGTCTTGCGAAGGCGGACCTGCTCGCCGAACAGACGAACGTCCTCTTCACCGGTCGTCTGAGTCCGCCGACCACCGACGTTCGCGAGTTGCTCGATCACTGCGCCGAGAAAGGGATGGGAGTGCTGTTCTGGGATCGGCAGATTACGTCCATGGGTCCGCCGGACTGGAGGGCAAACGTTCAGCGTCACCCCGACAAGATCAGCGCCGCCGTGCAGCAGGTTGTCGAGATCATGAAGGACTACGACCGCCATCCGGCTGCTTTTGGTATCTTTCTGGCTGATGAAGGGTCCAGCTTCAGCTACACCGATTACGACAGGAAAATCTTCCGAGAGAAGTACGGCATGGAGATGCCCGTCCCTCCGGCAACGGAACAGGAGCGGGCGCGGTCTCCCGTACTGAATCCGCCGAAGCCAACCGGCGAGGAAGAATTCAGGCTGCGGCTCAATTTGGCAGACTACCAATCCGAGAGTCTCGACCTCCTCTTCTCTGCGGCGGCGAAAGAACTGAGGCAGCGTTTCCCCAAACTGGTCGTTACTTCGTTGTTCACCATCTCAAGTCCGGGACAGTACGGTGTCTTCATGGACCGGGTATTTCGTCCCCTCGACAACCTGCTCGTCGATATCTACCCCGCGAGCGTCCACGGTGTCGCGCAATGCCAGGCGATGTATGCCATGCTCCGGTCAGCGGCGGCCCGCGCCAAGAAGCCCTGGTGGCTGGTCGCGGCAAGTTGGCGCAACAACCCCGCCGGAGCAAGGATGCAATACTGGATGGCGTTGGGGTCTGCAATGCGTGGCCTGGGTTGGTACTCCACGGTGGACTCTCTGCAAAGCGACGTGTGGGAGGCGTTGATTCCCTACAACCAGAAGCTGCTTGAATATGGTCCGCTGCTCGCGCGGTGGGAGAAGCCGGCCAGTAAGATCGCCGTGCTGTATGCCGATGCGGAAGTCGCCCGCACGGATTACTCCGACCACCACCGAGGTTTGTATCAGGTCTTCTCTGAACTCTACGCCCACGACCTGTATGCTGACACCGTGACCGAGGCTCAGCTTCGCGACGGTTCGGTCAACGAGTATGAGACGCTCGTCCTTCCCCGCAACCTGCAGCTTGAGCGAGATGTGGTGGAGAAGATTACCGACTTCGCCCGCCGCAAACCGGTCTACCTGGGACCGGAAACGCTGGTCGCCATCCCGGGCGCAAAGCCCTTCGACGCGGCCGAGATCCGCAAACGTATCCGGCCGGACTTCACCAGCCCCGATGCCAACGTGTACGTAGAACCGCTGATCTCCGGCGACCTGCATTACGCCATCGCCTACAACCGCAACCCCGTCCCCATTGAGGAGACCATCACCGCGAGGGATTTCGTCCCGGTGGCAGTCTACGACCTGTGGACGGGCGAACGGTTCCCGGTGAAAGGTTGCAGTGCCACGGTTAAGCTCGCTCCCTACGAAGGCCGCATGCTGGCATGGCTGCCGTTTGATCCGGCGAAGCTTGTCGTGGAAGTGAAGGGGAAGCCATCGCCGGGAAACGCAGTGACCGTCGCTGTAAGTCAGTCGGCGCAAGGCAACAGGCGCGGCTTATTGCCGCTCAGCGTTGACGTGTTCGCACCTGACGGATCGCGAGTCGCTGGTTATTCCTTCAAGGCTGTCATGGTTGACGGTCGGCTGTCCTTCCCCATTCAGTTCGTGAAGAACGATCCGGCTGGCAAGTGGCGCATCGTGGTCACCGACCTTGTGACGCGAAGGACGGTTGAGGCTTTGGTGCCCCGTTGAGATTCATCCTGGCGCGATTCCATATCTGCTTGGACATGCGTGCGGGTGGCGACATGGTAGCTTATCGGGCATACCGTGTGGTACTATTGGCCACGGGAATTTCGGAAGCAGAGCAATGTTGGGCGCCGCACCTGCTGAAGGGAGAAAGCAACCGTGCCGTATCGCACATCACCAATACACGTTCCAGAGCGGGAGTCGGGCAGCGCCTCTGACAGGGGAGTCGCACCAATTGATGCGACGCGCCTCAGCCGGCTTGACTTTGCCCACTTTGGTCTCTTCTGGGACCGGCCGGGCATGAACAACGATCGTTTCCTGGCTATCCTTTCCGATCCATCGAACCCCGAGCACCGTTGGGCGTGGGTGAGAACGCTTGAGCGGATCCCCTCATCCGTGTTGACACGGAACGTAACGCTTTCGGAATTGCAACGCATTATCAGGCTTGTGCGGCTTCGCCCGCCTCTGCAAGGAGCATGGGAAAGTGCCATCGACTATTGGTCCCAGGAAACACGGCGTCGTCCCGAGTAGTGTGATCGCCTCCATCGATCGTTTCTTCGCCCTGCGCGATTGGGCGGGACTTTGGCTGACGGGTGGTACCTGCCTGGCCGAATTCTATTTCGGGCATCGCGTCTCACTGGATATTGACCTGTTCACGGCGGACGAGGAATTGCTCCAAGCCGCCAGATTCTCCTTGCAGCAGCCACGGGTCTTTGGGGAACTTGGGGAGGTCGAGACAATGCGCGTGACCCCTTTCTTCTGCCAGTTCCTCCTTCGGTCGCCCGCAGGCGATACGGTGAAGATTGATCTCTCCAGAGACCTCCCGATTAAGATTTCAAACAAAGCACGATGTGGACAGATCTGGCTCGATTCGCTCCCGGATCTCGCCTCAAACAAAATGGGTTGTCTCGTCCACCGGGAAGAGGTCAAGGACTACGTGGACCTTTATTACCTGTTGCCGCATCTCGGGTTGGACGCCGAAGCCGCCATTCGACTGGGGCTGGAAAAGGAAGCAGGACTCGACCCATTGATCGTTGCCGCGCAACTGCAGTTTATTCAGGGCCATCCGAGACCTGACTTCCTCATCGCCGACATCGCGTGGGACGACGTCCAAGAGTACTTTCGCAGATTCCGTGAGGAAGTATTGCGGATCATGCAACCGCCTGAGAAACTATGAAGAGGACTGGCGTCGCATTGCCATTTAGCTCCACATCCCAGATTCTCTGAAGAATTGGAGACAAGACATGCCAATGAAGACCAACCTTTTCCAGTTCCGTTTGCAATCCAGTTTCGTCTGGTGTATCGCCGTCACGGCTCTTGCGTGCGGCAAGGGCCGTCTCATTGCATCCGCAACGGGCGCCGATGAGCGTGAGGCGAAGAACAGTCTCGGTATGCAGTTTGTCCTTATCCCCGCGGGGGAGTTTACGATGGGCTCCGGCAAGGACTTCAATGATGTCCCGCAACGGAAGGTCAAAATCACCAAGTCCTTCTATCTGTCTGTTTGCGAAGTAACCCAGGCGGAATTCAAACAGGTGATGGGTCTCAACCCCAGTTGGTACGCTTACAAGGGAGACCGCCGTCCGGTGGAATGCGTGAGTTGGTTCGACGCGGCGGAGTTCTGCGAGCGCCTCGGTAAGAAGAAAGGAAAGACCTATCGCCTGCCGACAGAGGCGGAGTGGGAGTATGCCTGCAAGGCAGGAGTCGAGTGGATGGCGGCAACGGGTCCGAATGAACTGACGGGCATCAGCGAGTTTGCCTGGACGCCCTCGAACACGCTGACCGAAACTTACCCAGTCGGTACGAAGAAGCCCAATCCCTGGGGGCTCTACGACATGCTCGGCAATGTCTATGAATGGTGTTCGGATTGGTACAACGACATCGCCTACCGCAACGCGGCCGCAGTTGATCCAACGGGGCCGGAGCAGAGCAGCAACACGCTGAACCAGGGCGGCAAGGTTTCCCGCGGCGGCTCATCTCTGGGCGGGGGCATGAACTGCCTGCGCACCAATCGCTGCACATCGACGGCAAGAAATGCCTGGACGCCGTATGCGCGACATCGAAGTGTCGGATTTCGGGTAGTTCTTGAGAAAGAGTAACCAAAGGGGATAGGGAGATAAGGGAGATGGGGATTTCAGAAGGCAGTTTTCGGCTTGAGTCGGAACAACCTTGTATGGGCATCTCCTTATCTCCCCGATCCCCACAATCTCCCCTCTTACACCCTCTGAACACCGAGAACTGAACACTGAATCCTGAACACTGAACACTGGTCCCACCGGAGGTATCTGAACCATGCACAACAACAAACAATTCAGTCTGTTCATACGAGTCGCACGACCGATTCTTTGCTCCTGTCTGCTGTTGGTCGCCCTTGCCCGATCAGCCTCTGCAGCGTTGGAGGTGAAACCCACCGATTCCGTTGACAGCCTCAATGCCAAGATTCGTTCCCTGGCCGAGGAGGGAGGCGGTGAGGTGCATTTTCCGGCAGGGATCTACACGATGGACGCGCCCTTGCTGTTAGGAGACAACATCACGGTCCGCGGCGACGGTCCGGGGGCGGTGTTGATCGCCTCTGACAGGTTCGACGAATTCCTCGTCCAGAACAAGGTCTATGGCGACGCGCCGGATATTAACCTGTTTTTCTCTCCGAAGAGCGATTACGTTGGGATGCTGAATGTCAGGAAGGCGCGGGGAGTTCGCGTCAGCGGTATCACGCTTCGCGGCAGCCGCGAGAAGGTGCGCGCATTGATGGGCGTGCTGGTGCACGACTCCGAGGATGTCTCGATTCGGGATGTGACGATTGAGGACTGCGGTTCATCCGGTTTGGTGGTCCTTAGAAGTCACGATGTTACCCTCTCGGAGATCCGCAGTCGTCGCAACCACAACGGCATCATGATCGCTGGCCCTGCTGCGTCGACACACACGCTGTCGGTTACAAACTGCCGTGTCTCCGACAACCGCTGGAGCGGCATCTACCTCTGCGGGGAAGGTTCGGGGGCTGACAAGGCCAGGAACGGCCCCGCCGATGTCATCATCTCCAACAACTTCATCTACCGCCACCTGTGCGATGAGGGTATCAAGTGCTTTGGGTTGAGCGACGCCATCATCACCGGGAACCGCGTGGACTTCGCCCTGGAAGCCGGTGTTTCGGTGGACGGACAGGACCTCGTCGTCGCCAACAACATCTGCACTCACGTGGATGATGGCATGGACAACAAGGGAAACGGGGTTGCCTTTCCCTACAGCAACCGCTCCGGCGACAAACTCAACGCTGTGATCCACGGGAACATCGCTCGCAACTGTAACTCCGGCATTTGGTCGGAGGATTTCCGCCGGGTGGGAGACAAACAACTGCCCATCGGACGGGTCGCCGTCGTGGGGAACGTCAGCGTGGACAATGTGACCGCAGGCATCGGCCACATCATGAAGACCGACGTAGCCTGCGTCGGCAACGTCTGCGTGGACAACGGCCACTCGCAACCTGATCCGTCTTCCCCGGCGGAGACGAACATGGGGATCATGGTCGGCGGCGGCACTCACCGGACTACGCTGATGGGAAACGTCATCAGCGACGACCGGGACGAAGCAATGAAGCGTCTCATGTACGGACTGGTGCTGCGCGGTTGCGACGATGGCTTCGCCGCCTACAACTACGTTTCCGGCTGCAAGCTGGAGAACGTCAAGCAGCAGGCGCCCGGCAAGAACTACCTACATGAGAAAAATGGGGAAGTGGGGCGATAGCCAGTGGAATCTGGTTACCTCATGGGGTGCACCACGGAAGCAGACAACAGTTGCAGGGCTGAGAACCTGGTGGTGATGCACGCGGTGACCATGAAAGGTCCCCCGAAGTGATGGTCCCTGTGTTGCGGTAAGTGCGTGTGTTCGTCCCGATTGCATTCGGGAGGATTCGTTCCTCCGGGAACGAATAGCGAGAAGGTGGACTCCGTAATCAGCGTGGGAGGAGGGAGCAAGTAGATGAGAGAACACGCGAGGTTTTCGGCAAGGGGTTCCGCGACCTGGTTGCTCTCTGTTGTGCTGTTGGTTGTGAGCGTGTCGTGGTCTGTCGCCCAGGAGTTGGACATGGTACTGATCCCAGAGGGCAAGTTCACCATGGGCAGTCCGGGGAAAGCGATTGACGAGGATGCGGCGGAGAGGCCCGTTCACGAGGTCTCCCTCCCTGCCTTCTACGTCGACAAGTTGGAGGTGACCAACGCTCAGTACGCGCAGTTCCTGAACGCCGTCAAGCGGACGCAGGGCGAGGACGGGCGCGAGTGGATCGGGGTCAACGAGTATCTTCAGTTAGAGCAGGTGGGGGGTGAGTGGCGCCCGAAGAAAGGCACAGAGAAGCTGCCGATGGTGAACGTCACCTGGCATGGAGCGACCGCCTACGCGAAGTGGGCCGGCAAACGGCTGCCGACGGAAGCGGAATGGGAAAAGGCCGCGCGAGGAACGGACGGGCGCAAGTTCCCGTGGGGAGAGACGATGGACGTCAGCAAGTTCCGCCTCGGAGTCGATCAGATGCTCCCCGTCGGCAGCTTTCCCGGCGGCGCGTCGCCGTACGGATGCCTCGACATGGCGGGTAACGCGTGGGAATGGACGAGTAGCCTCTTCAAGCCCTACGCTTATGTCGCCACGGACGGCAGAGAAGATCCCGCCTCGACCGAACGCCGCGTGGCGCGGGGAGGGAGTTGGGCCGGAGAGCCTTTCATCGCCCACGCCGCCTACCGATTCAGACCCGAGCCAACCTTCAGACATCGGTATCTCGGATTCCGCTGCGCCAAGTCCGCACCGTAGTCCGACCCAGAGGACGTCCTTGCCATGAAGAAACCGCGAAATCTCGTATCCCTGCACCGTCTTTTCCTCGGTGCTGCCTTTGCCTTGCTGAACACGGTGCCCCGGAGCGCTGCCACGGCCTTTAACCTGTCCGATCCGCAGGCGCCGGTCCTTTCCGCCGGGCTTATTGCACCGCCACCGACGTTCACGGCAGACCTCAAGGTAGACGAGTGGAAATCCGCCAGTGCGTCGAACGTCTTCCATGGCCTCGCCAACGGTCAACTCCTCGAGAACGCTCCCGTCGTTCGGATTGGCTTCGACGACCAGTCTCTCTATCTGGCGGCCACGATGCCATTAACGAAAGGCGTTCGTCCGCAGGTCACTGCGCGGAAACGGGACGGTCCGGTCTGGAGCGATGACGCGCTGGAGGTCTTCGTTGACCCCAGGCACGATCACCAGACCGAGTATCAGTTCGTCGTCAACTCCGTGGGCACGCAGGCCGATCTTCTGAACCAGAACCTGGGCTGGAACGGCGAGTGGCAGGCCGCCGCGTCCGTCAAGCAGGATTCGTGGAGCGCTGTCCTTGTCCTCCCGTGGAAGACGCTTGGGTTGAGCGCCCCGAAGGATGGAGCCGTTCTGGGCTTCAACCTCGGATGGGATCGGCAGACACCCACGCCCCTCCTTGCCTTGTGGGCGCCTCTGACCGGGGGCTTCCACCAACCGGCTCGGTTTGGGCATCTGGTGCTGCGGCGACGGGGCCCGACCGTGTCGTTCAGCAAGCGGCCCGAGTTGGGGGCTCTTGCCTTCGACGTGGAACCGGCAAGCGGCAACGCCGCCGCTGCCGAGGCGACCTTGCGGGTGACGCGAGAGACGGCAGTCATCGGCGCACAGTCTGCTGCTGTCGGCGGACACACCCGTCTGTCAGTGCAGCTCCCGATGAAGGAAGGCCGTCAGGAGGGCGGCGATTACCGGTGTGAGCTGCTCGCCCTTGCCAAGGGCGACGACTTGCCGATTGTGAGGGTTGCAGGAATGGCACACGTTCAACCTCCCGTTGCAGTGACTTTGCGGAAGTACTTCCTGTCGGGGAAGCTTGTCGTGGAGACCGATGCCACCGCGTTGGGGAAGGAGGTCTCTCAGCCCTCCTTTGAGGTCACCCTCATCTCGGCAGCAGGCGACGAGGTGTTGCGCCGGTCTCGCCAAGCCGTGGAGGGCGCGAAGGCGAGCTTCGAGTTCAGCATTGCCTCCCTTTCTCCGGGCAACTACCGGGTGAATGTCGCGGCTCTCGACGCCTCGGCGAGGCGCCTCGCGACCGGTGAAGCTTCCTTCACCAAGCCGGAACAACCCACGTGGCTGCACTCGAAGGCGGGAATCAGCGACAAGGTGTTGCCGCCGTGGACGCCGTTGACTGTCAGCGGTTCGAGTCAGCGACCGGTCGTGAAGCCGTGGGGACGCGAATACACCTTCGCAGGACTCCCCTTTCCGGAAAGCCTCAGGACTCGCGACGCCTCCATCCTCGCGCAGCCGATGCGATTCCGTGTGCGGGCCGACGGTCAGACGGTTGACCTGAAGGGCGACCTGAAGGTGGTGAAGAAGACACCGGCGCAAGTGGCGCTGCGCGGCACGGCGTCCGGTGGATCGCTGAAGTTGATCTCGACGGTGACGATTGACTTCGATGGCAACGCGAAGGTGGACCTGCGGCTCGCGGCAACCAAACCGACGCTCCTTGAGGAGTTGGCGCTCGAAGCGCCCGTCAAAAAGGCGAACGCGAAGTATCGCTACTTCTTCCCCGGCGGATGGGGAACTTCGAGCAACGCCAGCGCTCTGCCTAAAGAGGGATGGCAGAACAAATTCGTCCCTTACGTGTGGATTGGCGACGAGGACCGGGGCTTTGCGCTCTACACCGAATCCGACAAGAACTGGCATCCTGCCGATCCTGCGAAGGCTGTCGAGATCGTTCCCGACGGCGAGGCAATGACAATGCGGTTCAACCTCATCGGTCAACCGGTAACGCTGGGCGCGAAGGATGGCGTGGAAGAGCTCCCCTATACCTTCGGGTTCATCGCTACTCCCGTGAAGAAGCCGGACAAGGACGTGTGGGACTACCATATCTGCCACTATGGGAACTACGGTCTCGAAAAGCAGAGGATGGGCCAGTCTTCTTCTCTGATTTACACCGGTGCGAAGAGCTTCAACCCCGACGCGGGGACGCTGGAGATGTGGGTGCGAGTGCGCTTCGACCCCGAGGCGCAGTTCACGGACTACGCCTCGCGCGGGACGCTCAACCGAGACTTTCTGACTCTCACCGGCGGTGCGGACACGCTGGGCTTTTACTGGAATATTGACGACCGCGGGATGCGCGTCTACCTGAAGCGGGGCGACAGTTACCCGGCTTGCGCCGGCGCGAAGTCCACCTGGCGCGAAGGCGAGTTTCACCACCTGGCGTTGTCATGGGGCGAGGAGCTGCGCGCCTATGTAGACGGGAAGCTCACGGTCCGCAGTCCCTGTCGAGGGTCCGTGTCGGGCCCGCGCGAGAGCATCAGTCTCCAGTTCGGCGGAATCATGCCGGGGTTTGACATCGACGAACTTCGCCTCTCCGACGTGCAACGCGAACCGGAGTTGAGCGATCAGCCCTACCGTGCCGACGGGCACACGCTGCTGCTGGAGCACTTCGACAAGGTTACGGTTGACGGTGGGGAGAAGACGACAGCCCCCGAAAAGGGGGAGACCGGCACAATCGCCGGCCGTGGCGGTGTTGTGGAAGGCAAGTTCGGTCAATCCCTGGCTATTGCTTCCGCCAGCACGATCCCGATGCTTGACTACCTGAAGAACCTCGGTGTGCGCACCATCGTCTTCCACGAGCACTGGACCGAGTATGAGAACTACCCGGAGACGATCGGTCACCAGGAGGAGTTGAAGTCGCTGGTGAAAGCCTGCCACGAACGTGGGCTGAAGCTGCTTCTCTATTTCGGCTACCTGATGGCGAACACCTGTCCGGAGTGGGAACCGTATCACGACGAAGTGCTTGTAACTCCGATGCTGGGCGGGTATATCCGCGAGCCGGCGCAGAAGGACTATTCCGTCTGCTACCGGAGCGCGTGGCAGAACTTCATCGCCGACGGTATCGAGAAGCTGATTGCGAAGTATGACATCGACGGAGTCTACCTCGACGGGACCGAGTATCCGTGGGCGTGCAACAACCGCGCCCACGGCTGCGGCTACGTCCGGCCCGACGGCACGGTGGCGCCGACGTTTGGCATCTTCGCCGCGCGGGGCATGGTTCGCCGCATCTACACTCTCGTAAAGACCGCGAAGCCCGACGGCCAGGTAAACTGCCACAACTCGACGTGCATGACGATTCCGTCCCTCGGCTGGGCGACCAGCTCGTGGGACGGTGAGCAGTTCGGCAGCATTCCTCGCGGCGCCGATGTCGAGACGCTCCTTCCGCTCGACGCTTTCCGCTGCGAGTTTATGGGCCGGCAATGGGGCGTGCCGGCCGAATTCCTCTGCTACGAGCGGCCCTATTCCACCCACGAAGCGCTGTCGTTCACGCTGCTGCACGACGTGCTCGTGCGCGGCTCGGGGCCGGGGTTGGTGGAGGAAGCCTCACTTTGGAGGGCGATGGATGATTTCGGGCGAAAGCAGGCGACATTCCTTCCCTACTGGAGCAACGCCGACTTCGCCCGCGTCTCGCCGGCCGGATGCTACGTCACCCTCCACTCGCGGCCGGGCAAGGGCGTGCTGTGCATCGTCTCCAACCTCGGCAAGGTGGCGGCCGAAGCGCAGGTCTCTCTCGACCTCGCGAAGCTGAAGCTTTCACCGGAGGTAAAAGCGACGGACGCACTCACCGGCGAGGCCATCCCGATCTCGAAGGGCGCGTTTGCCGTACAACTGAAGCCGTTCGACTACGCGTTGGTGAGGGTAAGCAGCGACGCATGACCTTAGAACCCACAATCAGTAAAATGCGAATTGGAGGAACCCTGGAATGCTTGGCAATACTTTGATGATACTGACGGGACTATGCTTGGCCGTGGGAGTTCAGGCGCAGAAGGAGAAAGCCGTATCGATCCGCTACTATGTCGCCACGCAAGGCAACGATGCCTGGTCGGGCAAGTTGCCGAAGGCGAACAAGAAGAAGAGCGATGGCCCCTTCGCCACGCTGGAGCGCGCCCGCGACGAGATCCGCAAGCTGAAGAAGGAAGGCGGCCTGCCGAAGGGCGGGGTCACAGTCGAGCTGCGCGGCGGCGTCTTCGAGCGGCAGCAAACCTTCGAGCTGACGGCGGACGACTCCGGGACTGCAGAGGCGCCCGTCGTCTACCGCGCGGCGAAGGGAGAGGAAGTGCGACTCGGCGGAGGGAAGGTTGTGACGGGCTGGAAGCCTGTGACAGACCCAGCCGTCCTCGACCGACTTGACGAGTCGGCCCGGGGCAAGGTGATGCAAGCTGATCTGAAGGCGATCGGTCTCACCGACTTCGGCAACGTGGTGGCCAGCGGGAAACGGCTGGAGTTCTTCTTCCGGGACAAGCCGATGACCGTGGCGCGGTGGCCGAACGAGGGCTTCACTCGTATCGTGGACGTGGTCGGCGGAGCGCCGCACAAGATCCACGGAATCCCCGGAGACAAGATTGGCAAGTTCACCTACGCGGGCGACCAACCCAAACGGTGGGCAGGAGAGAAAGATTTGTGGCTCCACGGCTACTGGTTCTGGGACTGGTCAGACCAGCGTCACCAGGTCGAGTCCATTGACACCGAAAATCGCGTCATCACCGTGAAGCCGCCTTATCACGGTTACGGCTATCGAAAGAACCAGTGGTTCTATGCC
>Ga0210024_1000512_pt1 | contig 35238 bp, 43 predicted proteins | sample CryGeymeta201525_FD_183988 | JGI IMG/M metagenome (GOLD analysis project Ga0210024, IMG submission 183988) | Groundwater microbial communities from Crystal Geyser aquifers in Utah, USA - Crystal Geyser metaG 2015-25 (SPAdes) (version 2) | ecosystem: Environmental > Aquatic > Deep subsurface >...
CTGGGAGTTGTGGCCCCAATGCCTTTCAGACTTTACAGGCAGCAGGTATAAAAGTGATAACCGGAGTAAGTGGTACAGTTCAAGAGGCTATTGATAAATTTAAATCAGGTGATTATAAGACAATTTCCCAGGCTGATGCCTCTGCCCATTCAGGAATGAAAAAATAAAAATAAAAGAATTGGAGGAAAAAAATATGAAAATAGCCATTTCAACCGATGCAGGTTTTGTCTCAGCACATTTTGGAAGATGCCCTTCCTTTACTATTGCTGAAATTGAAGAAGGAAAGGTTTTAAAAATAGAGGAAATAAATAATCCTGGTCACCAACCTGCATTTTTGCCGAATTTTCTTGCAGAATATGGAGTAGAATATATAATCTGCGGAGGTATGGGAAATAGAGCACAAATGTTATTTGCTGAAAAAAAGATTACTCCGGTAATAGGGGTCACCGGAAAGATTGAAGAGGTAATAGAAAAATTTGTGCAGGGAAAATTAAAAGGAGGAGAATCTTTTTGTAAGCCAGGAGCTGGAAAAGGATATGGAATAGAAAAAGAAGAATGTGACCACTCTGGTGAAGATAATCATTTTCATTAAAAGTAAAGATGATGTTAATAAGGAGGTGAAAAAGATGCCAAGAGGAGATGGTACTGGACCAACAGGAGCAGGACCGGGAACTGGCCGGGGAAGAGGTGCCGGACAGGGACGCCGAGGAGGTGGAGGAATTGGAATAGGGGGCAATTGTGTTTGCCCTTCTTGTGGTGCTATAGTTCCTCATCAAGTAGGTGTTCCTTGTAATAATATTAAATGCCCTAAGTGTGGAGCTATGATGCTAAAACAATAGAATAAAAGGGAAGGATTAAGCTAAATGATAATTTCAGTAGCCAGTGGAAAGGGTGGGACGGGTAAAACAACCATTGCTGTTAACCTTGCTCTGGCTTTAGCTAAAGATAAAGAAAAAAATGTGCAGTTTTTAGATTGTGATGTAGAGGAGCCTAATGCCCACCTTTTTTTAAAACCAGTTATAACAAATTCGGAATCAGTAAAAATCCCGGTACCGAAAATTGATGATGAAAAATGCAATTATTGTGGTAAATGTGCGGAAGTTTGCGTTTTCAATGCTATCGCAGTTACCAAGAATAAAGTTTTAGTTTTCCCCGGGCTGTGTCATGGCTGTGGGGCCTGTATGCTATTTTGCCCGGAAAATGCAATTAGTGAACAGGGAAGAGAGATAGGGATTTTAGAAGAAGGAAAAGCAAGGTCTATTAGTTTTATAGATGGACGTTTGAATATAGGAGAACCGATGGCTCCTCCTATAATAAGAAAAATTAAAAAAAGAATTAATAAAGATGGCATTAAAGGAAAAAGTAATGATATTGCAAATCATCACCTTACCATAATTGATGCTCCTCCGGGTACCTCCTGCCCGGTCATCGAATCTATAAAAGATAGTGATTATACTATTTTAGTTACAGAACCGACTCCTTTTGGATTACATGATCTCATTTTAGCGGTGGAAGTGCTGCAAAAATTAAAGATTCCTCATGGTGTAGTGTTAAACAAGTGTGATGTCGGAGATCATAAAGTAGAAGAATATTGTAAGAAAAATAATATTCCTCTTTTACTTTCTATCCCTCTGGATAGAGAGATTGCAGTTGCTTATTCTCAGGGTATTCCTATAGTGAAGATAAATTCCTCCTATGAGCAAAAATTTACCCAGCTTTTTCACAAAATCGCGCAAACTATTTAATATTTTTATGGCTTTATTATTTCCTTGTCATTCCCGCGGAAGCGGGAATCCAGAAAAAACAAAGAGATATAGATTCCTGCTTTCGCAGGAATGACAAAAAAGAGGCAAAATCTATTTCTCTGTTTTTTAAATATATAGATTCTATAAAAGTATGGGAATGGGAATACAACAGATTGAAGAGTTATGAGTTTTATAATATAAATCTGTTATTTAGATTGTAGGAATTGAAAATGAAAGAAATAGTTATAATAAGCGGTAAAGGCGGAACAGGAAAGACAGTTATTGCTGCTAGTTTTGCAGTTTTAGCCAAAGAAAAAGTCATTGGAGATTGCGATGTAGATGCTTCCAATCTTTATCTTTTACTTCATCCTGAAATAAAAGAAAAACATGATTTTTATGGCGGATTAATCCCCAGCATAGATTTAGAAAAATGTACTAATTGCGGTCGCTGCCAGGAAATTTGCCGTTTTAATGCTATTAAAACAATCAAAGGCCAGACCGTAATCGATCTGGTATCTTGCGAAGGATGCGGATTATGTGCTTTGGTTTGTCCGGTAAAGGCAATTCAAATGAAGGAAAATCATTGCGGGGAATGGTATATTTCTGAGACAAAATATGGACCTTTAGTCTATGCTCGATTGGGTATTGCGGAAGAAAATTCTGGTAAATTAGTTACTTTAGTACGTCAGAATGCTCAAGCAATTGCTAAAAAAAATAATCTGGAATTAATAATTGTAGATGGACCTCCGGGAATCGGTTGTCCTCTTATAGCTACTCTCAGCGGAGCTAATTTAGCTGTAGTGGTGACCGAACCAACCCTCTCTGGAATACATGATTTGGAAAGAGTAGTAAAAGTAGCCCAACATTTTGGGGTGAAAACGGTAGTTATAATAAATAAGTTTGATATTAATTTAGAAAATTCATCTAAAATCGAAGACTGGTGTCGAAAAGATAATATACCGATAATAGGTAAAATACATTTTGATAATATAATAACTGAAGCCCTGGTAAAAGGATTGCCAGTAGTAGAATATAGTGATAATAAAGCGGCTAAAGAGATAAAGAATATATGGCAGAAATTAGAGGATTTAACTAATTAACATAAAGGAGAAAATATGCTTACCTTTGGACCAGTTCCTTCCAGACGTTTAGGTCGTAGTTTAGGTATTAATAATATTCCCCCTAAGATCTGTACCTATTCCTGCGTATATTGTCAATTAGGTAAAACTTTTAAGATGAAAATTGAGCCTACTGAGTTTTATCAGCCCAAAGAAATTTTAAGTGAAGTACAGAATAAAGTAGAAAAAGCAAAAAAAATGCAGGAATCTATTGATTATCTTACTTTTGTACCTGATGGAGAGCCTACTTTAGATATCAATTTGGGTCAAGAGATTAAATTAATCAAATCTTTAGGGATTAAAATAGCGGTTATTACTAATAGCTCTCTTATAGATCAAAAACAAGTAAGAGAGAATTTAATGGAAGCAGATTTGATTTCTTTTAAAATAGACTCTGTTGAAGAAAAGATTTGGCGAAAAGTGGATCGACCTCATAAAAATCTATCCTTAAAAAATATTTTAAACTCTATACTAAAATTTAGGGAAAATTTTAAAGGGGAAATAATTACCGAAACGATGTTAGTTAAAGATATTAATGATAATAGCCAACATATAAAAGAAGTAGCTAAATTTTTAGCTAAACTCAAACCGAGCCGGTCTTATTTATCCCTTCCTATTCGACCTCCTGCAGATAGTTGGGTGCAGTCTCCTTCAGAAGAAGTGGTGAACCAGAGCTATAATCTCTTTAAGGAAAAAATTAATCAGGTAGAATTTCTTATCGGCTATGAAGGCAATGCCTTTGCCTTTACCGGTGAAGTAGAAGAAGATATTTTGAGTATTACCTCAGTACATCCTATGAGAGAGGATGCATTGAAAGATTTTTTGGGAAGGGCTAATTCTGATTGGTCAACTATACTTAAACTGATTAATAAGGGGCAATTGGTAGAAACAGACTATAAAGGGAATAAATTTTATATCAGAAAATTTAAGAAATAAGGAGAAAAAATGGTAGAAAATATCGATAATCCACAAAAGAAAGAGAAAGATAATCTCGATAAAAAAGTTAAACAAAATATGTTTAAAATAAAACATAAAATTTTAGTACTTTCCAATAAAGGGGGAGTAGGAAAAAGTGCAGTAGCCATCAATTTGGCCTGCGCTTTAAGCGGAAAAACCTTTAAAGTAGGGATATTAGATGTTGATCTGCATGGGCCCTCGGTGGCTAAAATGTTAGGTTTTGAAGGTAAAAGATTACAAGGGAACTCGGAAGGAATAATCCCCATGAGCGTTTCTTCTAATTTAGTAGCTATTTCTATGGCATCTTTAATTGAGAATTCTGATTCCCCTCTTATTTGGAGAGGTCCTTTAAAGGCGATAGCTATAAAACAATTTTTAGGTGAAGTAGAATGGGGTAATTTAGATTATCTTATAGTTGATTCTCCTCCTGGAACCGGTGATGAACCATTATCTATTTGTCAGCTTATTCCTGAATTAGAGGGAGGGGTTATTGTTACTACACCCCAAGAAGTAGCTTTATTAGATTCTCGCAAATGTGTAAATTTTTTAAGAAAACTTAAGATACCTATTTTGGGTATTATAGAAAATATGAGTGGATTAAAATGTCCTTATTGTGGTAAGAATATTGATTTGTTTAAATCAGGTGGAGGAGAAAAAGCAGCGAAAGAGTTTAATTTGCCATTTTTAGGTAAAATTCCTATAGATATAAATATGGTAAACTCTACGGATGAGGGCAAACCATATATTTTTCAATATAAGGATTCGGAAACTACACAAGCTTTTAATCAAATAGTAGAATTAATTCTTGCTCAAATGAAATAGCTAATTATTTGACCTGAGTACAACGTATTAATATCAATGGCATAGTAGCATCACGGCGCTATCGTGAGAGGTTTTCGCCGTTGACCACATCAAATTTGAGATTGAAACAAGGAGACAAAAATTATAACACTTCAAAAAGAATATCAAGAAGTGGGGAGAAAATATTCTTGTTCTCTGATGCTGTTTCATATAGAGGTTGTTCTGAAGCATGCGGAATGGAGGTGGTTTTTCGCATATGAAAAATGTAGTTGATGTTAAGGAATTGACAAAACGATTTGGGGAACTCGTTGCCGTTGACCACATTAACTTTGAGGTTAGAAAGAGCGAATTTTTTGGATTTCTCGGTCCTAATGGGGCAGGGAAGACCACAACTATAAGGATACTTACCGGACTTTCCAAACCCACAGAAGGAAGGGTGTCCGTCTTGGGTTTAGACATTAACTCGAGAATAGTGGAAGCAAAGAGGCATATTGGGGTGGTTCCAGAAATTTCTAACCTCTATGATGAGTTCTCTGCTATTGACAACTTGTTATTCATGGCCCAGCTCTATGGTGTTCCCCGTACTCAGCGTAGAAAAAGAGCGGAAGGATTGCTCAAAACCTTCGGACTTTATGAGCGGAAAAATAATCTCTTTCGCACTTTTTCCCGAGGCATGAAACGGGCTTTAACTATTGCTGCGGCCTTGATTCATAACCCTGAAATTCTCTTTTTGGATGAGCCTACCGTCGGGTTAGATGTAGTGGCTGCTCGCTCTTTGCGCAATTTGATTGGTAACCTTCACCAGCAGGGGATAGCTATTTTTCTTACCACTCATTACTTGGAGGAAGCGGACCTTCTGTGTGATCGGGTGGCTATTCTGGTTAAGGGAAGGATTATAAAAATTGATACCCCTAAAGCTTTGAAGGCTGCCGCTGAAGAAGAATCGGTGATCGAGTTCTCCTTTGGAAGAGAGATATCCGAATTGATTGAAGACTTATCAAATAAACTTCCTGAGGTTAAGATAGCGACGGTAGACCATAATAAATTAAGAATTTACGGTGGTGCTCCCACCGAGGTATATGACAGCGTGTTCAGCTTTGCTAAGGGTAAAGGAATAAAGATACAATCGATAAATAGTATTAAACCAACTCTTGAGGATGCCTTTATCAAGATTACGGGTTTGAGCCCAATCGTTATGGCGATAGAAAAAGGAGGAAAGTAAAATGTGGCGCGATAGCTTACGAGGTATCTATTATATTGCCTTAAAAGATATGAGGACATACTATCTCAAGCCTCCCTCGCTTAGTTGGGGGATTGTCTTTCCCCTTGCCTGGATTTTAGCCTTTTACTTAAGAAACCCCCGGGGTTTTGAGGAGTTAGTGCCTGGACTAATTGCGATGACCATTCTATTCAGTACCACCGCTGCGGAGGCGGTAGTTATCAATTTCGAGCTACGGCTTGGTTCTCTGGAAAGATTGCTCTTAGCACCTATTAGCTTACCTGTTGTTCTTCTGGGAAAGGTGTTAGGAGGCACTATTTTCGGACTTATGATGACAACTGTAATCACAATAGTTTCAATAGTTGTCCTCGGACTCCATCCTAACTTTCTTTATCTTATTTTAATCATTATTCCTTCGTTATTGGTCTTTTCATCTCTTGGCTCTCTTTTATGTGTTTTAGTGAAGGAGGTTTTTGAGGCTCAAACCTTGCTTAATTTGCCCCGGTTCATAATGATATTTCTTTGCGGTGTTGTTTACCCAGTTTCTGCTATGCCAACGGCATTGCAATATCTCGCTTATATAATGCCGCTTACCTACACCGTTGATGGACTACGGCACTCCTTTTCTATTGCTTCAAGCACGATGGTTTTTACAGATACTTTAGTGCTTATTGGATTCTTTATTCTTTTCATTGTTCCAGCAATAAAGTTGCTTTACAAGAAGTTTGAATAGAGGTATAACATGGAAAAAGTTGAGCCGTTTGAAAAATATCCGCAAAAGTATGAAGCCTGGTTTGAAAGGAATAAATTTGCTTATGAGGCAGAGCTTCAAGCGATAAGAGCACAATTGCCTGAAAGTGGAAAAGGTATAGAAATTGGTGTAGGGAGTGGTCGATTTGCCGCACCTTTGGGTATTAAATTAGGGGTTGAACCATCGAACAAGATGAGGAAGATCGCAAAACAGAGGGGAATCGACGCTATAGATGGTTTTGCAGAAGCCCTTCCCTTTGATAATTTACAGTTTGACTTTGCATTAATGGTCACCACGATTTGCTTTTTGGATGATCCAGAAACTGCATTCAGGGAAGTATATAGGGTATTAAAAGTCGGTGGATGTTTGATAATTGGATTTATAGATAAGGATAGCCCGGTCGGAAAACTTTATCAAGATCATAAAGAAGATAGCGTATTTTACAAAGTAGCTACTTTCTACTCAGTCAACAAAGTTATTCTTCTCCTGAAGAAAGCGGGTTTTAAAAATTTCAATTTCACTCAAACAGTTTTTCATAATTTAGCTGAGATAAAAACTGTTGAACCATTTAAAGAAGGGTATGGAGAAGGCTCATTCGTCGTGATTAAAGCAACAAAATGAAGGAACTCGGCAACTTCGCACAACAGCGGATAAAAGGCTCACTTCGTTCGCTAAAATTTGCCTGTCGGCAAACTTCTTTTATCCGCAAAGTGTTATGCACCATTTTGGGCTTAGTTATTATAACTTCGGTATTGTTAGGAAAGTATTTGAGCAAGAAAAATTATAAGATTATCGAGGGAAAGTAAATTAATTATAGAAATACTTATTGAAATATTGTGGAAACCGAAGAATTTGTCTTGAACATTCCCTCCGCTTCAAGATTAGAAAAAGTAAATATTGCTGTAGTAAAATTTCCTGCTGAAATAGACGAATTTGAAAAAGCAAAATTTACACCAACACCGGCTTCTCAGATAAAGGCACCTTTAATTGCTGAGTGCAGGTCTCATTTTGAGTGTAAATTATTGAGTATTTATGAAATAACCGATACTCTAGAGTTATTATAGTTGGAGAGGTGATTACTGTTTCAATAGACCGAGAAATTTTTTTGAAAGATTTTGCCAAACAAAAAGGCCAATTAGATCCCTTATTTTATGTTCACGAGGTGGGGCTTATTTCGGATTGGGAAGATATGTAGTTAAAAGATAATAAAATTTATTAGGAGTATGTATATTAAATGAGAACTTATTTAGATTGTATTCCCTGTTTTTATAGGCAAGCTTTAGAAACAGCTAGACTTGCTGGGGCAAATGAGATTGTAATAAAAAAGATTATAGATGAACTTTCTAAGTTAATACCTGATTTCCCCTTAGAGGCGAGTCCTCCAGAGATGGGGAGAACTATTTATGCTTTATTAAGAAAGATAACGGGAGTGAAAGATTCCTTTAAAGAGATTAAGGAAAATAGCAATAAATTTGCTTTAAATCTTTATCCCGAATTAAAACGAAAAATAAACAATTCAGAAGATAGACTTTTAACTGCCGTAAAGTTATCTATTGCTGGTAATGTTATTGACTATGGGGTAAAAAATTCAATAAATGTGGAAGAAGAGATAAATAAAATTTTTAATGAGGATTTTAAAAGCGATAATGATAATAATAAAACTATATTTAGATATCAAGAATTTAAGGAAATTTTATCTAAGGTTAAACATATAATTTATTTAGCTGATAATGCAGGAGAGGTCGTTTTTGATAGATTATTGATAGAGGAATTAACAGAAAAATTAGGGAAGCAGGTTATTTATGTAGTAAGAGATAAACCAGTTATTAATGATGCTTTAATGGAAGATGCTATATTTTGCGGAATAAATAAAGTAGCAAAGGTTATCTCAAGCGGATCAGATGCTCCTGGAACCATATTGAAACATTGCTCTTCAGAATTTATAGAATTATATCAGAACGCAGAATTGATCATTAGTAAAGGTCAAGGAAATTATGAGTCCCTCTCTGAAGAAAATAAACCTATATTTTTTCTATTTAGAGCAAAATGTCCGGTAATAGCTGAGGATGTTGGTTGCAAGATTGGGGATATGGTTTTGGTAGGCAGGTGAAAATAAGTAATAAATATTAATAAAAAAATAGAAGCCACTTATGTATTAGCAATAAAAATATTTGAAGATTTTAAAACTATAGTGGGAAAATTAGGGGAAATATATTTTAGAGAAGGATATTATATTTATGTTGGTTCAGCTAGGGGCTGTTTGGAAACCCGATTAAGAAGGCATTTGAGAAAAGATAAGAAAATCTATTGGCATATAGATTATCTCTTAGAGAATGAGAAAGTTTGGGTTTCGCAGATTTGGGCGATTCCAAAATCAATTGAGTGTGAGATAGCTAATGTATTTAATAAAGAACTAAGTTGTGAGATAGTTAAAAAAGGTTTTGGCTCTTCAGATTGTAATTGCCTAACTCATTTATTTTATATAAAGAATAAGAAAAAAGCAGAAAGTATTTTAAAGGAAATAGGTTTTTCTGAAATAATAGATTTGAACTTTAAGATATCCATTAATAAATAGAAAAAACATTATAAAATTATTTGATAAATAGAAATTAATATTTTTCAATAATATTCCCGACTTCCGCACTTTTTCCCCTATTCAAAACCAGAACTCCAATAAAATAAGGGGTTTCAGTTTGAAAGGTCAATGTAGTGCCATATTTTAATTAAGAGCTTTACTTTACCATATTATTATGCTAAACTTTAGCTATGTTTACAAGAGTAAAAACATCAAATAAGGGTGCTACTAAATACGTGCAAATAGTTCAGTCTATAAGAAAAGGGGAACGGGTAACTCAAAAGATCATAAGACATATTGGAGTTGCCTATGATGAAGATGAACTAGTCCAACTTAAGCTGCTGGCTGAGTCTATTAGAATAAAGTTAGAAGCAGGGGGTCAGCAGTTTTTATTCAAACCAGAAGAGATAGTAAACTTAAAAAGAAGTAAGGAAAAATATTCTGATTCTGATTACCAGGTTAATTTAAAGGATCTAGTAGAAGAACAGAGGCTAATCTCAGGGATACACCAAGCCTACGGCAGGCTATTTTACGATCTGGGGTATAAAAAGGTGATTAAAAATCCGGCCAGACGCAAGATGGCAGTCCGTATATTTTCTGATATAGTACTTTCCAGAATAGCCAACCCGGTAAGCAAACGGGCCTCAGTAGATATGTTGGAAGAAGACTTCGGACTAACTATCGATTTAGATAAAGTATATAGGATGATGGACCAATTAGATGATCAGGCCATAGAGAGGTTAAAAAAAATAAGCTACCAGAATACCCTGAACCTCTTTGGGGGAAAGATAGAGGTAATCTTCTATGATGCCACCACTATCTACTTTGAATCATTTACCCCTGATGAGCTTAAAAAGAATGGCTTCAGTAAAGATGGTAAATCGAACCAGCCTCAGGTACTGTTTACCCTTATGGTAACTACCGATGGTCTTCCTATAGATTATCAGATATTCCCCGGGGATATCTATGAAGGTCATACCCTGATCCCCGCCCTTGCCGAGATTAAGAAGAAATACGCTATAAGGAGAGTGGTACTGGTAGCCGATAGTGGGATGTTATCTAATGTTAATACCCACGAATTAGAAGAAAGTAATTTTGAATATATAGTAGGGGCAAGACTGAGGAATATGAATAGTAAATTAAAAGATGAAATCCTAAATCCTGAAAATTACCAGGAGATAACTCCCGGATACCAGATAGCCAGTTTTGCCTACGATAATAAAAAATTAATAGTAAACTATAGTGCAAAACGGGCACTAAAAGATCGATCAGATAGAGAAAAGAAGATAGAAAAATTAAAGAAAAAACTGCAGAGAAGCAGTAATCCCAAGAGCTATCTCCTAAACTCAGGATACCGAAAATACCTTAAAGTAAAGGGCGATATCTCTCTAAACGAAGAAGAGATATTAAAAGATAGCAGATGGGATGGGCTACACGGGGTCATCAGCAATGCCCACCTTTCAAGTAAGGAGATATTGGAAAAATATAATGACCTGTGGAATGTAGAGGCCTCCTTCAGGGTATCCAAACACGACCTGGCCGTAAGACCGGTATTTCACTGGAAGCCCCGCCGGATTAAAGCACATATGGCTATCTGTTTTGCCGCTTATTCTCTGGTAAAACAGATGCAATATCGGGTTAAATTACAATACAAAAACTTGAGTATAGAAAAGATAAGACAAACCTTGATTAGAGTACAGACTTCCATATTGTTTGATCAAGAGAAAAGAATACGATATGGGCTTCCCTCCAGGATGTCTAAAGAGGCTAAAAAGATATACCAGGTCTTTAATATTAAAAGATCGATGACTCCCTATATTATAGAAAAGTTGAAAATGTAGTGCCTTTTAAAAATTAAGAATCCAGTGTTTATGCGAGTTACAGCAATTTAAGTGCGGAAGTCGGGACTAAAAACAATTTTCATTCCCTACTATTATTAATCTGGAAATTAATATTTTTCAATAATATTGAGACTTATTTTTATATTAGATTGCTTTTATTTTCAAGTATTTCTTAAGCTAACCAAGAGAATTTTAAAAAGAGGTTAGAAGTGAAAAATAAAATAGAAGATGATACAGAAGAGAGATGTAAAGAGATTTTAAAAAAAGTTGGCATTGAGGAAGGCCAGATTATTTTGGATTTTGGATGTGGTAGAAATAGTAAGAACCTCATGGTTTAGTTTCGGTCTATCCTGAACATATCGAAACAGAAAAGCTTAAGCAAAAGATAGAGAAATCTGGTTTTCATCTAATAAACAGGTTTCGGGGGAAAATTATCCATGAGGGTAGACCTGAGCAAGGTCAAATATTAAATTTTAGAAAGGAGTAAAAAATGATTGAAGTTAAAAGGAAAAATCAACAGGAATTCACAGTGAAAGTGGAAAAGGAAGGAGTAAGCAAAGAATATGATGTAAGTTTAGATGATGAATATTGGCAAGATTTAACTGGAGGTAAAATAGACAAAGAGAAATTAATAAAAAAGTCCTTTGAGTTTTTATTAGAGAGAGAACCTAAAGAATCTATTCTTCCCAGATTTAATTTAAGGATTATCAACCAATATTTTCCAGAATTTAAGGAAGAAATAAAGAAATGATAAGATGGAAAGGAGGTAAAAACTAGAGGTAAAAATTATGGGTATTATACTGCCAAAACAGGCAGGGACTGAGGAAGGTAGATTACTTTTTCAAAAATCAGAAAAAGTAGAGGATTTTGATCAGGGAAGAGAAATAGTAGATTCATGAGAATGACCATTTAGATGGTAAGGTATTTTTGCAGCGAATGAAAGAAGAAGATTTTTCAAAATTATATTGGGAAGAGAATTTAGATATCAGAAAAAGAAATTCAGAGTGAATTACTTTTAAACTTAAACTAAAACAACAATTGGTATTCCGTTATAATTATCTACATAAGCATTAACATCATAAACTTCCTGGATATTCTTGGAATTGATCACTTCATTGTTTCCCTCTGAAAAAATCATTCCATCTTTTAACATAATAAATTTATCCGAAAATCTTAAAGCAAGATTTAGATCATGCGTAACCACGATTGAAGAGATATTCTGAGATCTGGAAATATTTTTGATAATTTTCATTATTGCCATTTGATTTTTCAAATCAAGATTATTGGTAGGTTCATCCAACAAAAGAATTCGAGGTTCTTGAGCAAGAGCTCTTGCTATAGCTACTTTTTGGAGTTCCCCGCCACTTAGTTCCTTTGTATACCTTAAAGCACAATCTTCCAGATTCATAAGTTTTAAAATATCACTGGTTATCTTAAGATCTTTTTTTGAAACTTCCCATTTTATGTACGGTTTCCTCCCCAACAGTACGGCATCAAATACACTTATATAATTACCATTAACGCTTTGGGGAATATAGGCTATTTTTTTTGCAATTTCTAAACTATTTAATTTATTAAGGTTAAAATCATCAATTAATATTGCTCCTTTTTTAGGCTTTAATATTCTATTTATACATTTTAAAAGAGTAGACTTTCCAGCTCCATTAATTCCGAGAACAGAAACAACATCACCTTTATCCACTTTAAATTTTATATTTTCCAGAACTTTTTTACTTTTATATGAAAATTCAACTCCATCAACCGAAAGAATCATAGTGAACATTTTCCTTATTTCTTATTTTATTTTTTACTATCTTACTCTGGTTATGGTTTACTTGCCCTCTTTTATTGCTTATACATTTTTACCAGTAAATAAAGAAATACAGGTGCTCCCATAAAGGAAGTTAATATACCAACCGGCAATACAATGGGAGATATTATCGTCCTGGCAACGGTATCTGAGATTAATAATAAAATCGCACCAAACAAAGCCGATATGGGAATTATAAATCTGTAATCCCCTCCCATAAATATTCTCACCATATGAGGGCATATTAATCCGACAAATCCAATGATACCTAAAAATGCAACATTAACTGAAACTAATAGTGAAGCCACGAGCATCCCCCACAGTCTTGTCCTCTCCGTATTGACTCCCAACGATTTTGCACTTTCTTCTCCACTTTCCAAGGCATTATAATCCCAACGTTTGTAGATAAAATAAATTAACGAAAAAACCATTATGACAGTCATAATACCAACTTCCACCCAAAGAGGTCTTCCCAAATCTCCAAAAGTCCAATAGACCATTGATGCTAACTGCAAGTCATTGGCAAAGTACTGCATAACCATAGTCCCTGCCGAAAATAAAGAACCAATGGCGATACCAGCTAAAATCATTGCCTCAGGCGTCAACCTTCTCAACTTTGCAAGTAAAAGTATAATCAAAACAGCCATCAATGCCCCTATAAAGGCAAAAACTGTTACTACATAAGGACTATTCACAAAAATTTTTCCTGTACTTTCCGCTCCGCCTACATCAAAAAATATTATTGCAAAGGCAGCTCCGAACATTGCTCCATAAGATATTCCTATGGTATAGGGAGAAGCAAGCGGATTCCTTAGAGTACACTGCATAACCGCGCCCGAGACTGCCAATGAAATACCGGCAACGATTGCTGCCACAATCCTTGGCAAGCGTATATTCCAAATAATTAAATTTGTAGCATTATCACCATTGCCGGTTAATGAATGATAGATTTGAGTTAATGATAATTTATATCCTCCAATAGATAGAGAATATATACTACTCAGAAGCAAAATAATAAGTAAAATACATCCAATTACTATTTTTTTTCTACTATATTCTTTATATTTTTCAATAATATTTATGGTTGTCTACCTCATTAAAATTTTATTTTAATATTTTCTTATTCTACTTTTCTGAAAGCATTATATTTATCTTTTAGTTTATAATAGGTATCTTCCCCATTTTTACCATAGAACTTCTCAAATATCTCAACACCTTTTTTATCAATTTCAATATCTTCAAATACATCTGGGTAAAGAATTTTTCCTACAAAATAAGCGTCTGCAATCGCATTTTCTTTGTTGTAGGAATACCAGCAATAGGGAAGGACATAATATACCCTTTTCTCCTTAACTGCTTTTAAATCTTGGTAAGGAGTAGATTTTAATTCGTTATTTATGATAGATAAGGAGACAGGAGATATAAAGATCGTACCGGGATTCCATCCTATTAGTGCTTCTTTATCAATACTCATTCCACAACTTATATCCGACAAACTAGAAGCAACGTTTTTCGCCTTAATTAAATTAAAAGGTGGCCACTGAGGATCGGTTCCGGAAATACCATGGGAACCATAAAAAGCTCTTCCACCAATATAGACACTTGGTTTTTCGCTATCGGGGATATTTTTTACTCTTTCATTCAGATCCTGGAAATAGTTCTCCATAATATCAATCAATTCTTCGGCTCTCTCCTCTGCCCCTAAGACTTTTCCCGTAATTCTTAAGGAATTATAGAATATTTCGTATTGTTTTGAAGTCCCTATGGCATTGGTATATAGAGCTATGACCGGGATATCAGTTTTCTTTTGTAAATCATCAGCTGCCTGCACTTCGCTTGTTCCAATAAATATGATATCCGGATTTAACTCTATGATTTTTTCATAATTAAAGTCACTCCCACCTGCTCCGACATTAACTATCGGCAAATCATATAGCTGCGGAAAAACTAACATATATGGTAAATCTGAACCCTGCGGAACACCTTCTTTTTCAGAAGTTTTGGGTTTTTCACGATACTCAATACCTACAACTTTATCGGCTGCGTTAACACACACAATTTCTCTAAGAGAACATCCTAAAGCAAGAATTCTATTCACTTTTTTGGGTATTTCAACCTTTCTTTTTAAGATGTCTTCTATCTGTATACTCTCTATGTTATCACTTGTCAGCTGAGCTGTTGTCTGGATATCTACGGTTGTATTATTCGCTCCGCTTCTCAGGGCATTAGCTGCCAGAAATACAATTATTAACATACTCAATAATATACCATTTATCAAGGTTTTATTTCTTTTCATTCTCTTCCATAACCTCCATGATTTTATATTTTATAATTTGATAAATATTATATTTATCAAAAAAGTAACACCATATTTACAAAAATAAAAGCCTTCTTTAAAAATGACTAAAAAATTAAATTAAAAAGCAGTGTTGCTATTATTTCTTGGCGATAATCATTTTTGCCGAAGGACATCCAAATCCTAACAATTGTTGAATGCTAACGGTATCTAAAATTTCAAATCCCAATTCTTTTAAATATTTAAGATAACTATCTAAATCCAAATCTCCTTTAAATGTAAACCTTACCATCCCTTTCTTAAGGCCTTTCGTTTTTGAAAAATTCCATTCCATGTTATTTAAATAATCATCCAAACCATTTTCTTTTTTCAAGAAAAATTGTTTATCTACAAATAATCCCCCCTTCCGCAAGGCAGCATAAACTTTTTTGGCTATTTGAGGATTCTTTCCCCCCGGGTTATAAGAAGCAAATATCACGTCATAATCCATCCCGATATCATCATTGTAAAAATCTCCTGCAATGGTAAAAACGTTTTTTGCCTTGTATTTTTTTATAAATTTATCTGTTTGTTTGATGACAGGTATCAGATCGAATACATAACTCTTTATATCTTGGTTCAGCATACTAAAGCCAATAGCATAAAGTCCATGTCCCCCTGCTAAATCCAGGAGTTTCCTGGCGTTTTTAAATTCTTTATATTTGGAAATCTCATTTAAAATCTTGGGTAATTCCCAGCATTTACATTCATCGGCCATTCTATTGATAACCTCAGGGAAAAAAGTGTGAATATCTGAATGAAAACCCTGCTGATTCTTCAAAATCGATTCTAAATTTTCCCAGCTTTTAACATCATCAAAGTAATATTGCAAGGAATTAATAATGTTGTATTCGGAGTTCTTTTTAAGATAAATGTTGGTTACTTCTTTGTTTTTATAATAATTTGTATTGCCTTCAATCTTATCTTCCAACAGATCTAATTCACGAAAGACCTTTAATAAATATTCGGTTAAGGTTAAATCGATCTCTAATCTACTCGACAATTCCTGCGCACTCTTGAAATTTTCCAGAAAATCAAACAAATCTAGATGAACCGCAGTTTTTAACAAACAGAGAATCCGCACCTTTGAATATGATTCATCTATGAAGTTTAATAGTTTTTCCGGACTTTCTTCGGGAGATCTTAAAAAAAACATATATTTCACCAGTTACTTAAAATGATATCTTTAAAGGGGCGCTATTGTGTAGCCCCATTTTTTCATCAGATAGAAGAACATTGCTAGAAAAATCAAGCATTTATTATACTTGTAATCTTTCTATAATTGTGTTATCTTTTATAAAATAATAACACAATATCTTGAAAAGTCAATTATTTTTAAAAAGCTTCACCTCCCATAGCCTTGAATGTTACAGAGGCTTTACAGGAAACTGTAGTCTCTGTGGAGTTCTATCGCTGAAGCAAAACACTAGGAAGAATTACAGGAAAATGGAACAAATTTTTGGTTTCAGTTGGTCTCATATACCAGAGCACATAAATCCAGTATTTTATTCTTTTGGTTTGGTGAAAATCCATTGGTATGGATTAATGTATGGTGTAGCTTTTGTTATTGTTTATTTATTAGTGGTTTATAGAATTAGAACAGAAAGATTTAAATATTCAAAAGACACTATATTTAATTTTATGCTTTACGCTATCTTAGGGGTTTTAGTAGGTGGTAGATTAGGATACATTATTACTTCTGATTTTAAGTACTATTTAGCTAATCCATTAAAAATTATTTCTCCCTTTGATTTTTCCAATGGGCTTCAATATACTGGTATTTTAGGGATGGCTTATCATGGTGGGCTAATTGCTGTATTACTGATTTATATTATTTTTTGTTATCAGAAAAAAATAAATCATTGGCATTTTGCTGACCTTTTTGTTCCTGCTATTCCTTTAGGCTATGCCTTTGGCAGATTAGGTAATTTTATAAACGGTGAGCTTTATGGTCGGGTTACTACCTTACCCTGGGGGATGTATTTTCCTTTAGACCCTACTCATCAATTAAGGCATCCCTCTCAGCTTTACGAAGCTTTTTTTGAAGGGATATTCTTATTTTTGATTTTTTGGAGGATAAGGAAAAGAAAATATTTTGATGGTTTTTTTCTTTCTCTTTATCTTATAGGATATGGTTTAGCTCGTTTTTTTATCGAATTTGTTCGAGAACCGATTTCCGGTGCAGCCTTTAGATTAGGTCCTTTTAATTTAGCTCAGATTTTTTGTATAGGAATGATGTTAGTAGGAATTTTTATTATTCTGATAAAAAAACCAGCCAAATAATCTGGCCCTTAGTAAAAAATTTAGGATGAATATTCTTCTTTGGCAATAAAATGACCTCCAGTGATTTCTTCAGATATCTTCCGGTAATTTTTATCAAATCCTAAATATAAATTAATTCTATTATGGCAAGAAGAACCAATTAATTCTTTTCTAAAGATAAAGGCTGGTCCTTCTTCTTTATAAGTGGGAGAAAGGTCATTATATTTTCTGATAAGTGTTTTAAATTTTTCTCCGCATTCATCGCACTGACTATAAATCCAGAGAAGTCCAGAGGAATCTTCTTCTCTTTTCCCAAATAATTTTTTAAAAAAATTAGGACTCATTGCCATCCCTCCTTAAAAATTTGTATAGACAAATGAAAAAATTAATTTGAGCAGGACAATATTAATATTTTGATTAATTATAACATAATCTAAATTTGATTTAAATTAAGATATAGGAATAAAGGGGACGGTTGTGGAAGGCATGGGAAGGCATGGGGTCAAATCTTTATTCTTGACAAATAGTTTAATTAACTGTCAAGAATAAAGATTTGACCCCAGTGTTCCCTATGAGGAGGGGTTGCCTATGATAAACAAAGACTGGCTCCCCGTTTACAGGTAGAGGAGGAGTCGACTGATACCATCTCAATTGCCTGGCAGACTTAAAACAAAGGAGGTGAAAAAAATGGCTAAATTTTTAGTTGTTCATCCGGTAGGTAAAGAGTTAACTGCGGAGGCTGCCACACCTTTTGCGAAGGCACTGAAGGCAAATCACACAATTGATGCTTATTGGATTGGAAGCCGGTATGCCCGCGAGGAAGGTAAATTATACTGTGAATTTGATGCAAAAGATGCTGAATCTATCCGTCAAGTCCTCGCTAAAGCAGCTAAAATTGCGGGGGAATTGCCTACAGAAGGGATTTATAAGATCGAGTTAATGATTAACTCTGAAGACTTCAGATAATTTTAATTTTCAAAGGATAATGGGGACGGTTCTATTTTTTTCTAATAATAAGATAAAAAACAGCCAAAAATAGAACCTTCCCCATTATCACATTTATGGAAGTTGTGAAGCTTGACCCCGGATCTTCTTTAGTTATGTTAATATCATTTCATTGTAAGCGGTTTACAGAGAATTATATATATTATCTATGTGACAACAATATGATATTGTATAATTAAATTATGTTATAAAGAAAGTAAGTGATAGATAATGAATTTAAAATTAGAAATTTTAACTGAAGATCATGCAAAACAAATATGTTGTTGGAAATACGAAGAAATTTATTCTATTTATAATTTTCCGGATTGGGATACTCTAAAGCAACAAAGATGGGGGATAACAATAGAGGAAAAAAGAAAGAATGAATTTACTGCCGTTATTGATGAGAGTAATAATTTATGTGGATATATAAGATTTGTAGAAAATAAGGATTTTGTTTTAGTTGGATTGGGATTAAAGCCTTCATTGTGTGGGCAAGGTTTAGGCAATATCATTATGGAATTGCTAAAAAATGAGTGCAAAAAGAGGCATGGCAGTAAAAAGGTTGCTTTAGAAGTCCGTTCTTTCAATAAACGAGCAATCAAATGTTATGAAAAGGCTGGTTTTGAAATAACCGATGTTTACCAAAAGGATACTTTAATAGGTAGTGATGAATTTGTAATGATGGAATATAAATGCTGACATAATATTTAAAAGTTTTGATATTTAAGTCAGGTGACGAGACAGTTTCTTAATTTACGTAAATTCGTTATAAATACTATTGAAATTTTTTAAAGTTAGGGTTATAAAGAGATGACAATAAGAAAAGTTGATACAGATTTTATCAGAAAATCATTTACCACAGAAAAAACAGTTTTAGATTATACAAAGGCAGTTAGGGAAATTGGTCTTTGGGAATCTGAAAAGATGATGATTAAAAAATATTTTAATCCGGAAAACCGAATTTTAGATATCGGATGTGGTGCAGGGAGAACGAGCATAGGGCTCTACAAGCTTGGTTATCATTTGATAGAAGGCTTAGATTTATCGGAAGCCATGATAGCACAAGCCAGAAGAATCAGTAAAGAATTGAAATATGATATAACCTTTAGTGTGGGGGATGCGGCTTGTTTAGATTATGATGATGAAACCTTTGAGGTAGCACTATTTTCCTTTAATGGGATAATGCAGATACCGGGAAAGGAAAATCGCATAAAGGTGTTAAAAGAGATAAAGCGAATATTAAAATCTGAAGGATATTTCTTATTTACCACTCATGACCGCGATAGCGGCAAAGAGTATGAATCATTTTGGCAAGAGGAGAAGAAAAAGTGGGCATTGCATATACAGGATAAAAGTTTGCACGAGTTTGGGGATAGGGTCATTAAAATGGAAGAGAGGGATACTTTTCTTCATTTTCCAACCAGAGAAGAAGTAATTTCATGTTTAAAAGAAGCAGGATTTGTCTTAATTGAGAGAATATTGCGCTCCGTATTGTGTGAAGAGTCAGAAGAAGTAAAGAAGTTTTCAACCGATTGCGTGCTGTGGCTGGTTCACAAGCCTTTGAAGTTGTGAAGCCTGACCCCAAAGCCAAGCTCACCATGAGTTTACGCCCTTATTCTTCGGGACATTGTTCCCTTCGGTCGTAACGTCGTATATGTTGATACTGTTAAACACAATGTTAACTAGTAGTTTAATGAGGTGAAGAAGATGAATAAGAATGAAATTCTCAGAGTTGCTGCTAATGAATTTGCTGAAAAAACACATAAGTTATCCAGTCCTCTCGAAATTGCCATAATAGGTTCTGTGGCTGGAAATGACCCCTATCCCAATGATCTTGATTTAGTCATCATTATCCGTAATCTTGAGGAGATTGCAGCTGTAGCAAAGTACGCCCGACAGATGAGCAGGCACTATCATGGCTGGGAAGTTTTTCTCTTTGATGAGAATGTATCAATCATAGGCAGGATCTGCCACCGTAAAAAGTGCCCGGGGCAATCAGTTGACTGTTCCGTTCCAGGGTGTGGTGAGCCACCTCATCTAAGGGTCCATTCTGATTTTAAATACCAGGAAAAGATATTTTTCAATTCACCCATTGACGTTCTCTGGACCTCTTTCAAGACGAGTCGTTTACTTGAGCACAAAGATGAGTTAGGCATCACTGAATCACGGAGATATCCTGTGTTGGAGGATATTAAGATAAAGTGCGTACTTTGTGGTAAAATATTTTTATTCACTGCCAGTGAACAGAAGTGGTACAAAAAACAGGGATTTAGCCCACCCAAACGATGTCCGGATTGCATAGAACGGGAACGCATCAAGGGGTTAAGAAATTGGTAATTTGGCTGTGGACTACTGTCGAATAACTTACAGATAAGGGGAGAGGAGAATGGTTAAAGAAGAAAGTGAGGAGAAGATAAATTTGAAAAGAATAACCTATACAAGTTTAATAAACAGAACATTGGAAATGTATATGAAAGGTGATTATTTGGAAGCCTATAATTTCATAACAGAGAATTATAAAGGTATAAAAGGTAATCTTGCTCAAATATACAATTTTCGCTATGCAATTACCAATACAGATAATTTTAATGAAATATTACCAAAGGCAATTGAATTTATTTCGAAGAATTAGATAATTATTAAAAAATGGGAAGGAGGCGTCGGTCTGAAATGGAATTTGAAACAAGATTCCCACTCATTTTTTATATCTTATCAAAATATCGTTTTAGATTTTGGTCTGAAAAAAATATAAAGAAATATCAAGAAAAGAAAACAAAAGAAATGGCAAGGTATGCTGTTGAACATTCAAAATTCTTTAAAGAACATTACCATAAGTACGATATAAACAAATATTCATCTTTGCCACTAGTCAACAAAAAAATAATGATGGACAATTTAACTGAATATAACACCCTGGGACTAAATAAGGGTGATTTAATCCATTTTGCTCTGAACGTTGAAAAAACCAGAGACTTCTTAGCAAGATTCAATGGCATTAATATAGGTATGTCTTCCGGAACAAGCGGTAACAAAGGTATTGTTATCACCACAAAAAAAGAAGAGAATTACATCAAAGCAATGTATGCTTCAAGATTGGTTTTGCCAAAAGGAGAAAAACTAAATGGTGCATTTATTTTAAGAGTAAGTACACCGGCATTTAACTATCATCAATCAGGAAACAAGCTGACTTATATAAACCAGCTACAGCCACTAGAAAAAATAATAGAACAGCTTGAAAAACTGAATCCAAATGTGGTGTCTGCACCGCCAAGCCTGTTGAAAATATTGGCAACAGAACTTCTAAAAAGAAGACTAAAAATAAGTCCAAAATTACTATATTCTTATGCTGAGGTTCTCTACCCGGAGGTTAAGGAATATTTAGAAAAAAATTTCAAGTGTAAGGTTCATGAAGTCTATCAAGGTAGTGAAGGATATTATGCTTTAACCTGTAGACATGGTAATCTGCACATTAATGAGGATATGGTCTTTTTTGAACTCCTTGATGATAGAGGACTGCCAACAAAAGACGGTGAGCCATGTCATAAACTCTTAGTTACCGACCTACATAAAAAATCACAACCAATAATAAGATACGAACTTAATGACATAATAACCATAAGCAAGAAAAGATGCAGCTGTGGTTCAAATTTTAGAGTGATTAAACAGATACAAGGAAGAGCAGATGATATGTTTTGGGGAGTAAAAACGGACACCAAAGAACCTCAATTTATATTCCAGGATTACATCAGCAGAACAATAATTTCTACTTCAGAAGACATTGAGGAATATCAGGCAACACAAGATAGTTACACAGAGATTAGATTAAGGATCCAATTAAAGAAAGGTTCAAATAAAGAAAAAATCAAAGAACAATTAATACAAAAATTAAAAAAAGTATTTTCAAAGCACCACTGTGTTGAGCCAGAAGTTGAGGTTATATTTTGCAAGTCCTTATTGAATAAAGGATCAAATAAACTGATCAGGATTAAATGTAACATAGGAAAGAAAAATGAATAAAAGAATAGATTCATTAGATTATTTAAGAGGGATATCTTTAATCCTGGTTGTATTTTTTCACACCTCGGTTTATAGTTTTGTAAATATTGACAAAATTGATTTTAATAATCCGCCAATAATTGTTGTAATGATTAGTTTCTTGGTGTTGTGGGGAGGCTTACTAATATTCTACTCTGGAATTGTTAATACCATCATGTTTTCCGGAAGAATCGAAATGCTGGGCAATCTAAAACATGCAAATTTCTTATTCATTGCCGGAGGTATTTATATAATAATTCATTATATACTGAATATTTTTCTGGGTAGATGGAATGTCGATTTTATCAACAATCAGCCGGATATGACTGTGGTAGCAAGTTCAATCAGGAATATGCAGCTAACCTTCCCCCGTATAACTAAATTCTTTGAGGGTTCTTCTATATCAACCATAGGGTTAAACCTGATCATTGTAACATCACTATTGTTCTTTTTATTGAGAAACAAAGGGTTTGAAAAAGAAAAAAGAAATTACTGGGTGTTAGGGATATCGGGTTTTATAATAATGCTCTTTTCATTTACAAGAATTTACCTCTATAGCATAGTAGGTCAATCAATACAGGCAAAGAATTATTTAGTAGCAACCATACTTAGCTTCACTATAGCAAATCCTTATCCATTATTGCCCTATCTGGCCTATGGCCTATTTGCCTCTATTATAGGGCTGATGATATATAGAAAAAGGGAAAACCTGATTAAGAAAGTCATCATCCCCATTGGCCTTTTCTTTTTTATATATGGATTGGTTGGTTGTATGAATTTCCCGAAGACAATCTCCAAAGCAGATTATTTTTGGTATTTCAAAACACACTTAGAGTTAGGTATTTTTATTTTAATTATCACATTTTTCTGGTTAACTTTTGAGTTTAGAAATAAAAAAATCATCAATATACCTTTTATAAAATGGTTTAGCCGGGTAAGCTTAACTATATACTTACTTGAAACGCTTCTCTCCGAGATATTTGGGAAAATACTTAGCTATCTAATACCTGCATGGAATCAAACCATAAATGGGTGTTTAATTTTTGGTGCCTTAAATATTATAATTTGGATTTTAATTTTATGGATTTGGCAAAAGAATAATTTCAAGTTTAGCGTAGAATATTGGTGGGTGAAAATATTTCGTAAATTAGGCAAAAAATCTACAAAAATGGATTAATAAAAAATAGGGACAGGGTAGATTTTATTATTGACATCATAGCAACTGCGTGATAATGTAAACAACCACGAACAAACCTGTGGGTGTCTATAATACTGATATAATACAAAATAATGGGACAAGGAGGGACATTGATTGAAGAAACTACTTTCGGGTGTGCATAAAGCAATAGGACAAACGCCGATGGTCAATTTAAGCCGACTGGTAAAAGCATACGGAGTGGAAGGAAGAATATATGCCAAGCTTGAATACTTGAATCCGGGATTCAGTAAAAAGGATAGAATAGCATTACAGATGATTGAAGAGGCTGAGGAAAATGGGAGTTTGAAAAGAGGACAGCCGGTTGTCGAACTGACCAGCGGAAATACTGGAACCGGTCTGGCCATAGTATGTGCAGTGAAAGGATACAGATTTATAGCCGTCATGTCCAAAGGAAATTCTACCGAGCGTGCCAGAATGATGAAAGCTTTGGGAGCAGAAGTCGTGCTGGTAGACCAGGCAGCCGGCTCACCGGTTGGCCAGGTTTCCGGTGAAGATCTTAAATTGGTGGAAAATAAAACAAAAAAAATAACCGAGGAATTGAACGCTTTCAGGGCGGATCAATTTCATCTCATAGGTAATATTCATGCTCATGAATATTTTACCGGTGAAGAAATATGGGAACAGTGTAGCGGAGATGTCGATGTTTTCCTGGATTTCCCTGGAACTGCCGGAGCATTTGTAGGATGTACAAAAGCATTAAAAAAGCACAAACCCAGTATACGCTGCTATATTGTAGAGCCGGAGACTGCTGCCTATTTGGCCGGTAAACCTATTACACGTTCCAACCATAAGATACAGGGCGGCGGATATAGTATGGACCTTCCTTTTTTAGAGAGAGAGCTGGTGTCTGATTATTTGAGCGTTTCCGACCATGAGTCAATTGACGCTGCCAGAAACCTTGCTAAAAGGGAGGGAATCTTTGCAGGCTTTTCATCAGGCGCAAATGTGGCTGCAGCATTGAAACTATTGAGCGGTGTGGAGAAAAATAGTTCGATAGCCTTATTAATAAATGATTCAGGACTCAAATATCTAAGTACCGATCTTTATGCTTTTTAACAGAGACGAAGCGCAAGCGCAAATATATAATATAAAGATCGGCAATTACGACCCCTGTTTTTGGCCTATTTTTGCCTCCCCAAAACTAGGTAACCCTTATAAATAGCCACTTTCAAATTTTGGAGGGGTGAAAATTTAGCTAAAAAAAGCCATTGAAAACTTCTTCTATCCAAAAAATCAGTGAACGATACTTCGATTCACAATTACTGTTTTTAAGAGAATATATATTGACAAATTTAATTACAAAATAAAAAGGGTAAGCTAAAGAGGAGGCTTCCTCTATAGCTTACCCTTTTTTTATTGCCTTTTTATCTCTATTCAATTTTCCCTAACTCTACCTTCATTCCGGAAAGTTCTTTCTGCACTTCTGAAAAGCGTAGGGAATAATATTCCCGATTTTGCTGATTTAAGGTAGTGATAGTATTGTGTATCTCTTTGGTATTTTCCAGAACCTGCCGATAACCATCTTTCTGGGTAATCACTATCTCTTGCATAAACCTATCAATCCGAAAGATTAAGAGTATGGACAGGGCAATAGGAAAACCTTGATTAGCGATTAAGTCTAATAATGTTTTTATATCCATATATCAATTCTCCCATTCTCCAATTTTCCAATTGGTTAATAAATTAATTTACTAATTAGGTAGGGGATAAATTTATCCATCCCCGCTCTATTTTTTTACTAACGACTATTCACTATTCACTAACGACTAATTTATCCTCTCCAGCGAGCAAGTTTCGTCGGTCTAACATCCAGATGCAAGAAGTTCTTCTTCTCGTAAAAGCCGATCCCGGCAAAGTTGATCATCTCCGCATACTCTAAAAGGTCAAGGGCAGATACTCCCTCTACTTGAATATCTGCTGCCAGACCCAACATATGATAGCTACTTTTTATCCCTCCTACTTTTTGGTTATATTCCGAACATCTATAGCCAGAGGTAATATAGATCGGCTTTTTGATTATGGCTCTAAATTCCACCAACTTCTTTAAAAGCAGCGGATGTAACATTACCCGCTTACAACAGGGACAGGCAAATTCAGATAGCTTAAAATATTGGGCTATATCTATTTCATTTATTTGATTTAACCTCTCCATGAGCAAACTCCTTTTCCACCCACTAAAGTCATTCCCGCCTGTCTGCCGCACAGGCAGGCGGAAGCGGGAATCTATTCCCCGATCAGGTCGAGGACAGGCTTTAAATATTAATCTGGATTCCTGCTGAAGTTTACACTCACGAAAGTGGGTGCAGGAATGACATAAAGGATTGCAGGAATGACAAATAAAACCAGCTTACTATTTAACCAATAGTGATTGTTGGGTAGGTCCTTTATCCTTCAGCAGTTTTCTTTTCGATAATAGATCATAAGTCTGCTGATTAATCTTGCCCACATTAGCCTTCATCATGGTCTTTACTGCCTTCTCCTCACTCTTTCTCAATTGGATCTGCTTATCGGCCAGTATCTCGATCAGCTTCTTCCAGGCCTCTTCCCATTTTTGATTGCCATTTCCTATCCCTAATTCCTCTTCCGCCCAGAGCATAGCGGTAAGGATGGCCTCTTTAATGGTATTAGCTCGCTCTTCTCCTAATTTGTTCTTTAAGAAGCCATAACCGATAGAGACCATAGCCAGAAGTAGGGCATTAAATAGATATTTACTTAAGATTGCTTGTAACATGGAACAAACTCCTTTCACTCGTTTGTTAATTTACCAATTTTCCAATTCACCAATTAAAGTTGTAAGATAAAATATTCGTTGGTTGGTCGTTAGTATTTAGTAGGGGGCGGATTTATCCGCCCCGTAATGCCGGGCTCGATGAATCGAGCCCCTACAATTAAATAGGACAGGCGAGACGCCTGTCCTACGAGTGGTTATAGCTACACATCCATAACGTCAGTAGACTTATAATCAAGTATCCGAGCATTGATCTTAGCTACTAAGTCATTACCATTATTATGGAAGATGTTCTTAGCGATTATAGTATCCATAACTCCTTCGATAGCGGCATCCTGTGCCGCAAAGTCGACATAGTCTCCATCTTCAACTGTCTTAGGATTATTCAAGGTTAAGTTTACTGATTTAGCAACACTATCTCTAAACTGCATATACAGTCTCTTGTAAGTAGTTAATTCTCCTAAACTGGTAGCCATTTCTTATTCACCTCCTTTATCAATTAACCAATTTAATTTCAATTCACCAATTCACCAATTCACCAATTCACCTATTGGGTTAGTTGAGACTCTTTTTGGGCTCTGATCTCATCTGCAGGATACTTTTGCAGACCCACTAAAGCAGTGGCTACATCATAGACATCCTGATCGAGGGCAGCAGCTTTGACCTTAGTGAAAGTCTTGCTCTCTATTATTGGTGCCCCGGTTAACGGATTGGTTCCGGTTACCAGTCTTAGTTGCAAAGATGAGTCTCTGGGAACTACTATTACGGCCATTTAAAATCACCTCCTTTCTGGCTAATTGGCTATTAGCCAATTAGCGTAATGTGTCTGGTTACAATTTTTAGCCTGGCTAAAAACTCTCTCTACTTAGTAAGAGCAAAAAAGAGGTGCTTTTACTACAGTCATTTTAAAAAAATTTAATAATTTTTAATTTTACTATTCCTCGTTTACGTTGGCGATTCACATTTTGTTGATTTATTCCATAAAAAGTAGCTATCTCTTCATCGGTATACCCTTCCAGATAATAAAGACTGATAATCTTCTTTTCTCTTTCAGTGAGAAGTTGATAGCCTTTTTCTAAATTATTTTTTTGTAAGATATTTTCTAATTTACTCAAAGGCAAACTCCTTTCTGCGGGTCTGATAAATCAGACCCCTACAATTCCCCCTCACCCTAACCCTCTCCCGCGAAGGGGAGAGGGGATAATACATAGATAGGTGAGAGGCCTGTCCTACCGGTGGGGCTCTTTTGGTTTTAGGCCATAAGGTATTTCTATTTGTTGTTTTAGGTATTTCCGATAGTAGACCCATAATCCCCAGTCGATCCTTTTCTTTATATAACCGGCAAAGGTGGTAGGGGGTCTTTCTTTATAATCATAAACTGCGATAATAAATAACAGGGAGGCTTGTTGGAAGATATCCTCATATTCAAGCCCATAACGGGAATATCTTTTTGCTCTGGATTTTAGTAAAGGAGTAAATCGGGTAAACAGTTCTTCCATAGCCTTTACTTCTTTTTCTTTAGCTTTGGCCATTAATTCTTTTAGTTCCAATCGGTAGTCCTCCTTTCTTCTCCTTCTCTTTATTCTGATAGTAAGGGGTGATCAGAGCTAACTTTTCTTTAGCCAGTCTGATCTGCTCCAGGGCCTCTTCCCGGGAAGAAAATTTCCTCTGCGGCTCTGCTTTCTTTTCCTCTATAACCTCCTGGATCTCCTCCTCCTGGCTACCCTGATAATTATTCTTTAAGGCTGCCATTAGCCAGCCAGAGGGGTTAATAATATGCTTCTTTTCTTTTAGTAGTTCTAATTTCTCTTCCACTTTCTCTAAAGGGAAGTCTTTAAGTAGTTTCTCCCTAAAACTAGCTTTGAAGTCTAATCCAGTTAAATCTTCTTTGATTCTCTTTCTCCTTTCTTCTTTTAATTTTATAAAATCAACAGCAACAACAACTCCTTTTTCTCTATTTGTTGTTGTTATATTGGTATTGTTAAGATTGTTGTTGTTAGGGTAGCATTTTGCTACCAGGTCGAGTTTCATTTTGCTACCATTACCGGTATCATTTTGAAACCCTGATGGTTTCATTTTGCTACCATTAAATTCATTGTTTTTGCCTGTCGAAAAAATCGATAAGGAGATCTTTTCCGGAGGTGTGATCTGATAAACATTATTTTTATGATATTGATCAGATTTATTTCTGGAGATATTGCTGATAAAATTTAATTTGACCAAAATATTTAGATTTCTTAATACCGTAGTTTTTGCCGTTCTCAAATCTCTACTTAAGGTGTTTAAGGAAGGCCAGGCGATATCTTTTTTCTTATGACAATAAGACAAAAGCGCAAGATAGAGCATACCAGGGCCTGACCCCGCAACCTTGGCCAATTCTCTAAAGAAATAATTGGATATCATGGTATAGCCATATTTAGATAATTTGTTTTGATTGTTTGATTTTTCTTTTTCCATATTTTTCTCCTTTCTGTCTTTGGTAGGGGACGGATTTATCCGTCCCGTTCCTTGCGGGCTTGATGAATCAAGCCCCTACAATTCCTGCTAACTATTCACTAACGACTAATTTAATTACAACATAAAAAATTTTTCTTGTATCGAGTTTTCTCCTTGTTTTCTACCGAATTTCAAACGAATTTCAAACGAATTTCAAACGAAAGAAAATTATCTGTAAAATAAAAAATCCGAACAACCCTTTTGATTGTTCGGATTTAATTTCAATTTATTTATTTATATTTTTGAATGATAGACCGGCGGGCCTGTCCTCGTGAAAACGGGGAACGCCTGTCCTACGGGTGCTGATGATAGCAGATGCCTGTCCTACGGGTTAGAAATTTATTTCTAAATCTTTTTCTTTAATATCTAACATTAAACCTCTGCCGGGGATTGTTTTAAAAATATTTTCAATCTTTTTTGAGTAGGCTTCTTTTTTATCCATTGTTTTTAGAATATCTTTTCTGATTTTACAAATATGATAATTTATCCGTGTATATACTGCCTCTTCATCATCCTTCCAGAGTGAATCTAAAATACTATCATAGCTTACTACTTCTCCTTTGTGTTGAGCCAGAAGATAGAGTAGGGAAAATCCTCTTGTTGTAATTTTTATCTCTTTCCCCTCAAAAATAATTCTATCCGGGCGGTGGGGGTCGATCTCTAAAATAATTTTAGGTGTTAGCTCAGCAGTTTCGGTTTTCAGCCCGCCAGTGGTCAGTTTAGGGTGCTCAGTTTCAGCATTAGAATCATTAGCAGTCACCTTATTAGAATCATTAGTCTTCATCTTTTGTTTTTTCGCTTCTTGATTTTCTTTTTCTTCTTTTATTCTGCCCTTAATCCTCTGGACTAATCTCTCGGGCAGTACCCTACCCAACTCTTCCTCAGTCAATTCTTCCAAACACCTTTCCTCATTATAGCCCTCTCTTACCAATTTTCCGATATAATAGCGGCTTAATCCGGGGATATATAAGCGAGCTAAACTTAAACCTTCTTCCTCCACCCCCTCTATCATCCGTTCCGCTAAACGCCTGATCCTCTTTACATCTTCTTCTCGCCCTTTATTCCAGCCGCTCTCCTCGGCAATAGCCGCCAGGCTATCGGCTAGCCAGGAAAATCCTTCCCCCAGCCTTTCTACCGCACCCCGGTAAAGACTGTATTCCTGTTCAATACTCTTGCTCTCCCTTTCTCCGATCCAATCATAGAGAAGTAGAGTCTTTTTAAAGGCCAGATAGTCTTCTAAGCTAGTTTTTCCTTTGGTTAGACCATGTTCCCCCTGATAAATCTCTTTACCTTCTTCTCCTAAATTAAAGACTAAAGCCAATAGCTTATTACGGTAGATTTCCTTCCAATCAGTATAATTATAGCGGTCTATCTGATCACCTTCTCGGTAGAATTGAGGATAAGGAATAGGTAGGGATTTACCGTCTTCACTTAAAGTTAAGGTCAGGATAATCTCCAGATTACTTATCTCCCCTTGAATAGATTTCTCTATCCAGGATAAAAAATAAAGATAGGTGGCTACTTTAATCCCTTTAGCGCTGATCAGGAGGCCGGTAGAAGTAGGAGCTAATCGGCCTTGATCATCCTCTAGCACCAACCGACAGTCTTTTAAGCCCTGGAGGGCATCTTCTATTTTCTCCTTAATTCTTTTTTTATCCAGCACATATTGCCAATAACCAGATGGCTGATCTAATAGGGTAGCCCTATTATCTTTACCATTTACGATTAGTCGAAGTAAGAGGGTAGTCAAATCCCTTTCCTTCTTGTGAGGACCTACCCCGGCCAGGGCATCGGGATAGGGTATCCTTTCCTCGGCTACCTGCCCCCTTATCTGGTTATCCTCCGCCATAGTATCCCGCAGGAAATTAAAATAGAGATTTTGATAAATAGTCTCCGAGAGCAGGGAATGGGCTAAAAAGATTACCCTTCCGAATTCTTCCTCACTTTGGCTATTTAATCTTCCCGCTCTTCCCCCCATATTCTCTATATCGCTAAAGGTAAGACTGGTCAGCTGGGCCTCCTTAGCCTCTCCGTTAATACTTTCTATCTTATCCATAGAGAGGATGACATTCTTAAAAGGAAGGTTAATCCCCATCGCTAAAGTAGTAGTAGCACAGATGACCTTGATCTCACCACGGCGCAGATAATTTTCTACTAAATTTCTTTCTTCCCAGGAAAGGTCGGCATTATGATAGGCCATCCCTTTTTCTAAAAGAGAAAGCAGGATATCCCGGGATAGAGTCTCCTCCATCTGGTTAAGCTCCTCTATCGCTTGCCTGGCCGGAGGGCATTCTAATCTATTCGAAAGCCACTCCGCCCACTTTTTAGTTTCTGCTTTAGTGGGGAAGAAGAGGAGGGTAGGTTCATGATGCTCCACAAAATAACGGACCGTCTCTCGGACATAATCTTCCTCACAATTATCTCGGACCGCCTGGGGAGGGAAGAATACTTCTTCTCCGAACTTCTTTTCATTATGAGTAATATATTTAAAGACTCCACCTCTCACGATGCCTTTACGCAATTCTACCGGACGCCGGTAGGAGGTGAGTACCCGGGAGGGAAGCCAGTTTAAAAAAGCTTCTTGATTTTCTAAGAAGGCCGAGAGGGAGATGATCTTGATCTTTTGCTCCTGGTTTTGCAAATTAACCAGCATCTCCTCCAGGAGGGGGCCTCTTTCTGGGTTATTGATTAGCTGCAGCTCATCGATTACTACTAAAGAAACCCCGCTTAAAAAGGAGGGGTATTTTAAGAGAAAGTAGTTAAATTTTTCATAGACCATGATGGCGACCTGAAATTGTCCCCGGCTAATCTTCTGATCCTCTTCTTTGCGGTCGCGGGAAGAGATGGTGATATCGATTCCACAGTCGCTATATAGTCTTTTAAAATGTCGGTATTTTTCTTCGGCTAAGGTTTTTAAAGGGACTAAATAGATGGTCTTCTTTTTATGGATAGCCTGAGTAATAGCCGCCATCTCCCCGATGAAGGTCTTACCTGAAGAGGTAGGAGCAATCACCAAAAGATTTTGATTTCTATCATCTCCAACTCCACTTCTGTCATTGAGAGCTTTCAAAGGGAGCGCGGCAATCTCATCCACGCCTGTCTGCCGTACTTGCCTATCTGTGTGCGTATACGCACAGGCAGGCACAGGCAGGCGCAAGCAGGAATCCATCCCTCCTGTAGGGGCGTATGGCATACGCCCTTCCTTATCCAATACCCCATAATACCTTACTGCCTTTTCCTGAACCGGCAACAGATATGGAGAATAATTCTTCTCCCAAATATCCACCATATAAGAGGGGACTCCCCAAACTTCTAAATCTCTCATCTTCATTGGCTTTTTAAACAATTTCTTTCCTTCCTTTCTAACCATTTATTAAAAATATGTATAAATAAGTGGTAACGAACAAAAGTTTATTAATCTATTTTACCCCACTTCTTTTACAATTACAATAGAAATTTAAAAAATCTTTCCCCTTCTCTTATTACCCTTCTCCCCTGGAGGGAGTGGGTGGGGTGATTTTGTATTGTTTAAACTTTTTAGGTTGTTTCAGCAAACGCTGAAACAGGGCTTTTCAGTGAAAATTAAAAAGAACGAATTAGTTAAAATCTTTCAAACTTTCAAATCTAATGGGAGGAATGGATTGAAGAGGAGATAGTAATTATGGTTGGCTTAATCCTAAAAACTAATCTCTTGAAATTTATAACTTGAATCTATAAACTTGCAACTGGTAATCAAAACCTATAAAATAATAAAAGGGAGATTAATAATTAATTTAAATGAAAAAATCTTAAAAGAGCTTGAATGATCCATTAAAAAAACTTCTGGATATTGGCAATTCTAAGAATTTGATGGATGGAGGTAATAAAGAATGAATATAGAAAAGATTGAAGAGATTAAGGGAAAAATATTATCTATACTTAAACGATATAATGTCAAGAGAGCAGGAATTTTTGGCTCTGTGGTAAGAGGAGAGGAGAACAAGGAAAGTGACATAGATATTTTGGTGGAGATTGTAGGCAGGATGAGTTTACTTGATTTTGCAGGGTTAAAGTTAGAATTGGAAGAGGCTCTTGGCCAGAGAGTTGATTTAGGAGAGTATTCAACAATCAAACCAATGATAAAGGAACAAATATTGAGTGAAGAGGTGTCTATTTTATGAAAAGAAACCTAAAACTCTATTTACAGGACATCTGGGAGAGTACCTTGGCAATAGAGGAATATACCCAGAACCTTACCGAGGATGAATTTTATTCGAATCGCCAAGTTCAAGATGCAATTGTGAGAAGACTAGAGATAATTGGCGAAGCGGTCAAAAATATAGATGACGATTTTAGAAATAAATATCCCCAAATACCTTGGAAGAAGATTGCTGGGATGAGAGATATTATTGCCCACGAATACTTTGGGGTAAAACTTGAAAGAGTTTGGGATGTTTTGAGAAAAGACCTCCCTGATATAAAGCAACAAATGCTTTTAATAATGGAGAGAGAGGATGTTTGAACTCCCTTCCCTCCTCCTTAAAGTTGAGGATTAAGGTGGGGATGAGATATTTCCTGCCATTGTGAATGACCGAAGGGGAATGTGGCAATCTCAACTAATCAACTGGCAAACCGGGTAACTAAATTAATAAACAGATACACATCCCATTTTCTTTGAAATGGTGGGTTTGGAATTAAGTAAAATTTGACAATTTTCCCCAATTATATTATTTTAAAAGAATAGAATCTGGAAAAGATTTTCAGGAATTATTGGAAATAAAAAATGAAAGGTAATAAAAAAATGGATGGACAGAATCATATACCGAATCTTAAAGTTCCCTTTTTATTATTAGGATTATCCATCATGCTATCTGCTTTAATCTTTGGGTTCTTTTTTTATCAAAGCAGGATAACCCGTGATTATGTAGATGTTCTTGGCTCAGCTGCTGAGCGTTTTGAGTCTGATATTGTCAAATGGAATATTACCATTCAAGAAAACACTGGCCTGGAGAATATCGGGCAAGGTTACCGTAATATTCAGGATAAAAGGGACCGTTTGGTGAATATTTTGAGCAGTCAGGGGATTCCCGAAGAGGGGATCAATATCAACCCGATTAACACCCAGGACCGATGGGAAGATGGAAAAGTTGTTGGCTATACACTTCAACAATCGCTTTTTATCATTTCAGAAGTTATTGAAAAGGTAGAAAATCTAGCCCTAAATCCTGACGAGCTGCTAGCAAATAATATCTTTTTCCAAACCTCATCTTTAGAGTATTTTTATTCTAAAATTGATCTGTTAAAAAAGGATTTGCTGACCATGGCCACTAAAAATGCCCGGGAACGGGCCGAAAAAATATTACAGGATAGCCCCTATCATCCGGGACGGATGATTTCAGCTAAAGCCGGTGTTTTTCAAATCATCGAACCCTATTCAACTGAGGTGGAAAGTTACGGAATGTATAACACTTCTTCCCGGAAGAAAGATATTACCGTTACCGTCCATGCTCAATTTTTAATTCAATAAACCTGCTTAGAAATAACCATCCCTATGAGGTTTATTTCACCATTCTTACCGTGTTGGTGCCAAATTCCGCGAAATGAAAATTCATTTCCTATTTCCCCTCCTTTAAACCCTTATTTACAAGGCTTTTAGGAAGGCCTTTTTTTATAGTAAAGGAGAAAAGTAGAGGAATAGGATAGCTGATTTTTAGTTAAATAAGGTAGATCGATATAGCTAGAATTAGTGAATTACCAGTTCTTATGGGAGAAAATAGTAAGTCTCTAAAAGGTAGAAAACATAAGGGTTTCCGTGTTTTTTTGTTAGAGGGGATGGTTTTAGTTCTTCTAAAATAGGGAGAAAATGAAGCAAAAAAGGGCTAAAACACTATTTTTAGGAGCTTGAAAGCCTTGTAAAATAAGGGTTTAAACGAAATATCGTCGTAGCAGCGTTTCTTGAGGGTGCTTAAGGTGATTGGTCATATTTTTTAAAATAGTCGCTTAAAAGAGCTTAAAATGGCTTATTTTAGATCTGGGCGGAAAGCCTTATTTTATAAGGGTTTGAGAGTGGAGTAAATAGTGACAGGTTCCCTTGATACCTGGCCCGGATTAACTAAATACTCTATCTAAAAATTATATCTGAAAACTTTTCTTCTAAAAAAGAAGGATTTCACCAAACCTTTATCGAATATATAAAAGAGTATTAAATATGAAACTCACAATGAGGCCCTGCGAGAGGCAATTATAAATGTAGTTGCTCCTCGGGATTATACGGCTACTTTCAAAAGGCCAATAGAAAAATGGACTAAAAAGTTGGGAGAAAAGTTGGGAGAAAAGTTGGGAGAAAAGTTGGGAGAAAAGTTGGGAGAAAAGTTGGGAGA
>Ga0210024_1000535_pt1 | contig 34523 bp, 28 predicted proteins | sample CryGeymeta201525_FD_183988 | JGI IMG/M metagenome (GOLD analysis project Ga0210024, IMG submission 183988) | Groundwater microbial communities from Crystal Geyser aquifers in Utah, USA - Crystal Geyser metaG 2015-25 (SPAdes) (version 2) | ecosystem: Environmental > Aquatic > Deep subsurface >...
AAGCTCCCGACAGATGCCGACGGGAATGTGCTCGCCAACTGGTTCTCCGGCCGCGAGGGGGACGGCTTCACCACAGTTCCCTACGCCGTCGCGCTCTCGGGCGAAGTGCCGGACGACGTCTTCCGCGGCAAACTCGTCTTCGTCGGGACGACTGTCGGGGGTATCGGCGAGCAGTTCTTCCACGCCCCGTTGCCTGCCAATGTGATGATCCCGGGAATCATCGCTCACGCCAGCGCCGCCGAGACGATCCTTCGCGGCGACGCCATCCGCCCGGCGGACCCGCGCGCATTCCTGTTCGTGCTCCTTGCGCTGGCGTTCGCGCTCGCCTTCGGGTTCATCCGTTTGCGGCAGTTCGACGCAACCTACAGTGTCGGGCTTGCCGCCCTGCTGCTCGCTCTGCTCTGGATAGCGTCCCGAGTCAGCTTCGAACGGTGGAACTTCTGGTTCGAGTTCTACCCGTTGGCGTTCCTCGTTGGCGGAGTCTTCGCGTTCCAGTTCGCCTGGCGACTGCTGGACGCCCTGAGCTTGGTCATCCAGCGCCGGAAGCAGCTTGACGTGGTGACCGCCGTCGGCGACCGCGCCTCTTCGGACACGGAGCTGTCGGAGGACTTCCGGATGGCGCTCCAGTCTGCCCTGACCGTTGCCGACACAGATGTCGGCGCGCTCTGGGCGCTGGACGAGAAGGAGGAGCGGTACCTCCTCGAGACCGTCTCCGGGCTGACGTTGGCCGAAGTCCGTCAGCACACGGCGGCGCCCGGGGAGGGCGCCCTCGGCCAGCTCCTGCTGTCCGGTGACGCGCTGGTGGTGCAAGACGCCCGGATGCCTCGCGATGGATTCGAGTCGCCGCTGCCGGCCCAATTCCGTTCCCTGGTGTTCCTGCCGCTGAAGGCCCGCGGCAGGTGCGTGGGGCTGCTGTGCATCGCCAAGCGAGAGCCACGGGCCTTCGACCACGACGTGCGCCAGTACCTGCGGACGATTGCGTCCCAATCAGGCTTGGACCTGGATAACGCGCGGCTTGTCAAGAAGCTGCAACGAATGTTCGTCAGCACCTTGGGCGCGCTGGTGAAAGCCCTGGAGACCAAGGACGCCTATACCCGGGGGCATTCCGACCGCGTGACCGATTACGCCGTTCTGGTGGGGCAGCAACTGGCGCTGCCGCCCGCCCAGATCGAGACGCTCCGACTGGCCGGCTCCGTCCACGATGTCGGCAAGATCGGCATGCCGGACATCGTGCTCAACAAGCCGGGGAAGCTGACCGACGAAGAGTACACTGCCTTCAAGACCCACGCCCAGTACACCGGCGACATCCTGGAGGACCTCGACTGGTTGCGAGAGGTCCGCGACATTGCCATGCACCACCACGAGCGCTGGGACGGCCGCGGGTACCCGGACGCGCTCAAGGGCGAGGCGACTCCTCTCGGCGCCAGGATCCTGGCCGTCACCGACGCCTACGACGCAATGACCTCCGACCGCCCCTACCGCAAAGGCATGCCCGCCGCCAAAGCGGTCTCAATCATCGTGAAGGAGTCGGGGACGCAGTTGGACCCCAGCCTGGTCGAGGCATTCCTGCACGTCCCCGACGCCCACTGGACGCAGGCGGCACAGGCGCACCTGGCAGAGCGCGAGGCAGCCGCGGCTTAGGCGGCGTAGATCACCCCCGACTGAGGCGGCGGCGGCGTGTTCCAGGTCCGCCTCGACGCCAAGCCCGCTTCCCACAGCAGCCCGATGACGAGGGCCTGCGCCGCGAGACCGACCACCCGAAGGGGAACCGCCAGCGCAGGGCGAGCCGAAGCGTTCCGGCTTCACCCTCGCCGCCTTCGTCGTCACCGCCCTCCCAGCGTGGGAGCAGGCCGTCAGCGCCCTCAGCGTCCACAACGTCCCCTGCCACCACCTGACCGATGAGCGGCAGCTTGCGGAGTTAACGGGGATTCGGTTCTGAGTTCGTCGGTTTTCGTAGCCGGTATCCTTCGGTCCCGGCCCCGTCTGCCGGGCAATTGCCGCCAGCGGGAGCGCGTGCTACAATCGGCAGCCCAGCACGTGCAGATCGGGGCGGACATCGGAGCCAAACGATGACCACAAAGCTCACCCTCGTCATGGATCCCAATGTCATCTCCTCCGCCAAGACGTATGCGCACGCGCGGCACACGTCGGTCTCGAAGGTGGTCGAGAACCTTCTGCGGCTCCTGTCGGCAGAGCCCAGACCGGTTCCTTCCGAACTGGGCCAACTCGGTCCAATCACCGCGTCGCTCACTGGGGCCATTCCCCTCCGCTCCGGGGACGAGAGCAAGACGACCCAGGAGTTGATCCGTGAGGCGAAGCAGGAGCGCTTCCTGTGAGACGGGTCTTCATTGACAGCGACGTGATCCTCGATTGCGTACTCAACCGGGTACCGTTCTCCGCGGAGTCGAGCGCCCTCCTCAGTGCCTGTGAGCTTGGGCATCTGGAGGGAATCACGTCGACGTTGGTTCTCGCCAACTGCTACTACGTCTTCTGCCGACAGGCCGATGCCTCAAGCGCTCGTGACGTCGTCGGGCGCCTGCGTACCCTCCTCACAGTTTGCCCTGTGGGGGACCGTGAGTTTGGCGAGGCGCTGGCGTCCGACTTCGCCGACGTAGAAGACGGCATCCAGCATTTCGTCGCAGTCAACAACGGAGGCGAAGCCATTGCGACCCGGAACGTGCGCGACTACGGGTCATCCGCGATCCCCGTCTGCGACCCCGCTCAGGTCCTCGCGCTTCTCGCCAACGCGGAACACGGCGACCCGGCTGGCCCGCTCCTCCCTCCCGCCACGACTGGGCAGTGACAGCAGAGGTCGGCGAGTGCCAGGGGCCGCCAGCGAGGCGCGCAGGAAGAGCCTTCCAGCACGTTGCCGAGAACGCGCCAGACGCCCGTTCCGTAGCTCACCCGGCAGTGCCCTTCGATTGCGGTCTGCAGACGCGACCCCCGGGCGCCCGGCGCAAGTCTGCTGACCGTGACACAGCGCGGCATTTGCAGCGGCGGCCTTTCCGGCTATACTCCACGCGGTCCGAAAGCCGATGCGGACACAGACGCGGACGGAAAGGTGTGGAGAGATGTTGACTCGCAGGCAGTACGCAGGGCTGGTAGCAGTTGCTGGGGTGACGGGGGTGGTTGGGGGCGGATTGTGAATGTGCTGCTGATGGGGAGAGCGGCGCAGGCGGGGCAGGCGAAGCAGACGAAAAAGGTCGCCGACTTGGTTGAGGCAAGGGAGTTCCGTGTTGTCGGCAAGGACGGGAAGGTGCGCGCCGGCTTGACGGTCTCGGATGATGTGGCCGGCCTCGCCCTGTTGGGCAAGGACGGAAAGGCTGGCATTACTCTCGGTACTCTCGGTGTGACGCCCGACGGCACCACCACCGGCCTGTCGCTACTGGGTCAGGACGGGAAAGTGCGCTGCACTCTCGGCTCGACCCCTGACAACGGCGCAGGGCTGGGGCTTTGGGACAAGGACGGCAATGCGGCCGCTGTTCTCGGGTTTGAGTCTGACGGCACGCCTCGTGTGGAGCTCACGGACAAGGACGGGAAGGTGCTCTGGGAGAAGCCGTAGCCGGGGAGCGCTCTGCAGGCTCCGCCCCCTCGCCGGCTTGCCCTGGGTGCGGGAGTCTGGTAGAGAATCGCGTTCACTGTTGTAGGTGTGGTCTACGAGTCCTGTGGCTGGAGACCCGGCCGATGAGATCACCTTCGAGCGCTTCGCCGCGCTCCCAGAGACAGTCTGAGTCCGCGTTCTCCCGAACGCCCTTCTGCGCCCGGCCGCTTGCCTCCTCACGCCGAACACGCGCCTCCTCCGGCCGAACAAGCATGTTCGGCCGCCGAACACGTACCTCCTCCGGCCGAACAAGCATGTTCGGCCGCCGAACACGCACCTCCTCCGGCCGAACAGGCATGTTCGGCCGCCGAACACGCACCTCCTCCGGCCGAACAGGCATGTTCGGCCGCCGAACACGCACCTCCTCCGGCCGAACAAGCATGTTCGGCCACCGAACAAGCGCCTCCTGCGGCCGAACGCGCCTGTTCGCACGCAGGTCGCTCGCATCCGCGGACCGAGCACCGCCTTCTCCCGCCCGGCCGCCGTAGGCCGGCAACCGACTGCTAATCTCCGTTTCGCATCACCCGGGAAGCTCCCGAAGGAGGAAAGGAAATGCCCAATCGTATCCCCCAGAATGTCGTCAGCTATGCAAAGGCGATCAGCGCGCACCGGAAGCTGAACGCCGCGGGGCAGACAATTGCCGAACAGACCGAAGAGCAGTTCGACGCAGACGTCGCCGCGGCCCAGGTGACGGTGGACGCGGTCCTACAGAACGAGATCGAGGGCGCGAACCTGAGAGCGACGCGAGACGAGAGCGTTGAGGCGCTGTTGACGCTGTGCGACCGGTACGTCGACCGGATGAAGTCCGACCACGAACGCGACTCGCAGCAAGTTCGCACCCTTCCCACCCGGCCCGGCTCTGAGCACCACCGCAGCCACGCCTCCAGCAGCTCCGGCGGCAACGGTGCGCCGGACGCAGGCGGCACGGGCGTTCCGCCGCCGACGGTGTAGACAGGCGGCTTGACAAGGAGACAGGGGGACAAGGGGAAGGGGGGACGAGGCGAACGGCGCACCTCCCGCCCCTTCCCCACTCCACCACTCACCACTCATCACTCCCCCCCAGGAACCGATCATGCTCCCAACCCGCACAACCACCTACCCCGATAGCTTGTTCTTCCCAGCGTTGAAGGAGGCGATTGACGGGGCGCAGTCGCTGATTGAGATTGCGTCGTTCCTGTTCCGCACGGGGTACGCCAGCGAGACGCGGGCGGAGCAGATCGCGGAGGCGTTGAAGGCGGCGGCGGCGCGGGGGGTGCGGGTGATTGTCATCCTGAACTGCTCGCGGTTCGAGCCGGACGTGGCGGAGGAGAACTACGCGACGGCGCTCGACCTGGCCGCCGCCGGGTGCGAGGTGCGGATGGGGCCGCCCAACCAGACGCTCCACACGAAGATGGCGCTGATGGACTTGGCGCGGGTGTTCGTCGGCAGCCACAACTTGACCCGCGGCGCGCTCAGCTTCAACCGCGAACTGACCGTCTACTCCCCCAACCGCGAGATGGTCAGCCGGGTGTCGCGTTACTTCCGCGAACTGTGGAACGTCTCGAAGCCGCTGGCCGAGGTCCCGCCGCCCGACGGGCAGGGGGCGGTGGAGATCGCCCTGCTGACGGTCACCCCGGTGGGTGCGCAGATCCGGGCCACCTTCGACGTGAACCTCACCACCGGTGTGGACGCCTTCGCAGCCGTCGCGGCAACCGATGGGAGCCTCGCCGGGGCGACCATGGGACCCTCGGTGGCGCCGACCGAGCGCGAAGCCTTCGTCACCCCGGCGGTGCCGGAGGGAACGGAACTGTACGTGGCCGTGCGCGCCTACTCCGCCGGTCAGGCCATTGCCACCAGCGAGAAGTTCCGCCTCGTCTACCAGCCGACGGAACCGGGCGGCGAGGGCGAAGGAGACGGCGACGGCGGCGGCGAACCCCCGCCGCCCGAACCGCTCACCGCGCCGACGCTCGTGTCCGTCGCGTGGGCGTCGGAGACGACAGTCACCCTCACCTGGGAGTTCGTCGGCTGCACCGACTTCCAGCGCTTCGTCATCGAGCGGGAGAACCTGACGCAGGAGTGGCAGCCGTTAGGCTTCGTCTACGACTCCGCCGCCCGCCAGTGGACCGGCAGCGCCGCCGACACGACAGAGTCCACCCCCTTCCGCGTGGTCGTCTACAACCTGGCCGACGAGAGCGCCGCAAGCAACGAACTGGCGGTCCCCGACAGCCCGCCGCTGCTCCTGGCGCCAACGCTCCAGTCGGTGACCCAAGTCGGCGCCGAGAACATCACCGTCGCCTGGGCCTGGACCGGCCCCGAGGGCTTCCACCGGTTCGAGGTGCAGCAGCGGGACAGTCTGGGCGACTGGACAGTCCTCGCCACCAGCTTCGACCCGGCGACGCAGGAGTGGACCGGTCCCGCCCTGAGCATGGACCCCGCCCAAACCGTCCGCGTGGTCGTCTTCAACATGAGCGAAGAGTCGCAAGCCAGCGACGAACTCCCCATCACCCTCGCAGGCCCCGGCACCCTCCAAGCCCCCGTGATCCTGCACGCCGAGATCTACGAGTCCGGCGGCGACCTCTACATCGTCTGGAGTTGGGAGAACAACTCCCCCGAGCCGCCCTTCGACCACTTCCTGGTCCAACAGATGGACGGCATGGGCACCTGGCAAACCCGCGTCACCCTCTCCGACCCCACCACCCAGAACTGGACTGGCGCCCCGATGCCCGTGCCGTTCCCGAGGCACTTCCGCGTGGTGGCGGTGGATACGATGGGTGGGGAGGCGGTTAGTGAGGCGGTGGAGGTGGGGGCGTAGCTGTTGACGGAGGCAGGTGCGTGTGATATGGTTGCGCTTGCCTGCGCAGCCGTAGAGACTCCCCCAAGAAGGTGATTCCGCTGGTCAAACGCATCCTGATACTGGACGCCGACCCCGACACCTGCAACCTTCTCAAGACCGCCCTCACCCGCGACGGCTATGCCGTCGACTATGCCTACCACGGAGACGAGGCATGGCGTACCCTCCACACGAAGGGCGCCGACCTGCTCCTGTTGGACGTCGGGCTTCCAGGCGCGAATGGGTGGGAGTTCGCCCGACGCCTGCGGGAGGACGCGCGCGTAGCCGGTCTCCCGATAATCGTCGTCACGGCGCACACAGGTCTGCTCAGTCGCGCAGCCTCGCGGGTTTACCATGTCGCCGACTTTATCCCGAAGCCCTTCGCAACCGCGACCGTGCGGGCTGCAGTGAAGACCGTGATCGGCCCTTCGGGCGCAACCAAGCGGGTCTGAGTCGGCGTCCGGAGCTCGCCCCTCTCCCCTGCTCTGCTACTTCGCCGCGAGGGTCGTCACCAGTGCCAGCAGGTCCGGGCCGTGCAGGGCGCCCTTCTCCACCTGTCTGCCCGCGAGGGTTGCATCCGCAGTCGCCGCCAACGAGCCGGCCAACGCCTGGACTTCGTCGAACGCAGTCGCCGCGTCAGCGGTGATCCCCGGGTGCCACACGAGCAGCGGGACCGGGCCGCTGCTGTGTCCCTTCATCGGGCAAGGGGTCGAGTGGTCGCCGGTTACGGCCAGCAGGCACTGGTCGATGAGCTTCTCTTTGAGCGGCTGGAAGAAGTGGGTGTCGATCAGCTCGATACAGCGGGTCTTCAGGTCCGCCTCGCCATCGTGTCCGGGGAGGTCGGGTCCCTTGATGTGAACGTACAGCCCGTCGTACTCCTCGATGGACGCCTCGACGGCTTCCCGGAACTTGGTGTAGTCGGAGATCATCTTCTCTTCGGTCATCTTGCCCTGGCCGGTGTCGACGGGCACGACGCCCATGCCGATCATGAGGGCGATGCCGCATTCCACCGGCATCTCGGCGAGGACCGCCATCTTCGCGCCGTAGCGGATGTCGGTAGAAGGCAGCCTCGGCACCGTAGCGCCGGCGTCGCGAACCAAGACCACGTTGGCCGGGTTGATGCCGCGAGCGGCCCGGCTCTGGTTTGCCGGGTGGTTGCGGAGCGCGACGTGGGTCTCGTACACGAATCGATTGACCAGCTCAGCCGACCGTCTTGCCTCGGGAGAGTCGTCCATCGGGCAAGTCAAGGCAATGGCCGGCGGCGGGTTCGCAGGCAGCGAGACTGCTTCACCGACGTAGTAGCCCTGCTGACGGACGTAGGCCGGATCGGGAGCGGTGATCTTCCCCGACAGCGGCTTGCCCTCGGGGTCCCGGATCACCGCGAGGCAGCGGTGGCCGGAGGTGGGCTTCACGTGCGCGGGGAAGCCGAGCATCTGCAGGTGGAGATTCACGGCGTCGCACAATGACTTGGCCGTCTGCGGATCCATCACCCGCCCGGCGCGACGGTCGCTGATCTGCAGAGCCGCGTTGAGCGTCGCGAAGTTACCCCGCAGCATCAGGTCGCCGTCTTGCAGGTATAGCCCTTCAGCAAAGCACTCCACCGGGCCGCGGCCGGTGTACTGGCTCTCCCGGAACACGTCCACACCCAACAGCGAAAGCACTGCCGCGTCGGACTGTGGCGCGATGTACTGGCCGCTCCACGGCGCCCGCGGGATCGGCTGAAGGGTCCCGAGCTGTCCCTTTTTGGCGTAGCCGTCCAACACGGGCTTGTTCGCCCGCTGACAAGGCGTGACCACGCCCTCGCCAAAGTAGTCCTTCGGCTCCAGCCCCTGAGGCGGCAGCAGGAAATCACCCACGCCGTCCAACACAACAATGAGTACTTTGCGGTTCAGTGCCATCTAACGCTTCCTTGCCCTTCGCATTCGCCGGAATAAGCCGCACCGGTGCCTCGCACGACAACACTACCGAGGAGGTTGGCTGGCTTCCGGGCGGAAGGAGCAATTCTACCAACAAACGACGGCGGCAACAAATGGGCGGAGGGTCGGAGCGGACACGTGCGCACCAGGCGCCGGCCTGCCCGCAGTGGGATCAGTTCGGCCCGTCCACCACCGCCGCGCCCAGCCGCCGAAACGCTTCGTTCTCCGCGTCGCGGCTCTTCACGTCGGCGTCGTTCCAGCTCACAACCAAGTCGAGGCTTGGCATCATCGCCATCACCCGAGGGCCGCCGTGTCCGAAGCAGCCGAACACGTCGCGCGGGGCGTCCGCCCAGTGCCGTTTGGCCTGCCGGTCGATCCCGTTAGTCCACCATAGCCACGAGTAGCTGCCGAAGTGGTCCGTCTGGTTGTCGGGCACGGTTTGCGAGCCCAGGGTGCGTTGGCCGGGAAGCAACTCTGCGGCATGACCGGCCGACTGAGGGATGTCGTTGGACAACGAGCTCGCCACTGCCATCCGCGCCAGCCGTTCGCCGAGCAGTTGCTGCCCGCCCCAGTTCCCGCGACGCAGGTAGAGCCACCCGAACCGGGCGAAGTCACGCGGCGATATCCCCAACCGCCCCGGGCGGTCGCCGGTGCCGAAGGCCATGAACGTGGGGTCGTCTTCGCAACCCAGCGAATCGGTCAACAGCGGATGCAGGACGTCTCCGTCTACCCTCTCATACGTCGTCTGGTACACCTTCAGGAACAGCAGGTCCCAGAACAGCGCCATCTGCCAGTCGTTGTAGCAGAATGCTGTGCCGGGCGCTTCCGCTACCCCGTAGCAGGAAGTCTGGTTGGCAAGGTGGCGCCAAGTGATCCCGCGGTCCTTGTGACCAAGGGCGGCGTTCAGTTCGCCGAGGCGGGGCTCGAGCGGCAGGACCGTGTCGTCGAGGCTCCGGATCTTCCTCTCCTCAAGCGCCTTGAGCAGGAAGTGGGTGTAGAGGGGCTTCGCCGCCGACGCCACGTCGCCTCGCTTCGTGGCGTCTCCCCACGTGTAGACGAGGTATCCGTGCCGCACCACGCAGCCGCGACCGCCTACAGCCTCGCAGAAGCGCTCCAGTCCGGTGACGCTCATGCCGACTTCGTCCGGCGTGCGTACGGCCCAGGTCACGCCCGGGAACACCGGTTCTGCCGCGCTCATACTCATGGTCGCACCGACGAACATCGTCACTTCGCCGAGGATGCTTAGTGGACCGGCCCGCCAGGTCGAGCCGCGGCTGCTGAGGGCGTATCTGTGTCTTCTCATCGAGCGGTCCTCCCGTTCAGGAAGAGGGCGCCGTCCGGCCGCGCCAGGACGTAGCGGCCGGGGACACCTTCTACGCAAACCCGACCTCGCCCGGAGGCCTCGTATACCCGCGAAGGTTGGGAACACACCGAAGTCCCGGTGCGACTTCGGCTCCGTCTGGGAGAATACCCTCTGTCCTACGTCTGCTGCACGCCTGCCGGGGAAGTTCCGCGAACTTCCACTTCGGTGTGTTCCCAACCTTCGCGGGTATAGCTGGAGGGCGCCATGACGAAGTCGACGTCGGGGCAGCGGAGGAGCTTGGCGACCGCCAAGTGACCAGCGTCTTCGCCGAGATCGGTGAACTCGAAGGTGTAGGCGTAGAAGGCGCCGACGACCTTGCGACGTTGGGTCCTGTCCTTCACCACCTTCGCGAAGAAGGCGAGGGTGTCGGCCAGCACGTCAGACCAGAGGCGGTGGAAGTCGATCGCCGGCTGCTCTGTGGCGGGATCGCGGAATGTCTTGCTCTGGTCGCCGAACCGTTCGGCTTGTGTAGGAATGGCTGCCGAGTCGAGCGCAACGTCGTGGCGCCACGCCCGCCGGAGTTCGGCGTCCGTCCCATAGCGCTCGCGGAGCCACTGCCGGAACGCGGTCACCATGTGCGTGCTGTAGTCACCCAGCGCCGGCGCGTTCATGCTCCAGTGGTACCACTCTTCGGTCTTCTGTCCGGAGAGCTGATAGCCAATCACACGGTGGCCGTAGTCCGACGCCTGGAGGTGGTCGAGGACCGTCTCCAAGGCATGCTTCATGTCCTGTCGCCACTTTGCCGAGGCCAGCGACGGGTAGTCGCCGGCGCGCGGCAGCGCAAACAGCTTCTCGCCGAAACTCGGCGAGCCACCGGCGAGCAGCACCCTCTCGGTGGGGTTCTCGTCGCGCCACCACTGCGGGGCATCGAGGTAGATCCGCGGCAGGAACATCGCGTCCGGAACCACCTCGAGCACGGCGTGAGCGCGCGCGTCCAGCTCTGCGAAGTCCCACCGGTCACGCCCAACCCACATCGGCGGCGAGTACCCGTAGCCGCTGACCTCCACGACGAAGTTGAAGATCCGGCATCCGGCCGCCGCGAACTGCGCTGCCCGTCTCGGGAGGTTGGGGCGACTACAGTCGTAGCTGGAGTAGCACACGCCCGAGTGCGGTCGCCCGTCAATCACAAACGTGGGAAGCTTGCCGACTCTCTCGACGTGGCACTCCAGGTCGGCATCAACCGCTGGAGCAGCCATGGCTTCAGCTCCGCAGGCGGGGAGCCATGCGGGGGCCACTATCGCAAGGAGCCAGAGACCAAGCAGTGCCGTAGAGACCGCTTTCGAGGCAGCGCCAGTGGAGTCGAGTCTCTCCGCTGCCGAGGGCAGCACGTCCTCGGCAGGGCGCCCTCCCGCGGGTTGGGCAGCGGGCGCCCTGCGTACTTTCGAGCAGGTCCAGAGGGCGGCCGAGACCACGTGTTGCCGAGGCTGGGCCGCCCCCTCTTCGTCCTCGCTCGCGACGAGGTCCTGCTACACCTTGAACGGACTCGTGTCCTTCGTCTTCGCGGCGCCCTTCGCACCGGTCTGCTTCTTTGCCTGCGCCGGTCGCTTGAGTCCCTTAATCATGAACGCCGGGATGAACTTCTTCTCGGCCAGCGCCATCTCGTCGGTCATCTGCTTGATCTCGGCCGGCGAGCAGACGGCGGCGTTCAGCGGATCGAGCAGCATGGCGTGGTAGACGGCTTCGCGGTCTTCGTCCATGATGCCTCGGACCATTAGGTCATACACCGGCATGTGGCTCGCGCAGATGGCCGCCATCTGTGGCGGCAGCGGGCCGAACTTGCAGGGGTTGTAGCCGGAGTTGTTCACCAACGTCGCCACTTCCACAACACCGTCGGCAGGCAGGTTGGGGATAAGCCCTTCGTTGGGCACGCTGCCGTAGATGACTTTCGGGCGATTGAGGCAGTGGGCCTCCATGATGTCGCTGGCGTACTCGTGTCCGCGCACCAACTCGAACTTCGAGGGGTCCTTCGCCAACTCCCGCCGCCGCTTGTCGCTGTCTGCACGCCAACCGGGCCAGCAGTTGGAGTAGAAGCCCGAGCCGCCGCGGTAGCCATCGCGGCAGTACTTCTCCAGCAGGTCCTTGCGCTTGCGGAAGTACGGCAGGTACTCCGACAGGTGGCCGCTGGACTCGGTGATGAAGGCGCCGAAGGCGAACATCATCTCGAACCGCACCGGCTCGGACTCGTACACGTCCGGCTCAGTCCGGGCGCGCTTGAAGATCTTCGGGTACAGGTCCTTGCCTTTGTGCTTCAGCTCAGTGAGCCAGGCCAGGTGGTTAATGCCGCCGCAGCGGTATTCGAGTTCCTCGTAGGGGATGCCGGCAATGCCGGCCATCTGCCGGCTGGTGCCCTGCACCGAGTGGCAAAGCCCCACAACCTGCGCGCTGGTAGACCGCGCTGCGGCCAGAGTCATGATGCTCATCGGGTTGGTGTAGTTCATCACCAGTGCGTTCGGGCACAGAGCTTCGATGTCAGCCAGAATGCCCAACCACGCCGGCACGGTGCGCAACGCCTTGAAGATGCCGCCGGGCCCGATGGTGTCGCCGATGCACTGATCGACGCCGTACTTGGCGGGGATGTCGTTATCATGCCGCACGGTCTGCAGACCGGACACCTCGATGCAGTTGATGACGTAGTCCGTCCCCTTCAGCACGTCCTTGCGGTCGACGGTGCCGACGATGCTCCACTTGCCGCCGTGCTCCTGATTCACCCGCTCGGCCAGCGCGGCGATCAGCCCGGCGGTGATGTCCAGGCGTTTGGGGTCGATATCGACCAAGGCGATCTCGCCGCCGTCCAGCCCGGGGATAAGCATCAGGTCTCGCATCAGGCCGGCAGTGAATCCGCTTCCGGCTCCCAGCATTGTGATCTTCGGCATAGAGTGCTCCTTGTTTCGGTGCGCGTCGTTGGCGCAGTGGGTGTGCTGCCGCTTCCGGTCAGGTCTGGCATCGCCGCAGCCACAAGGGGCACGATGATACCCCAAACCGGGGCCGAGTTCATTGCGCCCGCCGCACAATGCCCCCCTGCGCAGACCTCGCTGAATGGTGTAGACTACCGTCCGGCCGCCGGCACCGCTAACGGGAGCCCCAAGTCTGCGGACCAGCGTGAGCCGCCCCAAGCTTGACACCTGACACGTGACACCCGAACCCGACACCCGCCTCGCGAGGAGCCCCACATGGTAGACACGCACCGCGCCCCCGATTGGGACACGTACCGGATGGATTACAAGAACCCCTTCGCCGAGATCGAGCCGGTGGAGCAGGAGATCGCCGTCGTGGCCGAGGCGCTGGAGGCGCTGCGCAGAGCGGGGGCACTGCCGCACACGGACTACGACGGGGAGAAGCTACTTGCCCACCGTCAGGCGGTTGCCGAGCTGTTCGAGATCCCGTGGACGGCGATTACCCCGCGGATGCAGCGGCTGCTCTACGCGCTCAACGCAATCACTCAGCCGGCGAACATGATCGCCGCCGGCATCTTCTGCGGGAACACGTTCATCTCCAACGCCGGCGCCGGCGTCGGGCCCGGAGCGTGCTACACGGCGCAACAGCTACTGGGCGTTGAGATCAAGCCGGAAGAGGCGGAGCGTGCGGAGCGGAACGTCCGGCGGATTGACCCAACGGGCGTCGCCCGCATCTTGGCCGCCGATGCCGTCGAGGTGGTTGCTGAGTTCAAGGGCAGCCTTGAGGTGCTCTACCTCGATGCCGACGGCGACAAAGGTCGCGGCAAAGGCATCTACCTGGAGATTCTCGAAGCCGCCTACGACAAGATGCCCGAGGGCGCGCTCGTGCTGGCCCACAACAGCGTCAACTGCGCCGACCGCCTGCAAGACTACTTCGCCTACGTCCGCGACTCCGGCAAACTAAGGGCCAGCGTGAACGTGATCGTCGATCCGGAGGGGCTGGAAGTGTCGGTGAAGTAGGCCGGCGCCACACCGAACAAGGGACGCGCTCAGCGTAGTAGGGCAGACCTGCGTGTCTGCCCTACTGCGGGCGGGCACGCAGGCACCGCCCCTACCGTGGGCCCGCACGCAGGCACCGTCCCCACGGCACAGCAGGAGCAACCCCAATGAGCGAACCTGTCGATGCGCCGACCAGGAGACCCGTCCTCGGTTTCCTCGGCCTCGGCCAGATGGGCGGCCGGATGATCCGCAATCTGCTGGCCGCCGACTACCGGGTCGTCGCCTTCGACCCCAACGAGGAGCGACTGGCGGCGGCTGTCGCGGCTGGGGCCCTCGCGGCAGCGGATGCCAGCGACGCTGTACGGCGCGGCGAGGTTGTGCTGGTGAGCTTGCGGTCATCGGAGATGTTCGTGTCCGTTTGTGAGTCCGACATGCTGCCGAACGCGCGGGCGGGGCAGGTTTTCCTCGACCTGGGCACGACCGAGGCGCCCGAGACGCGCCGCCTCGCGGCGGCGTTTGCCGAGAGGGGCGCAATCCTCCTGGACACTCCAGTGAGCGGCGCGCCGGGGCCGGGCATGCGCGTGTTCATGGGCGGCGACCGGGAAGCGTGCGAGCGCTGCCGCCCGATCCTCGCGGCGACTGCCGACCCGGAACGGATCGTCTACTGCGGCCCCAGCGGAACCGGGCAAGCGGTGAAGACCGTCAACCAACTGGGAATGGGGCTCGTTGCGGCTGCCTACCTGGAGGCTGTGGCGTTCGGCTTCCTTGCCGGCGCGGATCCGGAAGCCGTCATCCAAGGCGTTGGCGGCGACGAGGGCTGGCGCAAAGAGCTCGCCGAGGTCGCCCGCCAAGCGCGTGACGGCAAAGCCGACGACATCCTGGTGAAGTTCCCCGAACTACCCTACTTCCTGCGGGAGGCGAAGGAGCGCGGCTTCAGCGTGCCGATGACCCAAGCCCTCTTCGAGTTCCTGGACGCCGGCCCGCGCAACTGGGTGGACAACATGGACCGGCCGCGGGTGGCGTTGTGGCACCAGTTGAGGGCTTGTGGGTCTGCGCCGCTCACCGCCCCAGCCCCAACAACACGTTCTTGAGACACGAAGCCATGATCTCGCCGTACCCCGGGTGCGGAGCCCGGAAGATCCGCACGTTGGGGTTTGTGGCGCCGATTGCGGTGGTCAGTGGGACCACCGATTGGTCGGGCACGGAAAACGTCACGGTTTGGGTCGAGCCATCACCTTCGCGGGCATAGCAGATCTTGAGAGAGTGCTCGCCGGCCGCCCAGAAGCTGAAGTAGCAGTCCAGACCGCCGCTCTGGCGATTGCACGCCAAGCGCCACCACCGGCCGGTCTCGTCGCGTTCCCATCTTCCCTCACGCGGGGCGGTCAGCACGAGGTTGGCAATGGGCTTGTCTGCCGGTACGCCGAGCACGCGCACGCAGCAGTCCTTGCGTCCGTCCGGCGCTGGCGAGGAAGTTCCGACGCGGTCGGCTGTCTGACCCAGGTAGGTCGCCGCCACCTCGCCGGGCTTGGGCGTCTTGGACGGCTGAGCTGGCTGTGTCTCCGCCTCGGCCATTCGGACTACGGCCGGGATGAACTGGAACGCAGGCGCGGGCATCGCTCCGGGCGGCAACGGCGTGACGGTCGCGGGCGGAAGCGCGGCGAACTCGCCATTGGGCAGCTCGTACACACTCCGCCCGGCGGCGTGAAACAACGGCGCAGTGCACCACATGGACCGGCCGCCGGTCGGCAACGGGTGCGGCCCAGAGTCGAGGAACTGCAGCGGGTCCGCGTCAGGCTTGGTCAGGCAGAAAGTGAAGTAGTTCCGCACGCGCTCGACACAGGCACCGACCACGGTTTCCTGGTCCGCCTTGAAGAACGTTGCATAGCCGTTTCCTCCAAAGCACGGACACCAAGAGAGCGGCAACCCCGACTCGAAGAGCCGCCCGTAGGCCACCGGGTCGTAGTTGACGTTGCACTCGTCCTGGTTCCCGTCGGGCCCGCGGCCGGCGTTGAAGTAGACGGCCGACACCCTATCGCGCAGCAGCGCCGGCTCTCGGTTGAATGCCGCCACCACGTCCCGGACGCTCCCCGTCGTGAAGACAACCACCTTCTCGGGCGACTCCTTCAGGACGGACAGGATCAGCTCGACGCCTCCCTGGAACTCCTTCGGCTCGTCGCGCTTCTTGTCGTCCGCCGAGCGCAGCGGCTGGCTCAGCCCGATCGCGTATGCCACCTCGCGCCTGGTGATCGCTTCCATCTGCCGAATGGGCGGCTCCCCGATCCGCTCCTTCTGCGTCGCGCCCAGGTCCAGGATGATGCCCTTCAGGTCGAACTCCTCCAGCGCGAAGAGGGTGGCGAGGTCGTAGTGGTCGTCGGGGTCGTCATGTGGATGGAACAGATCGGTGGAGTAGAGGATCGGGACACAGTGGCGATGGGGCGTCTGAGGGTCGGCTGTGGCTGCAACTGCCCGTGTCGGGCAGTTCTGGTGGCCGCACAGTAGGCAGACCCACAGCGCAGCGACCGCTGTGACGCGGCGCAAAAACTGGGTCGATCTGGCGAGGGTCACGTCCCATACTCCTTCGTGGAGGGCGGGTCTCAAGCCTCTCGTCCGTCCTTCCGGTTCGTCGAATGGTTGTTCCCCGCCCCGCCAACGGTTCCTGCTCCCGGGGTGGCGAGCCCTCGCCCCGGCCGCTCTGTCGCCGGTCGCTGACGGAGGGTTGGGGGTACAATCTTCGCTACCCGCCAAGTCCGCGGGTTTCCCCCCCCATATCCAGTTGCCGTTGGGTGCATCCGGTCATCAAGGGTGTGTTCGCTTCACCCCCCGGATGACCCCGTAGCGTAGCCCCTGTGGGCGTCATCGGTGCGCCAAGCCGGCGTCCGGCAGATGACGCCCACAGGAGCTACGCTACGGAGCTCCATATTGACTGGCTGCACCCGCTGCCGCCCAGCCCTCCATGCGTCTCCTCCGCGCCACACAAGTAGTCGTCTCAGTTGGCATCCTGCTGCTCCTCTGCCGGGCTGTCGATCTCCCCCTGCTGCTCCGCACATTGGCGTCTGCCCGGGTCGCGCCGCTGGGGCTTGCGGTGGCTATCTTCTTCCTCGGGCTGTTGCTGCGGGCTGTTCGCTGGAGGGCGATCCTCAACAAAGAGACGCACGCGGTCGGCTTCGTCGACAGCCTGCTGGTGACGCTGGTTGGAGGCGCCCTGAACCTGGTCCTACCGGCAACCGGCGGCGAGGTTGCCAAGTCCGTATATGCCTATCATCGCACCGGGATCCGCGAGAGAGCCGTTGCGGGCAGCGTGGTGGACAAGCTGGTGGCACTGCTTGCCGCGGGGTTGTTGGGTCTGGCGCCTTCGGTGGCGTACCGGCTGTGGGACTTGGCCGGCTACAACCTGCTCTTAGTTGCCCTCCTCGCGGTCTTGGTCTACTTCCCCAAGGTGCTGCCCTGGAAGCTCGTGACGAAGCTCCTGCGTAGTCTCCGGATCGAGACCAGCCTCGAAGAACTGAAGGGCGGCTCTGCGCTCACGCCGCGCGTACACGTCGTCTGCTTGGTGCTGTCGCTGCTGGCCTGGGCGACGACATTCGTCTCAGTCTACTTCCTGTTCGTTGCCATTCGTGCGGAGAACGTCAGCGTGGGCAAGGTCTTCATGGTGGTACCGCTCACCACTGTCGCGAGGCTGTTTCCGTTCACGCTGGATGGGATCGGCACTGCCGAAGCCGCCAGTGTCTACTTCTTCGGCAGAGCGGGGATTGCGCCCGAAGCAGCATTGGCGGTGCAGTTGCTTTCGCGCCTGATCGGGTCCTATCTGGTGGGTGCGCTTGGCGCCCTCGTGATGCTGTGCACGGGCCGTCGGCGGGGCACCCATCCGTCGGCGCCCGAGTGTTTCGAGAGCGACAAGGAGGCAGTCGAAACGTGAGCGAGGCAGGCAGGCGCGACGAGCTGAGGACATGCCTGGTGACGGGATCGTACCCGCCTGCCCACTGCGGGATCGGGGACTACGCCCGGCACCTCCGAGACGCGCTGACGCCGCTGTGCGGGCAGCCGTGGCTACTCACCACTGCCGGCGCCGAAGCCGACGACAGGACGAAGACAGTCACTGGCTGGAACCGCCGCGGGGTCCGTGAAGCGACCAAGGAACTCGCGACACTGGCGCCGGCCCTGGTGCACATGCAGTACCCCGGGAAGCTCTACGGACACCGCCCCGAACCTTGCCTGCTGCCGCGGCTGTCCCGGCGCCGCCCGTGGCTGACGACGTTGCACGAATACCGCATCGCCCACCCGCTGCGGAAGGTTGCCGTGCTGTCGTTGGCGCTCTCGTCAACCGGGCTGATCTTCCCCTGCGCCTCGGAACGCAACTACCTGACGCGGCGCTTCCCGAGGTTGCGCCGGCGGAGTTGTGTGATTCCTGTGGGCGGGGCGATCCCCGTTGTTGAGCCGGGCGACCGCGAAGCCTGGCGCGGTCGGTTCGGGTTCGGCCCGGCGGCCCTGGTGGCCTGCCACTTTGGGATAGTGCAGTCGAACAAAGGCGTCGAGGCGCTGCTCGACGCAATGGCAGTTGCCGCGACCCGGCTCCCCAACCTGCGCCTGCTCATGATTGCCGACCTGTTGCCGAAACAGTCTGCGTGTCACGCGAACCTGGCCGAACGGTGCAGCCACCCTCCGTTGGCCGGGCGGGTGCGGTGGTCTGGGTACCTGCCTGCAGAGGAGGTGTCGCGCGTTCTCAGCGTCTGCGATCTGTGCGTGCTCCCCTACACGGATGGTCTGTCGGCTCGGCGGACGACATTCGTGACTGCGGCGCAGCACGGTCTGCCGATCATCACCACCCGGGGTCCCGACACAGCGGCCGACTTCGCCGTCGCGGACGGCCGCGAGGCACTGCTGGTTGACACACCCGTGGACCCGAAGGCACTGGCAGAGGCGGTCTGCCGAGCGGCGGAGTCGGCGGACCTGCGACAGCGACTTTCGGCTCGGGTCACCGGGCTGGTGCGCGACCGGAGCTGGCCCGCAATTGCGGCAGCCACTGCCGCGTGCTACCGGCGGGCACTTGCCGGTCTGCCCATCGGCGGGGAGGACACCCGATGAGCGTGTGCCGTATTTGCTCCGTGTGCGGCAGTGCCGCCTCGCGACCTCTGCTTGCAGACGAGGGGCAGCCCGTTGTTCAGTGTCGATGCTGTGGGTTCGTCTACTGCAATCCCATCCCCGATCCAGGGGAGCTGGAGGAGTACTACACCGAGAGCTACGACGATTGGGACTACTGGCAGACGACCTTCCGCCACGACCGCTCATTGGTGTTCCGCGAAGGGCTGCGGGAGATTCGACGACTACAGCCCTGGGGGCGGCTGCTCGATGTGGGCTGTTCGCTGGGCTTCTTCCTGGAAGCAGCCAGGGAAGCCGGCTACGACGTAACCGGCGTCGATGTCTCGCGCTCCGCAGTCGCCTTCGCCCGCGAACGCCTCCACCTGGACGCTCGGGCCTGCCCCTTGGAGGAAGCCGGCTTCCCGGCCGAACACTTTGACGTAGTGACGCTGTGGGACGTCTTGGAGCACCTGCCCGAGCCCAGGGCTGCACTCGACGAGGCGCACCGCATTCTGCGCCCCGGCGGACTGTTGGTGATTCGCCTGCCGAACGTCGCGTTCCATCTGCCCAAGACGCGCCTCGGCCGGCTGCTGTGCCCCGGTCAGTTCATCGGGCTGGACGCCCGCAACCACCTGAACCACTATTCGCCGGGGACGCTCGCCCGCGCGCTCTCCGGTGCCGGCTTCGAGATCGTCCGCAGGAAGCCCGGCCCCGTCAACCTCTACGGCAAACCCGTAGTTGACAACCTGAAGACCGCGTACCTGAAGCTCGCCAATGCGGCGGAGCACTGGACCGGTGCCATGGTGGCGAACATCATGGAGGCGTACGCGACGAAGAGCGCGTGTGGCTGGAGTGAAGACGGACGGGAGGGGTGAGGCTCTGTGTGTCATGTGCTACGTGACAGGTGTCAGGTGGTGCTTGGGAGACACTCGCCGAGCGAGGAGGAGCTCCCGCTGCCGGAACAGCCGGGCAGAAGTTCCATGGAGCTAATGGCGTGCGCGCAAATCTGCTCATGAAGAAGCTCGACCGCTGGCTGGGCATCCCCCTGGTGCTGCTACTTGGGGCCTGCTTGCGGGTGCGCGACCTCTTCTGCCGCGAGTCGACGACTGATCCCGGGCGCCTGCTCGTCAGCAAGCTGTCGGCCGTGGGGGACACCGTAGTGCTGGTCCCCGCGCTGCGCGCCCTGCGCCGGCGGTACCCCGCGGCGCAGATCACCTTCCTGTGTAGCTCCATCAACGTCGACGTGACGGGCTGCTTCCCCACTGTCGGCGGGCGTCGCTTGGTCGACGACATCATTCTGTGGGACCTGGCCGCCTACGCCAAGCAGCCGTGGACACTCCTCCCATTCCTACGCAGCCTGCGGGCGTGCCGGTTCGACGTGACCATTGACTTCGAGCAGTGGATCCGGGCGACCAGCCTCGTCACGGCAGTGGTCGGCGCGCCGCGCCGATTCGGCTTTCGCACCAAGGGGCAACACCGGCACTACGCCTACAATGGAACCGTCGCCGCCCCCCCGCAGCAGCACGAGGTCCGCAACTTCCTCGCTCTCGCCGCCCTCGCCGACGCGAGGGATGATGACGGCGCGCCGCGCCTCGCCCTTCCGCCCGACGCGCTCGCCTGGGCCGACGCCCAACTCCCGCCGCGCACCGGCGGGCCGCGAATCGCCTTCCACCCCGGCTGCGGCGCCACCGGCCGCCCCCGCGAATGGCCCGCAGCCCACTACGTCGAACTCGGCCGCCGCCTCCTCGCGGAACACCAAGCCACACTGGTTCTGACCGGCGGCCCCGGTGAACGAGACCTGGCCGAGCGCATCCGGCAGGCGCTCGCCGCACCCTCCCAAACCCCAAATCCGAAATCCGAAATCCAAAATGCCGCAGGTCCCACCACCTTCGCCCAGTTCGCCGCTCTGCTCAGCCGTTGCGATATCCTCGTCTGTGGAAACACCGGCGCGCTGCATATCGGTGCTGCCGCTGGCACCCACGTGGTCGGCCTGCACGGGCCCACCAACCCCAACAAGTGGGGTCCGGTAGGCGGCGATGGCCTGGGCGATCGAGGGCACACGGTTCTCCAAAGCTCGATCTGGTGCAGCCCGTGTCTCGACCTGGGATTTGAGTACGGCTGCGACACCTACCCCTGCATGCCGCTGATCGAGGTGGCGCGAGTCTACCAGGCCGTCGCAGGCCTAATGGAGTGATGGTGGGCTCGACGAAGCTGGAGGTTCGCAAACAGACGGCTGACCTGGGCAACGCCCGGTTGGGGCCCTTGATGGTCAAACTCAGCATTCCCGGCATGGTCGGGATGCTGGTGATGTCGCTCTACAACATCGTCGACACCTTCTGGGTGAGCGGGCTGCCCGAGGGCACGCACGCAATCGCGGCCTTGACGGTGCTGTTCCCGCTGCAGATGATCGCCGGGGCGCTGGGCATGGGGCTGAGTGCAGGCGTCACCTCGTTGGTGTCGCGCAGGTTCGGCGAGACCCGGCTGGACCAGGTAAATCGGGCGGCGGGCAACGCGGTCGCGCTGGCGCTGGAGTTGGGCGTCGTTCTCGCGATCATCGTGATCCCCCTGGCGCGACCAGTGGTGATGTTGTTCGGGGCGACAGCGGACATCGTCGGCCCCTCGGTTGCCTACCTGACCACGGTCGCGTTCGGCTTTTCGTTCCAGTTGTTCGTCGCCACCACAAATGGGCTCTACCGAGGATCGGGAAACACCTTTGTGCCCATGCTGCTCCTAATCAGCGGAGCGGCAGTCAACGCAGCGCTCGACCCGTTCCTGATCTCCGGCTGGGGACCGTTCCCGCGGCTGGGCATCCAAGGCGCAGCGCTGGCGACGGTCATCGCTCAAGTGATTGCCGCGTCGCTCTCTGCGGTCTATCTGCTGAGCCGTCACAGTGGCTACCAACTCCGGCTGGAGCACTTGCACCTACGCAAGCGCATACTGCTGGACATCGCCCAAGTCGGCGCCCCAGCGTCGGCGGAGAGCGTCCTCCGCAGCGTGGTGGCGTCAGTGTTCAACTGGGTGCTGGGCGGATTCGGGCCGGCGGCCATCGCTGCACAGGGGTTGTCGCTGCGCGTGATGATGATTGTTGTCTCGTGCTTGGGGGGAGGCGTGCACCAGGCCCTGGTACCCACCGCGGGGTACTGCTTCGGCGCCCGCAACTACCGTCGCATGTGGCAGTCCTACCGGATCGCGGCGCTCTGGACCAGCAGCGGCGGGCTGCTGCGCAGCGCGCTGGTGTGCTACTTCGCCCCGCAGATCATGGCGCCCTTTGCCCGTGAGCCCGAACTGGCGCGCTTGGGTCCCCTGGCGCTGCGCCTGCGGATGTCTTCGTTCTTCCTGATGGAGCCGCAGATGATGGCGGTGTTCCTGTTCCAGGGCATGGGGATGGGGGGCCGGGCGATGACGTTGACCGTCAGCCGGAACGCCCTCCTGGTTGTGCCCGCGCTCTTCCTGCTCTCCGCCCACTTCGGCGTGACCGGCGCCTTCGCCGCCCAGCCCGTCGCCGACGTGTTGGGCTTGTTCGTGGCCGGCGGGATGCTGTGGAAGGCGTACCGGCAGTATCCGCCACAGGAACGCTCTGGGGAGGATCAGGAAGAACCCGAGCCGGCGGCGCTCCCCGAGCAAGTTTGGGCGTCCGAGTAACAGACCTCTGCTTGCAGGACGCCCCCACTTGTTGGGGAGTGCAGCGGTGCGAGGACCCGAACGAGTTCAAGCGTCCTGGCCGCGGGCGTTTTCCTACTTCTGCGGCGTGGGGGGAAGCGGAGCGCCAAGCTGAATCTTCACCTTCGGCTCGTTGGCTTGGATCAGGGAGGCCGTCCCGTTCGTTTCCCGCGCTTCCGTTGTCATGGCGTCGATCTCCTCCACCGTGCGCACGATCCGGGGGCGCAGGAAGACCATCAACTCGGTCTTGCTCTCCACTTTGCTCCGGTTGCGGAAGAGCTGACCCAGAACCGGGAGGTCGCCCAGCAGAGGCACTTTGTCGATTCGGTTGGTGCTGGTCGTCTTCATGATGCCGCCCAGGACCACCGTCTGCCCGTCCTTCAGCGTAACCGAGGTCACCGCCGAACGCGTGGCGATGATGGGCGCTTCGAAGGAGGTGAAGCCGTTGACCTCGTTGGCGGTCTGGGAGACGTCCAGAGTCACCTTGTCGCCGCTGCTGACATGAGGGGTCACGTCCAGCACGATGCCCACGTCGATGTACTCGTAGTTGTTCTGGGTCACCCCGGTGCCGGTGATGGTGGTGCCGCGCAGGTAGGGCACGGACTGGCTGATGTTGATCTGCGCCGCTTGGTTGTTGCGGGTGAAGACCTTGGGCTTGGAGAGGATGGAGACCCGCTGGTCGCTTGCCATGGCGTAGAGCAGCGCGTCGAAGGTGTTCGTGTCCGCAATGATTGAGTACTTGAACCCGGAGGTCTGGCTGGCCAGCCCGAACTTGGCGGAGGTCGTGGCCGTCATGGGTGTGCTGCCGGCTGTCGCCTTGTCCACCCAGCTCCACTCGAGCCCGAGCTTGGTGTCATGGTCCAGCGTGACTTCGGCAATGGTCACGTCGACCAGCACTTGGGCGGGGGCGACGTCGAGCTTTGAGATCAGCTCGCGAAGGGTGTCCGCCGTGCGCGGTGAGGCATCGATAATCAGCGTGTTGGTCTCGTCGTCGGCAATGATCCGGGCATCGGTGGCCAGTGGCACAATACTGACGACCTCGCCCTCGGTGTTGATCGCGGTGGCGGCGGTGTCGCTCTGCGATTGTGTGGAGGGGGCGCGGTACTGAGCGATCAGCGTGCCGTTTCGGGAGGTCGCAGTCGAGGCCTGGGGACCGTTGGTGAGCACGTCGACACCCGGCCCCGAGTCGGCCGGCGCCGCCCGCCCGGTGCTGAAGCTGGTGGGGTTGTTGCCAAAGGTGCTGGTTCCGCCGCCCGTGCCGGTACGTCGGCCGCCACCGGTCTGGCCGAATGTGGTTCCGGTTCGGGCCGTGGTGGCAGCACCGGTCGTCCGCCCGGCGCCACTCAGGAGCTGGTTCAGCTTGTCGGCGACCTCAGACGCCCGGGCGCTCTCCAGGGCAATGGTGAAGGTGGTGGGTTGCGTCTCGTTAAGCTTGTCCAAATCGGTGATGAGCTGCTCGGCCGTTTCCATGTCCAGAGGAACGGCAGTGACGATGACCGAGTTTGTGCGCGTTTCCGGGGTCGCGAGAACGGCTCCGTTGGTGGACGACCGGCCGTAGCCCCCCTGCCCCGACACGCGTCGATCCCAGGGAAGCGCCTGGGTGCCGGACCGCGAGCTACCCGTAGCGGTGCTGGACACAATCGACTGGGACACGACGGAGGCGATCTGGGTGGCGTCTGCATAGCGGAGCTTGAAGACGCGGACCTCGGTGTCGCGCGGAACCTCTGTGTCGATCTGCTGCAGGATCTCCTCAATGGCGGTCATCTTCTCCGTCGGACCGACGATGATGACGGAGTTGCTCCGGGCGTCGGCCACTATGCGGACGTCGCTCGCCGCCGTGGACGCGCTCTGCGGCCCCTGCGGCTGCCCGCCGCCCATGAACCGCTGGAAGAAGCCGCCGGGGCCGCCCGGCCCGCCCGGCCCTTGCGCCAGCATCAGGGGCTCCTCGTCTTCGCCGGTTCCAGGGCGCTCAAGCGCCAGCGGCATGTCGCTGACCGGCACGTAGGCAGCCAGCAGCAGCTCGCCAAGCGGCTCAGAAGACATGTTCGCCGCGGGCTGCCCCAGCGGGAGCGCCTCGTCTGGAGCGACGGAACTCGACCCTCGGAATCCCGACCTCCTGCCGCGGGATCTGCCGCCGCCGAACGGGGACGCGCCTCCGCCGAAGGGGAGTCCGCCGGGCGCGCCGAAACCGCTCCCGAACGGTGACCCTCCGCGGCTGCCCCCGAACCCGCTGGCGGGTTGTGACTGCCGGGAGAAGAGCTGGCTCAGGATGTTGGCGACTTCCGTGGCATCACCGTGCTTGACGGTGAAGACCCGGGTGGTGATGCTGCCGGCTGTCTCCACGTCGATCTGGTGGACGAGGTCCACGAGGCGTCTCACGTTGCTGGCGGTGTCGGTGATGATCAGGCTGTTGGTCGCCGCATTCCCGATGAGACTGGCACCCGCAGACATGAGCGGCTTGAACTCATTCTGGATCTGCACCGCGTCGACGAACTGCAACGGCAGCAGCTCGGTGACCACCTCGGCGACGCCTTCACGGCCGTCCGTCTTGCCTGGCAGCCACATCTCTCTCGTCATCTGGACGGCGCGCTCCATGGGCACGATCTTCACCACCCGCCGCTCCCGGATGAGGGCATACCCACGGACCTCCAAGACCGATCGGAGCAACTGGAAGGCTTCTTCGAGGGTCACTTCCTCCGGCGAGAGGATGGTGATGGAGCCCTCCACCGTGGGGTCTTTCAGGATGGTCACGTTGGCCACCTTGCTGAACATCTCCAGCACCGCGTCGACACCGACGCCCCGAAAGTCCATGCTGACCTTGATCTCGTCTTCGGGCAGGGGCTGAGCCGGCCCTGGGGCAGGTTGCTCCCCGGCGGCCGGCGGCGGAACCTCGCCGGCCGGCTGCGCTGGTGCGGCCTCCGGCTGAGCGGCCGGCTGTTGGGCCGGCGCTGGTGGCTGCTCGACCGGCGGGGCGTCCTCGCCGTGGACAACGACTGCGGCGCCGAGCGCCAGCAGCAGAACCGTGACGTATACCGTCCCGGGCAGAGAGTTTCGCGGTCTCATGGGGTTCACCTCGTTCGTGCTGACTTCCGGATACGGCCAATCAAGCGGTCAACGCGGGTCGCGCGGTCAGCCGCGGTCCCTCCCGCGGAAGCCGCCCCGGCCAAAGGGGTTCCCGCCCCCGCGGTCGCCTTCGTCCGGCGCGTTGCCTTGAGGTTCTGGTGGGCTTTCGTCCACGCCGGCGGGCTGACCGCCAGGCTGTCCGCCCCCGAAGGGGGAACCCCCTGGCGCAGAGCCCCCTTGGCCGAAGCCGCCCGGGCCGAAGCCCGCGCCGCCGAAGCCGCCCGGTCCAAAGGGCCCGCCGAAGCCGAAACCACCAGGCGCTCCTCGACGTTGGGTCTGCGAGTTTGCGGCGTTGGCATTCAACGGGGTCGCCACGAACTCATCGGTCTTGGCGAGTGTCACTTCCTGTCCGTAGATCCGGGCGACCACCTGGGTCGGCTCGGCCCGCACCAGAGTCAGGGCGCCCATACTCTCGCCCTCGCGGAGGTACTGGAAGCGCGAAGCCACCAAGTCCTCGATCAGCGCAAACATGACGCCGCCCACCTTGTACCAGCCGGTGTACAGGAAGCTGGGCGTCGCTGCCCCGGGGCGGGGGGCGTCCCGGGAGTCGTTGCGCGGCTGCGGCGACAACGACCCCAACGGCAACGGCGCTGGCGGCACCGGCACCACCGCCGCCGGTGCGGCAGCAGGCGGCAGCCCGGCAACCAACGGCTTGAACGCGCTCCGCGCCTTCAGCTCGCCCGTCCACGTAGCGAACTGCCCGGGGGCGACGGGGGACGCGCCCTCCAAGAAGGTCTCTGCTTTCCCGGCGGCGGCTGCTGCACCCAGCGATCTCGGCGGCGCCAAGCCGCCCTTCTCTTTGCCGCGGTCGCCCGGGGGCACCAGCAAAACGACAATGATGAGCACCCCGCCGATGCCGAGGTAGATTTTCATGTTTGGCGGCAGGTTCAGTCGCATAGTGGGGTCAGAGCTCCTCCACTCGTTTGCCGGTCGGGGAGGCGGGGGCGGGTGCCCGCCGCTGCGCCCCCACTCGGGCGGAGACCGTCTCCGGCTCATCCGCTTCGGCGAGGCGAGGCTCCTTCGCTGTCAGCCGCGCGATCTCCAACTGGGCGACGACGATCCGCTTCTGGGCGGACGGCATCGAGAAGGTCACGGCCTCGGCCCACAGCCCGAGGCGGTACAGCTCGGCGTCGCGCTGATGGTCTTCGAGCCGGCGCAGGAACTCGACCACCTGGTCGAAACCCCCTTCGACCGTCAGCGCGCAAAGCTGTTTGGTGGCGCCGTCTCTCGTCACCGGGCGGAGCGGCTTGATCTCGGAAAGATCCAGTTTGCACTCCTTCGCGCGGGACTCGAGGAGTCGGACTGTGTCGGTGAAGGCTTGTCGTTCTTGCTCGGGTGCCATGAAGACCGCAAGCCGGCTCTGGTCCTCGGCGGTGGTGGCGGTGGTCTCGCGGAGTGTCGCTTCCGCAGCAGTTCGGCGCGCCTGGACCGTGCGCAAGCGCGCCTCCATCTGCGTCTGTCGGTAGCGGGCGTAGCCCCCACCCAGACCGACGAGCACCGCCACCGGAACCAGCACGGCTGCAGTTCGCTGTTGTCCGGTGGCGCTGTTCCTCATAGCGTGTCCTCCGGCCCTGCCAGCGGCGAGAGCTCGCAGCGGATGCTGAAGTCGACCACCCGCTTCTTGGCAACCTCCGCCGCGCGGGAGTAGTCCAGTCGGGCTTTGGCCAGCGTGGGCTGACGGGAGAGGTTGTCGGCGAACTGGGCGACAGCGGCGTTGGAGAGGCTGCGTCCCTCGACCTGCAACGGCTGGCCGCGCCGGCCGGAGACAGTGGTGAGCCACACCCCTTCCGGGAGCGCGGCGGACACTGAGGCCAGGACCTGGAGCCACGGCCGTTGCTGGCGGGAGACTGTCTGCTGCGCCGCGTAGCGGTCGATCCGCTGCTTGGCGTCGCCGAGCGCTGTCCGCTTGGCGTCCACGCTTTGGAGGGCCTTGACCTCTTGGCGGAGGAGGTCGCGGTTACTCCGGTCCTGCCGCCAACTCCAGGTGCCTGCAGCAGCGAGCACCAGCGCGGCCGTCATGGCAGCCAGGGCTGCGCCCGTGCGTTGGCGGCGCTGGTGGGTCAGCCGCGTGATCCGGACGCGTTCGTGCGACCAGAGCACCACCCGCTCCTCCGGCGGGTCGCCGGCGAGCAGCGCGAGACCGTACGCAGCCACCAACGGCGCGAAGTCGCGCTCGTCCCCGTCGAAGTCGGGGGGCGCAGGCACGAGGGCCACGGGCAAGTCCAGCGCGTTGTGAAGCACCCAATCCAGAGCCGGCGTCGCTGCGTAGTCGCCGGTCAGGCAGACGACCTCCGGGGGGCGGAGGGGCTCGAGTCGCGAATACTCCAACAGCGTGCTGCGTAGCTCGGCGACCACCTCCTGCACCCACGTGCGGAGCGCTGCCGTCCCGGGACCATCGAGGGCCGACAGTCCTTCGGTGCGCCGCCGCTGGTCGGCTGCGGCGGCGTCCAGGCCGCCATCCGCTGCCAGGGCGCGACACAGGTCGGCGCCACCGGTCAGGGCCGTTCGGGCGTAGAGCACGCGGGGGCCGTCCGCCACGATGATCGTCATGGTCGCGGCGCCGAAGTCAAGCACCAGCCGAACCGGAGCCGGCGTGTCCCCGGGCTGCCCCTGCTCAAGGGCGCGGGCAGCCGCCAGACTTCGGGCGGAGACGCCAAACGTGCGCAGCCCCGCCTGCGTTCCCCAGGACTCGAGTCGGGCGACCTCGCCATCGGGCGCCCCGACCAAGAGGAGCGTCTGCATGCCTCCGGGTGACCCGGTTGGGCGGCCGGCCGAGGGCGGCGTCCCCGGCCGAGTCGGCATCAAGTCGAACACTGCGGAGCCATTCCGGAACGGAAGGTGTTCGGCGATCTCCAGCCCCAGCATCTGCCGCTGCTTCTCCCGGGGTGCCGCCGGCAGCTCCACGCGCCGGATGGCGACCTGGTCGGCAGGAACGGCGGCCAACGCGGGGGCGGAGGCGGCTCGCTGTTCGCGTACGGCCTGGCGCACGCGAGCGGCATCGGTCTCGTCGAGTGCGCCTTGCGACGCGAACTGCCGGTGCCATGCCAGTGAGAAGCTGTCCCGGTGCCGGCCGAGGGCCACCAGCTTGAGGCCGTCCCCGTCGCAGTCGCAGTCGATTCCAAGAGTCACTTTGGGGAGCATCAGACCGTCCACTTCCACCCCTTGCGCAAGACGCGGGAATCCGTCTCACGCCAGTATACAAGCTCTACGGCATCGCTCGTGCGGCGAAGCAGGGCGCTGACGCACAGTTGCGGCGCCCCGTCCTCCTCCACGCCCGCTGCCACTTCCACCAAGAAGTATGCGGACTTCGTGGCGACTAAGTCCGCCGACTGCCGGAAGAAACTCACGCCGCTCTCGTCCAGCGCGATCACTTCGCCGACATTGGCGAGGGGCTCGTTCTGTCGTTGGTCCACGAGGGCCTGACGCAGCTCGTCTGTCATGCCAGGGAGGGTCGCCAGCACTTCGTCAGAGGCCGTGTTGAGGTTCACCGTGCCCTCGCGCAGCGGCTGGTCACCGAGGGTCAAGTTGTCCACCGCGGCGGCCACCATCTCCGGCCGCCAGCCGTCCACGGCGAGCAACTGCCCAAGGGTCGGCAGCCCCCCGCGGGCGCGCAGATCGGTGAGGGCGCTCAGGGCTTGAGGTTCCACGACGTCGCCCAGACGCTGCCGAAGTTCACGCATGTCGGCGGTGTTGGCGTTCAGCCGCGGCTCGCCTTCGGCGGTGAGGTCCTGCTCGCCGGAGTGGGTGGTCAGCAGGTCGAGCAGGCCGGGAGTCACCGTGTCGCCGCTGAGCGCCCCGAAAAACAGCTCGTCTGTCACCCCGCGGACGAGCCGGCATTCTTCCAGGGAGAGGAAGGGCGCGTCGGCGGCAACGTAGCCCGGGCTGAGCGCAGAGTAGTAGTCGGACTCGGCGCCGGACTCGCGCGGCTCACTATCGGCGTCGCGCCAGTCGAGCAGGCTGTCGGCGACTTCGTCTGTCAGGTCCGGCAGCAGCAGCAATGCTGCGCGCGGCGCGGTGTTCAGGTTGAGTCGGCTGGAGGCATCGACGACCTCGAGCCTGATCCAGCCGGTGTCGAACTCGATTCGTTCCCCCGTCGCCCCCCCGAACTGCGCCCATCCGTCGGTGAGCGAGTCGGTCTGCACGTCGCCCTGGGTGTCCCGGTCCGCCGCAAGCTTGGCCATCGCCAGGTTGACCCCGGTTCGGCACAGCGCCAGGGACTGGAGGTGCTGACTGAAGTTGGCGCTCAAACGGATGTCGGCCTGGCTGAGGCTGGCAAACGCCGTGACGAGGGTGACCAGGATCACCATGGCGAACACGGCCAGAATGAAGGCTGCGCCTGCACGCCGGCCGGGCAGGGACAGGTTGACGATCCGCTGTGCGCGCCTCACTGTTGCTGGCTCCTTGTCGCCCGCAGTATCGGCACCACCGTGCGAGAGGTGAGCGGGACGACCGGTTGATCTGTGTCAACGGGCTGGAAGGTGCAGAGGATCTCGACGCTGAGCGGGAGTTGCTGGTTCTCCTCGGAGGTTTCCCAGTCGTCGACGAACTGCTCGCCATCGTAGTACCGCAGATTGAGTGAGGTCACCCACTTGGAGACCACCGCCTCGTCGCCGCCCGCCTCCTGATCTTCGTCGGGCGGGTTCTGCCGCCGACGGATCAGACCGCCATTCGAGGGATCGCTCAGCTCGACTCGGTACTGGACCTCGGCGAGATCCGACGTGGGCGCCGTGGCGTCTGCGGAGGTGGGGTTTACACCCAGGTAGAGTTCCAGCGGCTGAGAGTCCGTGGTGCACGAGAGCTCGTCATGGTCACCGTTGAGGTCGCTCTGGTCCGTGCCGACGAACCACGTGAGCGGCCGGTCAGGGCTCAGCACCGCATTCCGCAGGTCGCCGGCCAGCAGGTCCATGGCGACTCTTACCTCTTGCGCGCGACTCGACTGCAGCTTGCCTCGTTCCCAGGCGTTTAGACCGTTGCCCAGGCTCATGGTCAGTCCCCCGATCAGGACTGCCATCAGGAAGAGCGCCAGCGTGAGTTCGAGGAGCGTGAAGGCGAGGACGCCGGGGCGCACGCGCCGAGGAGCGCGGCGCAACCGACCAGCGCCGCGCGAGGGCAGCGGGCCCGTGTCAACGCGATGGCGGCGCAGAGCGCTTGCGGAGCACGTCAGCCGCGCGTCTGTTGTGTTGGGGTTGGTCGGTAGAACCATTGCTCAACTCGGCAGGTCTGTGTCCGGCCGGCATGCTCCCAGGTCACCGCGAGCTGGGCACGCCACAGGTCGGTGAGGTCATCGCTTGTCACGGTCTCTATGTCGAGGGTCCATTGGTAGTCCGGGTAGTCCTCCCCGAAGTCACCTGCGGAGGAGCCGGCGGAGAACTCCTCCTGGGTCTCCAGTTCGGTCAGCTTCTCTTGGGCGAGCAACACGGCCTGTGTCTTGCTCTCGCCGACGCCAACGGCGGTGGCGCACGCGGAGAGTGCGCCAATCGCGCCGGCAATCCCAATGGCCAGCATGGAACCGGCCACGATCAGCTCGATGAGCGTGAAGCCGCCCGGTGGGCGGCGCCGGCTCCGCATCAGGCTACCCCGCCACGCTTTCGAGCACTTCGACTTGCCCGGTATTGGGGGTAACGGAGAGGGTGAACTTGAGGCCGCCAAGCGAGTCCAGGAGCACGTTGCCCCCCTGGGCGCGGCCGTCGGGCTGGAAGTACAGCGCGTCCGTGGGCTCCGTCGAGGTCAGCGTCACCGCCTCCAGCTCCATGCTGGTGAACTCGTCCGAGACCACGGTCTGGTTCATTTCCGGGGTGTCGAGGGGCGCGAATTCGCCAGGAGCACCCTCCGGGTCCTCCTCGACTTCGGCCAGCATCACCCGCGTCCCCGGCTCCAGCCGGACGCGACACAGCAGTTGCCGGTTGACAGCGTATCCTCGGGTGAAGGCCAACTGCGCGGCGACCTGCCAAGCGCTGGACCGCAAGTGGGTGCGGCTCATGAACCCCACCAGTGAGGGCACCACGCCGGCCGTGAGTATCACCACGATCAGCAGCACGACGGTGAGCTCGAGGAGCGTGAAGCCGCCGGCAGCGCGAGGATGGAGTGGAGGGTGTCGCCGCATATTGGTCGCCGTCGGGCCGGGGAACTCGGTCACTGCTGGTAGTTCGAGATATCGGCGTCGTCGCCAGTGCCCCCCGGCTGGCCGTCGGGACCGAAGGAGACGAGGTCGTAGCTCTTGGCGTTGAACTGGCCCGGCGAGGTGTACCCGTAGTCATTGCCCCACGGGTCGGCAGGGAGCTCCTCCTTCAGGTAGGGGCCGCTCCAATTGCGCGGTCGGGGCTCGGAGTTCGGCTCTTGCTGCAGCGCCGCCAGCCCTTGCTCCGTTGTCGGGTACTTGCCGTTGTCCGCCGCATACAGGTCCAGGCACGTACCGAGGTTCTTGAGGTCCGACAAGGCGCGCGCCCGCCGCGACTGCTCAACCCGGCCGACGACCCGGGGAACCACCAAGATCGCCAAGATGGCCAGGATGGTCATCACCACCACCAACTCGATCAAGGTGAAGCCGGCCTGCTGTCTGCGCTGTCTTCGTTTCATGTGAATCACTTCGTCCTCCTCTGCGGCGCCTTCGGTCGGCGGGCGCCGCGCTAGCCGCCGATAGCTGCGTTCATCTGGAAGATGGGCAGCAGAATCGAGATCACGATGAACCCCACGAGCATGCCCATGAACAGCAGCACCGCAGGCTCCATCAGTGTAATCAACCGGCGCTGGGCCATTTCGACCTCGCGCTCCAGACTGGTGGCGACGCGGATGAGCATCGTGGCCAGAGAGCCGGTTTCCTCGCCTACCGCGGCCATGTGTATCACGATCGGCGGGAAGGCACGCGTCCCCGCCAGGGCCGCGTGCAGCGACTCGCCGTGTCGCACCTCTCCGGCCGCTGTGCCGAAGGCGTCCTCGAACACCAGGTTGGCGGCCGCCTTGCCCGCGAGTTCCAGCGCGAACAGCATCGGCACGCCGCCTGTCAGCATAGTTCCGAGCGAGCGGATGCAGCGGCCCACCACCACTTGGCGAGCTAAGGGACCAACGACGGGGAGGCGCAACAGCGCCCGGTTCACTCGCAGCTTTCCCGACCGGTTCGCACAATAGGCCTTGCCCAGGAACCACACCGTCACGCCACCCACGACGGGCGTCCACCAGAACTCCCGGGTGAAAGAGGCCAGATGCAGCAGGATCTGAGTGGGTGTCGGCAGTGCCTGGCCGAGGTCTTTGAAAATCACCGCGATCCGCGGCACGACGAAGGTCAGCAGGAACCCGGAAGCGCCCAGGGCCACCGTCAGCAGGATGGCCGGGTACATGAGCGCTGAGACGACCTGGCTGCGCCGGTTCTGCTCCCACTCCAGGTGGTCGGCCACCCGCTCCAGCACGTTCCCCAACTGTCCGCTGGCTTCGCCGGCGCTCAGGGTGCTGGTGAGTAGCAGCGGGAACAGGCGGGGGAACTGGCCCATCGCGTCGGAGAGCGGCTTGCCGCCGCGAACCTGTCGCTGGACCTCCTCCAGCACGGCTCGGAGGGAGCTGTTATCGGTCTGCTCGACCAGAACTGTGAGGCAGCGGTCCATCGGCAGGTTGGCGGAAACCAGGTCGCTGAGCTGGCGCACAACCGCGATGACCTCTGCCCGCCCCACGCGGCCGTGGCGCTGCCGCGTGGGCGTTGCGACTGCTCCGTTACCAACGGTGCCGTTGGTGGCGCGAACCTCCGTGGCGAAGTGGCCGAGCGCGCGGAGCTTCCGGACGGCTTCTTCGCGTGTCGGCGCTTCCACCGTTCCGCGGACGGCTGCGCTGCTCTGGTCGAGCCCTTCGTAGGCGAACGTGCTCATGAGCGGACCTCGAGCTGCTCGTCGGCCACGGCCACGCGCAAGACCTCTTCCACCGTCGTCAGTCCGGCCAGCGCCTTGTCGCGGCCGGAGACGGCCAGCGTGCGCATACCTTCGCCCATGGCCTTCTGCTTGAGCTGACTCGCCGTAGCCCTCAGCGCAATCAAGTCGCGGACGCCGCTGGTCACGGTGAGCAGCTCGAAGATGCCGCGCCGGCCCTGGTACCCCGTCCCCCCGCAGTTGTCGCAGCCAGCGCCCCGATAGAGGGTGGCCGTCGCGGCTTCGTCGGCCGGGACATTGAGCGTCGCCAAGGTTTCCGCCGGGACGGTAGTCGTCGTCTTGCACTGCGGGCAGATGACTCGGACCAAGCGTTGGGCGAGTACGCCGATCAGCGACGATGCCGCCAAGAACGGTTCGACCCCCATCTCCAGCAGTCGCGCCACGGCTCCGGCGGCATCGTTGGTGTGCAGTGTGCTGAACACAAGGTGCCCTGTCAGCGCGGCATGGATAGCGATCTCGGCCGTCTCGTGGTCGCGGATCTCGCCCACCATGATGATATCGGGGTCTTGGCGGACCATGTGCCGCAGACCCGACGCAAAGGTCAGCCCGATGGCCGGCCGGACGTGGATCTGGTTGACCCCTTCGAGCTGGTACTCCACCGGGTCTTCGATGGTGATGATCTTCTTCTCGGGTGAGAAGATCCGGCTCAGCGCAGCGTACAGCGTAGTGGTCTTGCCGCTGCCGGTCGGGCCGGTGACCAAAATGATGCCGTGGGGGTGCACGATCACCTTGGCGAACTGCTCGAGCACCACCGACTCCATGCCCAGCTCCTCGAGACCGAAAAGCGCGGAGGACTGGTCGAGGAGCCGCATGACCACCGTCTCGCCATGCAGCGTCGGGAGGGTGGACACGCGCACGTCGAACTGGCGGCCGGCCAAGCGCAGGGCAATGCGCCCGTCCTGGGGCAGGCGCCGCTCGGCGATGTCCATGTCCGACATGATCTTGATACGCGAAACCACAGCGGCGTGCAGCCGCTTGGGCGGCGCCGGAGCGGTCCGGAGCACACCGTCGATGCGGTAGCGGACCGTGGTCTGGCGCTCGAAGGGCTCAATGTGGATGTCGCTGGCCCGCTGGTTGATGGCGCGGTGAATCAGCAGGTTGACGAACTGAATGACCTGCTCCTCGCCGGCCATCTTCTGCAGGTCCGCCAAGTCCTGTGTTTCTTCGGCGAC
>Ga0210024_1000536_pt1 | contig 34484 bp, 25 predicted proteins | sample CryGeymeta201525_FD_183988 | JGI IMG/M metagenome (GOLD analysis project Ga0210024, IMG submission 183988) | Groundwater microbial communities from Crystal Geyser aquifers in Utah, USA - Crystal Geyser metaG 2015-25 (SPAdes) (version 2) | ecosystem: Environmental > Aquatic > Deep subsurface >...
ATCCACTTTTAGACAATTGAAAATTTAGATATTTCCCGAAATTATTTATTTGCATTATTCTGCTATATTTCAGGTTAATGAAAAACGAAGGATTTATAATTTAGTTCGCCATAGATTTCGGAATACTTGCTTTCCAACATATTCGGTTGGCAAAGACAGTTTTTCCTATGGTTAAACTGGTTTCTGTCCCCTTTTATGCGATTTAACAACTCCTACAATTACAATTATTTATCATAATTCACTTAAACAGAGGATGTTGTTTGATATCAAACCAGTTCATGCTTGTTGGAACGATTTCCCCATTCCCAACTTTTATGGTTTCAATTATTCCCGGATTTTTAAAATACAATTCGGCTTTTTGGATGGCTGCCAGTTTGCCGTTGCTTATGATTTCCCGCGTAAAATCCTGTTTTTCGAGCACAACGGTTTCCACGATGTTTTTTTCTTCGGGGAGGGATTCTTTGCCGGTTTCGTTTTGGGCTTCGGTTTTTGTTTTGCACGACGAATAACCCACAACGATAAAAACAAATAAAATCAAAATGAAAAAATGCCTGTTTATTTTTAGTTTGAACTGGTTTGAAATCATTGGTTTTTGTATTAGTTTAAGAGCCTGAATATAACAATAATTATACCTTTATTTATATTTTTTTATTTAAAACACACATCCCCTTTTCTGTTTTAAATTGACTGGCACAAAACCCGGGATTTTCAAAAAGCCAGCGATTTATAATTTCCTTTTCATCTGGTCGGTCGCTATCATCAAGTACAACAGCAGTATTTTTATGAAAGAACTTTTTCAGCAATGGAAAGGCCGGATATCGGGAATGTTTTTGAATTTTACCGGGAGGACCGTCAACCAGAAGTAAATCAATTTGATTTATTGTGGTTTCAAATCTATCAGTGTTGTACCAAAACCATTCTTCACCATTTATACTTATCCTTTTTAAGGGTGCATAAAGCAAAGTGACATACTTTTCAAGGGTATGTTTTTTTAGATCGTCTAAAGTGGCTTCATAAAATTGTTCCTCATGTTCAATGGAAATAAAGTTTTTTATTATTTTGTTTTTTACCATGTATCCTCCCACCAGTGTAGATAATCCACTTCCGCATTCGACAATAGTTGAAGGTTTGGATTCCTTAACCAACTCAATAAAATGTTGTATAAAATCTGGTAATACTACCCAAGGTTTTTGTTTATGAAAATGGATTTCGGCATTTAAAAATTTATTTATTTCAGTATAATTATGATCTTGTTTTTTATTGTCCAACTGTGAAATCTGGTATTCTCTCAGAATATACTTCAGTAAGCATTTTAAAAAGCCTGATAAATGTAATGGATCATAAATCTTTGTCTTATAATTTATTTGAAGCAAAAAATTGGCCCATACTTTTAATTTATTAAAATCAGCTTTGCCTTGAATTCTGTTTCTGTTCATAAGAGCTAAATGAAGAAGTTTTTCTTCATCAGTAATATTCCTTTTAAAATTATTCAATTGCGATAGAATTACCTGCTGAACTACTTTAACTTGCCCCGACTTATTTGCAGAAGAAATTTGTTCAGGGTGTTTTCTGTATTCAAGTAATACTTCCTGAATATTTGAAACAGGGAATAAATGGGCTGCTCTTACCAAGAAATCGTAATCGCCTGCATAACGGTATGATTCATTGTATTTTAGTTTGTATTTTTTCAAAAATTCTGTTCTGATAAAAACTGTAGGATGCCTGAACATGATGTTGCTCAAAGACCATACTTTTATTTCTTCATGATCTTCAGGTGCGGTAATTATTTCATCACTGTCAATCACTCTAACAAAACTTCCGCACAATCCAATTTTCTGGTTTGCTTCCATAAATTCGAATTGTGTTTGGATGCGATTGGGTAAAGCTATATCGTCCGAATCCATAACACAAATGTATTTACCAGCGCCAAGTTCCATCCCTTCGTTTCTTGCACTGTAATTTCCTTTATTCTTATTTTTCCTGATAAGTTTAATTCTATTATCATTAAAAGTCTTAAGTATTTCTAATGTGGAATCGGTTGAACCGTCATCGATAATGATAAATTCAATATTAAGGAAAGATTGTTTCAATATACTGTTTACTGCATCCGCAATATACTTTTCTCTGTTAAAAACCGGCATTATTACTGAAACTATGGGTGTTTTAGACTCCATCTTAGATAATATTAAGTTTTATTTTTAAATCATTCCTGACGTATTAATCAATTGACCATCGCGGAATTGTTCAAGTTATTGATGGAGTTGTACTTCCGAAGTAAATTGTTTTAAATTTCTATTTGGTTTAAAAACTCTCTGAAATTATTTTCAGGGAGTTTTTTGGTTTTAACACCCGAGGGGCAAAGCGGTAAAAAGAGAGCCGGGCTTCAGCCCAAACATAATTTGGCTAAAGCCCGGCTTGGGGTACTTTATTCAAACCGTCAGCTAAAGCAGACGGCAATAACTGACGGAAATGGATAGTTTTTAAAGGGTTTAATTCCGTTGACTTCAATCACCGGATGAATATTTTGCAATTGAAATGCTTCTTACCTTTTCCCCAGTGAAAACAGAAACTCAACACCGCCTTTGTAACCATTTCTGACTGAAATTTCTCCTTTATGGAGTTGAACCGCATTTTTTACAATAGCCAGCCCCAGCCCCGTTCCGCCGGCTTCGCGGGTTCGTCCGTGGTCAACTCGGTAAAAACGCTCGAAAATGCGCGGAAGGTGATGTTCGGGAATTCCGGTACCGGTGTCTGAATAAGAGAAATAGTAATAATTGTTGTCTTCGTGATAAACCCTGATGTTGATTGTAATACCCGGTCCGCCGTAATTAATTGAATTTTCGACCAGGTTTTGAAAAATAGAAAACAACAACGACTCATTTCCCTGGATAATTGTTCTTTTGCCAATTTCGCTATTAAAAACTATGTTTTTTTCGTTAATACGGTTGGCAAAATTTTCGTAAACCTCATCAACTAAAGTTTTAATGTCAGTAGGTTTAAACCTGAAAAGGTCGCCTGCATCTTCAATATTGGTGAGCAGCGAAACATCGTTAATTAAATCGGTCAACCTTTCCGACTTCAAATAGGCTTTTTCGAGAAAGTATTTCTGCTTTTCCTCCGGCACCGGCCAGTTTTCAAGTATGGTTTCCAGGTATCCCTTTATCGAGGCCAACGGGGTTTTCAATTCGTGGGCAATGTTTGAGGTAAGTTGCTGTTTCATTAGCCTGCGTTTTTCAAGCCGGGTAATATCGGTAATCATCACTTCGAAACTATAGTCCGGGAAAATGATACTTTGAATTTTGAAATACCGTTCGCCTCTCGAAATTTTAAACTCGAGTTGAGGCAAAGATTCATTTTGTAACGAGTCGGATCCTTTTGAATTTTTATCGATAAACTCATTTAATTCTTTAAACTCTTCGAGATAGAAAATGAGTTCGGAAGTTTCTAATTTAAAATTTGAGATGATGTTAATATACTGAATAAAGAACCTGTTCGACAAGGTTTTTTGTTTATCGGGCGAAAAGAAGGAAATTCCTTCATTTAGTGCATTCAGGTGGTTGAGCAGTTTTTCGCGCTCGTTCGACAAATCGTCTTTCGCTCTTTTAAGGTCGTGGTATATGTTAATAATTTGAGTGCCAATAATTCCAAGTTCATTTTCGGGTAAAGTAATTCCGGGTTCAATAAGCTCGCTATTCCCGGCTTTAACAGCAAAATCCCTTAATTTGGTAATGGCATCGGCCAGTCGGGAAGTAAAGAAAAACAATATAACGCCGATTAAAGCAAATACAATTACAATAAAAATAATAAATAACCTTTCGGCTTTCAGAAAGTTTTGAATTTGCAAATCATAAACCACAGCAGTCCGAATAAAATATTCAGGGAATTTTTTTGCATAATAGTAATACTCTTCCTGTGTTGTATCCGATCGGCGGATGTTTGATCCTTTGCTGTGTTCAATTGCTTTCACTATTTCGGGGCGTAGGAGGTGGTTCTCCATTTGCATGTAATTCTCTACCGAACTGTCATAAAGTACGGCGCCTCTCAGCGAAATCAGGGTTATTCTGATGTGCGACTGAGGGATGATTGATTTTAGTTCTTGAATCCGAAAAGTTTCATTGTTTTCAACCAGTTTATTATTGAGAACAAAACGATGGGTGATTTCGGCAATATTATCCAGCGTGTTTTCGAGTTGACGGGTACGGTAAATTTTTTCGCGCTGATATTGGAATATCATTACCGCCGTGGTAAATAGCAAAAAAACCAGCGTGAAGAAGACAAATATTTTCCCCCTGAAGGAATAACGAATAAAGTGCAGCAACCTTAAAACTTTTATTCTTTGTTTGTAAAACAGTAACCGTAGCCCGATTTTCCTTTGATATTATCGCTGTATTCGCCAATTTTTTTACGCAAGCGGGCAATGTTTACATCAACGTTACGGTCGGTAACAATAACATCGTAGTTCCAGATGTTTTTCAGAATTTCCTCGCGACTGATATACTGCCCCATGTTTTTCATCAGCAGCACCAGTATTTCATATTCTTTTCGGGTAAGGTTTATGCTCTCACCTCCAATTGATATCTCTTTTTTTTGTGTATTTATTTTTAAATCTTTAAACACAAACTGGCTTTCAGTTTTTTCGGTTTTGGCCCCTCGTTTTAGTATCGCTTTAATGCGGGCAATAATTTCTTTAATCGAAAAAGGTTTAGAAATATAATCATCGGCGCCCACGTTAAACCCGGTCAGAATGTCGTTTTCCTCGGTTTTTGCCGTGAGAAAAATAATCGGAATTTCCAGTTTTTTCTCTTTTCTGATAACGTTGGCAACCTTAAAACCCGTAATTCCGCTCATCATTACATCGAGCAAAATTAAGTCGTACTCTTCAAGGGGTTTTTTCAAGGCATCTTCTCCCGAATGAACCACATCGATTGCATAGCCTTCGCTTTCAAGGTTAAATTCAAGAATTTCGCATAAATCCTTTTCGTCGTCAACAATTAAAATCTTTTGATTTTTTTCCATAATCCAACAGGTTGGTTTTGTTTGTAAAGTTAAAGTAAAAACAGTTGCATTTATTTATTAAAAAACTGTTAAAACCTCAAATTCGTTTCATCACAGGAAACCGCTGCAAATGCGGTAATTTTGATCAATTCCTATTGAAAAACGGCACATAAATATATTAAAGATATTACAAAACGGTTACTAAAATATTAAATATTATTAATTTATATTTGCGCCTCAACCGAATCAAAACTGAATAATGAAGTTGCGAAATCTTATCATTTTTATTTTTTGTTTTCCTTCACTGGTTTTTGCCCAGAACAACGAATTTATTCCATCGGGCAAACCATTTGCGACTATTCACCTTAATTTTCACAAAGGCATTTCAAGCGCTTCACGCGAAGATGTTGCCTTTGAACTTACACGTGCATATTTGGGTTACGAGTACCATATAAGCAGTGAGTTTTATGTGAAAATTAATGTTGATGTTGGAAGCCCGGGCGACCTTTCTCCATATTCCAAGGCGCGCAGGTACGCCTATTTTAAAAATGCTTTTTTGCGCTATACAAAAAAAGGGTTAAAAGTAGATTTTGGGCTAATTGATACAAAGCAATTTAAATTGCAGGAGGATATTTGGGAACGAAGGTATATGATGGAATCATTTTCAGATCAATATGGCATTGGACATTCGGCTGACCTGGGCATGAGTGTGAATTATATTTTCTCGGAACAGTTGGAGGCAGATTTCATTATTACAAACGGCGAAGGTTACAGTACCATTCAACTCAACGATGTTTTTAAATACGGAATCGGCCCGGTTTACAGGTTTAAAAACGGGTTAATTTCAAAAGTGTTTTTCGAACTTACCACAAAGGAAATTACAGAAACAACCTGGTCATTTTTCCTGAGTTATGATCATCAGAAAAAATGGAATATTGCCGGAGAATATGTATTTCGAAAAAACGACAGTTGGAAAGAGAACCATAATATTAACGGATTTTCGTTTTACGGGAAGTACAATTTTGCCAAAAAATACCAGCTTTTTGCCAGGTACGACATTTTTCACTCGAATATTGTTGAAGACAAAATAAACCCGTGGAACCTTGCCAACGACGGAACAGCGTTTGTCGGTGGAATTCAGTTAGTGCCGGTAAAAAACATTAAAATGTCAGTCAATTACCAGGATTGGTATCCAAGGGCCACGAATATGGATTATTCAGGTTACATTTATTTAAACCTCGAAGTAAAAATTTAAACGGATGAAAAACATTTCGATATACCTGATTTTGGCCCTGTTGTTTTTAATTGGTTGCCGGGGAAGCGACTATTACCTTGAACCTGGAGATTTCAAAATTGTGGATAATGGTACCGGAACAGGAACAGTTTCCTGGACCAATGACAAAGACTACCTTTTAGAAGGTTTTGTTTTTGTAAACGACGGCCAAACGCTTACCATTGAAGCCGGAACAGTGGTGAGGTTTAAGGCCGGCGAAGGAGAAAATGCAAGCGCAATAATTGTAGCGCGAGGTGGTAAAATCGTTGCCGAAGGAACTGCCGAAGAACCCATTATTTTCACTGCCGAATCGGACGACCTGATACTCTCTGTTGAAAAAAGTAAACGTGGTCTGTGGGGTGGGCTAATTATTCTGGGAAATGCCCCGATTAATATGAGAGGTGGCGAGGCGGCCATTGAAGGTATCCCGTTTTCGGAGCCCCGCGGCGTTTTTGGCGGTCCCGATGAAAATGATGATTCGGGCATTCTGAAATACGTGTCCATCAGGCATGGCGGTACAAATATTGGCGATGGAAATGAAATTAACGGATTGACTTTGGGGGGCGTTGGAAATAAAACGGTAATTGATTATGTGGAAATCATATCGAATGAAGATGACGGGGTTGAAATTTTTGGCGGGACGGTAAACCTGAAACATATTGTGGTTTCGGGGTGCGGCGACGATGCTTTTGACTACGACCTGGGCTGGACCGGAAAAGGACAGTTCTGGCTTGCCGTGCAGTCGCAAAACCTGGGCGACAACCTCATTGAAGCCGGCGGTGGCGTTAATCCTGTAATTGGAACTCCCAACTCCAAGCCCAGCATTTTTAATGTTACCCTCGTTGGAAATGGAAATAATGGAGAAGGCGCCTGTATCGATTTTTTCAATTATGCTGGTGGTATAATTGCCAACTCGATAATTGTTGACGATAATAACGGGGTTTTGCTCGAAATTACCGATTCGAGAAACGACAGTTACATGCAATGGAAACAAGGAAACCTGGAGGTAAAAAATAACGTTTTTTATAAGGTCGCTTCTGACACCCCCGCTTCAATATTTACATTAACTGGCATTTATTCTGTTGAACAACAAAACGAATGGGCTTCCTATTTCGCCAGTTCGAAAAACGAAATATCAAACCCCAACATGGACTGGAAAAATGGCGACTACATTCCCAATCTAAAAATACAAGGCGAAATGGCACCGTATCACGACCCGTGGTTTCAACCCGTAAACTTTAAGGGCGCATTTGGCGAAAGTAACTGGATTGCGGGCTGGACATTGCTGGCAAAATAGCCAAAAAAAGCGGATTGCCATCTGTTAAGACCAGCAACCCGCTAAAATATTCTTCCCTGATTTTTTGTTATTTCTTCAAAATCTTGTCAAGCACGGTTTCTTTTGAAATCTTTTTGGTACAGAAAAACCAGTCGTAACATTTCATTTCTTCCTTGCCTTCCATACGGTCTTTTGCCGAACCACAGGAACCTGCAGGCGGTACAATTACATCATCCCCCGGACGCCAGTCGGCAGGTGTTGCAATACTAAATTCGTCGGCAGTTTTAAGCGCCAGAACTACGCGGTACAGTTCGTCGAAATTACGGCCTAAACTCAGCGGGTAATAAATAATGGTGCGGATAACTCCAACCGGATCGATCACAAATACTGCACGAACAGCTTTTGTGCTGCTTTCACCCGGCATCATCATACCGTATTTTTTGGCAACATTCATGGTAATGTCTTCAATTAAAGGAAATGTAACTTCAACATCCTTCATTCCCTTGTACTCGATTTTTTCCTTAATGGTGCGCAACCAGGCAATGTGGCTGTACAAACCATCAACCGAAAGGCCTACCAGTTTACAGTTGGCTTCATTGAACTTTTTTTCGAGGGTCGCAAAGGTCATAAATTCCGATGTACAAACCGGCGTAAAGTCGGCAGGGTGGCTGAATAAAATGACCCAGCTTCCACTGTAATCGGATGGGAAATTAATATCCCCCTGAGTTGTTACTGCTTTAAATTCAGGCGCTTTGTCGCCAATGCGGGGCATGGCATAAACTTGATTTTCTTCCATCTTTATTAATTTTAAATGTTAATGTAATTATTCTGCTGGCCTTCCAGCGGCCAGGTTTTTAAGTAATACAGCATTTGTTAAATGTGCCCTTTATCTGCAACACAAACTCTTCGATGATAAATCCCTGAAGGTTTTTGTGTTCGAAATAGTTTTTTAAAAGTTCATCAAGTTCTTTGTCGTTGTAATCTTCAATCACATCGCACGAAGAACAATACAAATGATGGTGACTTTCCAGTATTCCATCGTAACGCATAATATCTTTGTCGGTGTTTACTTTTTTAATCAGACCGCTTTCAACAAGCGTTTCAAGCACTTTGTACACGGTTCCGGTTGCAATGCCGGGATGTTTTTGCCTGATGTATTCAATGATTTTGTCGGCCGTGGGATGATTGTTCAAATTATAAACAGCTTCCAGAATTACCATTCGTTGCGGAGTAATTTTTAGCCCTTTCTCCTCAAGTCTGTTTTTTATTTCTGTTGTGTCAGCCATAATTTGAAATATTATTAAAAAAGAATTATTCTCTTTTAAGAACAAATACGACGGAAAAAAGTTTACGTTTAAAATGAATTTTAGTTTTAAAAGAGAGGAATTATTTGGGAACTGTACAAAATTTAAGGTATTTGTTTTTGAAGAATAAATGGGTAGGCGATAACAATAAATACTTAATTGCCTGACTGTTAATAATAATCTATTTCCACCTGTTTCTGTTTTTGGCTTCGTAGCATGTTATAAAGATTTACATCTAAGTATTGCTGTGCTTCGGTTTTGGTTGAGAAATTTCCGAATGTTGCTATTGTTTTTATTCTTTGCTCAAGGTTGTCAGCAAGTTCCATAAATTCTTCAATATCAATCTCACGTGAGTCCATTGTTAAAACAGAATCTGATTCATAATCATACATAAAGTCCAAATGTTCAGCTACTGTCCATTTCAAGGCTGTATCGTCGGGAAAATAGTTTTTACAACTGGCAAACAACACCAGCATTTCACCATTTGGCAAACCATAAAAATAAACGGGTAAAGAGGTTTGAAAACAGGTATTTAACGATTTGTAGATTAATTGAGCTTTAAATTTCATGATCTTAATTTTATGCTTCAAAATTACGGTTAAAGCTCGTGTTCCCCGAATGAATCCGATTAATCTTTGGTTAACCATCGTTTAAAAAAATATTAAACACCGAATCTGTTTGTTCCTGTGTTTTTTGTATTTTTCAGAAAAAAATGAAATACACAACCATTTTATTATTTTTTGTTATTCTGGCAGGATGCCATTTGAATAACAAAAAGGCTGACAAACAAATTAAGCAAAGCCATCCTAGTCATGTTTACAATTTTGTTAAAGTTGACACTTCGCAACTGAAGTATTTCGAAACTAATTATCTGCCTGTTTATTCAGATATTTATTATCAGGATGGCACAAAACGACTTCCGGTAACCACAACCATCAGCATTCGGAACACTTCGCTTACTGATTCGGCATATATCATATCATCCGTTTATTATGATTCTTACGGAAAAGAGCTTAATTCGTATCTCGACTCCACTTTGCTGTTGTCCCCGCTGGAATCGATAGAATTGGTTGTAAAAGAGGAAGAAACCGAAGGAGGGGCGGGCGCCAATTTTATAATCGAATGGGCAGCCAAAAAATACGCTGACCAGTTACTGATTCAATCGGTTATGATTAGCACTTATGGCCAGCAGGGCGTTTCGTTCCTTTCTGAAGCTAAAGTGATAAAACAGGAAATCAGGGAGTGATTGATATTAGTTGAGATTTAAAAGAAAGCCCGCCAAAGCGAGCTTTCTAAAAACTATATTTATGAAAAAAACGGGGGAAGTAAAACAGATTTATTCGTAGTTTGGATTTTGTACCATATTTCCCTGGCTTAAATCCATTTGTACCTGAGGAATTGGTTGATACTCATGCTTACCTTTTATAAAAGCAGCATTTGTCAGGTGCGACCTTATTTGTTTTTCAGTCTCGAAATAACTATTCATTACTTCTGCCGCAATACCCCAGCGAACCAAATCAAAAAACCGATGTCCTTCGTGGGCAAACTCCATCCGCCTTTCGGTTCTGAGCGCCTGAATAGCATCACTTTTTGAAGAAAAAGGTTGTGTGTAAATATCAATTGAATAATTACCAGCATCGGCAGTACCATCTATTGTTTTCACATAATCGCCTGTTTTAGCACGGTTTCTTACCCTGTTAATATAGGTGCGGGCCGTCTCCAAATCATCTGATTCAATAGCCGCTTCGGCTCTCCACAACAAAACATCGGCATACCTTATTATATAATAATTTAACGCTGAAATGTAAGGCCAAACTGGTAAATAATGAGGCGAATTTTTCGATAGCATCCTTTTTTTGGGGCTGTAAGGACCATACACCGATGCCTCGCGCGGAGTCCAGTTGTAAACCTGTAAATCCAGGTATGGAATGCCTGGTCGGGCAAGGGTATGATCGATACGTGGATCAACCCTATCTTCAATTTTTTGAACAGTTCCTACTTCGGGCAGTCCGTTTGCACCAGTTTTAAATGCATTAACCAGGTTTTGCGTAGGGCGAAGAAATCCATAACCGGCGTAAGGTCCGCCGGGAGGCATAAGTCTGTCGCCAATTGAACCATTATAATTACTTGGTGAACCATCGTTAATGGTATGTTGAACGGCAAATATTATTTCAGGGCCATTGTCATTTTCTGCAATAAAAACGTCTTTGAAATTGGGTTCCAGAGCATATTTCCCGGAGTTAATAACCTCATCGGCAGCAGATGCTGCATCGTTCCATTTTTTCTGAAAAATGTAACATTTAACCAAATAAGCCTTCGCAGCCATTTTGGTGGGCCTCCCTGGTTCATTTTGAGTTTCGGGCAATACATTATTTGCAGCTTTAAAGTCGTTTTCAATTTTTGTCCATTGTTCGGCATTGCTTAAATCAGTGTTTGAAACCAGGTAAAATTCATCTTTGGTATCAATGGTCTCATCAATCCAGCAAATATTCCCGTAAATCTTTTTTGCTTCAAAATGATAATGTCCTCTCAGGAATTGCATTTCAGCAATTCGTTGGGCCTTCAGGTTTGAATCGAATGTTTCGCTTTCGTTTAACAAACGAATGGCGAGGTTTGCCCGGCGAATACCCTCGTAAAGCGCCAGCCATTTCCGTTCAACATCGATAACCGTTGAAGGAGTGGTTGCAAAAATTTCCATCAGGTGAATCTGGTTCTGATCGCCTGTTCCGCCGCCGCCTTTATAGGCATCATCGGAAACTACATCGCCAAAAGTCCAGTTTGAAGCCGGCGAGTTAAATGCATTTGAAGCCTGGTCGAACTGCCCGTTCAACACGGAATAGGCTGAGATTATTGTACTTTCTATGTTCTCAGGTGTGAGTATCTGTGAAGGCGACAATTCACCTACCGGACTTTCTTCAAGGAAATTTTCGCTGCATCCGGCAAATAATATCAACAATACTAAAAATGAAATTGTATTTTTCATGATGTTTTTTCTTTTTGAATTAAAAATTAAAAATTAAGGTTCAGGCCAACCATGAAAGTTCTGGATGGGGGGTACAAACCCCGGTCAACCCCGATATCGAGATTCCGGTGGTCTGATGAATAACTTTGTAATCCCACTTCCGGGTCAAGTCCTTCATAGTTGGTGATTGTAAACAGGTTCTGAACCTGAACATAAACCCTCATGTTTGAACTTTTTAATTTCCGGGCAAGTTCGTTAAAAGTATATCCTACAGTGAGGTTTTTTAATCTCAGGTATGAGGCATCAGAAATATAATAGGATGAAGGACGAATATTATTGTTCGGATCATCGAGCGATAAACGGGGAACCGTTCCGTTGGAATTATCGGCACTCCAAGCATCCAAAGTACGGTCGAGTTTGTTGTATGCTGAAAGATTATAAAAATCGCCGTAGTATCGGGTTAAATCCCACACATCATTTCCAACTGTGCCGTTAAAAAAGAGTGAAACATCGAAGTTTTTGTATTGTAACCCCAGGTTAAACCCCACTGTAAAATCGGGATGAGGGTTTCCAATAAAGTCGCGGTCGTCTCCATTAAGAATACCATCCTTGTCAACATCATCAAATTTTAAATCTCCCGGTTTGGCTTTTGGTTGAACTTTGTGTGCATCAATTTCTGCCTGGTTTTGGAAAATTCCCAGACTGCGGTATCCAAAAAAAGAAGAGATAGGCTGACCAACCATTGAACGCGAAGTTTCCTGGTCAAAGTTAACGCTGTGCAAATAGGCGCTCGGAAGAGTAATAAATTCAATATCTTCCGGTAAGCTGGTCAATTCATTCTTCACCCTCGAAAAATTCAAGCCTACATTCCACGAAAAATCGTTGACTTGTTTACTTTGGTAATCAACCAGCATTTCAAATCCTTTGTTCTGCATTTCACCCACATTATCCCAAACCGTTTGGTTTGTTCCGCCGGCAATGGGAGGAAGCGGTCTTTCAAGTAAAAGGTCGGTTGTGTTTTTAATAAAATAGTCGGCTGTTAAATTTAACCTGTTGTTTAAAAACCCAAGGTCAAGCCCAAAATTGGTTTGGGTTGTTGTTTCCCATTTCAGATCGATATTTCCATTCCGGGTCTGTGTAAAACCATTACTTACTGAATTTTGTGCACCGTTAATTGCATAGTTGGAGTAATAAGGATTTGAATAGTAGCTTTCGATAGTTGCATAAGGTGGAACATCCTGGTTGCCGTTCTGGCCCCAGCCGAACCTGAATTTTAAGTTGCTGATTTTCTCTGTTGAAAAAAAAGTTTCTTCGCTAACACGCCAACCCAATGAAAATGCCGGGAAATTGCCCCAATTGTTATTGCCTAATTTTGATGAGCCGTCTCTGCGGAACGTGAATGAGGCAAGATAGCGGTTATCGTAAATATAGTCGGCTTTTGCCATGTAAGAAATCAACGACCATCTTGAACCCGACCCGCTGTTTTTTTGACTTCCGCCAGCGCCGGCATCTAAGAATCTAAAATTCTCTTCCTCGTAAGGAAAACCCTCACGTGAAGCATTAAAGTATTCGTAAACGGATTCAATCGATTCCATCCCTGCTAAAACATCTACCTGGTGTTTGTCGAATTTAGCTGAGTAAGTTACCGTGTTTGTCCACACCCATTCAAATCGTTGGCTGTACTGGTTCGAAAGTGTGCTAATTGTTGAAGGGTTGTGCGCTCCGGTTTCCTGAAATTTGGGATTGAAATTCCGTCGGTAATTGGTTCCGTAATCGATTCCAAAATTTGATTTAAGCTTAAGCCCTTTCATTACTTCCAATTCAGCAAAAACATTTCCAAAAAGTTTAAGTTGTTTGTAGGTATTGTCTTGACTGTGATACAATTCGGCCAGTGGATTTCGAATATCATTTAAAAATGCCCCTGCAAAATTACCATCAACATCATAAACCGGGGCAATTGAAGGATATTTGTAGGCATCATAAACCACGCCTCCCAAAACGCTGTTTACTGCTGTCCTGTTCGACCAGGAGTGTGCCAACGACAGATTCTCCCCGATTACCAGCCGATCAAAAAAAGTGGACTGGGAGTTGAACCTTACAGAAACACGTTCAAAATCAGTATATTTTATAATGCCTTCCTGGTTAAAGTAACCCAGTGACAAATTGTAAAATGAATCGCCTTTCCCTTTTGAAATATTAAGATTGTGCGATTGTACCAAAGCATCCTGCATAATTTCATCGACCCAGTTTAAATCGGCAGACGGCACTTTATTATTTTTATCAAGATATTGAGGTATAACTGCCGATGATCCGTTTCCATAAATATCGTTTGCCGGAGATTTACCATCGTTGGCATGTGCTTTCCAAAGCAAGTCGCCATACTGTTGGGCAGATAGCGGATTTAGTTGTTTTGCTGCACTTTGCACACCAACATAAGTATCAAAACTTATCCTGGCCTCTTCGCTTAACCCCTTTTTTGTGGTGATAATAATAACCCCATTTGCAGCCCGCGATCCATAAATGGAAGCAGATGCGGCATCTTTTAAAACCTGAAGCGATTCAATGTCGCTGGGGTTAATCATGTTTATCCCCGACTCAACAGGAACGCCGTCGATAATATATAACGGATCGTTGTTTCGGATGGTGCTAAAACCACGTACACGAACTGAAACACCTCCACCCGGAGAATAGTCACCCGTAATATTTACACCCGCAACCCTGCCCTGCATCATCTGGTCCACTCCGGCAACAGGAATATTGGCAATATCTTTCACATCAACCACTGATACGGCGCCGGTTAGATCTTTTTTCTGCCTGATACCATAACCAACGGCCACCACTTCGTTCAACCAGGTTGATTCTTCGGTAAGTGTCAAATTGATAACAGATTGGTTTGCAATGTCAATTTCTTTTGTTTCCATTCCGATAAATGAAAAAACCAGGGTTTGGGCATTTTCAGTTTTCTTAATTTGATATTCTCCATCGGTATTAGTAACCGTTCCAGAGGAAGTACCCTTTATAATAACCGAAACTCCCGGCAGCGGTTGACCTGATTCATCAGTCACTTTTCCGGTAATTTGCACGGCAGTCTGCTGCCCAAACACATTTGAATTTTGTTGATGTTTCAAATCGTTTCCAAAGGCAAATTGCCAGGTAAAAAGTTGCAAAAGCATGATGTACAACAGCTTTTTAGGAATAACATTTAATTGTTTAAGTAATTTTTGTTTCATAATTTTTATTCATTCTAAATTGTGGGGCAAATAACAGATTCAAGGTTTACCTGAATCTTAAAACTCCATTAATCTTTAATTACAATTTGAATAAGATTTAAACAAGCAAATTCTTTGGTAATGATTTTATGCAACCGTTGGTTATATGATATTGAAAGTCTTAAATCAGTATTAATTTTTTTGTCGGCATCCGACTTTGCAAACACAAAAGTGGGATTAATTTGATAAAAGGTCTGCAGATTACTACAGACCTTTTTAAACTAACTAAACTAAATTTATGAAAAAAAAATGTTTTCTGTTGATAAATTTTTGTCTTGCCAATTGGCATTTTGTCTTTCTGCTTTTTAATCAATAGTTATGTTGGACACAACCGGCCAGTGGTCAGAAATAAAAATCCCATTCTCCATTACTCTGTCAACACGATATGATTTAACTTTAAAATGTTCATTTACAAAAATATAATCAATTGCATCACCAATTTCTCCAACTGTCCAATCCGAACTAAAGCCAGTGCTGGTTGATCCTGCCGTATTAACTGGTGTTTCTGAAATAAATTGAGTATTGATTAAAGAATTGTTCGATTCAAGTGTTACAATCAAATTATCATATACTGAACTGCCAAGGGTTGCATGATTTTTTCTGATGTTGAAATCACCTGTAACTATTACTGGTAAATTTGCTGCAATTTCAGTTATTTTATCAGATAAAAGGTGCGGGCTCATTTCTCTGGCCTTCACTCCTCTGTGATCAAAATGAGTATTGAAAAAGTAGAATGTCTTCCCATTTGATTTATTTTCAAACTTTGCCCATGTTACAATTCGCGTTATAGCTGCATCCCAGCCAACGCTTCCAGGAACTTCAGGAGTTTCAGATAACCAGAATTGTGAATTTTTCAAAAGAATAAATTTGTCCTTTTTGTAAAAAACGGGCGTGTATTCACCTCCCCTCTTTCCATCATCTCTGCCCGTTCCGACAAAATCAAATCCGGGTAAAATTTTTTGAAGATCAAGGATTTGGTTGTGTTTAACTTCCTGCATTCCAATAATATCAGGAGTCTCTTTTGCAAAATAAGATTCAATTATGGGAACCCGCATTCCCCATACGTTTTGACCGTCATTAGGATTGTCATAGCGTACATTAAAAGTAACCACTTGTAATTCATCTTTTGATTTTTCTATTTTGCTGCATCCAACTAAAAAAATCATGAGTGTTGAAATGGTTAAAAAGAAGTTTGTTGTTTTTGCATTGAACAATCTAAAATTCATCTTTTAAAGGTTTTAAACAGGGGAACAGGTATTATTTCTATTCCCCTGTGAAATTGATTAGATTTTCTTGTTTTGACCGTTAAGATACGTGCTAATTCCCCCAGCCTGGGTTTTGGCCTAAATTTGGGTTCATTAAAAAATCTTGTTCGGGAATCGGATAAAAATAGCGCTTATCATCCCAAACTCTTGGAATATTATCCAACCAGGTTAACTCACCAATTGTTACATTTGTCAGGCGTTGTGGGTTTGGCTGATTTCCGATGTTAGCGCCCACACCAACAAACTCATAAGGAACATTCGGTAATGGCTTCGGAACATTTTCAACAAAAATCACATCATCGATTCCATCCTCGTTCAAGTCTATTGGTACGTCCAATTCAGGAACATAAAAACCTCTCCAGTTCATTTTCAGCAAATCACCTTTTTTCCAGCGGATGAGGTCATAAAAGCGAAATCCTTCCATCACAAGTTCTATTGCCCTTTCCCTTCTGACTTCAAGCAACACTGGATTACTAATTTCGGAGAAATAGGTGGAATGTAAATATTCATCCACTTCGGTTGGCAACTGGTTTAATCCACCTGAAATACCAGCCCGCGCCCTTAATGCACCAATTGTAATTGCCCAGTCCGAATCGGAAATCGTGCCAAGTTCTGTCTTGGCTTCGGCATAGTTTAGCAATACTTCGGCATACCTGAAAATAGAAACAGAGTTGTCATTGTAATCCCTCAAGTCAAAATAGGTTTCATCGAGACTCCATTTTATAGGCATATAACCTGTTAATGAATACCCAAAATTTGGTGGTGCAGGGAATTGCTGACCGCCACTTGATCTTTTATAATCACCAAGACGGATGGTTTGTTTTAACCTTAAATCCCTGTTTTTTACTTCCTCAGGGAATATCATTGTTTCATATCCCGGAGTAGAAGTAAATGTTGTACCGTCCAGGTTCAGATAAGTATTTACAAAGGTCCGGGTCAAACTTGATTTTACACCGTAAGTGGGACTGGTATATTTCCAGTTTGCTCCATGCAAAATGCCTAATTCCTGATTCATTACAACGGCAAGCATTATTTCTGTATTTACAGGATTGTTGCTAATAAATAAATTTCGGTATGCCAAATCAGGCCCTCCGGCATTATTAAGTGAATAAGCTGATTTATCAATTACTTGTTTTGCAGCTGAGGCAGCCTGTTCAAGCCAAAAATCAGATGTGGATTGTAAGCCAAAATTTGTATGGTATTTTCTGAATGTCCCTTCAAACAAACAAATTCTTGATTTTAATGCATAAGCAACCCATTTTGTAACCATGCTGCTGGTGGGGTCACTTACTCTTGAAATATTGGCACAGGCATAATCTATATCTGCCAAAATAGAATCCAGTACCAGCGTTCTTGGATCTCTTCCCGCATAAAGTAATTCCTCATCTTCGACATCAGGAACCCTGCTGATCCAGGGAACATCGCCAAATCGTTTAACTTTTTCAAAATAAAAATAGGCCCGAAAAAAACGTGCAAGCCCTATATAGTGATTTCTTACAGAAACATCGATACTCTCATCGGTTACATTTGCAATGAAAAAGTTAATATTTCTCAGATTTGACCAACTCCACCCCGAAGTTTGGTTAGGGCCGTAACCATTTGTAAGGAAATCGGCAAGTGAGTTTCTGGCAATATAATCTGACATATCATCGCCCAAATAAATGTCCTGGGCCGAAGGTAAAATATTATAAAATGAATTTGAATACAATTCAAGGCCCGCCTCAGTATTAAATACAGCTTTTTTGGAAACTTCTGACTTTGGAAGTTCCTGCATTTCGCATGAAGTAAACAGGAAAGCGAATAGCGTAAAATATATTATTAAATGTTTCATGATTTTACAATTATTTTTGATTTTTAAAATGTTGCAGATATTCCAAAAGACACAGTTTTTAGCAGAGGATAATTCAAAACATTTCCACTTCTGCGTCCGCTGCCTGAAGTCAATTCAGGATCGGATCCGCCAATGTTTTCCACATCAAAATCTTTTGTTGTTTTATATAATGGGGACCAGGCCCAAAGATTTTCTCCAGAAACGTAAAGTTTTACATTAGAAAGGAATGAAACCTTCTGCATAACATCTTGAGGTAAATTATACCCTAATTGTATGTTTTTTAATCTGATGTATGCAACGTTCATAATGTAGCGGGATTGCACTACAGCCAATTCACGTCCGGCTCCCTGTGCAATGTAGCCCCGGTACCTGGGGAGAAATGCATCGGGATTATCTTCAGACCAGATATTGTCCAAATGCCAAACGGGCATTTTGTTGTATGGCCTGTTGTATTGCCCCCAGAAGTGGCTTGCTTCCCTGTCGGGGAACCAATCCTGTTTGCCAACACCCTGAAAAAAAGCTGAGAAAAAGAGATTATTCCAGTCACCACCCATGTTAAATCCATAAGTAAAATGTGGCCTTGAGTTCCCTAAAATTGTCAAATCACCCGGATCGCTCACCCGGTTTTGACCAATATCAATTTTGTCATCGCCGTTTAAGTTTTTAAATTTTATATCACCGGGCAATAAAATTCTGTTCGACGAATTCCTAATGTATGACTGATCAACATGGGCTTCAATTTCAGCTTCACTTTGGAATAAACCCTCAGTTACAAATCCCCAAATCTCACCCAGTTCCATTCCTTCATAATAATTCGATAATAATTTTTCCGGATTGTTAAATTTGGTAATAACTGATTTATTGTCAGCCAGAATGAAACGAAGATCGTAATTGAACGGTTTATTTGCCAGTTCAAACTTATCTCTCCAGCTAATTGACAATTCCCATCCGTTTGTTTTCATATCGGCGTAATTTCCTTTTGGCACACTTGCACCAAATACAGCAGGTACCGGGAGTCCGTTTGTATACATATCGGTAGTTGACCGCTGGTAAATATCTGCATTAACATTCAACTGATTTGAAATAAAACCTAGTTCAATACCAAAGTTCTTTGTTGTTGCTGTTTCCCAGGTAAGCCCTTCCGGAATAACATTTGGTTGGGAAGTTACAGCTGGTCGGGTTCCATTTATAACTCTTCCTAATTGTGAAATATTGAATAACTCAATATAAGAATATGGAGAAACATTGCCATTACCCAATGAACCATAAGAGGCTCTTAATTTAAGGTTGGAAATAACATCTTCATCTACATTCCAAAAGGATTCATTTGAAATACGATAACCCACTGAAATGGAAGGGAAAAATGCAGTTTGTTGATCTGAAGGGAATTTGGAAGAAGCATCTAACCGACCGTTTAACTCAACAAGGTATTTGTCTTTAAAACTATAGTTTATTCTGTAAAACTGACCAGCAACCCGCCATTTATTATAACTACCGTCGGTAGCGATATTTTCACCGATTGTTAATGAAATATTTTCAGCATCTTCAAATAAAATACCGTTTCGGGATGCTTGAAAGGATTCATAAGTGCTTTCTTCATAGTTAAAGCCTGTCATCACTTTGAGGTAATGATCTTCATTAAAAGTGTTTTCATATTCTCCATAAATGTTTGAAGCCAGGTATTTTGTTTCTGCACTAATCCTTCTGATGTCATTGGTTGTTGTCCCAACATAATTAACAACACCTTCCTGCCTGCTAAAAGGTACTTGTACCCTTCTTCTAAACTGAGATTGGGTGTTTGTTGAAAAAGTAAAATCACCACGAATTCTCAACTTATTATTTAAAAGATTTGCAGTTAAGCCTGTGGTATTTTTTACAAAAGTCCTGTTTGTGTCTTCTCCATTTTTGCCATACCACATATCCCCCACCGTGTAAGAAGCCGAGTGAGTTAAGGTTCCGTCCGGATTGAACATGGGTGAAGTAGGGTGGCCTTCATCGGCAATATTTCTCCATATACCACCACCTTCGCCAACATTTAGTGGCTGGTGGTATTTCTGTTGAGAATATTCAGTATTGTTTTCAACAGTTAGCCAATCCGTAATTTTAATGTCACCTTTTGCTCTAAAATTATAGATTGAAAAATCATCAGAATTGTAGCGGAACAATCCCTCCTGGTCGTTATATCTTCCCGACAGATAATAACTTATTTTTTCGTTGCTACCTGATACTGATATGTTTTGATCGATTGATGTTAAGTTATCTTTATAAAGCAAACCATACCAGTCGGTACTACTATAATATATATAATTTCCATTGCTGTCAATTTCGTAGTCAGGAAGATCCGGATTTTCAGAACGCCTTTTTAATTCTTCGAGGTAAGCCAAACTAAATCTTTGTGTTTTATTAATGGAAGAAGGAATCCTGCTGTAATCGTTCCATGCATTGTACGCTTCGTTAAACCATTTTGCAAAAGTGTATCCGTCTGTTACAAAGTCGGGCACTGCCGTGGGTGACTTTATACCATAATTCATGGTATAATTTACAGAAATTTTATCTGTTTGAGGTTTTTTAGTGGTCATAAGTATAACCCCAAAAGTTCCTCTGGCACCATAAATTGCAGCAGAAGCAGCATCTTTTAAAACTGAAATACTTTCAATGTCATTTGGATTGAGCAAGCTGGGGTCACCTTCAACGCCATCAATTAAAACAAGTGCAGAACCACCTTGTCCAATAGAAGTTCCTCCTCGTATATTGTAACTTGCAGAGCGAATGGGTTTACCGTCTGCCAGGGTAATGTTTAGGTTGGGGATTACCCCCTGCAGTGCTTGCGTAACATTGTTTACAGGCCGGTTTTCCAACATTTCAGAACTAACCTGGTCAACAGCTCCTGTCAGGTTCACCTTTTTTTGGGTTCCATAACCAACTACTACCACTTCATCAACACCAATTGTTTCTTCCTCCATTACCACCGTAAATGTGGTTTTTCCTTCTATAGAAACCTCCTTTGTCCGCATCCCAATAAATGAGAACTGTAAAGTTTCAGCACCATCAGGAATGGTTAAGGAAAAATTTCCATTCTCATTGGAAACAGTCCCCTGTGCAGTACCCTTTAAAATAACCGAAACTCCCGGCAGCGGTTGACCTGATTCATCAGTCACTTTTCCGGTAATTTGTCCAGCAGTCTGCTGCCCAAAAACATTTGAATTTTGTTGATGTTTCAAATCGTTTCCAAAGGCAAATTGCCAGGTAAAAAACTGCAAAAGCATGATGTACAACAGCTTTTTAGGAATAACATTTAATTGTTTAAGTAATTTTTGTTTCATAATTTTGTTTCACTTTATTTTAAAAAATTTATTTTTGCCTGCATTTGGTTCGAAGCTTATGCAGGTTTTTTTATTATAGTTATTAATTATTTACATAGGCAATCATATTTTTTAATCGGTTTCAAAAAAGGGATTCAGATATTACCCCAATCTTAAATCGGGAATAAATTTCTATTACAATACAGTTAAGATTTAAACAAGCGAATTTCTTTGAAATGAGTTGATGCAATTGGAAGTCGTTGGGTCATTTAATAGGACTACCCGGGTTGTCTTGCACAACCAAAAACGTTTTTATCTGTTCATATTTTTCGAATAAAAGCATCGTAAATACCAATAATTTCGCCCTTAAAATTTTTATCGCTTAAATGAGCTTTCATAAAAGCATCAGGGTCATCTTTATGTTCATCGGGTAAAACCAGGCCAACCGGGAATGCTTCGCAGTGTAAACACTTATCCTTCAGTATCTTTTTAACCTCGTTAAAAACTAAATTATGACCGAATTTGTCATCTTTGTCTTTAAAGGAGCTCCCGCAACAGGTAACAAATATTAGTTTACTGATTTCACTTGAATACTTTTTTACAAAATGGTTTGATTTTTTATCACCTTATACGTTAAGCAAAAAGTGAATTTCTTACATGCATTGCTTAAATTTTTATTTGACTTATTTCAAAGGGTTTATCAAATCGTTTATTGAAAGCATTGTTTTTTCAAATTTTGGTTCCAGTAGAAATTAACAAAACAAAAGCTTTTGAATATTTGAAAAACAAAATGCGAATGGAATACAATTACTTTAAGAATCGTGTTTATCCTATCTGATTAACTTTTCCACTTCCTCCCACGAAATGTATTTGTAATTCTGGCTTTTCTTTTTCTTTCCGTCGTAATTAAATCCATCCTGCACCACCAAAATCCCTTTTGGAAAACCGGGTAACGAAACATTCGAAATATCCAGTCCGTCGGTTTCTTCCACACCGTCAAGTTCACCATCGGTGATTCTAAAACTACCGAGGTATTTATTATCGCCCTGCCTTTCGAAAACTGCGTAAGAATAATTTCCCTGCGACGAAGCAACCAGGTAGCCGTTTACACTGTCGGTGGTATAAATGGCCAGTCCTTCAATATCATATTTTATATTCGGATTTTCTTCCGGGCTTTTTGGAATCATTTTTCCTTCCGGTGAACCATCGGGTTCCGCATCAAACTTCCAGATTCCGGCCTCTTCTTCGCCGATGTAAACAGTTCCGGTTTCATCGTCGGCAACCATTCCTTCGGTTTGTGTTCCAAGTTTTAATGAACGGACAAGCTTTGCATCAACCTTATTTTCAGCCGCAAATAGTTCGTATTGTTCTACTTCGCCCGATTTACCATTTACAAAAACATAAAACAACCCGGTTTTTTTACTTTTGTACATGCACAAACCATAAACTTCATCGCTCATTTTCGATTGAATAATCCGGTTGTGCATCGAGTCTAAACCGCCATTTTCAACTATTCGGAAAAGTGAAACCGACTGCATGGTGCGGTTGCTGGCAGCGATAATATCAATTGTATCGCCATTGATGGGGAAACCAGTTCTCAGATCGCAGTTATTCATGTCTCCAAACGGATAGTAATTCAACTGTTCGCCTTTCAAATTATAAGTTGCAAGTCCTCCTTTTTTGTCAGTACCAATAATTACTGACTTTTCGGGATTGGAGGGATGAATCCAAATTGCCGGATCGTCGGCAGAATCATCGTTTTTGCCCCGGGGAGTTGGCTGCGTTTCTATTGCAGCAACTACAGTTTTTGTAATGTGTTCTCCTGCTTTTCGAGACCCCTCGCTTGGTCGGTTACACGAATCGAACAAAAAGGCAAGAACAAGGATAAAAAAAACATAAAACGATAAATCTTTCAAGCTCAAATTTTTCTTCATGCCTGTTTATTTTTTCTGAAATTTCGACCTGTATTTTTGGAGTTCCTCTTCGTTATAGTTTTTTACAGCGCCTTCCGGAATTTCAGTTCTCTGATTGATTTTCGCCACTTCTGCGCTTTCTTTAAAACTGTTGATTCCTTTTTTGTTTTTACTAATAACAAAATGGTCGTATAAATCACCGGCCACTGTAAACGACTGATATTCCAGTTTATCCTGATTGATTGAAATATTTTGGTAAAGCTGAGTCATCGAACCCATGCGGTCGCTCCAGAAACTGGTGTTTAACCCGTACATCTTGGGTCCCGCCACTGAAACCACGTATAAAGTTGCATTTTTGCCTTCAACTATCACATTTTCGGTATTGAAGCCCCGGCAATAGGTATGGTCGTGGCCTGCAAGAACCAAATCGACGTTATATTTTTCAAGCAGGGGCTGCACTGCATTTCTGTATTCCTCATTATTCCTGCCTTGCGAGCACGAATAAATGGGGTAGTGTGTAAAAAAGATGGTCCACCGGTTGGGGTTTTCGGCCAGCGTTTTCTCCAGCCAGTTGAGCACAAGCGTGCTGTCTTCGGGATAATTTCCGAGCGACGGCGAGTCAAGCGAAATAAACCTTACTCCCTGGTAGTCGATGTAATAATTTCTGTTGCTGTATTTTTTCGAAGGTGAATTTACAGGCATCTGGTAAATCTGGTTCCAGTGTTTTGAAAAAGTACGCAGTCCGTTTTCAGCTTTGTCGAATTCGTGATTGCCGGGAGTAACAATACTGGGCATCATTCCAAACATCCAGCCACCGGCATAAAAAAATTCGCGCCAGTACGCTTCGCTGCTGGTACTTACAATATCGCCGGCAAACATCATAAAATCAGAATTTGGAAAATGCGAGTAGGCTTGCCGTAAAGTGCGCGAACCAAGCGACTTGATATCATTTTGCACATCGCCCAAATAAATAAACGAGAACGGTTCAGCGCCGGATGATGAAGTTTCGAACTGAAACCACTCGCTCCAGTTTTTGCCATCGCCCACACGATAAGCGTATTTTGTTTTGGGCTGTAGGTTTTCGAAAATTACCTTGTGTCCCATTGAGGTTTGGCTGTTTTCTTCCCAAGGCGAATGAGTTCCTGAAACCGTAACCACTTTTTCATTAAAAATGGGCGATGGATCGAGAATGGCAATTTCTCCCACACTTTCGGTTACGGCATAAACAGTTCTCCACGAAACAGCACGACTGGTAGCCGGGTCACCAGGAATTGTCAGCATTATCCGATCGGGGTAAACGGTGGGTTCAGAACAGGTTGCGGGTTGTGCAAACATCAAGGCGGTACAGATAAACAATACAGCAAACAAGAGTGCGGAAAATCTTTTCATTGCGGTTTATTTTAAATTTGAACGGCTGTACAAAAAGGTCATGCTTTTTGTACAGCTCCTGGTCAAATTTATATATTTTACAAATCGAATTTCACGCCGAAAAACAATTTCACGTTATAAAATTCTTCTTGCATTACCTGTTCCGAAACACCCTGATAGTATCGCAATGGCTGGTTCAGCAGGTTTTTTGCCTCGAAGAAAATATTTACCTTAGGCGTAATCGAATAATTGGCATTTACATCAAGGTAAGTTACTTTATCGTAATAGCGGTCGTAAAAAGCTTCATCGCCAACTTCATCAATAAAGTCGTCGGCAAAATTAAACGAAGTACGTAAGGTGAGTTTTTCCCCTTCATAATAAAGTGAAGCATTCAAGGTATTGGCGGGTGTTCCGGGCAAGGGCAGGTCTTCATTTTCACGGCCTTCGAGGTTAAAGTTTTTTACAACCGAACGGTTGAAGGTGTATGTGCCATAAAAGCCGGTTTGTTTCAGGAACCCGGGTAAAAAGTCGAATTGGCGCTGAAATGCAAACTCGAAACCCAAAAGGTTTGCATCACCGGCGTTAAATGGCTTGTAGAATTTGTCGAAGGTATTGCCGTTGAAATCATAATCGCGCAGTTCCTGGGTCACAATAAAATCAGTGATGTTTTTGTAAAAAATGCCGGCCGTTAACTGACCAATCGAGCTGAAATAATGTTCAAACATCAGATCGAAATTCATTGATTTAGTCGCTTCCAATTCGGGATTTCCAACGGTTGCCTCATTATCTTCGAGGTTGATTTCAACATGAGGAACAAGGTCGTAGTAGCGTGGACGCGCGATAGTATTTGTCCAGGCAAATTTCACCTTTGTGTCGTCGCTGACTGAAAACTTACCAATGATAGCTGGTAAAATATTGGTGTAATTGTCGGTTTCTACCGGAGTGGGTTTTAATGAAGGGTCACCGTCTTCGTTAATTTCGAGTTCGTTACCCGAATATTCGAGTCCTGTATTTTCGATACGAAGTCCGGCAACGATTTCCACTCTTCGCCCCAGATTTTGGTCTAACCGCAAATAGCCGGCGGTAATATTTTCTTTAGCATCAAAATTCCCGGCCATTTCTTCAACCACATCAGATCCTTCAAAATCACCGGAAGCAAGGTTGATTTTCCCGAGATATTCGGGGTCAACAAAACTACCAGCCTGGTATTTTTCGCCTGCCAGAAAATTGTCTTTCGATTTGTTTACAAGGTTGTTCATGTTTTGTGTGTCGAAGGCATCGCCGTCAACGGCTTCGTATTCCTTGAAATATTTATTGGCTCGTTGTTTTTCCTTCCCTCTGTAGCTTAACCCGAGTTTTAAATTGTTTTTAAAATCACCTTCAAGCCAGGGAAAAGATAGATTGGCCCTGAAGTTTTTATCAATATCGTCGGTGTACTGCTGCTGGTCGGTCAATTCCTTGAAACCCCAATCCGGGTTTAAATCCTGCGCCGGTTCGGTAAGTACGGTAAAGAATGGTTTGCGGGGATCTGACAAATCGGGGCTAATTTTAGCTTTCTTGTACCGGTAGCTGATGTACCTTTCATAGGGCCTGACTTCAGATGCTTTGGCATACGAACCTTTCCAGTCGAAAGTAACTGCTCCGAAATGATGCAACCCACCTAATGAATAATTCATAGCCTGCTGGTCTTCCAACCGGGTATTTTTTTGGTCTTCGGTACCAAATTTTGTTTCGCGGCGGATTTCAGTAATCCAGTCATTGCCCGATTTTTCTATGCTTGAATACCTCAGTCTGAAGCGGTTTTCCCAGTCTTTACGATGGTTGTAAATACCTTTAAATTCGAGGGTATGGTTTGGGTTGATTTTATAGTCGAATGAGGCCGAATAACTTTGACGTTCACGTTGTACCTGGTAGGTACGGATTTGGAAATCAGTCATATATTGGGTTTCCCCATCCAGGTCCCACTCACCCTCAATGTTGTCGGAACCTAACTGTATCATTTGGTAAGAGCCTGAAAGCACCATGCCCAGTTTATCGTTAAAAAAGCGGTCGCCATAAACCATCGCCACGTTGGCATCCATTTTTTCAGAAAGGAAGTTGTAGCCACTTCCCAAAGTCCCACTAATACGTTGTTTGTAAGGTGAGTTTTTGGTGACCAGGTTTACCGATCCGCCAATGGCGTCGGCATCCATATCAGGGGTAACCACTTTGTTCACTTCCACTGTCTGTATCATGTCTGATGGGATAAGGTCGAGCTGAATGGCGCGGGTTTCAGCCTCAGATGAAGGAATGCGGTCGCCGTTGATGGTAACAGAATTGTATTCAGGAGATGTTCCGCGGATATTGCCAAAACGCGCTTCTCCCTGGTCGTACTGCACGTTGATGCCGGGAATACGTTTCAGTGCATCGCCAATGTTGGCATCAGGGAAACGGGTAACCTGATCGGAAGAAATGATATTTGAGATGTTCACATTGTTTTTTTGCTGGTTTAGCGCTTTCGACTGGCCCTGTAATGCACCGTTCACCACCACCTCTTCAATATCGATTCCAGCTTCCATCTTAAAATCGAATTGTTCAGATTTTCCTTCTGATATGGTAAGTGTGGTTTGCAGTGGTTTAAACCCAATATATGAAACAGAGATTTCGTAAGTTCCTGCGTTTAAAAGAGTAAACCTGTAGTATCCGTTTACATCTGATACAACACCTTTGTTTATTGATTTAATTACTATCGCAGCTCCAGGAAGGGGGAGGCCGGCATTATCGACCACACGTCCGGCGAGGGAACTTCTTTTTGATTCATTTTCATTTTCATCGGCATGAATGTTAAAGCTTAACAAAATCAGGCCAATAAACATAAAGTAAACTAAATTTTTCATAGATTTTTATTTTATTATTTTGCGGCGAAAGTATGGATTGAACATTGAACACGGATTGCAGAAAGAATAAATAAATGTTACAAAATTATTTCATATATTGTTGAAATAGTGGCATTTGTAATGATTATTAATACTGGGAAATATAACATTCATTTCGGGCTTATTTTTTAATAATGGAAATTGAAAATATACAACTGGAAATTAAAAATTAATATACTGGAAATTGACAATTGATTAATATCACTTATATTTGCATTTATTATTAATATTTAAACAGTTACACAATGAAAACAAAACAAAGCGCCAAACTGAACATGCACCAGGCTGTTCTTGATGTGATGAATGGCAGTGAAGATATTTGGGGGGTAGTCCCGCAATTAAAAAACATAATGCAGGTTTTTTCCGAAAATGTTAAAACAATTGACCAACTAAAAGCTGAACAAGGAAAAGACATAAAACCGTTAATCGATTACAAGCTCGAAAAAAGAAAAGAGTTGATTGATTTATCGTTACCGGCTTTAAATGTATTAATTGTTTATGGCCATGATGTGAAGGATAAAGAACTGCTGAAAAAACTTAATTTTTCGAGAAACAAGCTCACAAAATCGAAAGATTTGGATTTAATTGAAAAATGTAAATTGATTTATAAGACGGCACACAAATTTTACATGAAGTCGCTGGAAACAAAAGAAGCAGAAGCTGAGAATTCAATTGACATTTTTGGTTACGGGTTAAACGACAAAATGCTGGAAGATATTGAAATAGCAGAAAAGGCTTTTGTTGAAGCGCTCTCGGGATTAAAGTCAGGCATTAAAAATAAAACCTTGGTTAGCCAGCAAATAACTTTAATATTGAAGGAAAATGACAAATTGATCCGGAATAAAATTGATTTGCTCATTTCCATTTTCGAAACCTCAAATCCCGAATTGTTTAAAAAATACACTGAAAGCAGAATAATTCATAAAGAGAGTGTGAAAAAGGAAGAAGTGAAAAAGGGAAAGAAAAAGAAGGATTAAAACTAACTTTTAAAGTTTTTTTCATTTTTCGCATCCTGATGACCCTGTTACAAATAAATTAATTAAATATTAATAAAGGATGTATAAATATTCGCGGTTTCATAAGTGATATTGTAATTGATATTGATTATCTGACACTTAAATAAATTTATCAGCAAAATGTTACTTATACAATTATAGTGTTCAATATTTCCAGAATTTTCAGCAAAGGAATCGATTTCATAAATCAGTTATATTTACCGCGATTATTAATTATTAATAAGTTACAGACAAAATCTAACGATATGAAAACGAAACAAAAAAACAAGTTGAATATGTATAATGCTGTTTACATTGTTATGAATGACCATAAAGAAATATGGTCAGGAGTGTTTCAGTTAAAAAGTGTTTTTCAGAAATTTTCAGAGAATTTAAGCTGCTTAACAGCTTTGAAAACCGCCCGGGAAATGGATTTACAACCTTTATTTGATGCTGTTTCCGAAAAAAGGGCATCGCTTTTATCTCTTGTTAACCCTGTCGCAAATATTACTTTGGCATACGCCAATGATCATAAAAAAAAGGAACTCATTAAAAAACTAAAACTATCCATTAAAAAATTAACAATATCAAATGATTTAGATTTAATTGATGATAGCAAAGTCATTCATAAGGTCGCAAAAAAACTTATTAAAAAATCAGTCTCAGAAACAGAAGAGCCGGATAATAAGTCGGTTAGTATTGTTGATTATGGATTGAACGAAAAAATGATTATTGATTTAAATACTGCAAAAAATGATTTTGTTAAATCGCTTTTGGCTTTGCATGAAGCAACACAAAGCAAAGTAATTATGGGTAAGCAAATTACTTCAATATTAAAAAAGAACGAAAGACTCCTGAAAAACAAAATGGATTTGCTCGTTTCGATATTTGCAACCTCAAAAACTGATTTTTACAAAACTTACCTCGAAGCCAGGGTAATTCAATAAACAGAAAATATAATCTCTTTTAAAATCTCACGGGTTTCATCAGGATAATCAACATGAATAATTTTTGAGGTGTTTAGCCAGATTTTAAGTGTCAGGTAAGCTTCATCCAAATTTTTTAAAATAGTAACACCCATTTGTTCCATAAATGCGGCATTACATTGTTGTTCGTACTGGTTAGTCATTGGGATAACACACAGTTTTTTGCCCAGATAAAGCGCTTCAGCGGGGGTTTCGAAACCGGCACTGCATAAAATACCATCGCAATTGATAAACGATTTTGTAAACTCATCGAGCGAAACCGGACGAAAGAAGATATTACCCGCTTCGTAGGATTCTTTACTGTGTTTCGAAAAAACTTCCCACCGGGTATTCGGATAAAGTGAAAGCAGGTTTTGAATTTTTTTGTCGCTAAATGCCGGAAGATAAACTGTGTAATGCCCTTTTTTTGTTAGCCTGGCGTTGCGGATTGCAGGTCGTATTACCGGAGTAAAATTAAAACCGTCCAGCTTTTTGAAATGAAACCCGAATTTCTGTTGTACCGGTGCATAGTTTTGAAGTATCCAATCTCCAAGCCAGTCGTTTTCGGTAGGCTTAGGGGCCTTGGGATGCAAAACTGCATTTTGATGGCTCAAACCAATGCATTTTATACCCTTCACCCGGCAGGCCCATGCTGAAACAGGTTCAAAATCAGAAATTACCACATCGTAATTTTCAACAGGGCAATGTTTTAAATCGTCATAAAATTTTACCAGTTTTAGTTTTTTCAGGGTTTGAACTTTATTTACACCACCGTTTTTACCGAAAATAAAACTCAATCCGTAGTACTTGTGTTTTACGTCGAAAGGGAGTTGAATATCGCCCTGAATACCGCTGATTAAAACATCGGTTTCACCAAACTCCCCGAGCAAAGGCACAATCTCTGTAGCCCTTGCCAAATGCCCGTTTCCGGTTCCCTGTATCGCGTAAAGTATTTTCATCAGTTAGTTATAAAACATTTGCAAAAACCAGTTCTTTTACGAGCGACTGATATAACTGCCTTTCTTCGGGTACTTCCAGATCATCTGTTACCTCGTCATCCGGATCATTGTGGTAATAAAGACTCCATTTCTCATCGAAATATTCAGCAGCAGTAAAATTTTCCACCCAGTCGCCGCAATTCAGGTATTGTACATTTTGTCCCGAAATGGTTAGTTGCTTTTCTTTTGGGACATGCGTGTGCCCGCAAATAACAGTCTGATAACCCTGTTTAATCGCGGCATTACCAATGGCCGATTCAAACGATGAAGGATTGATTTTCTCCCTAACCGTATATTTTTTAATATTTTTGTAAATAATTATTTCGGGTTTTCCAATCCACATTAAAAAGCGGTTTACATATTGGTTCAGGATGGTAAGTATTCCATAGCTTGCCGCTCCCAGTTTTGCCAGCCATTTGGTTTTATGTATGGTATTATCGAAAATGTCGCCATGAAAAATCCAGGTTTTTGAACCGCCCAAATCGAGAATAAGTTGGTTAACAATTCTCAGGTTACCAATTTGTGTTGGGCTGAATTTGCGTAAAAACTCATCGTGGTTGCCCGTAATATAAAAAACCTGTACACCCTTTTCCATCATTTTTATCAACTGACGGATAACTTTTAATTGGGGTTTTGGAAAATAATTCCGGCTAAACCGCCACGAATCAATAATATCGCCATTCAATACTAATGTTGTGGGCTGAATAGATTTCAGGTATTTCAGTACTTTTTTGGGTTTTGAGGCGTGTGTGGCAAGATGAATATCGGAAATTACAGCAACTTCTATTTCTCTTACTTTCATAAGTTTTAAATAACATTACGCAAATAAGTACATTAACAATTACTTAATTGTTAAACAATGATTACGATTGTAATAAAATTTCCGAATACAGTTTAGTAACATCAAAAATTCACGGTTTTGATTATTTAACTTAATTGCTTTTTAATATTTTTCTCAAAGCTAGCGGTTAATTTTGCATGCTGTATTTTTATTTAAATATCATTTCAATGTCGCAATTGATCCGCAGAATTTCAAACATCAAATTTTTCCGGTTTCTTTTGATTAATACCGAAACGCCCGAAAAAAGAGCGCTTTCGTTGACTTTAGGGTTATACGTCGGAATAATTCCGGTAATAGGGATTGCATCTTTGTTAACATTTTCTGCTTCCATGCTTTTGCGGCTAAATCATTTTTTGGCACAGGGAATGAATTTACTGGCCACTCCCCTTCAATTGGTTATGATTTATCCGTTTTTGAAAGCAGGAAGACTAATATTTTTTAATGAAAAGCATGTTTTTCCCGATGTTTCAGTTCAATCGTTTCTCAACATTGAAAGTTGGATTTCTTTTTGTTATTTGTTTGAAAGTGTAATAGGAGGAATAATTGTATGGGCTTTAACCACCATTATAACTTTTCCCCTTGTGCATAAATTGCTATCACGAATAATACACCATTTTTGCCGCAATTTCATTTAACACCAACTGGGCCACGCTGTATATTAAGCTAATTCAAACTCAAGATTGTTTCTCATAATCTGGGCCTTTGTATTTAAAAACACTTGTGCATCGGCATACGATTCAAGAAACTGATATACATTCATTATCCTGATTCTTTGGTCAGGGCCGTTCACAATCTCTGCATAATCGGATAATCGGGTTTCCTTAAATCCGTAAGCAATTATTTTACCCGACTCATAATCGTAAGTAAAATCTTCATGCACCGCAAACACAAATTCGAGAACCGAATGATTTAAATGAATTTCGGAAAAACGGGCGAAAAAGCAAAAAATTCTTCCATTGGGCATCCCGTAGAAATACACAGGCATATCCGTTGAAAAGTAAGTAAGCTGCGATTTGCAAAGCAAGTGGGTTTTGATTTCCATGATCTACTATAATTTATTGGCCGAAAAGTACTATCAAAAACAGTTGCGAGTGTTCCATTCCGGTTAAATTTCGATTAAAAAACATTTACGTAAATAATTAATTATGTGATATTTCAGAACGATTAACAAAGTTGCAAATCGGTTAATATTTCGTTAATTCAGTTTAATGCAGGAGCTGGTTTGGATTTTTGACCCTATTTTTCGGACCGAAATGTCTTTTAATATTTCTTATTATAAGTTTTAACCAAATTTTAAAAATTGTATGAATAAAAAAATTCTTTATGCCTCAATGGGGCTTGCTGTTCTGTTTGCATGTAATGAGCAGAACTTAATTGATGATGCAGGAAATGCAGAATTAAAATCGGGTAATGGAAAAAACTTTGAATCGTTTACATTTATGCAGGCCGGGTCAGTTGACATTGGGAATAAAGGAGCTGCCGAAATCAGCGCTTTCGATCCATTAACAAATAAACTGTTTGTGGTAAATAACGATGGAGGCAGTAAAATTGATGTGGTAAATTTAACAGACCCAACAAATCCAATGTTTGTTGAAAGTATTGATATTTCGATGTACGGGGGCGGGTTAAACAGTGTAACCGTAAAAAACGGTTTACTGGCGGCCGCAATTGAGGCTAACATTAAAACCGACAACGGCAAAGTGGTTGTTTTTAAAACTACCGATTATACCGAAATTGCATCGGTTGAAGTGGGCGCGCTGCCCGACATGGTTACCTTTACACCCGACGGGCGTTATATTTTATCGGCCAACGAAGGCGAACCCAATGATGAATATACTATTGACCCGGTTGGAACAGTATCGATAATCAATGTTGGGAATGGTTTCTCTGTAAATACACTCGATTTTAGCGGTTTCGTATCGAAACAAACAATTTTAAAATCAAAAGGTCTTAGGGTTTTTGGGAAAGATGCGACTTTTGCACAGGATATTGAACCTGAATATATTACTGTATCCGAAAATTCAAAAAAAGCTTGGGTTTCACTTCAGGAAAACAATGCGATTGCCGAAATTGACATTAACTCGCAAACTATCGTTAAAATTCTTCCTCTCGGCTTTAAAGATTACAGTTTACAGCGAAACTCCATTGATCCAAGTAACGAAGATGGCGGTGTAAATTTTGGTACATGGCCTGTTTATGGCATGTATCAGCCTGATGGAATTACTGTTTTGGCAAATAACAATGTGCCATTTGTATTTACTGCCAACGAAGGCGATTCGCGTGATTATGATGGTTTCTCAGAAGAAGAAAGGATTAAGGATATTAATTTGGATCTGATTGCTTTCCCTAATGCTGATTTTCTGCAAAAAAAGGCAAACTTAGGCCGGTTGAATATTACAAATACCCTGGGTGATATTGATGGCGATGGCGATTATGATAAGCTATATTCATACGGAGCGCGGTCTTTTAGCATCTGGAATGGCCATACCGGCAAACAAATTTATGATAGCGGAGATTTTCTTGATAAAACCGCAGTACTGGAAGGTAGTTATGACGATGCACGCAGCGATGACAAAGGAGCAGAACCTGAAACTGTTGTTGTTGGCCGTGTTGGAAATAAAAACCTGCTTTTTGTTGGCATGGAAAGGGCCGATGCCGTTGCCGTATATGATGTTACCAATCCGGTTAAACCAAAATATCTGCAGTGGCTGAAATGCGGAGATGCACCTGAGGGAATCATTTTTATTTCGGCAGAGGAGAGCCCGGTTGGAAAAAGCCTGCTTGTTGTGAGCAGCGAAAATGACGGTGTGGTTACAGTATTTACTACTATCTGAAAAATTCGCCCTCAAAAATATAAAAGGGGAAATAAATTTCTGTTCAGAACTTATTTCCCCCCTTTTTCCTTTGCACCATTTTCAATCTGCAAATCCTTCTTTATCTGATTTTACATTGGGTTGAAACTAAAAACCCACCGGCTTAACCCAAGAAGCACAAGTATAATTCCTTCGAGCC